>OLWW01001085.1_pt1 | contig 12822 bp, 10 predicted proteins | sample 1673991 | NCBI WGS metagenome assembly OLWW01 (sample SAMEA103958136, study PRJEB25191) | human gut metagenome
CCGCAGGAAGAAACCTCCGTCAGCATTTCGTTCGATATTAAATCGGTTGCGTCATACGACGATTCGGGAATTACCGGCAACAAGAGCTGCTATATTCTTGAAAAAGGCGACTATGAAATATATGTGGGCACGGATGTTAGAAGTGCCGAAAACGTTTACACTTACCACCTTGATTCAGATAAAGTAACCGAGCACTTAAGCGAAATCGGTGCGCCTGTTATTGATTTTGAGCGTATTAAACCGTTCGTTAAGGACGGCAAGGTAACCATTACTTATGAGAAGGTACCGAAAAGGACAGTTGACCTGGCAGCCGATATCGAAAAAAAACGTAAATCAGCTATCGTTTATACAGGTGATCGAGACATTAAGTTTTCAGACGTTGCCGAAAACAAAGCAACGCTCAACGAGTTTATTGCTCAGCTCAATCGCGAGCAGCTTGTTGAACTGCTTTTGGGCGAGGGAATGTGCAGTCCTAAGGTTAAAAGCGGCTGCGGCGGAGCTATCGGCGGTCTTACCAAAAGCGGAGTTCATTTCGGTATTCCCGCCGCCTGTGTTACCGACGGACCTTCAGGATTACGTTTTGACAGCGGAGAAAAGGCTACCTCTATTCCCTGCGGCACATTGCTTGCCTGCACTTGGAACGACGAGGCTGTTGAGGAACTTTTTTCCTATCTTGGTATAGAGCTGTATGTTTACGGTGTTGATGCACTTTTGGGTCCCGGCACAAACATTCACCGCCACCCTCTTTGCGGAAGAAATTTTGAATATTTTTCCGAAGACCCGTTCATATCCGGAAAAATGTGCGCCGCAGAAGCTAAAGGCCTTGCAAAAACCAACACAACAGCTACAATAAAGCACTTTGCTTGCAATAATATTGAGCGTGTACGTAATGACAGAAACTCTGTGCTTTCAGAGCGTGCGCTGAGAGAAATTTATTTAAAGTGTTTTGAAATACCCGTTAAAGCCGGCGATGTTAAGGCTGTTATGACCTCATATAACCTGATTAACGGAATACACGCAAACAGCCGTTTTGATATTAACACAACAGCACTGCGAGATGAATGGGGATTTGACGGAATTGTTATGACCGATTGGTGGCCGCATTTCAACTTTGATAACGACCAACCGTCAAAGCTTAAAAAATCCGCAATGGTAAGAGCGCAAAACGACCTTTCAATGTGCGTTGTTTCCGCCGAACATCACGAGGACGACATACTTGAGCAGCTCGACAACGGCACAATAACAATTTACGAAGTACAGAGAAATGTTAAGAACATTCTTAAGTTCATTCTTTCGTCAAACGCGTATAAACGCTATCTTAAAAACGGATCATTTACGGGATATGGTCTTAAAGAGAGAGCCGAAACACTAAAAACCGTGTTCGAGCAAAGCTCTCCGCAAAGCGAGCAGCGATTTAGTATAAACTTACCTCTCGGCGTTGTGTGCCTTTTTGAAATCGACTACACATCTCACCGTGAGGCAACAGCACAAACCGTTATAACAATAAATTGCCGAGGTGACTTTGTTGGCTCGACTGTTTCGGTTAACGGTCTTAACGGCGGAAGTGACACGGTTAAAGCAGAGGTTATAATCACTTCCGATGCGTTTAATCTTAAGTATAATCCCGATGATGTCACCGTTAATGCAGTAAGGATAAAGGTTGCTGAGAAATAATACTAAGCAGCCTGCTGCTGAAACAAATATCACAATAATGAACAAAACTCCTGTCGGCTGGTAAGTTGACAGGAGTTTTGTTTTGCGCGATAAAACAAAACGTTTTCTCTTATCTATTTACTCTTTTTTCGAAAACGGAAAATTGAATGAATATAAACGAAAACACAAAAGGAAACGACAATCTTCTGCCGAAAATTGTCGTTTCCTTTTTGGTCGAGGTGACAAGATTCGAACTTGCGACCTCTGCGTCCCGAACGCAGCGCTCTACCAAACTGAGCCACACCTCGAAAAGTATTGACTGAGTATTGCAAGATTTGCTCTTTTATCAGCACCGTCCGCTTTACTCAACGCTAATTATTATATTAAAAATAAAGTTAAAAGTCAATACCTAATCTGCATTTTTTTTAATTTATTGCGAAACTGCGATTTTATTTTCGGAAACAGTAACGGAAATATGTTTTAATTGAGCCTCATCGATTATAAGCTGCACAATTTTATCCTCTATCTGTTTTCGTATAAATGTCCGCAAATCTCTTGCTCCGCGCTTTTTACCGTGAGTGTTCTCAGCTACAAAGGTTGGTATATCTGCACTGTATTCAAGCTCAATACCCTTTTCTTCAAGAACACCTCTTAATTCATCAAGCGCCAATACGGCTATTTTTGCATAGTCCTCTTTAGAAAGCGGACTGAAAACAATGATTTCGTCTACCCTTCCGATAAACTCAGGGCGCAGGAACTGCTCAAGCGCTGTCATCGCCTTTTCTTTTGAAGCATCACGCTGCGTTTTGCCGAAACCCAGCGGATTGGAGCCGCTTTCACTTCCTGCGTTTGAGGTCATAACGATTATTGTATTTCCAAAGTTGACCGTTCTTCCCTGCGCGTCGGTAATTCTCCCGTCATCTAAAATCTGCAAAAGAATGTTGAGTACATCGGGGTGAGCTTTTTCGATTTCATCAAACAGCAATACGGAATAGGGCTTTCTGCGCACCTTTTCGGTAAGCTGTCCTGCGTCGTCATATCCGACGTATCCCGGAGGCGCTCCGATTATTCGGGAAACCGAGTGTTTTTCCATAAATTCCGACATATCAAGGCGAATGAGTGTTTCGGGTGTTTGGAAAAGCTGCTCGGAAAGCACCTTAACCAGCTCGGTTTTACCGACGCCGGTCGGCCCCACAAATATAAATGACGCCGGTCTGCGATGTGCTGTAATTTGCACTCTTGAGCGTTTAACGGCAGCGCAAACAGCCGCAACCGCTTCGTCTTGCCCTATAATTCGCTTTTTAATGTTTTCTTCAAGTGTGCTGAGTTTTTTAAGGTCACTTTGCTTAACCTTTGCGGCAGGTATTCCTGTCCAAAGCTCGATGACCCTTGCCAAATCGTCCTCCGTAACGGGGTTTTCGGAAGCAGGAACATACAGCGCGTCAGCTTCACTGCGATAGCGCGCAAGGTCAGATTTAACCTTGGCAAGCTCCTCATAGTTCGGTGTTTCCACCTGCTGCTCAAGCGAATCCTCTTTTGCCGAAAGACGTGCAATTTCCTTGTTAACTTTGTAAAGCTTATCAATTGCCTTGTTTCTCAATGCGGCACAGGCGCAGGCTTCGTCTAAAAGGTCAATAGCCTTATCGGGTAAAAAACGGTCGTTAATATATCTTTCGGAAAGCGTAACCGCTTTTTTCACAATTGTATCCGGCACGCTGACACCGTGATAGCCTTCGTAATAAGGCTTAACACCAAGCAAAACCTCATATGCCTCGTCTATGGTAGGCTCTTCCACAACAACCGGTTGAAAACGCCGCTCAAGAGCCGAGTCTTTTTCAATATATTTTCTGTATTCGGTAAGAGTTGTTGCGCCTATTACCTGCAGCTGACCGCGTGATAATGCCGGTTTTAAAATATTACCGGCATTCATTGAGCCCTCAGAATCACCGGCACCTACAAGGTTGTGAACTTCGTCGATAAACAGTATAACATTGCCCGCGTCCTTAATATCGTCAATAAGCCCTTTTACTCTGCTTTCAAACTGTCCTCTAAACTGTGTGCCGGCAACAAGCGCTGTCATATCAAGAAGGAATATCTCTTTATCCAGCAGTCGTGACGGAGCATTTCCATCGGCAATTCGTATTGCAAGACCCTCGGCAATGGCGGTTTTACCAACGCCCGGTTCTCCTATTAAGCAAGGATTGTTTTTAGTGCGTCTTGAAAGAATTTGAATAGTTCTGTAAAGCTCTTTATCTCTGCCTATGATCCTATCAAGCTCACCGCTTTTAGCACGCGCTGTAAGGTTGGTACAATATTGGTTAAGGAATCTGCCCTTTTTCCCCTCCTTACCTTTTTTACCGCTTTTTTTGCCTTCTGACGACGCAGTGCCTTCAGAGGAAGCTTCAGACTGTGCAGGACCTTCGACGCCAAAAAGGTTATTAAGGAACGGAAATGGCTGAGTTCCACCCATTTCAAAGTTATCACCGTCCATCATATCCATAAGTTGCTCGTTCATACCGTCGATATCCTCATCGGTAAGATTCATATTTTTAATCATATCGTTAATAGGTTGTATTCCTAACTCCTTTGCACACTTAAGGCAAAGACCGCGTGGCTCTGAGCTTTGTGTGCCGTTTGCTTCCGAAACAAACACAATTGCAGGACGTTTGCCGCACTTTGAACACATTTTCAACATATTGCTTTTCCCTTCTTTATCGCGTAATGGTGCGGCAGTGGCTTAGATTTGCAGCACCGTGATTTAATGTATTTTTACACTTGACACAAAAACGCAAGCCTGCCGAAAAGCAAGGAATCGTTTATTGCGCTGCTTGTAAATACAATGTAGTTGGCGTCTGCACGCATTGAAACGATATATGTTATAACCGAGCAGACGATAACGGAAATCGCCAGCCCTTTTATAATACCCAATATTACGCCCAAAAACTTATTAACCTGGTTCAAAACAGGAGCTTTAAACAGAGTGCAGACAAATTTATTAAAGAACCTAAGTAATATCATAAGCGCAGTAAACATAACTGCGTCAACAATTATAAGCAGCAGCGAAGCAGCAACAGGCTTTATAACGTCGTTTGATATACTTTCGGCGGTTTTTCTGTTGTCATCTGAGGTTGAAACAATACCCTTAAGCTTATTAAAATCAACTCCCGAGCTTTCAACAGTGCTTCTGACAGGCTTAGGCAAAGCTGAAAGAACAACATCAATCTTATTAACTTCAGATGTATGTTCATCGAGCTTTTCGGTAATTGAGTTTTCAACGCTTTTTTTAAACAAAAGATCATATGTTGCGTCCGACACGGTTTTACCATATGTTGAAACAACAGCGATACAAATAACTAAACTTAAAAGCCCCAATATTGACCTTACAAAGCCGCGCTTTGCCAAAATTATTGCAAAAACCACAACAATTGCCACGACAAGACCATCAAGAACCCAACTCATTTTTCACTCTCCTCAATCTCATATTCTGTTACAGTGGAGTTTGCCGTAACAAAAAGCTTGCTGTTAATAAGCACAAACTTTTCCGCAGACAATCCGCAATTAACAGTTTTTATACATTTTTTAGTTTCAATATCATAAACGTATATTCTGTAATCCTTTGCAAGTGCAACGTATTTCTTATTCCAATCAGCCTTTACGGGACTAGCACAAACATTGCTGTCGAAAAGAACTTTTTCTTTGTTATCGGTTATTATTAAACGGTTTTCGTCACCCGTGCCGCTTATTCCCTGCACTATTCCAAAGCCATATTCCGGATTACTCTGTTTATACTGCACTGCGGTATCACTAAGCGACGCAGTACTTTTATCTTCGGTTTTGTAAATAAACGCCTTTTCCGAGGACGATACCGCAAAATCGTTGTTTCCTAACGGGTCGACGCTCAATGCCAAAGCGTCTATGCTAAGCGAATTTATATCTTTAAATTCTTTCCCGCCGAAGGTGTTGAGTTTGCAGGTGTATTCACCCTTTTGTGCATTAAGCGAAAGTGCCGCAACTGTATTGCCGTTGTTTGAAACAGCAACTGAATTTATAAGGTCGGAATCGGAGCTGTACGAAAACAGCTTTTTGTTGTCTTTACTGTAAAGGGTTATATCGGCGACAGTCTTTTCGGGATCGGTTACAACGGCGAATCTGCCGCATCGACTGACAGCTGCGGTTAAGATTGCGTTTTTAGCATTTCTCGAATAACGCTTTCCTGAAGCGTCATAAACTATTATTCCCGTTGAGCCTTGGTCATAGACAATGATTCTCGATTCGCTCACAGCCATTTTAGGCGCCGCAAAACCGTGTTGCTCGGAAACAAGCTCTTTTGATTTTTGGTTATATAGCTCAAAATATGTATCCGAAAGAACGGCTATGCAGTTACCCATACGCTGCATATCGTAAACTGTGCTGCCGTTTACTGTGAGCGGGAAACCGCTTCCGCTGCCTGACCTTGCAATAGAAGTTCTTACAGCGTCTGCAATACCTGTCGGAGAAGTTACTTGAACCACGGCAACAGATGCAATTATGACAGCGCCTAAAAGTGCGGCAATAATCCTTTTCGCACGTTTTATTCCCTTAGTTCCGTTCAACATTCTTAATGCACCTGAGTCGCTGTTAAGCTCCGCTGCGGTTTTTCCGGAATAAACCACTCTTTTTTCGGGCTGTCGTTTGCTTAAAAATTTTTCTTTTTTCTTTTCGGTTTTGCGTTCCTCACGCGCTTGCTTTGCGGACTTAACTGCTATTTCCTCGGTAAAATCCTGCTCGCTATCAGAGAAAGACGATATCTTATAATTATCCGCAACAGCGCTTTTTTTCGGCTTGACAGCCTTAAGCTTTTTAACATTTTTGCGTTTGTATTCAGCCATTTTCTTCCCCTTCAAAACTGTAATATACGTTGTTTAAATAAAGTCCGTGCGGCGGTGCCGTTATGCCGGCATCTTCCCTTTTACCGCTCTCAAGCGCTATTAAAATATCTTGCGGTTTTCTTTTGCCGTTACCGATTTCTATCAGCGTGCCTGCAATTATGCGGACCATATTGTATAAAAATCCGTCGGCACTTACAGATATTTCAAAATTATCGCCGCATTTTGAAACCGAACACTCCGTAACGCATCTCACCTTATCTTTGACAGAGCTGCCTGCCGAGCAAAACGCCGAAAAATCGTGTTTGTCCAAAAGCCGTGCTGCGCCGTCGTTCATTCTTTCAATATCAAGCGGATATCTAAACCACATTGCTCTGCCGCGCTCAAACGGATCTTCATACGGTGTATTTGAAATGCAGTATATATAGTTTTTACCAAGGCAGCTGTACCTTGCGTGAAAATTGCCGGGCACTCTTTTGCAAGAGAGCACACAAATATCCGGCGACGTATTATACTGCACTGCATCGGCAAGCTTTTTTTCACTAAGCTCGGTATCAGCATCAAAGTGACAGCAAAACTTTTTTGCGTGCACGCCTGAGTCCGTTCTGCTGCAGCCGGTTACATCGGTTTTATTGCCGAGAACCAGCTCCAATGCGGCACAAATCTCTGCTTGCACACTCTTGCCGTTCGGCTGAACCTGCCAGCCGCAAAATGAAGTGCCTAAATATGAAATTGTGAGAAGATATCTCATTTATGACACCTCACAAGCGTTTTAAATGAATAAACCGACAATCGGTACTTTATTGAGCAGAATTACTGCCGAAAGCGAAATCGCGGTTATAGCAAGTGCCGCAACATCGCGTGAAGAAAACTTAAGCTGTTTCAGCCTTGTTCGATTAGCACTCGGCGCATAGCAACGGCTTTCCATTGCTTCGGAAAGCTCAAGCGCGCGCCGCACAGACGAAACAAGCAACGGTATAAGAATAGGAATAAGCGCCTTTACCCGTTTAAAAATTCCACCTGATTCAAAATCAGCTCCGCGTGCGCGTTGTGCATTCATCAGTCTGTCGGTTTCATCAACAAGAGTCGGTATAAAACGTAACGCAATCGTCATCATCATAGCAACAGTGTGCACAGCCGTACCAAGTCCGATAAATTTAAGCGGTGACATAAGACTTTCTATCCCGTCTGTAAGACTGTTAGGCGTTGTGGTGTATGTTAAAACAGCACTCGCAATGATAAGCAGCATAATTCTCAGCGCCATAAAAACAGCTTTTCTTACTCCGAGGTAAGTTATTTGCAATACACCCCATTTTAACAACAGCTTGCCGTCATTAATATAAAAAACATTCAGAGCTGCCGTTAATAAAATTATAGGCCAAATAGACTTAAGGTTTTTTAGATATGATACAATTGGGACACCTGTGACAAACAACACTGCTGTGGTTACGGCAACTAAAAAAATCATCGATGCCACGGAATTGCAAAGGAAAACAAAAACAATGTAAGCAATAAGCGCAAGCATTTTAAAGCGCGGATCAAGCCTGTGAACGGGTGAGCCTGTCGGATAATATTGACCGATGGTAATATCCTTTATCATAAGTCACTCCCCCCAACATATTCCAAAATGCTTTTAACAGCTGCATCAACAGTAAAGCAGTTTGTATTAACCTCTAATCCTTTCTCTTTAAGAATCAGCATAATTTTGGTTATCTGCGGTACCTTAAGACCGGCTTTCAGCAGTTCTTTCTCGTTTCCGAAAACATCCCGTACCGTGCCGAAAAGAGCAAGATTTCCGTCTTTCATAACCAAGACCTTATCAGCAACGGCTGCAATGTCCTCCATATTGTGAGAAACCAAGAAAACAGTTGCGTTGCTGCGGCGACGGTACTCAAGTATTCTTGAAACAATAAGCTTTCTGCCGGCAGGGTCAAGTCCTGCGGTTGGCTCGTCAAGCACGAGCACCTTCGGTTTCATCGCAAGCACCCCTGCAATTGCAACGCGACGCATCTGACCGCCCGAAAGCTCAAACGGAGAACGGGAAAGAAGGCAGTCGTCAATTCCCACAAGCTTTGCGGCTTCAAGGACCGTGTTATTAAGCTCATCGCCCTCAAGACCTTTATTTTGCGGACCGTATGCAATATCGTTGTAAACAGTTTCGGCAAAAAGCTGATGTTCCGGATACTGAAAAACCATTCCTACTTTAAATCGAATTTTTCTTATATCCTTGGGGTTTGTCCAAATGTCCTCACCATCGAGCACTACTGTGCCGCTGTGCGGTCGCAACAATCCGTTTAAGTGCTGCATCAAGGTTGATTTTCCACTGCCTGTGTGACCGATAACACCGATAATTTCTCCTCTTTCTGCCGAAAAAGAAACATTTTTAATTGCATCGGTTTGAAACGGGGTACCTTGCCCATACAAATAGGTCAGATCTCTAACTTCTAAAAATGCCAATGCTTTAATCCTCCGAAACGGGCGCCGGCGCCCTACCTTTAAAATAATGCTTTGCTGATATTAACAGCAAAATATCAATTATGACGTTTCAACGCCCCGGTCAATGCCTCGGCACAAGCTTCTTCACTAAGTATTTCATCACCGAGGTCAATGCCGTGTTTTTTTAGTTTATAGGCAAGCTCTGCCGTCTGCGGAACACTGAGACCCGCGCTTTGCAAAAGTTCAACTTTACCGAAAAGCTTTTTCGGCTCGGTATCGGCAACAATAACGCCGTCGTTCATAACAAGCGTTCTGTCTGAAAGTGCCGCCTCATCCATATAATGAGTTATAAGAATTACTGTTATACCTTGCTCACGGTTAAGCTTTAAGAGTGTTGACATAACCTCTTGCCTGCCCATAGGGTCAAGCATAGCGGTTGGCTCGTCAAGCACAATACATTGCGGCTGCATTGCAAGAATACCCGCAATTGCAACACGCTGCTTCTGTCCGCCCGAAAGCATATGCGGCGCCTTCCTGCGGCAGTTATACATATCAACAGTTTTAAGCGCATTATCAACCCTTGTACGGATTTCCTTTGTGGGTATGCCGAGGTTTTCAGGACCGAAGGCAACGTCATCTTCAACAATAGAAGCCACCATTTGATTATCGGGATTTTGGAAAACCAGACCGACACGCTTTTTTGTTTCAAGCTCGTTTTCTTCGTCGGCAGTGTTAAGACCGTCGACCGTAACAGTGCCTTCGCTCGGCAAAAGTAACCCGTTCAAAAGCCTTGCAACTGTGGATTTACCTGAGCCGTTGTGCCCAAGCACTGCATTAAAACTGCCGCGCTTAAAACCGACAGAAAGGTTTTTTACAACATATGGCTCGTCGCTTTGGTAGCGATAGCTAACGTTATCAAGTTTAATAATATCGTCCATAAATCTATTTTGCCTTCCATATAGTTGTGCTGCCGCACGGAAGCACAATGTCCTTTTCGGTTATTTTAAGACCGATTTCATCGGTCGAAACATCGCCGTTTCTGCCTACTCCGAAAATACTCTTTGTCATATAATTCATAATTGTCGGCGACATTCCCGTTGTATAGGAGTTTATAAGCAGAAGTTTAGCGTCTCTGGAAAACACCTGTGAAGTCAGCTCCAAAAGCTCTGCCAATTGATTTTCAAACTTCCAAACTTCGCCGTCGGGTCCTCTGCCGTATGACGGTGGGTCCATAATGATTATATCGTATTTATTACCGCGGCGGATTTCTCGCCGCACAAATTTAAGGCAATCATCAACAAGCCACCGCACCGGATGCTTTTCAACGTGTGAGGCAGCCGCATTTTCCTTTGCCCACTGCACCATACCTTTAGATGCGTCTACGTGTGTTACCGAAGCGCCTGCGGCAAGTGCCGCAATGGTTGCACCGCCGGTATAAGCAAAAAGGTTAAGCACTTTAAGCGGTCTGTCGGCAGATTTCACAGTATCGATGAGCAGCTGCCAATTAACCGCCTGCTCCGGAAAAAGTCCTGTGTGTTTAAAGCCCATCGGTTTTAATCTGAAAGTAAGCTCTTTAAACTTAATACTCCAAACATCCGGTACTTTTTTAAGCATTTCCCAACTTCCGCCGCCCGAGCGTGAACGATGATAAACGGCGTCTGCCTTTTCCCAAAGCATTGAAGAACGCTTGTCTTTCCAAATTACCTGTGGGTCGGGACGAATTAGGATTATGTCCCCCCACCGCTCCAGCCTCTCACCGTTTGTGGCGTCTATAAGTTCGTAATCTTTAAAATCTTCGGTAAATCGCATTTTTGTATCCTTTTATGTTCATCAAAATAGTGGCGCCTGGCTGCCAAACGGCATTCCTAAGTGGTCGTATGCCGCCTTGGTAACACATCTGCCGCGGCTTGTTCTTGTTAAAAAGCCGATCTGCATAAGATACGGTTCATAAACGTCCTCAATAGTGACGGATTCTTCGCCGATAGCCGCAGCAAGAGTATCAAGACCGACAGGCCCGCCGGAATACTTTTCAATTATCGTTCTTAAAAGTCTGCGGTCAAAATCATCTAAACCGAGTTCGTCGATTTCGAACCGCTCAAGTGCAAGTGCGGCAATCTCGGTGTCGATTTTTTCTTTCCCCAAGACCTGTGCAACATCTCGCACACGTTTAAGCAATCTGTTGGCAATTCTCGGTGTCCCGCGTGATCGTGATGCAATTTCAAGTGCGCCGTCACTATCTATTTCTATCCCTAAAATTCCTGCCGAACGGGTTACGATTTCCGCCAACTCCTCGGGTGAATAAAGCTCAAGACGCTGCAAAACGCCGAAACGATCACGCAAAGGTGCGGATAGCTGACCGGAACGTGTGGTGGCGCCCACAAGCGTAAAGCGGTTAAGATCGAGCCTTATTGAACGTGCGGACGGACCTTGTCCGAAAATTATATCCAATACAAAATCTTCCATCGCAGGATACAGTACCTCTTCAACACTGCGGGAAAGTCGATGAATCTCATCAATAAAAAGCACATCGCCGTCGTTAAGATTTGTAAGCAGTGCCGCAAGATCCTTAGGCTTTTCTATGGCAGGACCGCTTGTAACACGGAAATTAACGCCCATTTCATTTGCGATAATTCCCGCAAGCGTGGTTTTACCGAGTCCGGGAGGACCGTAAAGCAAAACATGGTCAAGAGGTTCTTTTCTTTGTACTGCCGCCTTAATGTAAATTTCCAAATTGTCCTTTGCCTTTTCCTGCCCTATATATTCCTGCAGGGTGCGTGGGCGCAAGCTGAACTCAACTTCCGAATCGTTGCTGCCGACATACTCGGGCGTGACAATTCGGTTTTCAAAATCCATATCTTCCATTTATTTTTCTCCTAAGAATAATAAACTATATCAGTTATAACTAAAACCAAGCAAATAACGTCGTCAGAGCTTGCTTGCCGCTTTAAGAGCCTCTTTAATCATTTCTTCAACCGATAGGCTCTGGTCAAGCGAAGAAACAGCACGCACTGCCTCAGGCTGAGTAAAGCCGATTGAAATAAGCGCTTCTATTGCCTCGCCGGCAACACCTGCCGAAGCCGCGGCTGTAACAATGCCGCTTGGCGCGTCATTCGATGCAACTGTTATGCCTTTAAATTTATCTTTTAGCTCAAGCACAAGTCTTTGCGCGGTTTTTACGCCGAGACCGTTTGCTTTTGAAAGCGTTTTTGTATCGCCCGAAATAATGCACGCTGCAAGCTGTTCAGGAGTGAAATCCGACAAAACGCTTATGCCTATCTTCGGTCCGATGCCGTTAACCGAAATAATCTTCCGGAAAAACTCAAGCTCTTCAATATCGATAAAACCATAGAGATCTATCGAATCCTCACGCACCGCCATATAGGTGTAAAGCGCAGCCTCTTCACCGAGCTGTGGCAGCATTGCAGCGGTTTTTGCGGTTACAGTGCATCGATAACCCACGCCGCCACATTCAACAACCGCCGAGGACATATCGCTGTATATAAGTGTTCCTCTTAAAGAATAAATCATTTTTGTTTCACCTCATAAATTTAAGCTTTGTCATAAGAGAGCTTGACGTGTGTGCGTGACAAATCGCCATTGCAAGCGCGTCCGCCGTGTCGTCCGGTTTGGGTGCTTTTTCAAGCTTCAGCATTATGCGAGTCATTTCAATTACCTGGTGCTTTTCCGCCCTTCCGTAACCTGTTACTGCCTGCTTTACCTGTAACGGAGTGTATTCAAAAACCGGAAGTTTGCACTGCTCGGCTGCAAGCAAAATAACACCGCGTGCTTGTGCCACATCGATAGCCGTGGTTGTGTTAGTGTTAAAGAAAAGCTTTTCAATCGACATAGCCTCGGGTTTTGTTCGTTT
>OLWW01001097.1_pt1 | contig 12689 bp, 10 predicted proteins | sample 1673991 | NCBI WGS metagenome assembly OLWW01 (sample SAMEA103958136, study PRJEB25191) | human gut metagenome
TAGCAAAAGCTGATAACTCCGGGAATGACGCTTACCTTCTCGTTGCCCGTAACAAAATATTCCGTAACAGCGATTTTAGAAAAGCGGTCTGCAATAATCGCAATAACGGAGACTATGATCGCCGCAATTAAGGAACCGGTATATTTTTTATTATTGGTTTTGCTCATTGTTCCTCGTTGCCGCCTGCAAGGTCAAGTGTAATTTCTGAAGGCGCTGCTTCCTCACTCTTTTCAGCAGACTTATCATCAGCGTCCTTTTGACTGTTTTCCTGAGCCTTGCTTTGCGACTGAGCGTCTTTGTTTGCAGTCTTTTCAGTTTCATTTTCCGACTTCGGCTCGTTGTTTGCCGCCGCCATTGCGTCTTCGCTTGTGCTTTCCTTCGCTTTTTTCGACATCTCGCTGTCTAACGACAGAGAGCGCAGCTCACCGAGCTGTTCCTCATAGAAATTAACAATAACATTTTTAACCTCTGAAAACTCGGTGCGCAGCTTGTTGCAAAGCTCCTGCTCGTTTTTAAGCTTTTCACGCGTTGCCGTAAGCATACGTCCTGAGCGTGCAACCGCCTCGTTTATGATATTTTCAGCCTCTGCCCTTGCGGCGGCGTTGATGGATTTTTCCTTGCGCTCAGCCTCTGCCAGAACCGCATTTGCTTTTTCAAGCGTTTCGGCAGCCTGACTGTCGGCACGGGCAATTATAACCTTTGCGTCCTCGGCTGTTTTTTCAAGCAGCTGCTGTGAAGAGACCCTTGCCTCCTCCTCAATCTGCTGAGCAAGCTTTTGAGTGCGCACAAGCAGAGATTCAATGCCGTAGTTTGTAGGTGCGGCACTCTCGGCTTTCTGCGGCGCGGGCTCTGCTTTTTCCACCGGCTTTTGGGGCATGGCAACCGATTGCTCTTTAACCGTCGGCTTTGCCGTAAATGCTGCTGCATCGTTTTGAATTTCGCTCTTGCCTGCTTCAAATTTTGCCTTTTCCAAAGCGCGGATTTTTGCCGTCATACTCTCAATGCAAACCGCAACCTCGTCCAAGAACAAATCAACATCGGACTGTTTATAGCCGCCGATTGCTACCTTTTGAAAAACAACTCCGCGAACCTCATCTGCTGTCATAATGCTGTTCCCCCTAATTTAAACATATTTTTTATAGTTTAGTATGATCCTGCCTTTTTTTGATCTTCCGCTCATATCACCGACAATGTACCTGCCAAATCCGCGCACGCTTATTCTGTCATCTGCCTTTACACCGTGCGTGATTCTTTGCTCGCAAAGCGAATTAACGGAAACGTTTCCCTTTTCAATCATTTCGGCAGCCATACTTCTGCTGACTCCGCAAATTGCCGAAATTATACAATCGAGCCTGTCGGAAGAAACCGTGCGGCTGCAACCCTCTGTCCTGCCGTTTTCGGGCAGCTCGTCCGGCAAGCCTTCGGTTAAGATAACACCCTCCCCGCCGACCTTTCCAAGCTGTGTTTTAACAAAATCCGCAACATCGTTAAGCAGGAATAAAACCGCCTTGCCTTGTCCTACAAGTATATCTCCCACAGAGCGCCTGGTTATACCGAGCGACATCAGCGAGCCCAAAAAATCACGGTGCGAAAGCTTTGCCGACTCCCTGAAAGAAAGCGTAAACGCGGTTATCGGAAACGGGACGTTTTCTTCATCGCACCAATCAGGCAAGATACCAAGCACCGTTCGCAGTGCGCCGTCGTATCCGCCGAAAAAGCAGTGCTTTGAACCTTTTACCGCGGCTTTTGCCTCGGCTGCCTCGCTTTCTGAAAGAAAACCCACAAACCGCGGCGTGCTGCGCGCTTGTGTAAGTCGCACAGCGTCGTTAACGCGTGTGGGTATTCCTATATCAGACATTGTTAAAATACATTCCGCTGTTTTCCAGCTCGTCCAAAATCATATCTCCCATAACGTCAACGGAACGGGGAGTAATTATGTATGTGCTGTTCGCAACACGTTTAAGCTGACCGTCGTTTGCATATGCAACGCCGCTTAAAAAGTCGATAAGACGGCGGCATATCTCCTTGTTCGTTCCCTCAAGCACTACGGTGCGCTTAGCATTGAGATGATCCGCAACAGAGCGACCGTCTTCAAATGTTTCGGGCTTTGCCAAAACCACCTTTATATTCTGCACAGGACGCGGTGCCGATTGCACGTTACTCTCCTTTGCAAAAACGCTGCGGGATCGGGCAACGGGTTGCTCGGGTGCTGCGGCTTCCCTTGCCGGTGTGCTTTCAGCTGCTGCTGTTGCTTCTGTTTCCTCTTCACCCTCAACCGGAACACTTATGATATCCTTTATCCATTCCCCAAATTTCATAAACCATACTCCTTTCAGTGCTGTGCAAAAAAATCCGATTGCCGCACTGTTATTTATAGATTCTCTTTCCGAATAACGCTGAGCCTATGCGCACAAGATTTGCGCCCTCCTCAATTGCAATGTCGAAATCCTCCGACATACCCATTGAGAGATACTCCACACTACTATTATCTATGTTTTTGCTCTGTATGTCAATAAATAAGTTACGCATTTCTGCAAAATATTTTCTTAAAACGCTGTTTTGCTCGCAAATCGGCGGAATTGCCATAAGTCCTCTTATGTGAATATGGGAAAATTTTGCAATCTCTCGGAGTCCTTCCTCAAGCTCTTCCTTTTTAAAGCCCGATTTATTTTCCTCGTTTCCGATGTTAACCTCAAGCAAAACATCCATTTTAATATTTTTCTTTTGACACTGCTTTTCAATTTCCTTTGCAAGATGCACCGAGTCTACCGATTCTATCATCTCGACCTTATCGATTATATCCTTAACCTTGTTGGTTTGCAAGTGGCCTATCAAATGACGGCGCACCGGCAGCAAGTCTTGGTGCTTCGAAAGCAGCTCCTGCACCCGATTTTCGCCTATTACCTCAACTCCGCTTTCGATTGCGTGGTTAATAATTTCCGTAGGCACTGTTTTGGTTGCCGCAAGCAGTGTTATATCACCCGCGCTTTTGCCGGCATTTGCAGCCGCTGTTGCTATGCGTTCCTTAATCTCGGCATAAGCCTCATCAAACGCTTTAATGCGCTCACTTTCTGCGGTTGATAACTTTTCCGTCATAAAGATTCTTCCCCTTTATCACAATTTCGTCGTATAGCTTAAGCCTTACTCCCGTTGTCTGAGCCTCGCAAATGCAGTAGCTGTCGGTTGAATAAAGCACGTTTACCGGCACAAAGCTTAAAACCGAGCCGGAAAGTACATACACACCTTTTTTATTATCTACAAATCGTATTGCCTTTGAGTTAACCTGCAAGCCTGTGTAGTTTTCAAGCACCGCTGTCATATCGTGAGTGCGCATGGAAGCAAGCTCTGCATTCATATATGTGCATGAGAACACTATAACCGCTGTGTTGTTGCCCGTTTTACGGTTTATTTTTTTAACCTTCACCGGCAGCTCGGGCGTGGATTCAAAATTGGTTTTAAGCGTTATATCGCTGTCCTCTGTAAACTTAAGGCTGTCGTCAAGTGAAAGCGTTGCCGCAAGATACCATTCGTAATCGGAAACGATCTTTCCCACAAGTCTGCCGCTTACATCTTCGTTCTTCGGTTTCAAATTTGCAAGTGTCTCAGGTGTAAGCTTATCTATCTTTTTGCTTGAAAGCACCTTTTCATAACCGTCAACGCCTGAAACGAAATATCCCGATTTTTTTGATTTAACCGTACCTAGAGTTCCGCTTTTTTGCTTTTTCAGCGCCGACAGTCTTTCTTTGTAGCCTGCAAGCAGCTGCGAAAATCCCTCGCTTTGTCCCGTTACCACCTGACGGCGGTTCATAAGCTTTAAAAGCAGTGCAGCAGATTCCGAACTGCTGCTTTGCTTTCCCGTTGCAGCCTCATTTATAAGGCTTAAAAGAGCCGAATCAATGCGGCTGTCAAGATAATCGATATCAACCGCTTCCGAGGTGTTATAACCATCAACCTCTTCAAGGTCGGCTATCGCTTTTTCAAGATTTTCAATTTCGGTTTCAATGCCGGCGTCCGATTCGCTTTTGTAGATCTCGGCAACAACACCGCCTTTCTCAATCTTTCCGCCGTCATCAACATTATAGCTTAAAACGCCGCTGCTGTCGGTTGTTAAAAGACTTTCATCGCGAATGGCAACCGTTTTAAGCTCGATGCCGTTGTAAGTGCTGTAATGTATAACCGTTCCTGTCGTAACGGGATTATAAAACGACTGATAAAGCTGAAAAAGCACAACAAAAATCAAAAGGCAAACCGAAACGACCTTAATAACCTTTGTGCCCGACTTCTCACTCATAATGTCTTCATCCAATCTTTAATATAATTTTCGGCAGCCGCAATCGCATCGCCGCCGTCCACGAAAATCGGCAGTGCGTTCTGCCTTTTTGAAAACCAGGTCTGCTGCCTTTTTGCATACCTTCTTGTTGCTGTTTTAAGGTTTTCCACCGCTTGTTCTTTGGTTATCTCACCATCTAAATACGGATAAACTTCCTTGTGACCTATTGCCTGTCCCGCTCCGTTTTCCAAAACAAACGGGCGTGCGGCTGCCGCTTCTTCCAACAGTCCTTGCTCCATCATAATATCGACTCGGCGGTTAATTCTTTCGTAAAGGTTCTCGCGATTAAAAAAATCAAGTCTTAAGTAACACACATTGTACCGAGAGCCGTCTTTTTTTGAAAGCTCGTTGTGCTTAGTAATTGTAACGCCGGTTGAAAGAAAAACCTCAAGTGCGCGTATCACACGACGGGTGTTGTTAACATCGATTTTTCTTGCCGAGTCCTCATCTACGGCACACAGCATATCGTGCATATACTGCGCTCCGTTTGCTTTTAGCTTTTCTTCAAGCTCTTTACGAATTTCAGTGCTGCCGCAGTCATTAAGCTTAACATCATCTGCCAAAGAATCAATATAAAGCCCCGTGCCGCCGACAACGATCGGCAGCTTCTTGCGCTTCGATATTTCCTCTGCTTTTTCGTGCGCAAGCGGCAGGTAATCGGCAACGGAAAACTTTGTGCCGAGCTCTAAAAACCCGATAAGGTGGTGCGGCACAGCGTGCAACTCTTCTTCGCTCGGCTGAGCTGTGGCAATGGGGATCCCGCGGTAAATCTGCATTGAATCCGCCGAGATTATCTCACCGCCGAATTTTTGCGCCAGCTTTATGCCGAGCGCCGTTTTGCCCGAGGCAGTAGGCCCTGCCACAACAAGCAGCGGAATTTTTCCCATTTTCACACCTCTTATCTGTCGGTTGGTTTTATTCATCAGTAAATTCGTTTCGTCTTTGCAAGGCTTTAGGCACGGAGGCTTTAACTTTCATCTAACCGACACCGCCTTCAGCACAGCTTTAGCTTTGCGCCGCGGCGCAAGGCTAAAGCTGCGCTGTCAGCGGTGATTTTACAAAAAAATGCCAAAGCCGCCCTTTAAAAGGAAAAATCAACTTTATAAAAAACTGAAAACCAAATGTTGTACTTAACGGAAAAAAGCCGATTTCTGAGCAACGTTAAAACCAAGCTATGCCCTGCCGAACATTCTTTCAAGCTGTGCTCTTGTGATTTCAACCGTTATAGGTCTGCCGTGGGGACAATAGCGAATTTTAGGATCCAGAAGCGCACGATTCATAAGCTCTTTCAGTTGCGGTTCGCTTGAGACCCAGCCTGCTTTTACCGCAGCTTTGCAAGCAACCGTGTGGTAAATTCTGTCGAGCTTTTCAACAGAAACATCGCCGGTTTTTAAAAGGCTGTCGGCAATCTCACTCAAAAGTGATTCCAAATCGTCGTTTTCAAGCATAGAGGGTACAGCACGCACCATAACCGTGCCGTCGCCGAAGTCCTCAATCTCAAACCCCGCTTTTTTAAGCAGCTCAGTGTTTTCGGTAATTGCGGCATACTCGCGCTTTTCAAGCGTTATTGTGGCGGCAGAAAGCAGATATTGACTCTCGGCGCTTGCTTTCGACTTTTGCTGTTCAAACAAAATTCTTTCGTGAGCCGCGTGCTTGTCGATAAGCAAAAGCTTGCCGTCCTGCTCCGCCAATATGTATGTTTTAAAAAGCTCGCCGATAAACCTTGCCGTCGGCTCATCGTCCGGCGTTTCCTCTGCCGCTTTTTGAAAGCCTGCTTGCTCTTTACGAAAAGCTATGTCGCCGTCATTTTCGGTGTATTGAGCCTTGTTGTATTTATCGCTATCCGCTTTTTCCGTTTCAAAGCTCGGTGATTTCGGCGTTGTTTCGGTAACATTTGTCTGTGCAGTGTCATCGCTGCGGGGCAGTTCGACCTCAACATCGATATTAACCGATTTCAGCGGGCCGCGCTCAACACTCTCGCGAACGCCGCTTCCTGTGAACGCATTAAACGATTCAAACACACCGTCCTGCCGTTTTGCCGCAGCGATATCGTAATTGCTCGGATTCGCAACCGTGACCTTAAATTCCCCGCTGTCAAAAGCTTCGCTGCCTTCGGTGCTTTTATCTGCCGTGCTCTGCTGTATATCGTTCGCTCTGCCGCCGACAACCGCATCTTCAACGGTCTTATAAGCCGCAGTATCGTTTAATTTAGCTCCGTCGGCTCTGACAGGCAGCTTAACCGTCTCGCCGAGCGATTCTCCGCCGTCTTTAAAAACAGCGTTTAAAAACTCTTGGCTCTTTGCTTTTATGTGTGCGCCCTTTTGCTCGAACTGCGGACGCGACGTATCTGCCGCAAGCGCATTTCTTACGCCGTATCTGACTGCGTCAAAAACACGGCTTTCGTCGGCAAAGCGCACCTCGGTTTTTGCAGGGTGCACATTAACGTCAACCGTCTCAAACGGGACTTCAACGTTAAGCACACAGTAAGGAAACTTGCCAACCATTGCCGAGTTTTTATAGCCAACGTCAAGCGCCGCCATAACGGTTGCCGATTTCACAAACCTGCCGTTTAAATAAACAAGCTGTAAATTGCGGTTCGGACGGCATTTAAAGGGCTTGCAGATAAGACCCGACACCTTAACGCCGCCGCCCTCATAGCTTATGGGAATAGTCCCAAGTGCAATATCACGTCCGAGCACAGCATAAACCGCGTCGCGCAAATTGCCGTTTCCCTGAGTCGAAAGCGTTTGCTTGCCGTCTTTAATCATTTTAAAGGCGACCTCGGGGTGCGAAAGCGCTATTCTGTCCACCACAGCGGAAACATTTGCGCCCTCTTTAACATCTTTTTTAAGGAACTTCATTCTTGCCGGTGTGTTGTAAAAAAGGTCGCGTACCTCGATTGTTGTGCCGACCGCACAGCCGACGTCATCGCAAAGCTGCTCCTCGCCGCCCTCGATTGTGTAAATCGTGCCGATCTCATCTTCCGCGCGGCGCGTTATCATTGTCACCTTTGAAACAGCACATATCGCCGCAAGCGCCTCACCGCGAAAGCCGAGCGTTCCGATTCTTTCAAGATCGCTCTCGTTTGAAATTTTGCTGGTGGCATGGCGCAAAAACGCCGTGGGAACATCACTTCTTGCAATGCCGCAGCCGTTGTCGGTAACGCTTATAAGCGACACTCCGCCGCGCTCTAATTTAACCGTTATCTGCGTTGCGCCTGCGTCGATAGCGTTTTCAATAAGCTCTTTAACTGCCGAGGCAGGTCTTTCAACAACCTCTCCTGCGGCAATAAGCTCCGCTGTCTGCTTATCCAAAACGTGAATTTTCGGCATTTCGTGTTCCCCCAATCATTGTAAATTGCGCTGTATTTCAGCCTTGTTTAATTTTCAAAATCCTTTGCCGCCGTCACAAGGTCTGCAAGCTCCTGCATTGCTTCGATCGGCGTTAATGTGTTAACATCGATTCTCTGCATCTTTTCAATAAGCTGAGAGTATCCCTCGCTTTGCAGCGAGAGCTGCCCTAACTCCTGTGCTCCGGAGTCTGCCGACGCGGTTTTAACTATCTGTTTTCCGCCGTCTTCCTCAAGGCTTTTTAAAACCTCTTTAGCGCGCTTTATAACTCCCTGCGGTATTCCCGAAAGCTTTGCAACCTCAATTCCGTAGCTCTCGTCGGCACCGCCGCGCACAATGCGGCGCAGGAATATGATATCATCACCGCGTTTTTTTGCGGCAATGCTGTAATTTTTAACGCCTTCAAGCTCGTTTTCAAGCACAGTAAGTTCGTGATAATGTGTGGCAAAAAGCGTTTTTGCTCCCAGCTGTTTTTTGCTTGAGCAATGTTCGATAACCGCTCTTGCAATTGCCATTCCGTCGTAAGTTGAAGTACCCCTGCCGATCTCATCTAAAATAAGCAGACTCTTTTCCGTTGCATTTTTAAGAATGTAGGCAACTTCGCTCATCTCAACCATAAAAGTGGATTTCCCCGATGCCAGATCGTCCGAAGCGCCGACCCTTGTGTAAACTGCATCGCAAATGGAAATATCTGCGCTTTTAGCAGGCACAAACGAACCGATCTGCGCCATAATTGTTATAAGAGCAACCTGTCGCATATATGTTGATTTACCTGCCATATTGGGGCCTGTTATTATCATACATCGGTTTTCGTTAATATCAAGCGATGTGTCGTTGGGAACGAACTGCAGCCTGTTTATTCGCTCAATAACAGGATGTCTGCCGTCTGTAATTTTTATTCTGCCCTCTTCGTTGAGCTGCGGTCTCACATATCCGTTTGCGGCGGCAACCTCGGCAAGAGAAGCAAATGCGTCAAGCCTTGCAACGGCGTCAGCGGTTGAAAATATTCGTGCACGCTGCGATGAAACAAAGCTTCTAAGCTCCTCAAAGATATCATACTCCATTTTGTTGATTCGCTCTCTTGCGCCCAGAATTCTGCCCTCAAGCGTTTTAAGCTCATCGGTTATGTATCTTTCGCAATTTGTAAGCGTTTGCTTTCTTATATAATTTTCGGGAACCTGTCCTTTAAAGCTGTTCGGCACCTCAATGTAATATCCGAATACCTTGTTGTATCTTACCTTAATTGCCTTAATTCCGGTTTTCTCCCGCTCCTCGTTTTCGATTCTTGATAAAAACCCTTTGCCGCTTTTAAGATCTACACGAAGCTCGTCGAGCTCTTTTGAAAAACCGTCGCGTATAATGCCGCCCTCGCGCACAAGCGCCGCAGGATCGTCCGAAATAGTTTTTTTAATGCGTTCTTTAACGTCGGTCAGCTCGTCTATATCGCTGTAAATTTCCTTAATCAGTCGGCTTTGACTGTCGTCGAGAATTTTGTGAAGTCTCGGCAAAATCTCAAATGTTTCCGCAAGCAGATTAAGGTCTCTTGCACCCGCCGTGCCGTAATCAACACGAGACATTATGCGCTCGATATCCTTAATTCCCAAAAGCATCTCGCGAATTTCTCCGCGTTTTTCCACGGAAGAAATAAGCTCCTCCACAGCGTTTTGGCGGGATTCAATGCCTGCCCTTTTAACAAGCGGCTGCTCCACCATTCCGAAAAGCCTGCGTTTTCCGAGCACCGTCCGTGTTTTATCAAGCACCCACAAAAGCGAGTACTTCTTGCCGTTTCCTCCCATACTCTCGCAAAGCTCAAGGTTGCGCATTGCGCTGATATCAAGTCTCATATATTGCTCGTCGGTGTAAAAATTTATCGATGATATGGCTTCAAGTCCCGTCTTGCGCGTTTCGTAAAGGTAATCGAGAGCTGCTCCCAATGCGTTGACCGCGGGAGAATCGGTTTTAAGCTCCAGCTCTTCAAGACTGTTTACACCGAAATGCGATAAAATTATATCCTTTGCGACCGCGTCCGAAAAGCATCTTGATTCGCGGTTTGTAAACCGACAGTTAAGCTTAGACACCAGGAACACGGCAAGCTCTGTGTGGTTTTCCAATTCATTTGTTGCAATAAGCTCACGCGGAGAGAATCTTCCCATTTCTCCTATAACACGCTGGTCAACATCGTCGCCGCCGAGCTCCGTCAAATGCAACAGTCCCGTTGACGCGTCCACAAGGCATAAACCACAGCGTTTTTCTTTATAGTAAATCGAAGCCAAGTAGTTGTTTCTCGCTTCGTCAAGCATACTGTCATCGATAACCGTACCGGGAGTTATAACGCCCGTTATTTCCCTTTTAACAAGTCCCTTTGCTTTGGCAGGGTCCTCAACCTGCTCGCAAATAGCAACGCGATAACCCTTTGAAATAAGACGGGCAATATAGCTTTCACAGCTGTGATAAGGAACGCCGCACATCGGTGCGCGCTCCTCTTGTCCGCAGTCACGTCCCGTTAAAACAAGGTCAAGCTCTTCCGACGCTATTTTTGCGTCTTCAAAAAACATCTCGTAAAAATCGCCCAATCTAAAAAACAGTATGCAATCCGGATTTTCTTCTTTAATTTTAAAATACTGCTTCATCATCGGAGAATAGTCCGCCATTTTTTGCATCCGTTTCGGCAGTTTTTTACTGCCGCGCCGTTAAAATTGATTTAAAAATGTTTTATTAAAAGCCGTTTGCTCAGTGGCAGCCGCCGCAGCTTGAGCAATCGCCGCCGCAAGCGGTTTCAAATTCCGCGGTTTCGGGATCTTCGCCGCCGGCGCATTTAACAAGCACCGAGTAAATTGCCGAAATAAGCGTATCAAGCTCTTTTTTTGCGGTGCCGAAAGCCTGCATACTCTCGTTTGCCATAATGTCGGCATAAACTCTGCGTAAATCGGAGTTTATGGCCTTAAGCTTTTCCTCGTCCTTATCCTCTTTGGAAAGCTCGTTATCAAGATTCATCTTAATAAGATTAAAGTCGCCGATGTGCTTTTGCAGCTGTTCGTCGGCATCGTTTTTCTCTTTCGCCGCGATGTAGCTTTTAAAACATTCCTCGTTTTGAATAAGCTTTCCTAAAATTCTTGTTTGCTTTAATATCTCGTCCATTTTTTACTCCTTAATCTTTATTGATTCAAAAGCTCGCCCTCTAAAACCGAGGTGAGAGCGGTAATTTTAACATTTGCAAATTTTCCTATAATATCACGCGGTGCCTTAAATTCAACGACCGTATTTTTAAAATCCCTGCCGGCAATAAATCCCTCTCGTCTGCCCTCGTCCTCGCAAAGCACTCGCACGGTTTTGCCCACACATTCCGCCGCAAGCTGCTTTGAAATGCCGTCTTGCAATTTAAGCAGTTCATCAAGCCACTGTCCTTTTTCCTTTCGGCTTACGGGGTCAGGCATTTCCGCTGCAGGTGTGCCTGAACGAGGCGAGTAAATAAAGGTAAAAAGATTTGAAAACCGAACGGCGGAAACGAGACTCAGCGTTTCGCAAAAATCCTCGTATGTTTCGCCGGGAAATCCAACGATAACATCACTTGAAAGCGAGATATCCGGCATAAGCGATTTTGCGGTTTCCACCAGCTTTAAGTAATCCTTTCTGCCGTAATGCCGATTCATTTTTTTAAGCACTTTGCTTGAGCCGCTTTGAAACGGCAGATGCAAATGACGGCAGACCTTTTCACTTTCCGCCATAGCCTCAAGCAGTTCCCTTGTGCAATCCCTCGGGTGCGAGGTCATAAACCGTATTCTGAAATCGCCCTCAATTTCGTTTATCATTCTTATAAGCTTTGCAAAATTAACATTGCAGTCAAGGTCTTTGCCGTATGAATTAACATTTTGACCGAGCAGCGTTATTTCACGGTATCCTTCTTTTACAAGCTGCATTGCGTCGTTAAGCACAGCCTCGGGTCTTCTGGAGCGTTCTCTGCCGCGCACATACGGCACAATGCAGTAAGTACAAAAATTGTTGCAGCCGTACATTATGGGAATCCAAGCTTTAAAGCTGCCGTCGCGCCTTATCGGCACTCCCTCAACAATATCGTCCGAGCGCTCGGTAAGCTCAAATATCCTGCCGCTGCCGGAAAGTCTTCGATAGATAAACTCCGCAAGCCTCCAGCGACAAAACGTGCCGAAAACCATATCTACATAAGGAAAGCTTTTTTTAATGCGATCGGCGTTTGCCTGTTGCTGCACCATACAGCCGCAAACCGCAATGATCATATCCGGCTTTGCCTTTTTAAGCTTTTTAAGCTGACCTATGTTGCCCCAGACCCTGTCTTCTGCGTGCTCACGCACGGCGCAGGTGTTAAAAAGAATAAAGTCGGCGTCATCCGGTGAATCACAAAAGGTATATCCGATTTTTGCAAGCTGCCCTTTTATCTGCTCGCTGTCGCTTACGTTTTGCTGACAGCCGTAGGTGTGAATAAAAGCCTTAGGCGAAAGCTTGCCGGCGGCGGTCAGCCGCTCTGACGCACGGTTTATGTAAGCACTCTGCTCAGCAAGATTTTCCTTTGAGCAGGTATTAGTAATAGGTTTTTCCAAAAAACATTCTCCCAGCTTAAGAAGTATATCTGCGCGGCACAGTGCAGAACACTTTACCGCAGCATCGCATAATTATCCTATATTATGCTATTATACTATAAAACTCGAGTTTCTTCAAGATTAAAAAGAAAAAATTGAAAAAGATATTGACTTTTATTTTTCTTTGTGATAATATTTATTAGCGACCTTGTGGCAGGGCTTGCCCGAAAGCTCGGTTTCAAACGGAGAGATACCGAAGTGGTCATAACGGAACGGTCTTGAAAACCGTCGTATCCTTGCGGGTACCGTGGGTTCGAATCCCACTCTCTCCGCCACTTTTAATTAACGTGTAAGAGCATTTATATTTTCAAAATCCAAGTCACTATGGAGAAGTACTCAAGTTGGTGACGAGGCGCCCCTGCTAAGGGCGTAGGTCGGGTCAACCGGCGCGGGAGT
>OLWW01001103.1_pt1 | contig 12631 bp, 9 predicted proteins | sample 1673991 | NCBI WGS metagenome assembly OLWW01 (sample SAMEA103958136, study PRJEB25191) | human gut metagenome
CCACTTCCAGCCCTGCCAGTTCGATGTTGGCAGGAATCAGGTCAACGCCCTCTGCGTGGTGCAGAATGCCCTCGCCGGGCTGGATGGGCTGGTCGTTCATGGCTTTTGCCATCAGGGTGGAGAGGGTGGTAGGCAGTTCGTCGGGCTGCTGCCAGCCCATGCTGATGGTCAAGCTGCCCTGTGGATCGGTATCCACCAACAGGACTTTCTTGCCCTCGGCTGCAAGGCCAACACCCAGATTTTCACAGGTGGTGCTTTTCCCCACACCACCTTTTTGATTGGTGACTGCGATAATCGTAGCTTTCTTTGCGATAACATCACCCCGCTTTCGGTGAACCGCGCGCAAAGTCGTGGTTCGTTTTGTTCTGATAGTAGAGGTTCATGGTGGTGGGCGCATTGTAGAGCATCGCCAGCAGATACTGCTTCATGTTCCGCACCGGGGCGGTGTTTTCTGCCAGAGAATCCAGCACAAAACGGATGTGGTCGGCGTTCAGCTTTTTCAGCCGACTGCGTACCACCTCGGTGGGCTTATCATCTCCGGCAATCCGCAACATCTTGCGTTTGGTGGAGCAGGTATCCACAAGCAAGTCTACGATCTGGTAGATGGTATCCTCATCGTCCGGGCAGAGCCGGAGCAGGAGGTCCACCTCCAAAGACTGATAAAAATAATCCTCATGCTGCTCCCGGATGCCCCCGGAATAGATAGGGTCAGGATCGTTCCACTCAGTTTTATTCTTATCAGTCTTATTTGCTTGCGGTTTTGGCTGCTCCAGAATTGCGCTTTCGGCAGCACCAGAATTGCTGTTTGGGCAATTCTGTACTTGCGCTTTTGGCAAGCCGGAGGAAAAGTCCTTGACGTAGATCAGGCTGGGTCTGCCCAGACCACGGCGTTTGCGCTCGATGAGGTCGATGTCCTCCAACTCCCGGAACAGCTTGACCGCCTTGTGCTCGGCGCAACAGAGGGATTCCTGCACTTCCCGGACGGTGTAAACGATATACACTCGCCCCTGCTCGTCCAGCCAGCCGTTCTTTGCGGACAGGCTCATGCGGTCCAGCAGGATGCCGTACAGCGTCCGGGCATCGGTGGAAAGCTGCCGGAAGCGGTGGTCTTGGAACAGTGCTTTCGGGATGCGGAAGTAGGAGAACAACTCGCCCGACTGACCATAGAAGTAGTCCAACATCATTTGGTGTGTCCTCGGATTTTCAACTGTATGGGTGTGCTCATGTGGAAAACCTCCTTCCCGATTTCTGCAAAAGAAAAAGCTCACCTTCTTTTGAAAGTGAGCCATGTAAAAATAGATATTGCTTTTACGGCAGAAATGATGTACCCTTATGAAGAACGACACACAGGATGTTCAGGTTTTGATATGGGCATGGTAAAATGGTAACAGTAAGTGTCGAGTTTCGTACCCAAAAATTCTTGGGTACGGTTCTGGGTACAAAGAGCCGTTTTAGAGACAAAAAGATACCAAAAGTTACGTCAAAGTACACAAAGGCGTTTTTTCAGAATTATGAGATAGTCACAAGATTCCACAAGAAAAACGGGATTTCAAAATTAGCGACGTTCTCATAACCGCTTGGTCCCGGGTTCAAGTCCTGCCTGGCCCATACGAAAAAAGACACCCTTTCGGGTGTCTTTTTTGTATTTCAAGGGCTTTTATTCCCCATCCTCTGCGGGCAGCTGGTTCCACAGGCGGGGTACATATCACAGAGCACATGATACGCTGGCCGTTTTTGCTTGCCCCCATTGCGGCAGATCCTGCTTTCTGCCGCAAATTGCATCAGATCCCGCCGTTTGCTCAATGAGTATTTCCCGCCGTCCCGTTATACTGGGAGGGAAATGGAATTAAACGATGGAGGAACAGACCATGAAATACGGTGTCATCGATGTGGGTGGCGGCCTGCGGGGCATTTACGGCGCTGGCGTGCTGGACCGCTGCCTGGAGGAGGACCTCCGCTTCGATCTCTGCATCGGCGTTTCGGCGGGCAGCGCCAATATGGCGTCCTATCTGGCAGGCCAGCATGGGCGGAACAAGCCCTTTTACGATGAATACTCCTTCCGCAGGGAGTACATGAGCGTGCACAACCTCATCCGCAAGCACTCCTATCTCGATCTGGGCTATGTCTACGGCACCCTCAGCAATGCAGGCGGCGAGAATCCGCTGGATTACGCGGCGCTTGCCCGCAGCCCGGCAGAGCTCTGCGTGGTGGCCGCTAATGCACAGAACGGCGAGGCGCAGTATTTCACCAAGGCAGACCTCCACCCGGACGACTACCGCGTCCTCATGGCGTCCTGCTGCATCCCGGTCATCGACCAGCCCTGCGTCATCGACGGCGTGCCTTATTTTGATGGCGGCCTGGCCGACCCCGTCCCGCTGGAATGGGCCTTTGCCCACGGCTGCGACCGGGTGGCTCTCATCCTGACCAAGCCCATCGGGCTGGTGAGTAGTGATGCCCGGGACAAGCATCTGGCACACCTGCTGCAGTCGCATTACCCCGCTGCAGCCGAGGGGCTGCGCCGCCGGGCATGGCGGTACAACACGGCTGTCCAGCGGGCGCGGGAGCTGGAGCGACAGGGCCTTGTCTGCATCATCGCCCCGGACAGCACCGAGGGAATGTCCACCCTGACCAAGAACCGCGCCTGCCTTGAAAAAATGTACGCCAAAGGCAAACAGGACGCCGAAGCGCTGGTGCGGTGGATGCAAAACACCAAACAAGATGAATCGGTGGGCACCTAGAGATGAAACCCGTTCACTTTCCTTGACAAGAGACAAAAAGACACCCTTTCGGGTGTCTTTTTTATATTTCAAGGGCTTTTATTCCCCATCCTCTGCGGGCAGCTGGTTCCACAGGCGGTAGTAGACGCCCTGCTTTTCCAGCAGCTGGGCATGGGTACCCTCTTCCACGATGCCCTCCTCGCCCAGCACAAGGATACGGTCGTAGTCCTTGATGGTGGTCAGGCGGTGGGCGATGGTCAGGGTGGTGCGGCCATGAGCCAGCTTTTCAAGGCTCTGTCCCACAAGGATCTCACTCTCGTTGTCCAGTGCGCTGGTGGCTTCGTCCAGAATCAGGATGGGCGGGTTCTTCAGGAATACCCGGGCAATGGCGATGCGCTGCTTCTGTCCGCCGGACAGCTTGACGCCGCGCTCGCCCACATAGGTGTCGTAGCCGTCCTTCAGCGCAAGGATGAACTTTTCCGCGCCCGCCAGACGGGCGGCGGCTTCGATCTCCTGCCGGGTAGCACCGGGCTTGCCGTAGGCGATGTTCTGCGCCACCGTGCCGCTGAACAGGTACACGTCCTGCTGCACGATGCCGATATCCTGCCGCAGGCTCTTCAGGGTGACATGGCGGATATCCTGCCCATCGATCAGGATGCGACCGCTGGTCACCTCGTAGAAGCGGGGGATGAGGTTGCACAGGGTGGTCTTGCCGCCGCCCGAGGGGCCGACCAGCGCCAGCCGTTCGCCCGGCCGGATATTCAGACTGACGTTGTGCAGCACCTTGTTGTGGTCGTCCGGGTACTCAAAGCTGACGTTTTCAAACCGGATGTCACCGGGGCCGGGCTGCAGCGGTACCGCATCCGGGACATCGCCGATGGTCACAGGGGTGTCCATGATCTCGGCAAAGCGCTCGATGCCGGTCATGCCGCGCTGGAACTGCTCGGCAAACTCCACGATGCGCCGGATGGTGGCGATAAGGGTGGTGACGTAGAGCATATAGGCCACAAGGTCGCCGGCGGTGATCTTGCCGTACACCAGCGACAGCCCGCCCGCCAGAATGACCACCAGATACATCAACCCGTCAAACAGGCGGGTGGAGGTGTTGAAGGCGCCCATGGCGTAGTAGCCAAGGGTCTTGATCTGCTCAAAGGCGCGGTTGCCCCTGGCAAACTTTTCCCGCTCCTCGTCCTCGGCGGCAAAGGCCTTGACCACGCCCTGTCCCAGCAGGCTGTCCTCGATGGTGGAGTTCAGCTCACCGATCTGGACGCGCTGCTGGCGGAACCGCGCCCGCAGACGGCCGTTCAGGTACACCGACACCACGCCCATCAGCGGCACACAGGCAAACACTGCCAAGGTCAGCGGGATGCTGGCGCGGCACAAAATGACAAAGGACGCCACAATCTTGATGCCCGCGATGAAAAACTCCTCCGGGCAGTGGTGGGCGAACTCGGTCACATCAAACAAATCGTTGGTGATGCGCCCCATGATGGTGCCCACCTTGGTGTTGTTGTAGTAGGTGTGATCCAGCTGCAGCAGATGGTCAAAGGCATCCCGGCGCATGTCCGTTTCGATATGCACGCCCATGATATGGCCGATGCTGGACATATAGTAGCTGGCTGCGCCGTCGATGATGCGCAGCACAAAGTAGAGTGCCGCCAGCTTCAGCACGATGCCCGCCGTCAGGGTGATGCCCACCCCCATGGCGGAGTTGGTGATGGTGCTCATGATCTTGGGCAGCACGATATCGCACAGGGTGGTCAGTGCTGCGCAGAACAGGTCAAGGCACAGCACCATCTTATAGTTTGCCAGATACGGCAGAAAACGCCGGATCAGCGCACCGCTGCTTGCGTGGTGCGCCCCGGGGTCGTTGGTCTTAGTTTTCGGCATGGTTCCTCCGTTTTTATCGTTACTTTTTGCTGTAATCCCGCGCGCCGTAGATGGCGGTGCCGATGCGCACAAGGGTAGCGCCCTCGCGGATAGCGTTCTCAAAATCGCCGCTCATGCCCATGGAAAGGGTCTGCATCTCCACGTTGTGGTAGCCGCGCTCCCCTGCCCGGACGAACAGCTGATACACCTGCGCCAGATACCGGCGGTTCTGGGCATCGTCGTCGTTCACGGGCGGAATGGCCATCAGCCCCTTGACCCGGATGTGCTCCTGTGCGGCAGCAGCATCCAGCAGCGGCCAGAGCGCTTCCGGTGCCACGCCGGTCTTGCTCTCCTCGCCGCCGATGTTCACCTCCAGCAGGATATCCTGGCAGAGCTCCAGCCTTCCGGCGGCCTTTTCGATCTCCTGCAGCAGCTCCGTGCTGCCCACAGACTGGATCAGATCGGCCTTGCCCACCACCTGGCGCACCTTGTTGCGCTGGAGATGGCCGATAAAGTGCAGGGGGCGGCCGGCGTAGGCGTTTTCCGCCAGCTTGGCGGTCATCTCCTGCACCCGGTTTTCGCCCAGGGCGTCGATCCCGGCGGCAATGGCCTCCTGGCAGGCGGCGGCGTCGTTCATTTTGCTGGCGCCCACCAGGATAACATCGGCGCCGGTGCGCCCCGTTTCCCGGGCCGCCTGGTCCATCTGCTGCCGGACGGCGGCAATATTCTCCGCAATAGACATAGTGAAAGCCTCCCTTTCCGCGGTCAATCTTCTTTCAATATCTGTGTGCCGTCCAGGGTCACGCCGGTCATGATGACCTCGTCGCCGGGACGGAGCGTTGACAGTCCCTCGGTGTTCTGAGGCACGGACACCAGCACATAGTCGTCCCCCTGATACACCATTTCCACAGGCTTGAACTGGGGGAAGCTGCCCTGAACGCAGTATACGCCCAGCTTTCCGTTGTCGCTCTGCCGCAGGCACACGGAGGGCAGACGCAGCCCCGTATAGCTGTGCAGCACGATCTGCGCCGTCTGGTGCCGCAGCTGAGTGGTCTCCGCCAGATATTCCCGGCAGGACAGCACCACCACGCACCGGCCGTTTTCCGCCGGGCCCACGGAATACACCGCGGCGGCAATGTCGTCGGTGACGCCCTTGGTCAGCCGCAGAGATACGCTGCCGCAGGCGGCAATGCGCTGGGCCTCCTCCTCCGCCACGGCGGCGGCATAGTACCAGGTGTTGCTGTAAATCAGCTTGCCCACGTTGGCGGTATTCTCCCCGGGGGCCAGGCTGTCCAGAGCGCTGGGAGTCAGGTCCCCCAGGCCCGCCGGGGTCAGCACGGACTCATACCCGTCGCACACGGCGGAATACGTCCCCGCCCGGGGAGCGGTGATATCCGTGGCCCCGGTAAGGCCCGCCTGCAAGGAGTCGATCTCGTCCTGCACCGCAGCGATCTCCGTTTTGATCTCCTGGCTGGAGGTATAGGCCCGGCTGCGCTTGACAATAGCGGCCTTCAGCTGGGACAGGTCGCCGGAGGCGGCGGTATAGTCCCCGCCGGTGAGATTCTTCCGCAGGGCCATGATGTCGTCGGAAATGGAGCCGTCCAGCTTCAGGGCGGCGTCGGGGTTCAGATAGGAGGACAGGGCGTATTCCAGCTGCTCCAGCTGCAGGCGCTTGGCCTGGATCTGGGCCACGGCCTCCAGGGCCCCGGGGCTGTCATAGGCGGTAGCGATGACCTGGCCCTTTCCCACCTTTTCCCCCTCGTCCCGGGTATGGCTCAGGGTCCCGGCCTCGGAGCGGAAGGCTTCCTCCTCCCGCACCAGCCAGCCGGATGCCTCCACGGATTCCTCCGTGGTGCTGGTATACACCCGGGTGGTGGCGTAGGGGTTCGTCAGATACCGCACCCCCTGGACCAGAAAATAGAACACCACCGCCGCCGCCAGGGCAATGGACAGAATTTTGAATGCGCGGGTGGACTTCATGGCGTAACCTCCTTTGGTGGCCAGGTGATGGTGTTGGGGCGCTGCCGCGCGCCGGGGCATGTCTCAAAAATTCTCCGTGCCCAAGGCTTTGCCTGCGGCAAAGCGCTTGTGCGCCCTGTCGGGCGGCGGCGCTATTGCGCCTCCGACGGCAAGCCCGGGTCGTTCAATGGCACCGGATGAACCGGAATGATGGTGGATATTGCGTGCTTGTAGATCACCTGCTGCTTGCCGTCGGTGTCCAGCACCACGGTGAAGCTGTCAAAGCCGGTGACGCTGCCCCGCAGCTGAAAGCCGTTCATCAGAAATACGGTAACGGGCAGGCTCTGCTTGCGGACCTTGGTCAGGAAAATGTCCTGAAGATTGTTTTTCTGCATAACGAATGCTCCTTTTCTCTTTGTGCGGACGGCTGTCCGCCTGCCCTTATCCTAAGCCATGGGCTGTGAGAAAATCTGTCGCATTCTGTAAAGCCGCCGGGAAATCCGGCTCCCGGTCCCAGAGGATCCAGTGGATGTCCGGGTTGCGCCGCAGCCAGGTCAGCTGCCGCTTGGCGTACTGGCGGGAGCGGAGCTTGACCTCCTCCACCGCCTGGTCCGTGGTGGCCGCGCCGTCGGCCACCGCCAGAAACTGCTTGTAGCCGATGGCCTGCAGGGCCGTGGCATCCCGGGGCAGGCCGCTGTCCAGAAGGTCCTGCACCTCCTGCAAAAGCCCCTGGCGGACCATGTCGTCCACCCGCCGGTCAATGCGCTGGCGCAGGTCCGCCCGGTCCCGGAAGTTCAGCCCGATATACACCGCCTCGTACCGGTCCGGACGCTGCCGTCCCCGCCTGTCCCGCAGGGACATGGGCTCCCCGGTCTGCTCATAGATCTCCAGTGCCCGGAGAATGCGCTTTTCATCCCGCAGGTGCAGCCGTCCGGCGGTTTCCGGGTCCACGGTCCGCAGCCGCTCCAGCAGCGCCTCCGGCCCCTGCTCCCGCAGCTCCCGCTGGAGCCGCAGCCGCACCTCGCCGCCCTGTCTGCCGGGGGCGAAGTCGTCACCCCGGATCAGGGCGTCCAGATACAGCCCCGTGCCTCCGGCCAGCACCGGCAGCCGGCCCCGGGCCAGAATGTCCCGGATGCAGCCGTCCGCCGCCTGGCAGAACCGGGCCACGGACCAGCTTTCCGCCGGATCCGCCACGGCGATCATATGATGGGGCACCCCCTCCATCTCCGCCGCCGTGGGGGCGGCGGTGCCGATGGTCATGCCCCGGTAGATCTGCATGGAGTCCACGGATACCACCTCGCCGCCGAAGCGCCGGGCCAGAGCCACGGCCATTTTCGTTTTTCCGCTGGCGGTGGGACCCACCACGCACAGGACCCTGGGGGCCATAGGCCGCTCCTTTCCGGGCGTCACGCCCGCTTGAACATTTTTTCCACCTGGTATTTGCTCAGCCGCACCGCCACCGGGCGGCCATGGGGGCAATACTGAATTTCCCCGGACTGGACCCTGTCCACCAGACGCCGCAGCTCGGCGGGGTCCGTGTGCATCCCGGCCTTGATGGCGGATTTGCAGGCCATGGTCTGCAATAGACTGTCCCGGGCTGTGTCCGGGTCCGCCCGGTTCAGCCGCAGGTCCTCCGCCAGCTCCTCCAGGGCTCCGGTGGGGTCGTCTACCCCGGCGGGCACCCCCCGCACCAGCACCGCGCCGCCGAAATCCTCGCACCGGAAGCCATACCGCTCCAGCAGGGGCAGCTGCTCCAGCACCGCCGCGCAGTCCTCCGGCGACAGCTCCACCGCCATGGGCTCCAGCAGTGTCTGGGACATGATGGGCTCCGTGGCGGCCTTCAGCGCGTCGAACCGCACCCGCTCGTGGGCAGCGTGCTTGTCGATGAGCCACACGTTCTCCTGCTCATCCTCGCAGATGATATACGTCCGCAGCACCTCGCCGGCAATGCGCCAGGGGGCCTCCCTGGGTGGCTCCATGGTCACCTGCTCCGGCAGGGACACCGTCTCCTGTACCGGCTCCCGCACCGGCTCCGGCTTTGGGGCGGGCGGGGTAATGTGATAGCTGACGCCGGGGCGGCCGGCGGGCGCGGTAAAGGGCTTGCCCGCCTCCGGGGCCACGTCCCGCACCGCCATGGTCTGGGCCGGTCTTTCCTCCGGCTGCGCCGCAGTCCGGGACACCGGCGCGGCGGGACGGGCGGTATAGCTGCCCAGCGGGCGCTTCTCCGGCTGGGGCTTCTGCTGCCGGAACTCCTGGGCCGTCATGGTCCGGTAGAAGGGCTTCTCCTCCTTTTCCGGGGCCTTGGGGCGAGCTGCCGCGTCCAGGGCATCCATGACGGTATAGTACACCGCATCGAAGGCGGTTTTATCCGATACGAATTTCACCACGGTCTTGGCCGGATGCACGTTCACGTCCACCCGGTCCTCCGGCAGGGTCAGATGCAGCACGCAGCCGGGGAACTTCCCCTTCAGCAGCCGGTTGCGGTATGCCTCCTCCAGGGCGGCGGACAGCAGCTGGCTCTTGACGAACCGTCCGTTGACGAAAAACAGCTGACGGCCCCGGGTGCCGTGGCCGTTCAGGGGCCGGGTCACATAGCCCGCCACCTGCACGTCGCCGCCGCAGCCCCGGACCTCCTCCAGACCCAGAGCAAAATCCCGGCCCATGGCCGCATAAACGGCGGACAGCAGCTGCCCGTCGCCGGGGGTGTGGAGCACCTCGGCTCCATCCCGCAGCAGCTTGAAGGACACCTCCGGATGGCTCAGGGCCAGGTGCTGGACGATGCCGGACACGGCGGCCCCCTCGGCGCTGTCCTTCTTCATGAACTTCATCCGGGCGGGGGTGTTGTAAAACAGGTCCCGGACGCAGATGGTGGTGCCCTCCGGGCACCCGGTCTCCTCCACCTGCCCGGGCACGCCGCCCTCCAGATGCAGGGATGCCCCTGCCGGGGCCCCGGTCTGCCGGGTGAAGATATCCACCCGGGACACGGCGGAGATGGCGGCCAGCGCCTCACCCCGGAAGCCCAGGGTACCGATGGCGGCCAGGTCCGCCGCCGTGCGCAGCTTGCTGGTGGCGTGGCGCAGAAACGCCGTGGGCAGCTGCTGCGGCGCGATGCCGCAGCCGTTGTCCGTAATGCGCAGATAGGTGAGGCCCCCGCGCTGGACCTCCGCCACAATGGCGGTGGCCCCGGCGTCCAGGGCGTTTTCCAGCAGCTCCTTGGCCACGCTGGCGGGCCGCTCCACCACCTCGCCGGCGGCGATCAGATCCGCCACATGCCGCGGCAGGCATTGAATATCAGGCATAGCGTTGTCCTTTCGTGTTATGTCAGCTTCTTTTTCAGTTCATACAGCAGCTGCAATGCCTCCAGAGGCGTCAGCGAGTCCACCTGGGTCCGGCGGAGCCGGTCGATGACCTGGCTCTCGGCCACGGCGGCAAAGGACACCTGGTCCTCCCGGGGAGCGGGGGCTGCCGCCGGGCGGCCGGACTCCTCCTCCAGCTGCCGGAGGATTTTTCTGGCCCGGGACACCACCGCGTCCGGCAGGCCCGCCAGCTTGGCCACCTCGATGCCGTAGCTGCGGTCCGCGCCGCCGGGGACGATCTTCCGCAGGAACACGATCTCCTCGCCCCGGGCCCGGACGGCGATGTTGTAGTTCTTCACGCCGGGGAGGGTGCCCTCCATGGCGGTAAGCTCGTGGTAATGGGTGGCAAACAGGGTCTTTGCCCCCAGGCGCTTGGGGTCGGCGCAGTATTCCAAAACCGCCCGTGCGATGCTCATACCGTCGAAGGTAGAGGTGCCCCGGCCGATCTCGTCCAGGATCAGCAGGCTCTTGTCCGTGGCGGCATGGAGGATGTCGCTGACCTCCGTCATCTCCACCATAAAGGTGGACTGCCCCGCCGACAGATCGTCGGAGGCCCCGATGCGGGTAAATACCCGGTCCACAATGCCCAGGCGGGCCGCCTTGGCCGGGACGAAGGACCCGATCTGGGCCATGAGCACCATCAGCGCCACCTGGCGCATATAGGTGGACTTGCCCGCCATGTTGGGGCCGGTGATGATGGACACCCGGTCCTGGGTGCGGCCCATATAGGTGTCGTTGGGCACAAACAGGGCGTCGGGCCGCATGGCCTCCACCACTGGGTGGCGTCCCTGGTGGATCTCGATAACGCCGGACTCGTCCACCGCCGGGCAGCAGTAGTTGTTCTTCACCGCCACCGCTGCCAGGGAGCACAGGCAGTCCGCCTCCGCCACGGCGGCGGCCGTGGCCTGGATCCGGGCCACATGGCCGCTCAGCTCCTGCCGCAGCCGGGTGAACAGCTCATATTCCAGGGCCGATACCCGGTCCGACGCGGACAGGATGTCGTGCTCCAGATCCTTCAGCTCTTGGGTGATGTATCGCTCGCCGTTGACCAGGGTCTGCTTGCGGATGTATGTCTCGGGCACCTGGTCCTTGAAGGAGTTGGACACCTCGATGTAATAGCCGAATACCTTGTTGTACCCGATCTTCAGGGTGCGGATGCCGGTTTTCTCCTTTTCGGCGGCCTCCATAGAGGCGATGATGCCCTTGCCGCCATGCAGAATGCCCCGCAGGCGGTCCACCTCCGGGTCGAAGCCCTCCCGGATGAACTCGCCCTCCCGGACGGAGAAGGGGGGATCGTCGCACAGGGTGCGGCCGATCAGGTCCGTCAGATCCTCCAGAGTGTCCAGCTGGGCCAGCTCCCCCAGGCGGCCCCGGTCAAAGGCCGACAGCAGCTCCTTCACGTGGGGCAGCCGGGCCATGGCGTTTTTCAGGGATACCACGTCCCGGCCCCCGGCGGTGCCGTATACAATGCGGCCCACCAGGCGCTCCATGTCGCCGATGCCCGTCAGGGCCAGGGCCAGCTCCTCCCGCACCATGGTGTGGTCCACCAGCTGGCCCACGGCGCCGTTGCGGCGGGTGATGGCCGTTACGGACAGCAGGGGCCGCTCCAGCCAGCTGCGGAGCATCCGCCCGCCCATGGGGGTCTTGGTCTTGTCCAGCACCCACAGCAGGCTCCCCTTTTTCTCCTTGCTGCGCAGGGTCTCCGTCAGCTCCAGATTCCGCCGGGCCGTCAGGTCCAGCTCCATAAACTGCCCCTGCTGATAGTAATCCAGGTCGTCCACGTGGCGCAGGTCGGTTTTCTGCGTCTCGTGGAGATAGCCCAGCAGCGCCCCCAGCGACAAAGCCGCGGCGGGGTTCCCCTTGGGCAGGCGTCCGGCGGCCTCGTCGCCGAACTGGGTGCGGACGGTCCTTTCCGCCTCCTGCAATTGAAAGCGTCCGGCGCTCAGCCGCTCCACATGGCAGTGGAGCTTATCCTGCAAAAGAGACAGCAGCGGCCCGCACTGGTATGCCGCCGGATTCACCACTGCCTCCGCCGGGGAAAACCGGCCCAGCTCGTTGAGCAGATGCTCCGCCCGGTCGGGCCCCTGAAAGGCGGTAACGTGGGTCTTGCCGGTGGAAATGTCGCACACGCTGAAGCCCGCGCAGGTGTCGTCCAGATACAGCCCCGCGCAGAAGTTGGACCGTCCCTCCTCCAGGCAGGCGGCGTCTATGACGGTGCCGGGGGTCACCACCCGGATAATGTCCCGGTCCACCAAGCCCTTGGCCATGGCGGGGTCCTGGGTCTGCTCGCAGATGGCCACCTTGTAGCCCTTGGCGATCAGGCGGCCGATGTACGCCTCGGCCGAGTGGTACGGCACGCCGCACATGGGCGTGCGCTCGGCCGGATCCTCGACATTGCGGTCGCGCGTCGTGAGCGTGAGGTCGAGCTCGCGCGCGGCCAGGCGCGCGTCGTCGTCGAACATCTCATAGAAATCACCCAGCCGGAAAAACAGCAGGCAGTCGGGGTTGCGCTGCTTGATCTCATAATATTGCCGCTTCATCGGCGTCAGTTCCGCCATGCGTCATACCTCCTCGCCATAGAGCGCCCAGGTGTTGCTTCCGGTGATCTTCACGTCCACGAACCGGCCGACAAGGGATGCGTCCCCGCGCATATGCACGAGGCGGCCGCCCTTCGTGCGCGCCGTGAGCGGATAGTCGCCCCGGCCGTCAGCCCCGTCGACGAGCACGCGC
>OLWW01001106.1_pt1 | contig 12585 bp, 6 predicted proteins | sample 1673991 | NCBI WGS metagenome assembly OLWW01 (sample SAMEA103958136, study PRJEB25191) | human gut metagenome
AACACGACGGCAACTTCTGCGTTGACGGTCTTGTTCATCCCGACCGCACGCCTTCGAGCGGCGCGCTTGAGATGCAGGCGGTCTATCGCCCCGTCAGAGCAAAATACAACCGCGACGGCAGCTTCACTTTTACGAACACAAACCGCTTCCGCAGTTCGGGATATATCACAATCGTCCGCTCGATGACTGTTGACGGCATTGAGGGCGAAGAGAGGGAGCGTTTCTCGCTCGACATCGCGCCCTGCAAGAGCGAAAAGGTGACATTCAAAACAAAGATCCCCGCCGGCTGCGACTGCCGTATGAACTTTGAATATTTCGACGGCGACGCTTTCCTCGCGCGCGAGCAGGTTATAATAAAGAAAGAGCACAAGAAAGTCGCTCTGCCGACCGGCAGCAAATTAGAATGCAAAGTGGGCAGAAACTCCGCAAAAGTCAGCTTTGACGGCGGCTCGGTGAAGTTCGACCTCAAGGCCGGCGAGATAGCGTCCTACAAGCTCGGCGAAAAGGAGCTCATTAACCAGTCCCCCGCCGCGCACAAGGGCCTCATCCCGAACATCTTCCGCGCGATGCTCGACAACGACAGAGTTATCATTGCAAAGTGGGAAAAGGCCGGATATGACGACATAAAAGCTATTCCGCATTCAGTAAACTTCTCCTCGGCCAAGCACTCGGCGAAATTCACCGTTGACTTCAACCTCCGCTCGAAGAAGGGCGTTGTTGCAAAGGTCAATCTTAAATACACTGTTGACGCCGCAGGATGCATAAAAGTCGAGACGGTATTCAACTCGAAATCCCAGCAGAGAGCCGCTGCGGCTCTGCCGCGCTTCGGTCTTGTGTTCGAGATGCCGATGAGCTTCGAGAACATCGAATATCTCGGCTACGGTCCCGGTGAAAACATGATCGATTTCAGAGAGCACACGACATTCGGCACATACAGGACCACGGTCAACGATATGGATGAATTCTATATCAAGCCGCAGGATTACGGAGTGCGCACAGGCGTTCGCAAGCTCAGCATCACGGATGCCGACGGCGTCGGACTGATGATCTGCAACCCTGACAGAGATCTCAGCTTCACAGCGAGGCACTTCACGCAGGCTCTGATGCAGCGCTCGATGCACCGCGACGACCTCCACTCCGAGAACACGACGGCAATTGACATCGACGGCTTCCTCAGAGGCACGGGCACCGGCAGCTGCGGCCCCGATGTTCTCCCGCAGTACACAGTTGACGGACGCAAGGAGCTTGCATACAGCTTCGTTATCGTCCCGATAAAATAAAAAGTTTGGCGAAGCGTATAACAAAGCAAGAATCCTACCCACGGTTTTCCGTTGGGTAGGATTTTTTGCTTTATATTGATGCGTTGCAAGAGAAGTATTATTTAAAATGTACCTTTGTGAGATAGGTAAATTGGGATTTGTTGCAGAATCTATTAGGCGACCCTGCAAGAGGAGCCGGCTCGGCGTAAGCTGAGACTGAGGGGGGGGTAGCTCGCCGACGTTCATGATATGATTTGCAGGGTGCATGCCAGTAGAATAGTACAAATCTCACGGGCGGATGATATCCGTCCCTACATGATTGTGCCGATTTGTAATATTGTGATAACCGTTTATCATCGGCAATTACACCTACAAATCCAAATTTGCACATTTTTACCGTACCAGCATTTATAATTTAATATGAGCACATCAAATTTCCGCATATTGATACAAAAAATCGGCTGCCGTTTTTGTTCGACAGCCGATGATTTTTTATGTTCACTTTTTCATTTGCTCGCGCAGGTGGTTTGAAAGCAGAGCGAGCGACGACGCCATGTTCTCATTCTGGACAAGTATACCGTCGGGCACAACAAGATGCACCGGAGCAAAGTTCCAAATGGCGCGGATGCCGCTGTTCACGAGCAGGTCGCATATCTCCTGCGCGCTCGATGCGGGGACGGTGATGATGCCTATATGCACATTCACTTTGCGGCAGAAGCTGCCGAGCTGGGCTATCGGGAATACCGTCTTGCCCTGGAATTCGGTCGGCTCTTCGCAGAGATCGAACGCGGCGATTATGTTGAGTCCGTAAGCCTTGAAACCGCTGTAGTTGAGCAGCGCCTTGCCGAGGCTGCCGGCGCCGACTATCACGGCGTTATCAATATCGTTATAGCCGAGGAAAGCTTCAAGCTCCGCGATAAGATCCTTGACATTGTAACCGACCTTCGGCTTGCCGGATGAGCTAACGCTCGCGAGATCCTTGCGCACCTGAACATCATTAAGCTGAAGTGCTTCGGCGATAGTTGTAGCGGATATATTTTTCGGTGCATCCTCCGGAAGCCCCTGGATATAGCTCAGGTACATCGGCAGTCTCTGAAGAGTGTGTTTCGAGATATTCGGAGTCATAAAAATTTCACCAACCTGAAAATTATACTTGTACTGCAACTATTGTATCATATTTTTTCAGATAGTTCAAGTAAACTTAGGGGCAAAAAATCGGGGGAGCCGCCCGAAAGCGACTCCCCTTCTCACCTGCCCTTTGAGCAGGATTTCAGTTTTTATTCACAGTCTTAGACCGTGAAAGCAAAGTCGGTAGTATCCCAGACCTGCTTGCCGTTGGCCATATACTTCGCAGTTGCGGTGTAATCGCCTTCGGTGAGCTTAACATTGATGGTCCAGATCTCGCCGTCGCCGTTAGAAGCGATGGAAACACCTATGTCATCTCTGTCATAAGTCCTGGTAGCACCCGAAGCATAGGTTATTCTAACCTTCTTGGCAGTACCGTTGACAGTGACTGCGACAGAATCAGCAGAAACACTAACTGCAGTAACGCTGACAACCTTTATGGGCTTGGAAGTGATAACCACATCAAATTCAAAGCCGTCAGTCCAGGTCTTGCCATACTTAGCCTTTGCAAGATGTTTACCTTCGGGGATGCTGAGTTTGACGGTCCAGATCTCATAAACAAGGTCGGCACTGTTAGCGCTGACTTCGTTGCCCTGTGCATCGTAAGACTTGATAGAAACTCTCGGATCGATCCTTATGAATGTGGTTGTTCCACCCTTTCCATAAGCAATCTGGATCTTGCTGGCCTTGCCGTCGACCTTGAATGAGTACTGCTGCTTACCGCCGTAATTCGGGGTGTCGTAGGTTACGTCAACAACTCCCTTAGGCGCGGGTTTGACATCATAAACAACAGTAAATTCATGATCTCCGGTCCATACCTTGCCGTACTTTGCTCTGGCAACATGCTTGCCTTCAGCAATGTTAAGTTTTACAGTCCAAATCTCATAAGCAAGATTTGCACTCTTAGCATCGACTTCGTTACCCTGTGCATCGTAGGACTTGATAGATACTCTCAGATCATACCTTGCACGAGTGGTAGTTCCGCCATTTTCATAGGCAATCTGGATCTTGTCAGCCTTGCCGGAAACCTTGACGAAATATTCCTGCTTGCCACCGTAGTTCGGGGTGTTGTAGGTTACATCAAGGACACCATCAGAAACAGGCTCAGAGGGCTTGGTATCAAACTTAACGGTAAAGTCGTAGCCGTTCTCTTCCCAATCCTTGCCGAACTTCGCGAGAGCGGTATACTCACCCTCAACGAGATTGACATTCAGGGTCCAAATCTCGCCATCCTCAGTCTTCTCTATCTTCAGAATACCAAACGCATTGACATCGCTTGTCATGGAGGTGTTTCTGTCAAACGTGCGGGTAGTGCCATAAGCGTCAACTATTCTGAGTTTCTGAGGCTCGCCCTTGACCTTGACTGCATACTGATGCATGCCGCCGTAGTTCGGGGTCGCCGGAGTGACGGAGATGATGGAGGAGCCGCTGGCAACAAGAATAGCGTCAAATCTGACATTCTCGATGCCCATAGTTCCGACCTCGGGATCCCAACCGGTGAAGTTATAACCGTCGACAATCGGATCTGCGGGAGCTGCGATCTGCTCGCCGACCTTCGCAGTAACGGTTGCATGAACTTCGCCGTTTACATAGAAGGTAGCGGTGTAGGTCTCAAGCTCGAGAGCTTTGACTGCATCGTTGATAGCCGTGGTGGCTGCATCGATTGTCTCCTGCTCGTCGTACTTCAGACCTTCGGGAACTACTGTTTTAATGGCTTCCGCGAGAGCGTTTCTGGTCTCGGCGGTGTACTTCTTGTCGTAGTTCTCTTCCTGCTGCTTAGCTTCAGCCACTGCCTTAGCCGCATTGTAAGCGGTGTAGTCGGCGTCGTCCTTAATCCATGTCGAAACGACTGTTACGTCGTGTGCGGGCATGGTCTCGGGAAGTGCAGGATCCCAACCGTTAAAGGTCTCATGCGCCTTTGTGGGTTCTGCAACACTGATGGCTGCGCCGTAATAAACATTGGTCACATTGCCGTCAACAGTAAGCTTGTACTGGTTGCGGCTGTAGTAAACCTTGAGAACAAGGCTGCCGTCCGCAAGGACTGTGCCGGAAAGGACACTGTTGTCAGCAACCGTGAAGCCCTCGCGGGCGTCGGGGGTTACGGAAACAGTCTCGCCGGTAGTAGCAGACTTATCCTCGATAGCAGCGTCGCCGTAGTTGCCGTCAAGACCCATGACATAGGTCTCAACCTTGTAGCCGACGGTGCCTGCCGAGAACTTAGCGTCAAATCTAACATCCTCGACACCCATGACTCCGACTTCGGGGTTCCAACCTGTGAAGGTGTAGCCTACCTTGGTGGGAGCTTCGGGGGCGACGATCTGAGCGTCAACCTCTGTGGCGACGGTATGATAAAGCTTATTGTCGACATAGAACTCTGCGTTGTAGGTCATGAGTTTAAGACCCTTAACCGCGGCGTTTATCTTCGCTGTCTGAGCGTCAACAACGCCCTGCTCGCTGAGCTTCTTGCCGGAGACATCCTCATTAAGTGCGGTGTCAAGGGCAGCTCTGGTGTCAGCAGTGTACTTCTTGTCGTAGTTGGCCTCTGCCTTCTTAGCTTTGGCAGCTGCAACAGCTATGTCATAATCGGTGTAGTCTGCGGGATTCTCGTTCCACTTAGCCGTAAGAGTGATGCTCTGTGCGGGCATGGTGGCGGGAACTTCCTCCACCCAGCCGTCAAATTTAAATCCGGCCTTTTCGGGAGTGCGGGCAACGACAGTAGCTCCGTAATAATATGTATCGGGCGCGAGGTCCGTATTGGCATATGTTACGGTGTACTGGTTACGCGAATAGTAAATGCTGAGGACAAGAGAACCGTCAGCGGCGATAGTGCCGGTAAGGACGCTCTTCGCGGAATTGAGCGAGAAGCCCTCTGCGGGAACTGCGTCGGCGGTTATGTCGGCGGTCGAACCGGTCTCGCCGGCACCCTGATAGGTGCTGTCGGGAGCTGACGGATAAGCGCCGGTGGTGTCCATATTATAAACATTCACGGTGTACTTTGTATCCGTGTTGTTTGCGAACACTGCCTCGAAGGAGGCGTCGGCGTCAAACGTTGCGGGTACGTTGCCCCAACCGACGAAGTGCATGCCGACAGGTGCGGCAGGAGCTTCGATGGAGCTAAGATCAACGGGATCGCCCTGGTTGCCGGTAAGAACCGCGTGGACTTCGCCGTTCACGGTGAAGGTGAAGGTAACGGTCGTTACTTCGGCTGCGATAAGGCGCTTCCAGTTGTAGATAAGGTTGTTCATAGCTTCTCTGACCTGCGTGCGCATGGTCGTAGAGGCGTTGAACGAGGTCGAAACCTTCTGAGCATAAGCAAATGACTTTGCATATGCTTCCCATCTGTCCGCATCATACTTGGAGGCATCTGCGGAGTCGATGGTGCACAGCTTGATAGCCGCATCGAGGTGCGTCTTGACAGCGGCAAGCTTTATAAGTCTGGGACCCCAAAGCGCAACCTGCTGCTCAGCATAAGCAACATCGATAGCGGATATTGTGGGCATCTGCCACGCTGCAATCGCGGTCTCCCACGCTGCGTGGTCGGTCTGCCACTGTGCATATGCCTTATCATACTTCTGCTTCTCGATCAGAGTGGCGTCATCGCCGGGCTTCTCGGGAGCAACGGGCTCCTTGGGAGCTATGGTCGAGTTGTAGAGATTGAGAGCGCGGTTTCTGGCTTCCTTCCAGCCGTTCCAGGTGACTGAATTGAAATCGTCATAACCAAAGAAGTTATAACCGTCATCCCAATAAACGGCACCGTCTGCGTTTTCCTTGCCCTGGACTGCCTCAACGGCGGTCTTGAGCGAGTCAACGGAAGCGGAAACCAAATGTGTCTCCAAAGTTTCAACTGCAGAGGCAAGCGCCTTCTGTCTAGCTTCAAATCCTGCAAGGAATTCGCTATTGGTGTAGAGCGCAATCGTACCGGGAAGAAGCGTATATATAGCCGCATTGTTAAGGGCGGTCATATATGCGTCCCAAGCTGCATCCGCGCTGCTGTCATAATCTGTTCTTGCGCGATTCTTGCCAGCTTCTATATTGTAGAGCTCAGGAAGTCCGTAATCGTTATAACAGATAATACGGGTAGCACCATTGTAATGGTCGGTTTTGTTACGCTTCTTTGCCGTAGCAGCCCAATTGATCGTAGTGTCAAAGCCAACTTCAAACTTTGCAATAGAAGCTGTCTCCTCCCAAAGATCAATGCTGTCATAGGCATTTGAACCTGAAATAGCATTTCCGCCATCCATTGACGCCGAAGAGGTCGCACTCTTAAGGTTGGAACTAAGGCCACCGAGATTAGCTGATGCATTAGATCCTGTATGTGAACCTTTGCCCTTCGGCACCTTGAAAGTAACACTCTGCGCACATATCGTCTTCAGCGGGTTGGTGTTGTTCTGATTAAACAGCAGAAGCTTGGGCGGGCAATCATTAACAGACGCGCTTGTCTTGTTTGAGCCCGTATTAATTCCGCTGGTATTGTTATCAACATCAGCACCATCAAGCCTATAAGAATAGAATCTGCAAACCGAAGCATCGTTTGTCAGCTTATTTCCCGCCTCATCGAGGACAAAATAATATACAGTAAAGACAACAAGCGTATTATTACTGTCGATTCCGCTTATCTTCACCGACCTATTATCGCCGCCATTGAGTTCCTCATTGGCAGTAAGACCGGATACCGAAAGATCCTTTTGTTTGCTGCCGTCATAGTTATAAGCAACAGCGCTCCAACTATCGATTGTATAACGGGGAAGCTTGTCCTGAGTGAAGTTATTGTTCTTATCAGTATAACCTCTGTTAATGCCCTGACTTCCGTTATGAACCGTGAGATCAAGTTCGCTGCTGTTCTTGATTCTCTTTGAACCGGCGATCTCCATTTCCTTGAACTTTGCCTTATCAGTCAGCTTCATGACCTGAGCCACGATGTTGACGATAGGCGGAACAAGCTTGTCCCTGTTGGAGTTCAGGGATCCGAGAAGGTTCTCGACTATCGAGCCGAGCTCAGAGTTCGAAACGATCTCATTGAGCGAGCCGTAAGTCTTGGTTACCGTTCCCGGAAGAACTGCTTTGAGGATATCGGTGACGAGTCTCACGATGCTCTGCTTGAGAGTCTGAGAGGCGAATACGCCGGACTCATTCTTAACAAACAGGTCAGAGATGCAGGTCAGATCCTGATCAACGAGCAGTCCGTTGAGGATAGAATAAACAATATCCTTGAGGATAGTCTCGCTGCCGCTGTTGGCAAACTTTGCGGGAAGAACAGATTTGTCTAACAGCTTGAAGAAGATATCATCAAGTGCTTTCCATCCGTCAGAGGTATCGATAGCAGTGCTGGGAAGAAGACCTGTGTAATTCTGCGGGTCAGCGTCAAGCCACTGAACGGCAGTAGTCAGCATCTTATCCAGACCGTCGCCGTAGTTGAGCGCCTTCTTCAGATCACCTGCGTTGAGGTCGATACCGGGATTGACGTTGTAGGCGACATAATCCGCAAGCATGTCAAGGATACCCTGAACAGTCTTGGGATAACCGCTGTAATCTCTTTCGGGAAGGAACTGAGCCATGAGCTGCTTAACAGCCTCCCATGCAACTCCCACAACAGTCGTGACATCCTCGGGGATGTACATATAGCCGACTGATGCGTTAATGACCGAGCGAGCAATGTAAGCGATAAGCTCTTCCTTGCTCATTGCGTCGATCTCTTCTGCGGTTGCGATGTGCTTCTGCCAATCCGGGAAGAAGTAATCGCCGGTCTCTTTGAGAATGTATCTCGCAACCGCGACAACATTATCGGTGAGCTTTGAATTGTCACCCGAGACCCAACCGTTGTAGTTCTTCAGAAGTCCGTTAACAATGCCGCCGGCAATGTTATTGAGCTCAGCAACAAGAGTGCTGCCCGCGGGGACTGTATAGGTCGAAACCCTGAAGTCCCTGTTGAACAGACCTGCAAGAGTACCTGTGGTATCCTTGTCGATCTCCTGACCGAGCCACTTCATTGTCTGGTCATTGAGCATCGGAACAGCTATATCGTTATAAGCTGTCTGAAGAAGATCCTCGATGAAGTCATATGTAGACTTTGTCGAGTTGAGGTCAACGAGATTTTTGACACTGTCAGGAATCTCTTTAACGCCTGCAAGAGCGTTCTGAATGATGACCTGAAGCATGCTGTCGATGTTATTGGGGCTACCAGGGCGTGTATCCGGATTATACTCTGTATTCGGATACGCAAGACCCCAGATAAGCTGTCTAAGCATAACTTCAACATTCAGATCGACCTTTACGAACGAGTTGGCAACACCGAGATCGATTCCGCCGTCTCGCTTGTACTTACCGACACCGCCGACGACAGCCTTCTTGACGATTCCCTTGTTGTCCGCAAGGAACTGAAGGAGTGCCTTAATGACTTCGACATCCGTAGTATTGCTTCTGCGCGGGTTCTTGATTGCATCGACGTTGACATTGTTAAGTTCTCCTGCCATCCAAAGGATAGCCTTGTTGCCGCCAGTGAGAAGTTTATAGACGCTCGAAAGAGCATTGTCTATAGACGTCGCATCAAGCTTACCGAGAATCGAAAGATCCATCGTAAAGTTCGCCTTAGCAAGCGCCTTGTCAGCGTAGTCAAGAAGCGCAGACGCATACTGCTCCGTGGTCAGAACCGCAGTGTCAGTAAAGTCGTACTTTGTCAGCGCGTCATCCTTATAAGCCTGGTACGCACTCGCGCCGGCGGTAGCCGATGAGAGTATGAGCAGCGAAGCAAGGATGATTGCTAACAAGCGTTTCATTTTCTTCAAATTTACACCTCCATTTTAAAAATTTCACCATATATCAGAGCATTCCGTCTCCCGCAAATTGACGGAACACATTGGCGACAAAGTCATTTTGCTCTGTTCGGGCAATACAAAGCAAGAGGGTATGATTATCCCCCATGTAAAGAATAACCCTCGGTTCAGCACTTTGTCAATAAGTTTAAAATTTTTTAATCATTTTTGTATGGTTTGCACAACGATTTTTTAATTTTTTATAGTATGCTAACAATACAGATTTGGCAAATATGTTGAAAAATGTAATTTTTGTTTTATATTGCCATTAAAAATGGCGTTTTTATGTTTATTGGGAATTAATAACCGTTTTTTATGGGTAAAAAATGCACAAAAAATCATGATATTAAAGAATAATATCGTTTGTTTATCATATTAATGTTTGTTATAGAAACAAGAAAGCTGTTATTTGCCGATAGTACATAAAAAACGGATTTTTTCGGCTATATTTGTTTTACATATCCGTTATATGAAAAGGCTTATATATAATGTATAGTAACATGGCATCGCGGCAGTGGTTTATCGAGGTAAAGAGCAACACAGATAAGCAGAACAACCGGCTCCGTCACCCCTATACAGACTTCAAAAGCAGGCGAACGAAGTTCGCCGCTACGGTCGATAGAATAAATCTTTGCGAAAACTTTGTGCCGCCGTCGGCGGCAGCGGTGCGTCGAGTCGCCGCACCCTACAAGGTACAGGGTAATAAATTTAGTGCGAATTTCGTAAAATAAGCTCTCAGTCTCGGCTTCGTCAATCAGGTTTCCCTGCACGAAAGCCTGACAAGCCTATTAATAACACAAAAACCAGCCGTAAAGCAATTGCACTTTACAGCCGGCTTTCGCGGTTTTTTCACTTTTTCTCCTTGCACGCGGCTATTATACTCAGCGCCGAGCAGGCGGCTGTCGCTATCGCCGCGGCGGCGATAAGCTTTTTGATTATATCGAGCCAGCGCATCGAGGTCAGCGCGCAGCTGACGAGCTTCAGGCTCTTTGAAACACTCTGCACAGTATCCATTGCTATCCCCTTTCAGTTTGTCAGCAGGACTGCGTGGGCTATCGACGGCACCGTCTCGCCCTGGAGCGGTGAGACTGCCGAGAGCAGCGCGCCCGTTCCGACGAAGAGCACTTTATTGAGCCTGCCCGAACGCATCTCGCTGACGATATGCGAGCAGACCACCGCCGCGCTGCATCCGCAGCCCGAGCCGCCGGAGTTCACATCCTGCTCGTTGAGCCGATAGAGCATCAGTCCGCAGTCGTTGTGGCGGGTCGTGATATCGATATGCTCCTGCTTCCTCATCAGCTCGCGCAGGAGCGTTGAGCCGACATAGCCGAGGTCGCCCGTTAAGATAAGATCGAGATCCTCCGGCTGCGTTTTTGTGTCCTGCAAAAAGGCGGTTATTGTCGAGCACGCGGCGGGCGCCATAGCCGCGCCCATGTTGTTCGCGTCCTTGACTCCGTAGTCGGTTATCCTGCCGAATGTGGCGGCTTCTATATGCGGCGACGCTGATTTCCCTATCACGGCGCACCCAGCCGCCGTCGCCGTCCACTGGGCAGTCGGAGGACGCTGACCGCCGTATTCGAGCGGCGTGCGAAACTGTTTTTCCGCCGAGCAGAAATGCGACGAGGTCGCCGCGGCGGCTATACGCGCCGCACCAGAATCGACGCTCAGGGCCGCCAATGCCAGCGACAAAGCCATTGTTGAGCACGCGCCGTAAAGCCCGACAAACGGTATGCCGAGATCGCGTGCGCCGAACGCCGAGCCGCTGCACTGGCTGAGCAAATCGCCCGCCATGAGCATATCTATATCGGCGGCTGTCATGCCGGATTTTTCAATAGCCTTCACCACGGCGCGATGCTGAAACGCGCTCTCCGCCTTCTCCCATGTTTTTTCGCCGAATGTGCCGTCGGTTATCACCTCATCAAAACTCCCGCCGAGAGGCCCATCCCCCTCTTTGCTGCCGACTATTGAGGCGGACGCTATTATCCCCGGACGGTTGCCGAACTTCAGCGTATATTTTCCAATTCTCTCTGCCATCGGTTCACCCCATTATCCTGAGCGCGATATAATAAATCACGCCGTAGACGACCGCCGCGGCACTGCCATAGACTATGACAGGTCCGGCAACCTTGAACATATTTGCGCCCGTGCCGAGAATCCTGCCCTCGCTCTGAAACTCCATCGCGGGCGAAACGACTGCATTTGCAAAGCCGGTTATCGGCACGAGTGTACCGGCGCCCGCATGGCGGGCAATTTTATCGAACACGCCGAGAGCGGTCAGCACAGCGGCAATGACAACAAGAGTACACGGTACAAGGCTCGACACCGTCTTTTCGTCCGCGCCGAGCGACTCATAGAGCATCGAAAATCCCTCGCCTATCGCGCAGATGAGCCCGCCTATCAAAAAAGCTTTCAGCAGGTTCATCAGCTTCGGGCTCGGCGGCGAGGCGCGCTTCGTCATTTTTTCATATTCTTTTCCGGACAGCGACATATTTTCATCTCCCTTGCGTCTATTTTCTGCACACGCGAAAGAAATATACCGCCGCGAAAATAATTTACAAATGTTGACTTGACTTGATGAACAACATCGCGATAAAATTATAAAAAACACTTGAGGAGCTTTGCAATGGTGCATCTTATCGAAGTCAAGGACGCATATAAAATATACAATCCCGGCGAAAATGAAGTTCACGCGCTCGACGGAGTTTCGCTGACCGTTGACCGCGGAGAATTTCTGATGATCGTCGGTCACTCCGGCTCGGGCAAATCGACGCTGATGAACATGCTCGGTCTGCTCGACATCTGCACGAGCGGCGAATATCTCATTGACGGCAAGGATGTTTCAAACCTGTCGGACGACGAGCTTTCGGAGATACGCAACAAAGAAATAGGCTTCATCTTCCAGGGCTTTAATCTGATTCCGAGCCTTACGGCAAAGGGAAACGTTGAGCTGCCGCTGATATACAGAGGCGTCAAAAAAGAGGAGCGCGAGAAGCTCTCGGTCGATGCACTGCGCCGAGTCGGGCTCGAAAAGCGCATGAACCACCTACCCTCACAGATGTCCGGCGGTCAGCAGCAGAGAGTCGCGATAGCCCGCGCAGTTGCCGCGCGCCCGCCGATAATCCTCGCAGACGAACCGACCGGCAACCTTGACTCACACTCCGGCAAAGAGGTCATGAAGATACTCCACGAGCTCAACGACGAGGGGCGCACGATAATCCTCATCACCCACGACAACGAGATCGCCGAAGAGGGAACGCGCGTTGTCAGGATATCCGACGGCAGGATAATCGAAGACCGACCGAGCAACAGAACATAAAAATTTAGCAATGCTTATAAGGCAAAAAATCCTATCCGCGATTGGATAGGATTTTTTGTTGGGCGTGGTGGTGAAA
>OLWW01001111.1_pt1 | contig 12531 bp, 13 predicted proteins | sample 1673991 | NCBI WGS metagenome assembly OLWW01 (sample SAMEA103958136, study PRJEB25191) | human gut metagenome
GCGAGATCGCAGATGAAACAGTCTTCCATCAGCGAATTAACGAATGATACACGGGTATTCAAGGTTGACCCCAAGATTGAAGCGAAGAATGTCCGCTTTCAGAACCGTTATGGTTTCGACATCGCTGGCCACCTTTATTTGCCGAAAAATTTCGATGCCCAGAAGCAATATAAAGCCGTCGTCGTTTCGGGGCCTTTCGGCGCTGTCAAAGAACAATCTTCCGGCTTATATGCTCAGGAAATGGCAAAACACGGATATGTTGCTGTCGCCTTTGATCCGTCCATGACTGGAGAAAGCGGGGGCACGCGCCGTAATATGGCTTCGCCTGATATCTTTGTAGAAGATTATAGTGCTGCTGTCGATTTCATCAGTAATTTGAAATTCGTCAATCCCGATAAAGTAGGGGCTATTGGCATCTGTGGTCTGTCCGGTATGGCCCTGACGGCTGCTGCCAATGACACGCGCATCAAAGCCGTCGCAACTTCAGCGATGTATGATATGTCCGACAGTATCCGCAATCACTATCAAGGAGATTACTATACGCCGGAACAGCGGGAAAAAGTGAAGGAACATTTGGCTGTTATGCGGGACAAAGAAGCCAAAGAAGGGCAAGCTATCCCGGGCTCGCATGAACTGGCCGTCGATGCGCAGGGACATGTCATTTCTCATGATACGATGTTTCCAGACAAACTGCCAGCCGATGCAAATAGTGTAGTGAAAGGATTTTATGATTATTACGTAGGGCGGGCATATCATCCGCGGTCCATCAACTCCAATACACTGGCCTGGGATTCGACAACGCCGTATGGATTCTTCAACTTCTCTCTCATGGAACACATTGATGAAATCAGCCCGCGTCCGGTCCTGCTCATTACCGGTGAGAAAGCTCACTCGAAATACTTTGCCGATGCGGCGTATGCTAAATTGAAGGCTCCGAAACGGGAAATCGTTGTTCCCGGGGCTACGCATACCGATTTATATGATCAGATGGATAAGATTCCTTTTGCCGATTTGGTCCAATTTTTTGACGATGCCTTGAAATAAAAGTAAGCACCTTAGAAAGGAGCCTTCATATGTTATCTTTATCGCAAGCCTTGAAACGATGGAGCCGGGAGCCGGTCATCGGTACGACAGCAGACGAAATTGAAACCATGCGCTTTTACAGCCGACAGGCGCAGGAGATTCTCATGGAAATCAACACACAGTACCATGAACCGGAAGTACTGCGCCAACTTTTTTCACGGCTCATCGGCCGTCCTGTCGATGATACATTTGCCTTCTTTCCACCGTTTTATACGGATTTCGGCAAGAATATCCATCTTGGCAAGAATGTCTTCTTCAATAGCGGCTGCAAGTTCCAGGACCAGGGAGGTATTTTCATCGGCGATAATGTCCTCATTGGACATAATGTTGTCCTAGCTACGCTCAATCATCATCCAGCCCCGGATAAACGGAGTGAGCTCATGCCGGGCCGGATCGTCCTGCATGAAGGCGTCTGGATTGGGGCTAATGCGACCATAACAGCTGGGGTCACTGTCGGCCGTTATGCCATCGTCGCAGCCGGTGCCGTCGTGAACCGGGACGTCCCACCGTATACTGTCGTCGGCGGCGTACCGGCTCGCTTTATCAAAAACATTGAACAGTGAGGTTTTATAGCTGGCGTATTTTTTCTGCCTCTTCCTTCAAGAGATGGATGAATTGCTGGGCCCCTTTGGAGAATAATTGGAATCGTTTCCATACGATGAACAAGGTATCCTCCAACAACGGGTCCAAGAGACGGAAGCAGAGCGCCGGGTCATAGGGTGGCACGTTGATGATTTTTTCCAACATGATGCAGGATCCCAGCCCTTCGCGGACCATGAGGGATGCATTATAGGCCAGATTGTAGGTTGCCTGGATGTTCAATTCGGCAAAGGGCTTTTTTATCCATGTCTGCAATTTATTGCCATGGCTGTTGGCTTGCAATACCTGCTGGGACAGGATGAGATTTTCCGACCATAAATCTTGTGGCCGGATTGCCTCCCTGGCTGCCAGCGGGTGGCTGCGCTGCAAAAGAAGGCCCCAGTGATCGGTGTATGGGCAGGGCAGGACCTCATATTTTTCCGTATCGACATGACCGTAGACGACGGCGACGTCGATGAGTCCTTTGTCGAGGGCTTCCATGATGGCCTGTCCATCGCCACTGGTAACGTGGAAATGGAGGTTCTTGTAGTGGCTTTGCAGTTTATGGGCAGTCTGCATGATGAAGCGGACACTGTCGGATTCAGCCGAACCGATGCGGATGTTTCCGTTTAGTTCCGTATCGTCACTGCGCAGTTCCTGTTCCGTATGGCTGGCTAAAGACAGGATTTCTTCAGCCCGCTTTTTCAGGAATAGGCCTTCCTCGGTGAGCGTAATGCGACGGGGGCCGCGGATCATCAGTTCTTTTCCCAGCATCTCTTCCATGTCACGCAACTGCCGCGACAGTGTCGGCTGGGACAAGTGCAGGGCTTCGGCTGCGTGGGTAATGCTTTCTTCTCGGGCGACGGTGAGAAAATAATTGAGTACCCGTAAATCTAACATCATTATCAATCCTTTCCGGGTAGATGAATCTCTTCCTTCAGGCCTTTCAAAAAGGCTTCGCACGTCGGCGACAGGAGCTGGTATTTTTTCCAGGCTGCGAGACATGAGACAGTGACGGCTGGTTCCAAGGGGATAAAAACCAAATCCGGTGTCTGGAGTTGGAAGAGCTTTTTACCTAATTCCTGTTCCAAATCAGCCATCTGCCGGGACAACGTCGGCTGTGTGATGTGCAGCAGATTGGCTGCTCCCGTCATATTCTGTTCCCTGGCGACGGCCAGGAAGTATTGCAGGGTCCGTATTTCCATGATGTCACTCCTATAGGCTGATTTTTCTTTAGTATACGCCTTTTGGAAGGGCCTTACAATAAAGGTGTCATATCATAAATGACATGGAACTGTAACCGTTCTTGAGTTGTTGTTTGTCCTTCTCCGGAGTATAATAAATCGTACTTTCTGATTTGTTCCTTCGGGGGAGGATTTTTTTATGGATTACATTGTCAATACGTTTACTTATGAGCTGGAACACGGCGGGCCGCACGTGCATTTCCTGGCCTTTATTTTATTTATCATCATCGGCATCGCCATCCTGCACGGCGTTTTCCGGGGCGTCATCGAGGTATTGAGCCGCGTGACGAAAGTCCCGCGGGACAGCTGGCGCAATGTCTTCCGCTTCATGCCGACCCTGTTGGGCATCCTCCTGGGAATCCGTCTGACCAAGGATATCCTCAATCTGCCCGATTTCGTCTAGCATATCTTGTCCTATCATTATCACAGTGTCGTCATCATTACGGTGACTTTCTTCTGCGCCCACACGGTCTCGTCTTTCTTGAAAGATAAATTATCCAAGAGCGGTGATAAGGCGGCGACGACGTCCATCTTGACGACGGTCGTCGATTTGTGCGTCTATCTGATGGGCGTCCTCTTCATCCTCAGTTCCTACGGCATCTCCATTTCGCCGCTCCTGACGGCCCTCGGCGCCGGCGGCCTGGCATCGGCCCTGGCCTTGCAGGATACGCTGGCCAACCTCTTTTCCGGCATTACGACCCTCGTATCGAAACAGGTACACATGGGCGATTACATCCGGCTGGCCAGTGGGGAAGCGGGCCGTGTCGTCGACATGAACTGGCGTAATACGACAATCCGCACGGCGACGGGGAACATGGTCATCGTTCCGAATAAGAGCATCGCCACGGCGACGCTGACCAACTATGAACAGCCTTTGGCCGAATGTACCATTTCCATTCCCTTGACCATTACTTATGACAACGACTTGCAGCACGTCGAAGACGTCACCCTCGGCGTGGCCCGCCATATCCTGGATCACAGCGAATACGGCGTCACCGGCTTCGAGCCCCTCGTCCGCTATGACCAGATGGGGGAATACGGCATTTCCTTCAAAGTCGTCCTGCGTATCCGCAACATCGTCGACGAAGCCGTCCTCAAGCATCAGTTCATCAAACGGATTTATACGACCTATAAGAAAGAAAATATCCAGCTCCTCATCCGCCATGACTGAGCAGGGGGACTCTGGTATGACGGTTTCTGCCATCATACGAGGTCTCTTTCTCTTTAATGTTTAAGGTTTGATGTATGATGTTTGAGGCGATGGCTTTTAAATTTTGTCCCATCCACATCAAACTTTCAACTTCAAACTTCAAACTCAAAAAGGCGCTGTCTTCATGCGACAGCGCCTTTTTATGTGTTATACTGAGAAGGAGAATACTACAAAAGAACGAGGTAATCAGATTATGGAACGTAAACAAAACAAGGGCCGCCGCGGCATGGATATGCTGCACGGTTCTATTGCTGATAAGCTGTTCTTCTTTGCCATGCCTATCGGGCTTATGGGTTTGTTTGAACAGCTTTTTAATAGTGCCGATGTCTTTATCTTGGGCCGCTTCGTCGGCAAGAGCGCCATGGCCGCTGTCGGCAATAATATGCCTGTCATCGGCATCCTGGTGACCCTGCTCATGGGGATTTCCCTGGGGGCCAATGTCACTATCGCCCAGTATCTCGGCGCCCGCCGCGATGATAAAGTGGAACGGACGGTCCAGACGGCGATTTTGATGTCCTTCGGCTTGGGCGTTTTGCTGGCCATCATTGGCGAACTCATCGTCTATCCGGCCTTCTGGGTCCTGGAAGTGCCGCCAGACGTCTATGACATGGCCGAACAGTATCTGCGCATTTTCCTGCTGGGCCTGCCGTTTTTGTCGCTGTATAACTTTGAAGCGGCCATCTTCCGCAGCTGCGGCGACGGCAGGACGCCGTTATACAGCCTGATTGCCGCCAATCTGGTCAATATCGTCTTCGACCTGTTGTCGGTACTGGTCTTCGATTTTGGCCTGGCCGGTGTCGTCTGGGCGACGGTCCTTGCCTTTGCCGTCAACTCGCTCATCCTCCTGGCCCTGCTGTGCCGGACGACGGACCGCATCCGCCTGGAACGCCACCACATGCGCTTTTCCCGGGAAGAATTGCACCATATCATCCATATTGGCCTGCCCGCCGGTATCCAGGGCATGGTCTTTGCCCTGTCCAACGTCCTCATCCAGTCGGCCCTCAACAGCCTGGGGACAGAAGCCATGGCGGCGTCGGCTGCGGCTTTCATCATCGAAGGCAATATCTACTGCTTCGTCAACGGTTTCAGCCAAGCGACGACGACTTTCGTCGGCCAGAACTATGGCGCCCGCAACTTGCGCCGCTGTTTCCGCATTACGAAAGTCGCCTTCGGCGTTGAAGCGGCCTTCCTCCTAGCCGTCACCGTGCCGGTTCTCTTTTTTTCGCCAGAACTCATCCGCCTGTTCAACGGCGACCCGAACGTCGTCGCCTTGGGGACGAAACGCCTCTTTTACGTCGCCGGGACCTTATATCTCAACGGCATCATCGACATCATTTCCGGCTCCCTGCGCGGCTATGGCTATTCCCTGCCGCCGGCTGTCGTCGTCCTGGCCGGCATCTGCGGTGTCCGCATTACTTGGCTGTACACCGTATTTGCGGCTCACCGCGACTTCCTGGTCCTCATGGCGGCCTACCCGGCCAGCTGGCTGGTCACGGCCATCGTCTTGACCTTCGTCTACCAGTCCTGCCGCAAACACATCGTCCGGGGCCTGCTGAGTGAGCGGTAAAACAACTTTAAAGGGTTTGTCGTCGTGCGACAAGCCCTTTTTAATATTGGAATTAAATCCCAACTTATGATATTATATATTTAAATAGGAATATATTCCTAACTTTATCAATGAAATCAATTAATAGGGAAATAATTCCAGAAAGGTGCTGCTATGAAACTGATACCCAGACCTGAATATATGAATTTCTTGAAGCGCTATCAGGACCATCACTTGATTAAAGTTATTTCTGGTGTCCGTCGATGTGGGAAATCCACCCTTTTTTATCTGTATCGACAATATTTATTGAATCATGGTGTCATGCCGGAACAGATTATTACCATCAACTTTGAAGACCTGGCTTATGAATCACTGTGTGAATACCATGCATTGTATCGATATATTATGGGACGGATGCAGGCGGATAAAATGAATTATATCTTTCTTGACGAAATACAGCATGTAAAGAATTTCGAAAAAGTAGTAGACAGCTTGTTTATCGTAGTTTCGCCAGAAGACTCCTTCCTCTTAGGTAGGGGATGAATGGCGATGGATTTCGCAGGTTCGATGCCTGCGAAATCCACCCTATGTCTTTTCCATCTTAGCCTTTTCACTTCGTCTACGGTATAATGGTAGATAACAGAGGAGGTGAATCCTAGATGTACTTGACGCAATCAAATGTCATCCGCGGCTTGTCGAAACAAGACTATACGATGCTCCGGGAAATGTGCCAATGCAGCAATAACCTGTACAATGTAGCGGTCTATACGATTCGGCAGCATTACTTCGATACCCAGCAATTCTTGCGGTACGAAAAAAATTACCCCATCTGCAAGAAAAATGAAAACTATGGCTTGTTGCAGGCCGGTGTCGCCCAGCAGATATTGAAGATGGCCGACCGCAGTTTTCGTTCTTTTTTCGGGCTTTTGCAGAAAGTCAGGTCAGGTGACTATGGTTCAAAGGATGTTCGTCTGCCGTACTATCGTGAAAAAGGAGGATGGTTCCCTCTCGTCTTGTCGACGAACGCCATCAACATTAAGAAGGGTTTCCTGACGGTGCCGATGAGCCGGGAATATGCGAAACGCCATAACGGGCATCGGATTCGGATTCCTGTTCCCGACAGACTGAAGGATAAGACGATTCAGGAAGTCCGCATCTGTCCCATGTATAACGGACGGTATTTTAAGATTCAGTATTGCTACTTACAGGACCCAGAACCGATGAAAACCTTGCCAGACCGTGTCCTGGCTATTGACTTGGGGCTGGACAATCTGGCCGCCTGCGTTACCAATACGGGGACGTCGTTCCTCATGGACGGTCGTAAACTCAAATCTATCAACCAGTATTGGAATAAACGAAAAGCCAGACTCCAAAGCATTGCCGCCAAGCAGGGCCAGAAGACAACGAACCAGCTCTGTCAGTTAGCGAAAAAACGCAATTGCCGGATGCAAGATATCCTTCGCAAGACAGCCCGCTATATCCTCGATTTTTGCATCAGTCATCAGATAGGGACCATTGTCTGCGGCTATAATCGCGATTTCAAACGAGGACTGAAACTAGGTAAAGTGACAAATCAGCACTTCACTCAAATCAATTTGAGCTATCTGCGCAATACCTTGAAACACCTGTGTGAACGCTACGGGATAACCTATCTGGAACAGGAAGAATCGTATACCTCTCAGGCCAGCTGCCTGGATTTGGATGACATTCCCGTATACCAGCCGGATGCCCCCTATACAGGAACGTTCAGCGGGAAACGAGTCCGGCGCGGCCTGTACCGTTTCGCCGACGGCAGGATGGCTAATGCCGACATCAACGGCGCCGCCAACATACTCCGCAAAAGTAAGCAGAACCTCGATTTCGAGGGACTGTGTAAGGGGCTTTTGGACAGCCCTTTGAGAATAAGGCTATCCTGATTTCAGGAGGAAACTTAAACAGCAACCTTCTCAAGAATCTCTCGCTTCTATAAGCGGGAGAGGTTCAATATCGGTATATCTTTCCTTATAGTTCGCAACGGCAAATCATGGCGCCGGACGTTTTTTTTGACCGGTATATTGCAGACGATTTCGCACGGGTTTTCGTACCGAAGCGGTTTGAATCGCTGTGCCGGCAATTTCTGATCCGCCAGAACCGGCAGGGACGTCTGCCGGAAATCTTCGATGCCATCGGGACCTATTCTTACGATTTGCCAAAAGAGCATAAGAATGGGGAATTCGATGTCGTTACGCATGATGATAAAGGCTACATCTTTTACGAAGCCAAATTCCGGCAGACGCCCATTACGGATGCCATGATTGAAACCGAAATCCGCCAGGTCCGTCAGACTGGGATGGATTGTTATCGTTATGGCTTCTTTTCTCGTGCCGGCTATGAGGTGACTCCCAGACCGGATGTCATCCTCTATACGCTGGACGATTTGTTTGAAAGCTGTTAATGGCTGACTTTCTTGACCTTGCAGGCTACGGTGTAGGAAAATATAAAGAAAAAATAATTGGATATAGAATTCGTAAATAAAAACAATTATCCGTTGATAAATTATTGAATATGGAGTATAATAGGTGACATAAGAAGACGTAAAAAAGGAGGCCTACTTATGAATATTGTAGTTTTGGTAAAGCAAGTTCCTGCGATTTCTGACATTGAAATCGCAAAAGATAACAACTTGGTCCGTGTCGGCGCACCGTCGATGCTCAACCCTGTTGATAAACACGCCATTGAAGCGGCTGTGGCTGTCAAGGAAGCCGTTGGCGGTACGGTCACGCTCCTGACCATGGGCAACGCCCTGGCCGGGGAAATGATGCGTGACGGCATTGCTGTCGGTGCCGATAAGGGCGTCCTCGTCTCGGACGAACGCATGGCTGGTTCCGATACGCTGGCAACGGGCCTGGTCTTGGCCAAGGCCATTGAAAAATTGGGTGGTGCCGATCTGGTCTTTACGGGCAAGCGCTCGACCGACGGCGACACCGGGCAGATTCCGCCGGCTATCGCTCAGCGCCTGGGCATGGCCCTCATTTCCTATGCCAACTCGGTCAGCGTCGAAGGCACGACGATCACGGCGACGCGCCTGAACCACGACGGCATCGAAACCGTCCAGGCACAGGTACCGGCTGTCGTATCGGTTACGGAAAAGAGCAATACGCCGCGTTCTCCGAAGATCCGCGGGAAAATGGCTGCCAAGAAAGCCGTCTTTGATGTCTGGAAAGTGGAAGACCTGGGCCTCGATGCAGCAAGTGTCGGGACATCCGGTTCGGCGACGAAAGTCACGGAACTGTTTGCACCGGAACCGAATCCGGTCGGCGTCATGATTGAAGGGGCTACGCCGGCAGACGCTGCGGCTAATCTCGTCAAAGATCTGACTGCCAAGAACTTGCTGTAAGGAGGGCTGAATTATGGAATTGAAACAGAATATCTGCGTATATATCGAAATCGCCGGCGGTGCCCTGAGCCCGTTGAGCATTGAATTGTTGGGCAAAGCCCGTCAGCTGGCTGATGCCAAGGGCAAGAAAGTCGTCGCTTTTGTCGCCGGTGCTGATACGGCGAAAGCCAGCCAGGAAGCTATTTCCTACGGGGCCGATGCCGTTGCCGCTGTCGAAGACGGCGCGCTGGCTGCTTATGATTCCGTCTTGTACACCAAAGCCATCGCCGCTTTGGCTGAAAAATATGAACCCAGTGTCATCCTCATCGGCGGGTCTCCCGATGGCCGCGACCTCGGCGGCCGCCTGTCGGCTCAGCTCGGTGTCGGCCTGGTCGCTGACTGCACGGACGTCCGCTTTGAAGGCGACGATGACACGCTGACCTGGATCCGTCCGGCTTATACGGGCAAGCTCTTCGTCAAGATCCAGACGACGACGCGGCCGCAGCTGGCTACGATCAGCGACAAGATTTTCCACGGCACGCCGGCAGATCCGTCCCGGACTGGCGAAATCGTCAAGGAAAGCGTCGATTTCACCGGTGTCGCTCCGTCCGTCACGGTAACGGGTTTTGAACCGGTCGAAAAAGAAGCGGAAGAACTGACCATCACGACGGCTGATATCGTCGTCGGTGCCGGCCGCGGTGTCCAGACCGAAGACGGCATGAAAGCGGTCCAGGCCTTTGCCCAGCGCATCGGTGCTGCTTTCGGCGTTTCCAAACCCCTCGTCGATAAAGAATGGGCACCTTATGAATGGCAGATCGGCATTACGGGCAAGAAAATCGCTCCGAAGATTTACATCGCCCTGGGCATTTCCGGTGCCATCCAGCACAAACTGGGCATCCAGGATGCGGGCCTCATCATCGCCGTCAACAAAGACCCGGATGCACCGATTTTCAAGTTCGCCCACTACGGTATCGTAGGCGACCTCTTCGAAGTCATGCCGGAACTGGAAAAACAGATCAAAAAGATCCGTGGCTAGGAAATAGTTTGAAGTTTGAAGGAGCTGTCTTTTTAGACAGCTCCTTTTTTGCATGTTATAATACCCATATCTATACGAAATGCTGTGAAAAAATACGGAGGTGGTTCCATGGATTCTTTTGCTGCCCGCCAGGCCTGCCGCGACGGTCGTTATGACGAGGTCCTGGCTATGTACGGCAAGGCCGCTCCCGATGGGTCTTGGACTTGCTGGGATTATTACTATTATGCCTATGCCCTGCGCAAGACGAAGCAGTACCGGAAAGGCCGGGAAATCGCCCGGGCCGGCATGATTGCCTTTCCGGATTTTACCAACCTGCATGGGATTTACTGCTGGTGCCTCTATTATCTGTATATCCAGAAGTTCGATGAACGGACCCATTCGCCGGCTGATTTTCGCCGCGCTGTCGATGCCATCCTGAAGTACAGCCGGCAGGAAGCGTACAGTCCGTATGCCCTGGCCGTATGGCGCATGGTCGATGTCCTCAAGAACAAGCCCGGCCAGGCCAATCTCATGGGTGCCTATCTGCGCCGCCTCGACCCGGACCAGCTGCCGGACCAGGAAAAGACCGTGACTTTGAAAGGGCGGGAACGGGTCATCGCGTCGGACCGGGAACGGTGGTACTCCCTCATGAGCCGCATCCTGGTCAAGGAAGAAAAGTATGACGACTGCATTACGTTGTGCCAGCAGGCACTGAACTATTTCCCTCAGCTCCATCATGACAATGACATCTGGTTCTCTTACCGCATCGCCCTCTGCCAGCTGCGCCAGGGCCAGGTCGCAGAAGGGCGGCAGCGCCTGGAAAATCTGCTGAAATATAAGCAGCACTGGATCCTCTATCGTGGCCTGTTCTTTGCGTCCCAGGCGGAAGGCGATAGTGCGGCTATGCGCCGCTACGGGGCGTCGGCCTTTCTGGCCGGCGGTGAATTTAAGGGCAAAGTCAATTTCCTGGTCCAGTTCGCCCAGGCCCTGGAGAATATGGGCGGCTATGAGAAAATGGCCTATTATCATTATCTCCTGGCCCGGGACGTGCGGCAGGACCAGCACTGGAAGGTCAAAGCCGAACTCATTGCCAAAGTCGACAGCTATGCCTTTCCCGAACCGAACCGGCGGGACTTGATGGACGGCCTGCATCAATTCTGGATGGCCGGGAAACATGCCGGACAGACCTGCCATAAAGGGCGTATCGAGCGGATCCTTCCCGGCGGCAAGGCCGGTTTCCTCAAGGATCGTGAGGGCAGTCAGTACTATTTCCGCACGTCGTCGCTGTACCGCGTCCGCCCGCAAGAAGGGGAGAGAGTCACTTTCTACGTAGAAGACTTCTTTGAGACAGGGAAAGAAAAACCGGCCCATCGCGCCGTGGACATCGAGCCGGTTTTGCTATATCATAAGAGTTGAATTTACTAGAGAAAGTGAGTGGCACTCATGATTTTATCAGGCAAGGAAATTGTCAAGCATTTAGGTAAGGAAATCATCATCGAACCCTTCCATCCGGAACGGGTCAATCCCAATAGTTATAATCTGTCCCTGCACAACGAGCTCATGGTCTATGACCATAATGAATTAGACATGGCCAAGCCCAATCCGGCTTCGACCATCTATATTCCCAAGTCGGGCTACGTCTTGCAGCCCAACAAGCTCTACCTGGGGCGGACCAACGAATATACCCGTACCGATGGCTATATCCCCATGCTCGAAGGCCGGTCGTCTGTCGGCCGCCTGGGCGTCTTCATCCACGTCACGGCCGGGTTCGGCGACGTCGGCTTTGCCGGCTACTGGACGCTGGAAATCTTCTGCGTCCAGCCTATCCGCATTTATCCCAATGTCGAAATCTGCCAGATTTACTACCACGATATCGACGGGGAATACGATACCTATAAACACGGTAAATACCAGAACAATACGGGCATCCAGCCCAGTATGCTCTGGAAAGACTTTGAAAAGGTCAACTACTCCCGACTAAAGTCGGGAGCTTGTAAGTCGGAACTGCATAGGTACTAACGACATCTAAAAGATGTCTTCCTAAATCCGCCTACATCATCGGGTGGCTGACAACACCCGCTTTGCTAAGGAGTTTACTCCGAAGCAGTTGTTATTCTTTCGTAACGAGGATGGTTATCTCCGGAAATCCACATAGTTCCGAGGAGTTGGATATTCATAGCTCCGATACGGTCATCGTTAGATCTGTAACCACACTGGCAACGATATAAGTGTTTGTGATGGTCACGGTTTTCTTTGTGGATAGTACCGCATTTGGGACAACGTTGAGAGGTATACTTAGCAGATACCTTCAGAACTTCGGAACGATTTTCATGAGCCTTATAGGTCAAGAATTGCTCCAACTGATAGAACGCCCAGCTGCGCAGGTCGTAATTTTGTTTAGCCGTTTTTGAAAGATGGGACTCTTCGAAGCTAACACCGGTCAGATCTTCAAGCACAAACAGCGTATCTTTGCCGTATTTTTCAACGAGTGTCTTAGAA
>OLWW01001112.1_pt1 | contig 12521 bp, 10 predicted proteins | sample 1673991 | NCBI WGS metagenome assembly OLWW01 (sample SAMEA103958136, study PRJEB25191) | human gut metagenome
TGAAGAAATACGGCCGCCGCAACATTGCCTGTCTCACCATCGCACCGACAGGCACCACCAGCCTGATGACTCAAACCACCTCCGGTATCGAGCCCGTATTCCTGCCCGTGTACAAGCGCCGCCGCAAAGTGAATCCCAACGATACGAACGTTCATGTGGACTTCATCGACGAAACCGGGGATGCCTTTGAAGAATATATCGTGTTCCACCCCAAGTTCGTGACTTGGATGGAAGCACAAGGATACAACCCCGCCAAACGCTACACGCAGGAAGAAGTGGATGCCATGGTAGAGAAATCACCTTATTATAAAGCAACCTCCAACGACGTGGACTGGCTGATGAAAGTCAAGATGCAGGGACGTATCCAAAAATGGGTGGACCACTCTATCAGCGTAACCATCAACCTGCCGAACGACGTAGACGAAGACCTCGTGAACCGTCTGTATGTAGAAGCATGGAAATCCGGCTGCAAGGGTTGTACGGTTTACCGCGACGGTTCGCGTTCCGGCGTGCTCATCTCTACCAAGAGCGACAAGAAGTCCGAGCTTCCCCCGTGCAAACCGCCTACAGTCGTTGAAACACGTCCCAGAATATTGGATGCAGACGTTGTCCGCTTCCAGAACAACAAGGAGAAATGGGTGGCATTCGTCGGCTTGCTGGACAATCATCCCTACGAAATATTCACCGGTGTGCTGGATGATGATGAAGGCATCATCCTGCCGAAGAATGTGGTGTCGGGCCACATCATCAAGAATGTGGATGAGCACGGAAACAAGCGTTACGACTTCCAGTTCGAGAACAAGCGCGGATACAAAGTCACCATCGAGGGTCTGTCTGAGAAGTTCAACAAAGAGTATTGGAACTATGCCAAGCTGATTTCCGGTGTATTGCGCTACCGCATGCCTATCGAGCAGGTCATCAAGCTGGTAGGTTCACTGCAACTGGACAGCGAAAACATCAACACCTGGAAGAACGGTGTGGAACGCGCCCTGAAGAAATACATCCAGGACGGCACGGAAGCCAAAGGCAAGAAATGCCCCAACTGCGGTAACGAAACACTGGTTTACCAAGAAGGTTGCCTCATCTGCAAGACGTGCGGAGCTTCCCGCTGTGGATAATCCCACGGCAAGCACAAACGTTTGCATAGGAATTTAAATGACTTAGATAACGGTAGCTGCATGATTATGAGGAATAATTTCTATACTTGCATAATCATTGCAGCTATTGCTACTTCTAAATCTAATATAATATGACACTAATATTCAATATCGAGTATCGTACCAGCTGGGGTGAAGAAGTCAGAGTCCTGGGTTCCATCCCGGAACTTGGCAACAACCAGCCCGACAAAGCCACCCCCCTGCACACTGTAGACGGCATTCACTGGACCGCGGAAGTGGATATCCAGATTCCCGGTAATGGAAGCGTCGAATACAGTTACCACATCTATCGAGATGGCAGAACCATACGGACAGAGTGGAACAGCCTGCCACGCATCCTGCACGTTGCAGACAATCCGAAGAAAGTTTACCGCATAGAAGATTGTTGGAAGAATCTGCCCGAGCAGCAGTATTTTTATACATCCGCTTTCACAGAATCCCTGCTGGCGCATCGCGAACGCAGTGCCGCCCCGAAAAGCTACAAAAAGGGGTTGCTGATAAAGGCGTACGCCCCCTGCATAGACAGCGACCATTGCCTGGCACTCTGCGGAAACCAGAAGGCGCTGGGTGACTGGAACCCGGACAAAGCTGCCCTTATGAGCGACATCGACTTCCCCGAATGGCAGGTAGAAGTGGATGCCGGTAAAATCAGCTTCCCGCTGGAATATAAATTCGTCCTTTACAACAAGAAAGAGCGCCGTGCCGTGGCCTGGGAGAACAATCCCAACCGTTATATGGCCGACCCGCAGATAGCCGCCAACGAAACGCTGGCTGTCGGCGACCGTTATGTATACTTCAATCTTCCTGCATGGAAAGGTTCCGGAGTAGCCGTACCCGTATTCTCCCTACGCTCCGAGAAAAGCTTCGGTGTAGGCGATTTCGGCGACTTGAAGCGCATGATTGACTGGGCAGTTGCCACCAATCAGAAGGCAGTGCAGATTCTGCCCATCAACGACACTACCATGACGCATACCTGGACAGACTCCTACCCTTACAGTAGCATCTCCATCTATGCCTTCCATCCCATGTACGCCGACCTGAAGCAGTTGGGCAGCTTGAAGGACAAGAAGGTGATGGCCGAATTCAACAAACGCCAGAAAGAACTGAATGCCCTGCCCGCCGTAGACTACGAAGCTGTGAACAAGACAAAGTGGGAATACTTCCACCTCATCTTCAAGCAGGAAGGGGAAAAGGTGCTGGCATCGGATGCTTTCCGTAATTTCTACGAAGCCAACAAGGAATGGTTGCAGCCATATGCCGTCTTCAGCTACCTGCGTGATGCCTACAAGACCCCGAATTTCCACGAGTGGCCCAAGTATGCCACCTACGATGCCAAAGAGATAGAGACATTGTGCCGGCCGGACTCCGCCGACTATCCGCACATAGCCATCTATTATTACATCCAGTTCAACCTGCACCGGCAACAGCTTGCCGCAACGGAGCATGCGCGCGCCAACGGCGTAGTGCTGAAAGGCGACATCCCCATCGGCATCAGCCGCAACAGTGTGGAAGCCTGGAAGGAACCCCACTACTTCAACCTGAACGGCCAAGCCGGCGCACCGCCCGATGATTTCTCCGTGAACGGGCAGAACTGGGGCTTTCCCACCTACAACTGGGATGTCATGGAGAAAGACGGCTATGCCTGGTGGATGAAGCGTTTCCACAAAATGGCAGAATACTTCGATGCCTACCGCATAGACCATATCCTCGGCTTCTTCCGCATTTGGGAGATACCGATGCACGCCGTACACGGGCTGTTGGGACAATTCGTCCCCGCCCTGCCCATGACGCGCGAGGAGATAGAAAGCTACGGGCTGGCATTCCGCGAAGACTTCTTCCTGAAGCCCTATATCCATGAGTACTTCCTCGGACAAATCTTCGGCCCGCATACAGACTATGTGAAGCAGACCTTCATAGAGCCGACAGACACGTGGGAGGTTTACCGCATGCGTCCCGAGTTCGACACCCAGCGCAAAGTGGAAGCCTACTTTGCCGGAAAGACGGACGATGACAGCATCTGGATTCGTGACGGGCTTTACGCCCTTATCAGCGATGTGCTGTTCGTGCCCGACCGCAACAATCCGCACGAATACCATCCGCGCATCGGCGTGCAGCACGACTACATCTACCGCGCACTGAACGATTGGGAAAAGGCTGCCTTCAACCGGCTGTATGACCAGTACTACTATCACCGCCACAATGACTTCTGGGGACAGCAAGCCATGAAGAAACTACCGCAACTGACACAGTCCACGCGCATGCTGGTATGCGGTGAGGACTTAGGCATGATTCCCGATTGCGTGGCATGGGTGATGAACGACCTGCGTATCCTTTCCCTGGAGATACAACGTATGCCGAAAGACCCGAAACAAGAATTCGGCCACACTGACTGGTATCCGTACCGTTCGGTCTGCACCATCTCCACACACGACATGTCTACCCTGCGCGGCTGGTGGGAAGAAGACTTCCAACAGACGCAGCGTTACTACAACACCATGCTCGGGCACTACGGTGCCGCACCGGCAACGGCCACGCCGGAGCTCTGCGAAGAAGTGGTTCGCAATCACCTCCATAGCAACTCCATCCTCTGCATCCTCTCCCTGCAAGACTGGATGTCCATGGACGGCAAATGGCGCAACCCGAACGTGCAGGAAGAACGCATCAATATTCCTGCCAACCCGCGGCACTACTGGCGCTGGCGCATGCACCTGACACTGGAACAACTGATGAAGGCAGAAAGCCTGAACGAGAAAATAAGGAGCATGATAGAAAGCACCGGAAGATAAGAAAGGATTCTTAGCAAAGTATTATTTTAGGCACGGATTACATGGACAATCACGGATAATATTGAAAGCAACCGTGATAACCCGTATAATTCCGTGCCTAAAATAGTTCGATAAGTTTATTCCGACCCTCACATAATTGTATTCTATAAAAAACAATTTCGCGCTATTTTTATATTTTACAGAATACAATCCGCAACCTGAATCGTAATAACCGGATACTGATTTGCCCGTACCACAAAATATCAGTAAGTTTGCAGAAAACAATCTACAAGTAATGACCAGTTATATTTTCCTTGACACGCTTCGCTTCTTCGCCCATCACGGCGTGGGTGAACAAGAAACCGTGGTAGGCAATGAGTTTACCGTCAGCCTGCGCCTGCAAGTTGATATCCGGCGTGCGGCAGAAACGGACGACGTAGCCGACACCGTGAGCTATGCCGATGTACATACAGCTGTGAAGGCAGAGATGGACATTCCTTCCAAACTATTGGAACATGTATGCGGGCGAATTATAAACCGATTGTTCCACGACTTCCCACAGATAGAAGAAATAACCCTCAAGCTGGCAAAGCGCAATCCACCGATGGGCGCGGATATAGAGGCTGCAGGAGTGGAAATATGCCAACGCCGCGGAGAATGACAGATTGCCGAATCACCCCATTCACTATTGATACACAGACACTTCCCACTGCAAAGACACTGCATGCTTTTTGCAGTGGCGCTGCAAACGGTTTGCAGTAACACTGCACATATATTTGCAGTAGTACTGCAACAGCTTTGCAGTAACGCTGCAACAGATATGCAGTAGCACTGCAAAATGTATACAGAAGTTCTGCAGTGAGCATGCAGCAACTTTTCTGCCGTAGAATACAACCATTGATACCAATATTCCGTACCTTTGCCCCATCATCAACAAAAAGTCAATGAGAAACGCTATACAACGACTGGCATTACTCCCCATCGTCGCTCTCTTCCTGCTACCGGCCGCTTGCTATCAAATACAGCTCCGAGTTTCATTGGAGAAATGCCCTCTACCTGCCCACCCCTTACGACTTTACAAACCCATACAACTATGCAGACTTCAGAAGGAATGAACTATTGAAAATAAACCTCACAGAGTTCCGCTTCCCCTACCAATACCTCAACGACATAGAATGGGCAGATTCACCAACACCATTATTGTGCAACTCTATGACTTCAAACGGCAAGGGTGGGCTATCGCACCAGTGTGGGCTGTCCATGAACGAAGGGTAGCGATAGATTAAGAATGCCCAGTAGAACCGAGTTTCATCCTTATTTTTGCCGTTTCCGCTTCTTTGCCGATTCCACCGCTTCGGCCACCACCGGCTTATTTGCAAACCGCTTGGTGTAGTTGCTGTAATCGGGAACAGTGCGTTCATACGTCGGGTCGACAAACAACGGGCTGGAAATGATATGGTCTGCCGTACTGCGGTTGCAGCAGAACACGATGTTCTCCACACCGGCAAGGCGGGTCAACGCCTTCACATCCGTATCGTGCGGCTGAAGGGTCATCGGGTCGGTGAAAAAGAAAAGATAGTCAATCTCTCCGTCCACAATGCGCGAGCCCATCTGCTGGTCACCGCCCAAAGGACCGGATTTAAGGATAGTGAAATCCCACTCCACATCAGGATGTTTCTCCCGGAGGGCTTCGAGGATAAGGGTACCCGTGGTGCCCGTACAATAGAATTTATGCCCCATCAGCAATTCCGAGTTCCACAGTACCCACTCGATGAGGTCTTTCTTCATGGCGTCGTGTGCCACTAATCCGATTTTTCTAACTAGTTTTTCCATAATTCAAAACCTTTAATAGATTGAACAATTATAAAAGGCAACAGTTCCTACAATTGGGAAAAGAATTTCTTTCCATGCAGATAAAACTGCGCCAATATACTGTTTTTTGTCCGTTCCGGTATTACGGCAAGCGTAGTTTTTTTCAGATTCTCTTTGCGGGACGCTGCCAATGAAGTGCGGAGGGAGTGGTAGGCACGGCGCGCACGGAATACGGCCAAAGCATTGGGTAACTGGCCTTTCAGCATGAAACTGAACGCAGCCACATAATCGAGCACCGCACGTACACGCATCACGGACGCCAAGTCCTCCTGCGGCAGATTCTTATAAAGCATGACAAGGTTATTACGAAAATTGAGGAAGGTCTTGCGCGGATTCTCCTTCTTCAAAGTGGCCCCTCCCACATGAAATACCACACTCTGCGGTATACATGCCAACTGTCTGCCACGGGCACGAAGCCGCCAACATAAATCTATCTCCTCCATGTGGGCAAAAAAACGTCCGTCCAGCCCACCCGCTTCCCGGTAGTCTGCCAGACGGATGAACAGAGCCGCCCCCGTAGCCCAGAAAATGGGTATCACCGTGTCGTATTGCCCCTTGTCCTCTTCTACCACGCCCATAATACGGCCGCGGCAGAAGGGATAGCCATAGCGGTCGATGAAACCTCCCGCAGCTCCGGCATATTCAAACTGCCCCTTGTTACGCCAACTGCGTATCTTCGGCTGGCAAGCGGCCGTCTCCGGATAGGCATCCATATACTCTGCCAACGGGACAAGCCAGTGCTCGGTGACCTCTACATCGGAGTTGAGCAGCACTACATATTCTGCCTCCACCTGCTTCAATGCCAGATTGTATCCGTCGGCAAAACCGTGGTTCTCTTCCAGCAGAATCAAGTGCACAGAAGGAAACTCGCGACGGAGCATTGCCACGGAAGCATCCGTAGAGCCATTGTCCGCCACATACACCACAGCACCATCCACCTCCGAAAAACGCACAACAGAGGGAAGGAAGGAACGGAGCATATCACATCCGTTCCAATTCAATATGACAACAGCAATCTTATCCATGTTGCACAGATTCTTTTCGTTTATTTTTCCAGCGTTTATGAGACCAGAACCAATAAGCCGGTTCGCGCCGGATGGTCTGCTCCAAACGACGGGCGAAGCACTCGGTTATCTCGCCATCTGCCGTCTGCTTGGGAGTTTCGGTAACCAAATCGAAGAGCACTTTGCAATATCCCCTGGATGTCCGTTCCAATTCACAATAAAAGACGGGGAAGTCCATCAGCTTGGCAATGCGCTCGGCGCCATCCATGAACACGGTGTCCTGATTCAAGAAAGTGGTCCAATAATGGGCCTCGCTGCGGTTGGGCGACTGGTCCGTAATCAGGCCGATGGCTATCTGCCTGCCTTCACGGCGAAGCTTTATCACTTCGCGTGCCGTGGAATGTTTCGCCACATTGTATCCTCCGAACCGGGCGCGGATATGCTTAAACATCTCGTCCAGATACTTATTGCTTAGCGGTTTGTACACCTGCACCGGGATGTCGCCCGGACGCATGATGGCCCCCATGCCTATAATCCACTCAAAATTGGCATAATGGGGAATCAACAGTACAATGCCTCCATGCTTCTCTATCATGGCAAGGTATTCTTCCTTATTATCATACTTCATCCGGCGGCAGAGCTCCTCGAAAGACATGCGCAGCATCTTCACCTCTTCCAGCATATAGTCGCAGATATAATGGTAGAACTTGCGCTCTATCTCCATCAATTCGGTTTCCGACTTCTCCGGAAAGGAATTGCGAAGGTTGCGGCGAACGACTTTCTTCCGATAATGCACGACGTGGCGCATCAGAAAGTACAGCCCGTCGGACAATGCATAAAGCGCCCGGAAAGGCAGAAGTGCCACAAGCCACATGCCCGCATAAGTCAGCCAATAGACAATTTTTGATTTCACTTCGTCAGTTATGAGTTATAAGTTATGAGTTATTTGTTGCAAAGGCGGCATTCCTCATTCCATTGCTCCCAAGAGTGCGGTGCCGTCGGCATTGAAATCGCCCAGGCGCACAGACACGAGCTGGTTGTCCAAGGCAGCATCATGAGGGACTTCCACACGGATATAATTGGGAGTGAAGCCGTGCATCGGCAGTCCGGGTTTGGGACGTTCCAGCAACACCGGCATCGTCTGCCCGATATGGCGCGCATAAAAAGCACGGGTCTTTTCGTCCGAAAGCTCCAGCAATTGCTGGCTCCTGCGGTGCTTTTCTTCGGGTGCCACCACGTGGTCTATCTTCAAGGCTTGCGTGCCGGGACGCTCCGAATAGCTGAAGACATGGAGCTGCGTCACGTCCAGGCTCTTGATAAACTCATAAGCCTGCCCGAAATACTCCTCCGTCTCTCCACGGGTACCCACAATCACGTCTACCCCTATAAAGGAATCGGGCATCACTTCCTTTATCTTCTTTATCTTCGAGGCAAACAAGGCGGTATCGTAACGGCGTCGCATCAGCTTCAGCACCTCGTCACTGCCCGACTGCAGCGGTATATGGAAATGAGGCATGAAACGCCGGGAACGGGACACGTATTCTATGATTTCATCTGTCAGCAGATTCGGCTCGATGGAGGATATGCGGTAACGCTCAATGCCTTCCACCTCGTCCAGCGCCTTCACCAAGTCGAAGAAAGTCTCACCGGTAGACTTGCCGAAGTCTCCGATATTGACGCCGGTCAATACAATTTCCTTTCCACCTTCGGCAGCCGCCTGGCTGGCCTGCTCCACCATAGAAGCAATGCTGCCGTTACGGCTACGTCCGCGGGCAAAGGGAATGGTGCAATAGGAACAATAATAATCGCAGCCGTCCTGCACTTTCAGGAAGAAGCGTGTCCGGTCGCCACGCGAACAAGACGGGGCAAACGAACGTATATCCTTCAAAGCGGAAGTGTAGGCCTCGCCGGTCTCGTGCTTCTGCAGATTGCCCAGGTAGTGGAGCAGGTCCTTCTTCTGCTCGGCTCCCAGCACGACGTCCACACCTTCTATCTTTGCCACCGTCTCCGGTTTCAGCTGGGCATAGCAACCGGTCACCACGACAAATGCACCCGGATGTTGCTTCACCAGTTTGTGGATGGCCTGGCGGCACTTCTTGTCTGCCACTTCCGTCACCGAGCAGGTATTCACTACACAAATATCCGCTTTCTCACCCTTGCGCGCCGTACGTACGCCCGCTTCCCGCAAAATTTTACCGATAGTAGAGGTCTCCGAGAAGTTCAGTTTGCACCCCAACGTATAGTAAACCGCCGTCTTATCTTGAAATATATTGGTATCTATCATGAGCTTATAAACACATTTATGCTGCAAATATATACATTATTAATCTATTTTTCCTACTTTTGCACACTCAACTAAAATTTGTGCAATGATACAAGAGAACTTTATCAAACTATACGAGCATAGTTTCCGCGAGAATTGGGACCTCCCCTGCTATACCAACTATGGAGAAAACGAGAGCTATACTTATGGCGAAGTGGCACAAGAAATAGCCAGACTGCATCTTATTTTCAAGTACTGCCAACTGCGCCGCGGCGACAAGATAGCCGTCATCGGCAAGAACAATGCCCGCTGGTGTATCGCCTATATGGCCACCATCACCTACGGTGGTATCGTAGTCCCCATTCTGCAAGACTTCAACCCCAATGATGTCCATCATATCGTAAACCACTCCGAATCAACGTTCCTCTTCACCAGCGATGCCATTTGGGAACATCTGGAAGAAGAACGGCTTACTGGACTTCGCGGTGTGTTCTCGCTGAGCGACTTCCGCTGTCTGTATCAGCGGGACGGCGAAACCATCCAGCGTTTCCTCAAGCATCTGGGCGATGAGATGGAAGCGACCTACCCGAACGGGTTCCGTAAGGAAGACATCGTTTACACGGACCTTTCCAACGACAAGGTCATGCTGCTGAATTATACCTCGGGCACCACCGGATTCAGTAAGGGCGTCATGCTGACGGGAAACAACCTGGCCGGCAACGTCACCTTCGGCATACGTACCGAGCTGCTGAAGAAAGGGGACAAAGTGCTCTCTTTCCTGCCTTTGGCACATGCATACGGCTGCGCATTCGATTTCCTTACCGCCACGGCCGTCGGCACACACGTCACACTGTTGGGAAAAGTGCCTTCCCCAAAGATTCTGATGAAAGCTTTCGAGGAAGTGAAACCCAACCTGATTATCACCGTCCCCCTTGTCATTGAAAAGATATACAAGAATGTCATACAGCCCATCATCAACAAAAAGACCATGAAATGGGCGCTCAGCATTCCCTTGCTCGACGGACAGATATACGGGCAAATCCGCAAGAAACTGATTGACGCACTGGGCGGACGTTTCAAGGAAGTCATCATAGGAGGCGCAGCCATGAACCCGGAAGTGGAAGAATTCTTCCACCGCATCAAGTTCCCCTTCACCATCGGCTACGGCATGACCGAATGTGCCCCTCTCATCAGCTATGCTCCCTGGAATGAATTCGTCCCGACTTCCTCCGGACGGGTACTCGACATCATGGAAGCCCGTATCTGCAAGGAAAACCCGGACGACAAACTCGGCGAAATACAAGTACGTGGCGAGAACGTGATGACGGGTTATTACAAAAACCCCGAAGCCACCAAAGAAGTCTTCACCGAAGACGGATGGCTTCGCACCGGCGACTTGGGTACACTGGACGACGACAACAACCTATACATACGCGGACGCAGCAAGACCATGATTCTCAGTTCCAGTGGACAGAATATCTTCCCCGAAGAGATAGAAGCACGGCTCAACAACATGCCTTTCGTCCTGGAAAGTCTTGTCATCGAACGGAATAAAAGACTGGTAGCACTGGTTTATGCCGACTATGAAGCCCTGGATTCCTTGGGACTAAACCAGCCGGATAACCTTAAAACCATCATGGATGAGAATCTCAAAAATCTGAATAACAGCGTGGCAGCCTACGAAAAAGTAAGCCAAATCCAACTTTATCCGACTGAATTTGAGAAAACGCCCAAAAGAAGTATCAAGAGATACTTATACAACAGCATTGCCGAAGATTAATATGTTGTAAAACACATAGATAGGGATAAAAACAGCCGAAGCTCCAAAAAAAATATAAAAAAAGTTGGGGTTTCGAGAACAACATATTCAAAAAGTACATACCTTTGCAACGTTTTAATAAAGCAATTGATTGTATTACGTTTTAAAAGTAAAGAAAATGAAAAAATTAGTTTTGATGGCTGCAGCTATCGTAGCAGTATCTTTCGCATCTTGTGGCAACAAAGCAGCTAACGCTGAACAAGCAACCCGTATCGCTGACTCAATCGCAGCTGTAGAAGCAGCAGCAGCTGAAGCCGCAGCAGCAGCCGCAGCAGCTGACACTGTAGCAGTAGATAGCGCAGCTGTTGTAGCTGAATAATTTCAGTACAACACTCGAGAGAATTGAAAGTCTGACGTGCATACAAGCACACCAGACTTTTTTTATGTCTTATCCTCTCCTTCTGTTCCCTTCCAATTGTTAAGTCTTGGTCTTATTTCACAAAAAAGGGTATTATATGGCAGATAAATGATAAAGTATAGTGCATATACCAAATAAAAGCCGTTACTTTGCATCAACAAAACAATAAGAGGTTTATTACGATCTACGTTTCACTATGTTTCTCCTCGATTAGCCACATTGAGAATTTTCATTTCTGACTACAACTTCCTAAGACTCCTTTATTGAATTATTAATTTTTTATTTTTGTATTTTATGAATATGTACATTGGAAACCTTAGCTACAACGTTAGGGAATCAGATTTGAGACAAGTAATGGAAGAGTATGGAACAGTAGAATCAGTAAAACTGATTATGGACCGTAATACAAACAGATCAAAAGGTTTTGCCTTCGTAGAGATGCCCGAAGCTGCTGAAGCCCAACAAGCAATCAACAAACTGAATGGAGCAGAATATGTAGGCCGCCAAATGGTAGTGAAAGAAGCATTGCCAAGAAACTAAAAGAATTATTGGCTGACAATAAGGCAAAGAGCATACCCCTGAGTGGATATGCTCTTTTTTTTGCATTAGTAACCTCGTAAAGAGACACAAGAGTATTCTTGCCAAACCTCTATACCGCGCGCGTAAACCTCTACTTCAGATTCGTAAACCTCTATAACCGCAGCTTTACGTATCCCTCAATAAGCTCACACACATACGCTCCGAACATAGAAAAGCCCGGTCCTTTATCAGAACCGGGCTTCCTTATCATTATGAAGTCTTTTCTTATGCTTCTTCAGCAACTACTTCGAAAGGAATTTCTACAGAAACTTCCTTGTGCAGTTTAACAATAGCTTTGTAGCTACCAACTTCTTTCACTGCGTCTTTAACAACGATAATCTTACGATCGATGTTATGACCCAATTTAGCCAGCTCCTCAGCAATCTGAATGTTACCAACCGAACCGAAGATAGTACCTGTTGCACTAACTTTAGTAGCGATCTTCAAAGATACGCCTTCCAGCTTAGCAGCCAGTTCTTCAGCATCTTTTCTGATCTTCTCCAGCTTGTGGGCACGCTGTTTCAGCTCTTCGGCCAACATTTTCTTTGCAGAAGGAGAAGCAATGACAGCTTTTCCTGTCGGGATGAGGTAGTTACGACCATAACCGGACTTAACGGTTACGATATCGTTCTTATAACCCAAGTTTACTATGTCTTCTTTCAATATAATTTCCATACTTTCCTCCTCCTATTATTTCATCATGT
>OLWW01001115.1_pt1 | contig 12502 bp, 8 predicted proteins | sample 1673991 | NCBI WGS metagenome assembly OLWW01 (sample SAMEA103958136, study PRJEB25191) | human gut metagenome
GGGTTCATGCCGGCGGCAGGCTCGTCGAGCAGCAGCAGTTTGGGGTTGGTGGCAAGCGCGCGAACGATCTCCAGACGACGCTGAGCGCCGTAAGGAAGCGAGCCGGCCTGTTCATTTGCCAGGTGCTCCATGTCAAAAATGGACAGCAGCTCCATGGCGCGCTCGTGGGCGGCCTTCTCGTGCTTCCAATACGTAGGCAGGCGCAGCACGCCCTCAAAACCGGAGTAGCGCTCCTGATTGTGCAGACCGACCTTGACGTTGTCCTCCACCGTCATGGTGTTGAACAGACGGATGTTCTGGAACGTACGGGCAATACCCATGCGGTTGACCTGGTAGACCGACTTGCCCGAGGTGTCCTCACCGTCGAGCAGGATGGTGCCGTGCGTGGGCTGATACACCTTGGTGAGCAGGTTGAAGACCGTGGTCTTACCGGCACCGTTGGGGCCGATCAGACCGGTGATCTCGTTGCGGCCGATCATCAGGTTGAAGCCATCCACGGCGGTCAGGCCGCCAAAATCGATGCCCAGCTCACGGACATCCAGAATGGGCTTTTTGTCCTTATCGCGGTCCGTCAGGAAGCCGCCGGAGGGGACACTGTTCAGTCTGGTCTGGAACTCACTCATGGTCTGCACCCTCCTTCTTTTTCTTGCCAAACAGGACACGCTCCACAAGGCGGCTCATGGAGAAATCGTAGCTGCCCAGCAGTCCGCCCGGGCGGAAGATCATCATCAGCACCAGCACCAGCGAATAGACCACCATGCGGTAGCTCTCAAAGCTGCGGGTCGCCTCGGGCAGGATGGTCAGCACGGTAGCGGACAGAATGGAGCCCAGCATGGAGCCCATGCCGCCCAGAACCACCATGACCAGAATTTCGATGGACTTCATAAAGCCGAAGGTGGAGGGGTTCAGCACGCCGATGTAGCAGGCGTACAGGCCGCCCGCCAAGCCTGCAAAGGCAGCGGAGAAGGCAAAGGCCATCACCTTATAATAGGTGGTCTGGATGCCGCAGCTCTCGGCGGCGATCTCGTTGTCGCGGATGGCCAGCACGGCGCGGCCGTGGCGGCTCTTCATCATGGCGTGGATGAGGAAGCAGGTAATGACCACGCACAGGAACACGTTGGTAAAGTTGGAATACTTGGGGATGTTTTTCAGACCCTTGGAGCCGTAGAACAGCTTGAAGCCCAGCACATCATCAATGTTGTTCAAGGTGATGCGGATGATCTCGCCAAAGCCCAGCGTCAGGATGGCCAGATAGTCGCCGGTCAGGCGCAGGGCGGGGATGCCGATAAGCACCCCGAACAGCCCGGCGATCACCCATGCCAGCACCAGACCGATGGCAAAGGCCACGCCTTTGGGCAGGCCCGAGGATTTGGTGAACAGGGCGCAGGCGTAGGCACCCACGGCCATAAAACCGGCGTGACCCAGCGGCAACTGCCCCAGATAACCGGTGGCAACGTTCAGCGAGACGGCCAGAATGATGTTGATGCCCACGGTCAGCAGCACCTTATTCTGGTAGGTGGACAGCATATTGCCGGTCACATAGGAAAGCCCCACGAACAGCAGCCCCACCAGCACCAGATTCATCAGGTAGCGCACGGGCATTTTGAGGGTCTTGCGTTTGGTATTCATCGTTATGCCCCCTTACACCTTTTCCTGCACCTTGCGGCCAAGGAAGCCCGTGGGCTTGACCAGCAGCACGATGATCAGAATTGCAAACGTAACAGCGTCCTTCCATGCGGAAAGGCCGATGGCGGAAACAAAGCACTCGCACAGGCCGATGGCAATGCCGCCGACCATGGCACCCGGGATGGAGCCGATACCGCCCAGCACGGCGGCGACGAAGGCCTTCAGACCCAGCATGGAGCCCATGGTGGGGGTGGCCTGCGGGTAGGAGCAGCAGTACAGCACGCTGCCGATGCCCGCCAGCGCCGAGCCGACGGCAAAGGTAAAGGAGATGGTGCTGTTGACGTTGATGCCCATCAGACGGGCAGCATCCATATCCTCCGAGACGGCGCGCATGGCCTTGCCAAGCTTAGTCTTTTGCACCAGAAAGGTGAGCACCAGCATGGACAGCACGGTGACCACCAGCGTGATGATGGAGGTAAGACCCAGCGGCACCTTGCCCAGACGGAAGGTCTGGTTGGTGTAGTAGGCGGGGATCACCTTTGCGCCCGAGCCGAGGATCAGCTCTGCCGTGTACTCCAGAAAGAAGGAGACACCAATGGCGGTGATCAGCAGCGAGATACGGGGTGCGCTGCGCAGGGGGGTGTAGGCGATCTTTTCGATCACCACGCCCAGCAGCGTACAGGTGATGATGGTGGCGCACACAGCGGTGACCGGGCCAAGACCCAGCTGGTTCATGACGAACCACGACATGTATGCGCCCACCATGATGACATCGCCGTGGGCAAAGTTCAGCAGCAGGATAATGCCGTACACCATGCTGTAGCCCAGTGCGATCAGTGCATAGATGCTGCCAAGGGACAAGCCGTTGATCAGCTGGCTAAAGAACACTGTCATGGTTGGATACTTCCTTTCTTTGCGGCGTTTACACTTTTTGATATAAAAAACGGAGAACGCCTGACCAGAAAAAAGCTGTTCCGGCGTTCTCCAAAAAATCATGGGGTTTGCTCTGTGCGGGCGGCTCCATCACCGGTGGATGGAACAGCGCGGATCAGAACATTTCCTTCAGCTCGGGCTTGCCGTCCACGTAGGTCAGGATGGCAGTGCTCTTGACGGGGTTGTGGTGCTCGTCGAAGGTAAAGGTGCCGGTGATGCCCTCGATGGTGCCGCCGGCAATGGCATCGATGACGGCCTGCTTGTACTCGTCGGAGCCGGCCTCGAGGCCCTGCTCCTCGGCTGCCTTGATGCCATACACAACGGTCATAGCGGCATCGTAGCCCAGAGGTGCAAAGCCGTTGGGGTAGGCCTCACCGTACTCGGCCTTGTAGGCATCCTCAAACGCGGTGCTGGAGCCCTTAGCGTAGCAGGCGCAGAAGTAGGAGTCCTTCAGCTGGTCGGCGGTGGCGTAGCCCTCCAGACCATCCCAGCCGTCGCCGCCGAGGAAGGGAACGGTCAAGCCGATGCTCTCAGCCTGAGCCAGGATCTGACCCACTTCCTGATAGTAGTTGGGGCAGAACACCATCTCGGGGTTCTTGCCAAGGATGCTGGTCAGCTGGGTCTTGAAGTCCACGTCGCCCTCAGAGTAGCTCTCCTGATCCACGACGGTGCCGCCCTTTGCCTCAAACTCCTTGACAAAGTTCTCGGCCAGACCCTCGTTGTAGTCCTTGCCCTTCAGGAAGATGACGGCTGCCTTGGTGTAGCCCAGCTTCTCGTAAGCGTAATCTGCCATCTTCACGCCCTGGAAGGGGTCGGTGAAGCAGGCACGGAACACATTCCCGTTCACGGTGTCGGTCTCGGCATCGTAGGTAACAGCCTCAGCAGTAGCGGAAGCGGTGACCATAGGCATATTGTAATCGGCGCTCTCGGCGGCAACAGCCAGCGTGGGAGCGGTGGTTACATCGCCCACCAGAGCGGTGATGCCCTGATCCACCATCTTGGTAAAGCAGGTCACAGCCTGCGTTTCATCGCCCTGCTCGTCCATGGCGATGATCTCCAGCTGCTTGCCGTTGACACCGCCATCGGCATTGACCTGCTTCATGTACAGGCTGGCACCGTTTACAACAGCCTGACCGTAAACGGAAGCGTCACCGGTCAGGGGGCCCATCACACCCACCTTGATAGTGCTGCCGGAAGCAGCAGCGGAACCGGCTGCAGAAGAAGCGGCCGTGCTTGCGGAAGAACCGCCGCAGGCAGTCAGAGCGCTTGCTGCGGCAACAACACCGGCAGCAGCCATGAACTGACGACGAGTGATCATCTTTTTCATAAAAATCTCCTCCTCCGGAGTGTTCTATAAAGTAAATTGATAAAAACGGAAGCAAGGCCCTTCCCCTCTAAAGCGGCCTTGCTTCTGTTCTTGTCTGTTATTATAGCTATCTGGGTTCAAATCCGCAATTCACAAACCGTCCATACTTTTGGGCGCATTTTCTCGGCTTTGTTGATACTTTATACAAAAATTAAAGCGTGATTTTGTGCACTATTTCAAATTGTTCATTTTGTTTATCTGTGACATGAAACAAATTCACAAGTTGCAAAATGGTTACAGGGTCTCCATCTCGGCGTCGGCGGCAAATTCGGCCTCGGCGCGGACTTCGGCGGCCTGTCCCTCGGCCTCGGCAACAGCCAACGGCTCTGCCAGTGCCTTGCGGATGGCGGTGACGTAGAACACCATGGAAAGCGCCGTACCGATGCACCAGCCCACAGGCCATGCCATCCAGATGCCGGTGGAGCCCAGCGCGGTGGCGCTGAGCACGGCGGCAATGCCCACGCGCAAAATCAGGTCGGTGAAGGTGGCGATCATAAACCGCACCATCAGGCCGCAGCCGCGCAGGATGCCGTCTGCCACCAGCTTGACCGACACCACAAAGTAGAAGGGAGAGAGGATGCGCAAAAACAGCATACCGGTGTCAATGGCAGGGCCCTGCGGGTCGTTCATGAACAGCAGCAGCAAAAAGCGGCCGAAGAAGAAGTACAACACCACCAGCGGTACGCACAGCAGCCACACCAGATTGCGGCCTGCGCCAAAGCCCGCCTTGACGCGGTCCATCTTGCCGGCACCCATGTTCTGGGCGGTGTAGTTGGAGATGCCGTTGCCCAGGGTGGTAAAGGAGGTGATGACCATGTTGTTCAGCTTGACGGCGGCAGAATAGCCTGCAATGACGCTGGCGCCAAAGGTGTTGATGATGCTCTGCAGGATGATGTTGCCCACCGAGACAAAGCTCTGCTGCAGGATGCTGGGCACAGCCACCACGGCCACCTTGCCCAGCATATTCCACGAGAACAGCTGCACATGACCCTCGGTGTGGAAGGCGCGGATGCGGCGGAACACCACCACCATGGCCAGCACGCAGCTGACACCCTGACACAGGAAGGTAGCCCATGCCACACCGGCAATGCCCATCTGGAAACCTGCCACGAACAGGATGTCCACGCCGATGTTGGACAAAGAAGAGACTGCAAGGAAGTAGAAGGGGGTCTTGCTGTCGCCAAGGGCAGAGAAGATGCCGGTGGCAATGTTGTAGAAGAACATGAAGGGCAGGCCCAGAACGTAGATATCCAGATACAGCGCAGAATCTGCAAGGATCTCCTCCGGGGTGTTGATGAGCTCCAGCAGGGCGTCGCAGCCAAACAGACCGATGCCCATCAGCACGGCGCACAGCACGGCAGAGCCGATGAGGGAGGTGTAGACCGAGGTCTTCATCTCGCGGTATTCCTTTGCGCCAAAGTAGCGGGACACGATGACCGAGCAGCCGATGTTGCAGCCAAAGGCAAAGGCGATGAAGATCAGGGTAATCTCGTAGCTGTTGCCCACCGCAGCCAGCGCGTTCTCACCGATGAACTTGCCTGCTACCAGACTATCCGCGATGTTGTACAACTGCTGGAAAATGATGCTGCCGAACATGGGCAGACAGAATTGCCACAATACCTGTGACGGCTTGCCCACCGTCAGATCCTTATTCATTGCAAAAATCCTCCTCTATAACGACTATAAATGGTAAAACAGCGTAAACGCCGCAACCAGTATAGAACCGAATCGCCAAAAAGTAAAGAAAATTTTTGGCATATCTGCCATATAAAAAACACATGGTAAGCATAACGTATCCCCGCTGCCGCAAGGGGGCAGACTGTAAACGGGTTTTCCACGGCGGTTTGCGTTCCCGTTAAAAATTTAGGTCTGCAAACATACGCACCGGCTCTTGCGCCGGGGTGCAAAGCGTGGTAGGATATTGACGGTTAGTTATATATAACCGTCTAAATAGAGCAGTTCCCCGTCTGCCCGCCCGGGCAGTATGGGAGAGAAAATGATATTCAGGAGGGTTTCAAGATGAATTATCTGGAAATTGAAGCTGTTGTTGGCCGCGAGATTCTGGACTCCCGCGGCAACCCCACTGTGGAAGCCGAGATCACGCTGGCGGACGGCACCGTGGCGCGCGGCTGTGCCCCTTCCGGCGCATCCACCGGTGAGTTTGAGGCACTGGAGCTGCGGGACGGCGACAAGAGCCGCTATCTGGGCAAGGGTGTGACCAAGGCGGTGGAGAACATCAACACGGTCATTGCGGACGCAGTGGTGGGCATGGATGCCTCCGACATTTACGCCATCGACGCCGCCATGATCAAAGCAGACGGTACCAAGGATAAGTCCAATCTGGGCGCAAACGCCATTCTGGCGGTGTCCATTGCAGCCTGCCGCGCAGCAGCCGCTTCGCTGGAAATGCCGCTGTACCGTTTTCTGGGCGGCGTAAACGGCAACCGCCTGCCTGTGCCCATGATGAACATCCTGAACGGCGGCGCACACGCAACGAATACTGTGGATACACAGGAGTTTATGATCATGCCGGTGGGCGCACCCTCTTTTAAGGAAGCGCTGCGCTGGTGCGCCGAGGTGTTCCATGCGCTGGCTGCCATCCTGAAGTCCAAGGGTCTGGCTACCTCCGTGGGCGATGAGGGCGGCTTTGCGCCCAACCTTTCCAGCGATGAGGAGACCATCGAGACCATTCTGGCTGCCATCGAAAAGGCGGGCTATCTGCCGGGCAGGGACTTTATGCTGGCAATGGACGCCGCCGCTTCCGAGTGGAAGAGCCCCAAGGGCAAGGGCTTTTACAAGCTGCCCAAGGCGGGCACCGAGTTCACCTCTGCCGAGCTGATCGCGCACTGGAAGAGCCTTGTGGAAAAGTACCCCATCATCTCCATCGAGGACGGTCTGGACGAAGAGGACTGGGAGGGCTGGCAGCAGATGACCCGCGAGCTGGGCGGCAAGGTGCAGCTGGTGGGCGACGACCTGTTTGTGACCAACACCGAGCGTCTGGCAAAGGGCATCCAGCTGGGTGCGGGCAACGCTATCCTGATCAAACTGAACCAGATTGGCTCTGTCTCCGAGACCTTGGAAGCCATCAAGATGGCGCACAAGGCCGGTTACAACGCCATCAGCTCCCACCGCTCCGGCGAGACCGAGGACACCACCATTGCGGACTTGGCGGTGGCGCTGAACACCTGCCAGATCAAGACCGGCGCGCCCAGCCGCACCGAGCGTGTGGCAAAGTACAACCAGCTGCTGCGCATTGAGGAGCAACTGGGCGAAAGCGCCGTCTACCCCGGCATGGAAGCGTTTTAAGTAAGACGATTTGGAATGACCTCCGCGCTGCTATGGGCATTTTCAACGGAAATAGTATTTTTGATTTGTTGCTCAGAAACGCCTGCGGGCTTTTCTGAGCAACTTTTTCACGGGAAGGGGTCGTAAAGGCAGACGGCAGCTGCAATACTCCCAATATTTACCACCACGGCATTTGCAATCCTGCGGCGGACTGGTTCGTATATAAGGCAGACCGGCACCCGGCAGCAGTCGGGACGGAATGAAACGAAAGGAGCAAACCTCCCATGTTTCAAGGCCTTGGGCCGCTGCTCAGCCTTTTGGGCGGCGGCAGCTTTACTAAGCTGCTTCTGTTTTTACTGAAGGGGCTGTTCGGCTGAAACGGACGGTCTGAAAGGAGAATACCATGCTGATCGTATTGGAGCATCTGCTGGGTCGGATCAACCTGCCCGGTATGTGGTGGATCATCTCTGAGCGCTGGCTGTGATGTGACACCCCGCAAAGCCGCTGCACTTTTTGTGCGGCGGCTTTTTTGCTGCGCGGAATGATTTCATTGGGCTCGCCCTTATAACTTTTTCTAATGTGCCTTACTTGCCGTTCTGTTGGTAAAAAATGCTTGCATCTAGGCGGTTTTGATGATAAAATCAAAATGTTATAGTGTGCCCAAAAGCGGGGCGTACAGGAAGGTAAAGTTTGAAATTGCGGTAACAGGGGGTACTGCGTGCTGCAATGCGCGGAGAAAAAGGCAGGAAAGGTAAAATGGAAACAGACGAGACAATAAAAAAAGGATTTCTGCGGCTGGAACGCTATGCACAGAATATACCGGGCGGCTTTCACTGCTGCGCAGAGGACCCGGAAAACGGCTATCCGTTTGCTTATGTCAGTGACCGTTTTCTGGAGATACTGGGCTGGGAGCGGGAAGAATTTGCGGCAAGGTTCGATAACCGCTATACAGCGCTGATACACCCGGATGATCTGGCGGCCGGGCTGCGCTACCGGAATGCGGAAAACAGCGCGACTTACGCCAAGAATGGTGACAGCATCTTCCGGATTCTGGGCAAAAACGGCTACCGCTGGGTCACCAACGCTGCCAATCAGGTGGAATGGTACGGCGAAGGCTATATCGTGGGCACGATCACGGATATTACCCCCTATATGGAACTGCGGGAAAAGCTGGAACAGCAGAACCGTACCCAGCGGGAGGCGCTGGAAACCGCCAACCATAATCTGCTGCGGATGATGCAGCAGATGGAGGAGCAGAAGGCGCAGTTTGCCCAGACCGCTGCCCGGAACATGAAAAAAGAACAGAGCTACCGGCAGCGGCTGAACCACGACGCCCTGACCGGCACCTACAACCGCCGCTTTTACGAGGATGTGGTGCGCAATAACCTCGGCCCGGCGGGCATCGCCCTGATGGATATCGACGATTTCAAGATCTGCAACGATACCTACGGCCACCACGCCGGAGATCTGGCGCTGGAAACCGCTGCAAAGGCCATCCGCAGCTGCATCCGGGAAACAGATCTGCTGATCCGCTACGGCGGCGACGAGTTTTTGCTGGTGCTGCCCGGCATCCCGGCGGATTATTTCAAGGTAAAGCTGGAGCAGATCCGCACCGCCGTGCAGCAAACGGTGGTGCCGGGCTACCCCCACTTCCGGCTGTCGCTGAGCATCGGCGGCGCGATGCAGACCCTTGCCGACCCTATGGAGAACGTGGTGCGCCGGGCAGATTTTATAATGTATCAGGCCAAAAACCACAAGGACGCGGTAGCGGTGGACACACAGGACAGCCGGTTGGCTGCACAGAAGGATGTCTTAGGGGAAAAGCCCGTGATCCTGCTGGTGGACGATTCCATGATGAACCGCATGATGCTTGCCGGCATTCTGGGCGAGGACTACCGCATTCTGGAAGCCGAGAACGGCAAGCAGTGTCTGGAGCTGCTGCGGGCAAACGCCGGGCAGATCTCGCTGGTGCTGCTGGATATCAATATGCCGGTCATGGACGGCTTTGAGGTGCTGCGCACCATGAACACCAACCACACCATCGAGGACGTGCCGGTGATCATGATCTCCAGTGACGACTCGGAGGAAGCCATCCGCAAGGCCTACGAGCTGGGTGCCAGCGACTATGTCAACCGCCCCTTTGACGCAAAGATCGTCTACCGCCGGGTGTCCAACACCATCAAGCTGTACGCCAAGCAGCGGCGGCTGGTGCAGATGGTGTCTGACCAGATCCGCGCGCGGGAAAAGAACACCGATGTGCTGGTGGGTGTGCTGAGCCAGATCGTGGAGTTCCGCAACGGCGAGTCCGGCTCTCATGTGCGGCACATTCGCATCATCACCGAGACGCTGCTGCACCGGCTGATGGAGCTGACCAGCCGCTACGACCTGACTCCCGAGCAGCAGGATAACATCCCGCTGGCGTCGGCGCTGCACGATATCGGCAAGATCGGCATTGACGAAGCCATCCTGAATAAGCCCGGCAAGCTGACCGCAGAAGAATTTGCGGTGATCAAGACCCACAGTATGCTGGGTGCAGAGATGCTGCAAAAGACTGAAAGCTTTGCAGACCAGCCGCTGTTGCAGACCGCCTACGAGATCGCCCGCTGGCACCACGAGCGCTGGGACGGCAGGGGATACCCGGACGGGCTGAAGGGCGACGATATCCCCATCAGCGCACAGCTGGTCTCCATGGCGGATGTGTATGACGCGCTGACCAGCGAGCGATGCTACAAAAAGGCTTTCCCGCACGAAACGGCTGTCCAGATGATCACGAACGGCGAGTGCGGCGCCTTCAACCCGCTGCTGCTGCAGTGTCTGTTGGACGTGCAGGGGGAACTGAAGCAGGAAATTTTACAATGGTAATGTGAGGGCAACTACGCGTGACAGAACAGCGATTCAACCATAAAATACCCCGCCGTACCTTTTTAAAGGTGTGCGCGGCGGCAGCACTGCCCGAGCTTACGGTGGGCAGCGATAACTACCCGCCTTTTATCTACCTGAACAATGACAGCACGCCCACCGGCATTGATGTGGACATTGCCACCGAGGCCTTTGCCCGCATAGGGTATGCGGTACGGTTTGAAATCATTGACTGGGAGCAGAAAACCAATCTGGTGGAAAGTGGTGCCATCGACTGCATCTGGGGCTGCTTTTCCATGGATGGGCGGGAGCAGCTGTACCGCTGGGTAGGGCCGTATATGGTCAGCCGTCAGGTGGTGGCGGTCAATGCCGACAGCGGCATTGAAACGCTTGCCGACCTTGCGGGCAAGACCATGATGGTGCAAAGCACCACCAAGCCGGAGGAAATCTTCCTCGCCGGCACTGACCCCCGCATCCCGCAGTTTGGTGAACTGCTGAGCGCCGAGGACCGCAGCGTGCAGTACGCCATGCTGAACTGCGGCTATGTGGACGCCATTGCTGCCCACGAGGCCGCCATTTTGCGGTATATGCAGGATTGCAATGCCAATTTCCGCATTCTGGAGGAGCCGCTGCTGGTCACCGGCATCGGCGTGGCTTTTGCGCTGAACGACACCCGCGGGCTGGACGAAAAGCTGACCGAGACCTTTGCCGCCATGCGCGCCGACGGCACGATGAAGCAGATCGTAGGCAAATATCTGCCGGACCCGGAAAAATATCTGGAGGTGGACGCCCTTGAACCGTAACAAGAAAACGTTCACGCCCAATATGCGGGTGGCGGCGCTCTACCTGCTGATGGGCGTGCTGCTTTTGCTGGCAGTGACCCTCTTCTCCGGGCGGGAGTCCATGCGCGCTACCGAGGAATACTTTGACCGCACCATCAACTTTGTAAAGGTGCAGTCCACCAGCTACGAAAAATATAACGATACCATCACCGCAAAGTCGCTGCGCCGGATGGCGGTCTCGGTGCGGCAGCTGGCTGAAAACGACGCCTTGGATCTCTACGACCCCGAAAGCCTCCGGGCAGAAACGAAGTCCCTCTGGCTTACCGGCATTGCCGTACTGGACGAAAATGGAGAATCACTGTGCGAATATACGGATGGTAATATCGGCTATGCGCAGTTTGCGGAATCTCTGCGGGAGCAAGCCGCGCTGAACGTGCTGCAAAACCCGCAAAAGACCTACCTCAAGCGCATTCTGTTACAGGATGGTACAGCGGTGGATGTTGCCACCCGCCGCGCCGCAGCAGGGGACGCCGTGCTGCTGGCGTACCGGGTGACCCCGCCGGAGTTTGTGGAGGGCGCAGCCCTGTCCATCCAGAGCGTGCTGGACGGCTACCCGAAGAACATCAGCGGCACCATCTTTATCGTGCAGGACGACAAGGTGATCGCCGCAAACGACCCGAGCCTCATCGGACTGTGCACCACGAACAGCCCGCTGGTGCAGGGCATCCGCAAAGCAGGTGCGCCCGATACTTTGACCCACACCCGCGACTGGGCAAATTCCGGCTGCTATTTCGGGATGTACAGCAACGGACAGAATTTTGATCTGTATCTCTATATCGACGAAAAATCGGTGTTCCGCAATTCCAGCAGCGCACTGCTGGCTGCGCTGATCTTCTATCTGATCTGCGTGGCAGTGCTGCAAACGCTGCGCCGCCGCTCCATGAAGCTTGCGGAGCAGCAAAAAAAGGAGCAGGAGCAGAAGTACCACGCCCAGCTGGAGGAACAGAACCGCAAGCTGGAACTTGCCGTCCGGCACGAGGCAGCGGCAAACCGCGCCAAGCGGGAGTTCCTGTTCAATATGAGCCACGATATCCGCACCCCCATGAACGCCATCATCGGCTTCACCTCGCTGGCTGTGACCCATATCGACAATAGGGAACAGGTGCTGGACTACCTGAAAAAGATCTCCACCTCCAGCCAGCATCTGCTTTCCCTCATCAATGATGTGCTGGATATGAGCCGCATCGAGAGTGGAAAAGTAAAGATTGATGAAAAAGCGGTGCATCTGCCGGACCTCGTCCACGATGTGCGCTCCATCATTCAGCCCAATGTTTCGGCAAAGCGGCTGTCGCTTTTTATTGATACCATGGATGTGGAAAACGAGGATATCATCACCGACCCGCTGCGGCTGAACCAGATCTTGCTGAACATTTTGTCCAACGCCATCAAGTTCACTCCCACAGGCGGCATGATCAGCATTCGCATTGCTGAGAAAAACGGTGCGCCTGCGGGCCGGGCCTGCTATGAGTTCCGCATCAAGGACAACGGCATCGGCATGAGCCCGGAGTTTGCCCAAAAGATCTTTGAGCCGTTTGAGCGGGAGCGCAGCTCCACGGTAAGCCAGATACAGGGCACCGGTCTTGGTATGGCG
>OLWW01001118.1_pt1 | contig 12488 bp, 9 predicted proteins | sample 1673991 | NCBI WGS metagenome assembly OLWW01 (sample SAMEA103958136, study PRJEB25191) | human gut metagenome
ACTCTTTAAAATCTTCGGTGTTCTCTTTTTCCGATGCGTGCAATCTGATATACGGAATATGCAGATTTTCACAAACACGAAAGCATTCATCAAGCTCCTCATTTGCAAGAGCCATATCTGCGCTGCTTGAAAAATCACTTATACAGTCAATGCAAGGTATCGAAAGCTGCATTTCATAAAGCTTGCGCAATGTTGCGGGAGCGGAAAAGTCGTCGAAAACGCTGTTGTTTTCGGTAAAGAGCCTGTTTTTCACATTGTGCAGCTCAATACCCTTAAATCGCATATCCTTTGCAAGAACGCAAAATTCATCAAAGCTTTTATTGTGCCAGCCTTTTGTTGAAAATGAAAGCTTCACTTTAATGCCTCCTCATATACTATCTTGTTAACTGCGTTAATGTAGGCTCTTATTGAAGAACCGATTATATCTGTTGAAATACCGTTGCCGGAATACAGCTTGCCACCGTGCCTCAGCTTTACAAGTGCGGAGCCGAGTGAATCTCTGCCCTCGGTTACAGCCTGTATCTGAAAATCGTCAAGCTCAAAATGAGTGCCGATAATCTGTTCCAGCGTTGTAAATGACGCATCGACCGGACCGTCGCCCGTTGCAATTCCGAAAACCTCTTTGCCGTTTTTAAGAAGCTTGATTTGAGAAGACGCAGGCAAAATGTTTCCGTTGTTAACAACGTAACTAACAAGCTTGTATGTCGGCGGAACCTGCAAAGCAACACCGGCAATTATTGCCTCGAGCTCGCGAGAACCGACCGACTTATTGCACGCTACTCTCTTAAACTCATCATAAACCTTTTTGCTGTCGTCATCCGAAAGGTCGTAACCCAATCCGATTATCGCATTTTTAACGGTCATAAGTGTATCAGAAGCACCTAATGGCGTTGAATCGTCGCGCGCCTCAGATTTTACAACAGATTTAGTGCTGTTTTGCGCACCTGTTATCCATTCAATCTGTTTTGTTATACGGTGCAGCTCATTATAGTTAATATCGCAGCTAACGCCAAATCTGTCGCCGGAGGAATTTATAATATCCGCCAGCACTTCGGCTTTAGGAAGATCACTGTCATTACAAGAAACAACGATCTCACAAGCGCCTCCTTTTATTGCGGTGAGCGCATTGGAAACTGAAAGCTGTGTGCTGCTCCTGCAAACAAAACCGAGTCGACAGTTTTCAAGCACGGGAATTACGGCTTTAACTGAACTGATGTATTCCGAAAATTCATCCGGCAGCAGCTTGCCCTCATCGTCACAAAGAGTTATCTTTTTAATACCGTTCTCAATCGCGATATCAATAATTTGCTTTAAGAATTCAATATCTGCCCTTGTTGCGTCGGCGGCATACAGCTCGCAATCAGTACACAGCTTGGCGGCGGTTTTAAAAACAGTTTCGGCAGCATTTAAAACCTTTTGCGGTTTCATATGGCTTTTGTATTCCATACCGACGGGAGAAACAGGCACTTCTATACGCAGCACTGCGTGCTTTGCCGACGCCACAGCAGCCGCAGCGGCCTTTACAGATTCCTCACTGAGCTCTGCCGGAACAGAAACAGCGCTGTTTTTTACAAACGCACAAACTGTGCGGATAAAAAGCGTATCGGCTGTGGCGTTTTTAATAATAGGTAACTCAATAACATCAGGCTGCAATCGGTCAAGCAGACGCGCCGTTTCAATTTTTTCTTTAAAGCTGAGTGTTTCAGCAAGACCCACCAAGGTTGCGTCTGCAATTGATATCTTTTTCATTATTTCAATCACCCTTTTCGGAATAATAAAAAAGTCCCTAAGGTTTTCCAATTTCAAGAAAACCTTAGGGACGAAATGGCATTTCGCGGTACCACCCTAATTACCGTTTAAACAACGGTCACTCATTAAAGCTCAATCAAGCTTTCTGCCACGGTAACGGGGCACACCGCAGCTTCTTACTTTGTTTCTGAAGCTGTGCTCGGGAACGAGAAATTGTATGCTTTGCGAACATCGGCTTTCAGCAACCCGACTCTCTGTAAGAACGCACTGTGCAAACAACGCTTTCCGTCTGCGCATTTTAGTATAATCTCTATGTTTTGTATTTTAGCACAAGTTTTTCGATATGTCAACACACAAGAATTAGTTTTTACAAACAGTTCACAATCGTTTAAACCTCTTTACCTTATCGGACAGCACCAGCCGTGGGTGTCTTCCTTTTTGCCCCACTGTATTCCTGTCAGCTCATCGTAAAGGTGTTGTGTGACATCGCCTATTTTGCCACCGTTAACTGTATATTTTTTGTCCTTATACGCAAGCTCTCCGATAGGTGATACAACGGCTGCAGTGCCGCAGCCCCAAGCCTCTTCCAATGTGCCGTTTTCCTTAAGCAGCTCTATGCAAGATTTTCTTGTAATGCCCGGCAGAATTGAGCCGACAAGCTTCGGCGTTACAATAGTTCCGCCGATTTTAAACATAACATTCATAGCGCCGACTTCTTCAATATACTTTCTTTCAACACCGTCAAGCCAAAGCACCTGCGAGTAGCCTTTTTCTTCAGCTCTCTCACCTGCTCTGCTGCTTGCGGCATAGTTACCGCCGCATTTTGCTTCGCCCGTACCGCCGCGGACAGCGCGCACATCTTCGCTTTCAATCATAATTTTAACCGGATTGATGCCCTCTGCGTAATAGCTGCCCACAGGTGAAAGAATTATTACAAACATTGCGTTTTTAACCGAGTGCACACCAAGGTTTTCATCATTACCGAAAAGGAAAGGACGAATGTAAAGCGATGTACCGTATTCGTGAGGAACCCAGTCCTTTTCTACAGAAACCAACGTTTCAATAGCCTGCAAGGCGTCGTCCTCGGGAATAGTGGGCAGACACATACGCTCTGCCGAGCGGTTAAGACGTTTTACATTCTCCGTCGGTCTGAAAAGCTGGACACTGCCGTCAGCCTTTCTGTAAGCCTTAAGTCCTTCAAATATTTCAGCGCCGTAATGCAAAACGGTTGAGGCAGGATGAAGCGGTATTTTGCCGAAGGGTACAATGCGAGCGTCGTGCCAGCCTTGCTCTTTTGAATATTCCATAATAAACATATGGTCCGTGAAAACCTTACCGAAACCGAGTGTATCACTGGCCGGCTTTTGCTGCGGTGTTAAGGTTTTTGTAATTTTAATTTCCATTGTTGATCCCTACCTTTTTGTTTCGTTATTTAAAGTCTCTGCCTATAAGCAATGCGTTCATATTTACTTCAAGCATATCGGCGTGCTTTGCCGAAATTACCTTACTGAGCGCCGCCTTAACGATTTCTTCGTTATCAAAGCCGCCGGTCATTTGGAGAACCTTGCCCATAACAATCATATTTGCAAGCTTTTTAACGCCGTTTTCTTCGGCAAGAGCTGTTGCGGGAATTCTGCAAACCGTGACGTCGGTGCGCTTAACCTCTCGTTCAACCAAAGTTGAATCCACAAAAATCATACTGCCCTTTTCAACACTGTTTTCATACTTATCAAGCGATGGCAGGTTCATTGCAATAAGGATATCCGGCTTTGAAACAATCGGAGAGCCAACCGCCAGATCGCTGATAATAACGCCGCAGCTCGCAGTGCCGCCTCGCATTTCGGGACCGTATGACGGCAGCCAACTGACATTTTTATTTTCAATAAGCCCTTTATATGCCAAAAACTTTCCGGAAAACAAGATTCCCTGTCCGCCGAATCCCGCAAAAAGATACTGTGTCGTGCTCATTTTACCGCCTCGCTTTCCGCATTTGCGCTTCTGTCTTTATAAACACCCAAGGGGTAATATGGAATCATCTTTTCATCAACCCACTGCAACGCTTTTTGCGGAGTCAATCCCCAGTTTGTGGGACAGCTTGAAAGAACCTCTATTAACGAAAATCCCTTGCCCTCAACTTGATTTTGAAAAGCCTTTTTAATTGCCTTTTTAGCAGCCTTAACGTTTTTAACATTATTTACGGCAACCCGTTCTAAATACTCGGGACCGTCGAGCTGCGAGAGCATTTCGCATATCTTAATAGGATATCCGCAAAGCTCTACATCGCGTCCGTAAGGCGAGGTCTGCGTAACCTGACCCGGCAAGGAGGTCGGTGCCATCTGACCGCCAGTCATACCATAGATAGCGTTGTTTATAAAAATAACCGTGATATTCTCATTTCTCGCCGCCGAGTGCACTGTCTCAGCCATTCCGATAGAGGCAAGATCACCGTCGCCCTGATATGTAAACACAATGTTCTCGGGGTCGCTTCTTTTAACTCCCGTGGCAACCGCAGGCGCTCTGCCGTGCGCCGCCTCAATCATATCGCAGGTGAAATAATCGTATGCCATAACCGAGCAGCCGACCGGTGCAATGCCTATTGTCCTTCCCTCGATACCAAGCTCATCTATTGCCTCCGCTACAAGACGGTGCACAATGCCGTGCGTGCAACCGGGGCAATAGTGCATCGGCACATCTGTAAGTGATTTAGGTTTATCAAATACAACCATTATTTTGCACCTCCGTTGTTCATTTCGTAAATTGCCTCAAGCACCTGTTCGGGCGAAGGAATCATACCGCCTGCACGGTTGCAAAGCGAAACAGGCTTTTTACATTCTGTTGCAAGCTTTACATCCTCTATCATCTGTCCCATTGAAAGCTCAACCGAAACAAAACCTTTAACCTTATCTGCCGCTTTTTTTAATACCTTTTCCGGGAACGGCCAAAGAGTAACAGGACGGATAAGCCCCGCCTTTACTCCGTTTGCTCTTGCTTCGTTGACAGCGTTTCTTGCAACGCGTGCCGCAATGCCGAATGCAACAACTACAACTTCCGCGTCGTCGGTCAGGTATTCCTCACACATTGCCTCGTTTTCGCAAACTGTGCGATAGCGCTCATAACGCTCAAAATTTGTTTTTTCAAGTTCTTCGGGTTTAAGATAAAGAGAGTTAACAATGTTGTGCTCTCTTTTGCACTTAGTCCCGGTGGTCGCCCAAGGCTTTTCCACAGGCTCTGCAAAATCAAAATCCAACGACACGGGCTCCATCATTTGTCCCATTGTGCCGTCTGCAAGAATCATTGCGGTCATTCTGTATTTATCCGCAAGTTCAAATCCCTTAACGGTAAGCTCCGCCATTTCCTGAACAGATGCGGGAGCTAAAACAATCATATGAAAGTCGCCATGAGCCGCACCCTTTGTTGCTTGAAAATAATCCGACTGCGACGGCTGAATACCGCCGAGTCCCGGTCCGCCGCGCTGAACATTAACAATAAGTGCCGGAAGATCGGCACCGGCAAGGTACGAAATACCCTCGCCTTTAAGCGATATTCCGGGACTTGAAGAAGAAGTCATAACACGTTTACCGGTTGAAGAAACACCGTAAACCATATTTATTGCGGCAATCTCACTTTCGGCTTGCAAAAATGTTCCGCCGATTTTCGGCATTCTCTTTGCCATATAAGCCGCAACCTCTGTTTGCGGAGTTATGGGGTAGCCGAAATAGTGACGACAGCCGGCTTTAATCGCAGCCTCGGCAATTGCTTCGTTGCCTTTCATCAATACCTTTTCAGACAATATTCTCAATCCTTTCCGATATGTTATCTTTCAACTTTTATAATGCAGTCGGGACACATTGTTGCGCAAAAAGCACACCCTATGCAATCATCAGGTTTTACGGCCTCAATCGGGTGGTGACCCTTTATATTGATTTTATCCGTCGCAAGCGCAAGCACGCCTTTCGGACAAACATCAATACAAAGACCGCAGCCCTTGCATTTGTCGGTTTTGAATGTTAATCTTGCCATTATTCTTCTCCTTTACATTCTTTTTTGAAGCTTTAAAAAGTATATATTATAATCTTCATCGCCGAAAACACTTTTCAGCATTTCATCGGCACTAGTGAACCTGATTGGCAGATTTGAAAGTTTGGATAAATCCTCAGCTTTCGCGCTGCTTTTTAAAATATCTTCCTTGGTGGTTATTGCTCCGAGGTTGGAATTGTTTACAATTGCGGAAAATTTAAGACCGCAGGCGTTTTCAATTTCACTCATCACTTGAAGTGCCTGATCGGCAGTCTCGGTAAGCGGTCGGAAAAAGTTGGCAACAAACAGCATTTCATAGCTGTTTTCCTCGACGATTTTCGGCGTCAGTCTGCCAAGCGCCAATGCACCGCGTTCATCACCGCCCACATCAAGCACAAATGTTGTTTTAGTGTCGTCGGTTATGCAATACATTTCCTGCGGAAGTGCCGGAATATCGACATTTGAGTTTGCATATTCGGAACAAATGAGATTAACGCCTGCCGAATTAAGCTCCTGCTCGCTGTCCTTTGTGCGAAAGTAAGGATTGACAATATCAAGGTCGGCAATCGTGGTTTTTTTGCCGCCTTTTGCAATGTCTGTCGCATAGTTTACGGCTATGTTAGTTTTGCCGCTGCCATAGTGACCTGAAAAAATTGTTATTCGCTTGTCTGTCATTTTATCCCCACTTCCTTAAGCGTTATTTTAAAGCCTGTTGCGCTGTATTTTTCCGCTTGCGGTTTTCGGAAGATCATCGCAAAAAACAACAATTCGCGGATATTTATAAGGCGCTGTGTGCTTTTTAACATATTGCTGTATCTCTTTTTTTAGCTCATCACTCGGTTTTGTTCCTTTAGTCAGCACAATGCTTGCTTTTACAACCTGCCCCCTGACTTCATCGGGAGCGGCTGAAACTCCGCATTCAAGCACATACGGCAGCTCCATAATAACACTTTCAATTTCAAACGGCCCTATGCGGTACCCGGAAGATTTTATAACATCGTCCGCTCTTCCTATGTAGTAATAAAAGCCGTCCTCATCACGCCATGCCATATCGCCTGTGTGGTAGTAGCCGTCATGCCACGCTTCCTTTGTTTTTTCCTCATCGCCGTAATAGCCGGTGAACAGTCCGCAAGGAGCGCCGTTTCTTGTATCAACAACAATTTCGCCGGGCTCGCCCGTCGGTGCGCTTTTGCCGTCGGAATCAAGCAAGTCGATTTTATAAATCGGCACGGGTCTGCCCATTGAGCCGAGCTTATGCGGCGCGCCTGTGAGGTTTCCGATCATCATTGTGCTTTCCGATTGACCGAAGCCCTCTAAAATCTGCAATCCCGTTGCCTTTTCGAAAAGACGATATATTTCAGGATTAAGCGCTTCGCCTGCCGTTGTCATATGCTTAACAGATGATAAGTCATATTTTGAAATATCCTCTTTTACCATCATTCTAAGCATTGTGGGCGGTGCGCAGAAGGTTGTTATTTTGTATTTTGCGAACATCGGCAAAATATCTGCCGCCGAAAAACGTTCAAAATCGTAAACAAATGTTGCGGCTTCACACATCCATTGTCCGTAAAACTTGCCCCACAGTGCTTTTGCCCAGCCTGTATCGGAAATAGTGAGATGCAAACCGTCGGGGTCAACGTTGTGCCAATATTTTGCAGTGTGAAAATGCCCTAAAGCATATTTATAGTTATGCGCTGCGATTTTCGGGAATCCTGTTGTGCCTGAAGTGAAGAACATCAGCATAAGGTCTTCACCGCCGGGCGAGTTTTCGTTGCGGTCAAAGTGGGTTGAAAAAAGCTTGCACTCTTCATCAAAATCTCGCCAACCTTCGCGTGCACCGTCAACAATCAGCTTGGTTTTAAGCTGCGGGCAGCTGTTTTGCGCAATGTCAACCTGCTCTGTAACGTCGCCCTGCGCCGTGCAAATAATTGCACAAACATCAGCAGCATTAAATCTATATTCAAGGTCGTGCGCAAGCAGCTGATTCATTGCAGGAATCGCAACAGCGCCAAGCTTGTGCAGTCCAAGCATTGCATACCAAAACTCATAGCTTCTGCCGAGAATAAGCATAACTCTGTCCCCGCGTTTAATTCCTAGTGATTTAAAGTAATTCGCGGCACGGTTTGAGTTCTTCCTCATATCCTCAAAGCTGAATCTGCGCTCTGTTTTATCTCTTCCTATGTGCAGCATCGCAAGCTTATCGGGTGATTTTTTTGCAATTTCGTCAACGATATCAAATGCGAAGTTAAAGTGCTCTGTATTTTTAAATGTAATTGAAAGCGGAGTGCCGTGAGAATCCTCTTTTCGTTCGATAAATTTAGAGTAAACTCTTTGCTGCGGATCGCGCTCGCGCGGCAGTGTTTTTAAAATATCTCCGCGTGAAAGCTCAGGCACAGGCTCGCCGGTCGGATTAAGAACAATTGCATAAAACAGACAGTCCTTACCACCCACCGCAATCATACCGTGCGGCGCCATACTGTTATAATAAATGCTGTCGCCTTTTTTAAGAATTTCCCGGTGCTCGCCTACCTGCACAAGCAGCTCGCCGTCAATGACGATATCGCATTCCTGTCCTGCGTGCGTGGTAAGCTCAATGTCGCTGTGCTGTGCTTCTTCGCTGTATTTGCTGCAAACGTAAAGAGGCTCGGCAATTCTGTCGCGGAACTCGGGCGCCAGATTGAAATATGTCATTCCGTGCGCTTCATCGATGCGCTGACCTTCACCGTTTCTTGTTACGGTATATGATTTAAGCGTTGGGCTGCGACCCTCGATTATATCTGTAACGTCAACGTTGAAAGCAAGCGCGCAGCGGTAGATAAAGGCAAAGTTTAAATCCCGCTCGCCGTTCTCACACTTTAAGTATTCCTCTTCGCTTACATCGGTTTTCTGCGCCATTTGTGCGGCGGTCAGACCCTCAATCTCGCGCAATTCGGAAATCCTGCGTGCCATTTCCTTGATTTTTAAATCAAGCCCAGTTATTGTTTTCATACCGTTTTCCTCCTTGTCGGGGCAAACAAAAAACTCGCCCCAAAGATATAATACTTTGAGACGAGTTCTAAAAACAAAACCCGCGGTACCACTCAAATTGCGATGATATCGCCACTCAGGGTCCAACAACCCTTATGCTCTAACGCGGCAGTCACGGAGAGGGTCTACTTACAAATAAAACTTGCTTTCTTCCTCTCGGCTCGGAAGCTACAAACACTAAGCACCTTAACAGCAACTTACACCAACCGTTGCCTCTCTGCGGAAAAGCTTGCTCGTGCACTCTTCGTCAATGCCTTTATGAATGATAATATATCACATCTTTTTCAGTTTGTCAACAGTATTTTTATTTTTTACTCTGCTGCGGTGCATAAATTATACAGCCGAAGCATTGTTATCGGAACTGAATTACAGCTTATTGCGCTGGATTTTGCCGCTTATGGTCTTGGGCAGCTCGTCGCGGAACTCAACAATTCTCGGATATTTATAAGGAGCCGTATGAGATTTAACATACTCTTGAATCTCTTTTTTAAGCTCGTCGCTTGCCTCTTTTCCTTTTACAAGCACTATGCTTGCCTTTACAACCTGACCGCGAACTTCATCGGGTGCTGCTGAAACGCCGCACTCAAGCACATAGGGCAGCTCCATAATAACATCTTCAATCTCGAACGGTCCGATGCGGTAGCCGGATGATTTGATAACATCATCGGTGCGGCTGACATACCAGAAAAATCCGTCCTCGTCGCGCCACGCAACATCGCCCGTGTGGTAGTAACCGTCGTGCCAAGCTTCTTTTGTTTTTTCCTCGTCGCCGTAATAACCAAGAAAAAGTCCGCAAGGAACCTTATCAGAGGTTTTAACAACAATTTCTCCGGGTTGACCGCACCCAACGGGATTACCGTCAGAATCAATAAGCTCAACATCATAAAGCGGCACAGGCTTGCCCATTGATCCGGGCTTGCACTCGTTACCCACAAGATTTGCAATGGTAAGGGTCAGCTCGGTTTGACCGAAGCCCTCCATTATGCGTAATCCCGTTGCTTTTTTAAACTGCTTGTAAACCTCAAGGTTTAGCGCCTCGCCGGCTGTTGTCATATGCTTTATTGATGAAAGATCGTATTTCGAAATATCTTCCTTGACCATCATTCTCAGCATTGTGGGCGGTGCGCAGAATGATGTGATGTTGTATTTTACAAACATAGGAAGAATGTCGGACGCATGAAACCTGTCAAAATCGTATGTAAACACTGCCGCCTCGCAAAGCCACTGTCCGTACAGCTTGCCCCAAAGCGCCTTGCCCCAACCTGTATCTGAAATTGTGAAATGTAAGCCGTCATCGTAAACACCGTGCCAATACTTTGCGGTGATATAGTGACCGAGTGGATATTTATAGCTGTGAGTTGCGATTTTCGGATATCCTGTTGTGCCCGATGTAAAGAACATAAGCATTGGGTCATCGCCGCAGGGTGTTTCATCGCTTCTGTAAAAATGTGTGCTGTAAAGACCGTATTCATTATTGAAATCGTGCCAGCCCTCTCGTTTTTCGCCGACGATGATTTTGGTGGTAAGCGTTGGGCACTGCGGTGCCGCAAGATCAACCTGATGCGCTACATCACCGTCGGAAGTACAAAGGATTGCGCTAACGCCTGCCGCTTTAAAACGATAATCAAAATCGTGCTCCTGCAAAAGGTTGGTTGCCGGAATCGCAATTGCACCGAGTTTATGAAGACCTAGAATAGCAAACCAGAACTGATAGTGCCTTTTAAGAACCAGCATAACTCGGTCGCCTTTTTTAATGCCGAGTGCTTTAAAATAGTTTGCACACATATTAGAGGCTCTCTTCATATCGTTAAAAGTAAATCGGCGCTCATTCTTGTCCTTATCGATATGCAGCATCGCAAGCTTTGCAGGGTGCTTCTTTGCAATTTCATCAACGATATCAAAGGCAAAGTTGAAGTTATTTTCATCATTGAAAGAAATTTCTTTTAATGCCCCGTTTTCGTCCTCAACTGTATTGACAAATTTATCGCTGACGTAGGTTTTCTTAACGCTCGGTTTTATTAGAGTGTCTCTCACAACCGGCTCTGCTGTATCTTCGCCGGGCAGCACAACAGCAACAAAAAGGCAGTCGGTTCCGTCAACCGCAATCATTCCGTGAGGGGTCGAGCTGTTATAATAAATGCTGTCGCCCTCGCTTAAATATTCAACGTGGTCGCCGACCTGCACTTTAAGTCTGCCGCTCATAATAAGGTCGAACTCCTGACCCGAGTGGGTTGCAAGCTGAATAGGAGCGTTTTGCAGCTTCTCATCGTAATCGTACTTAACCCAATAAGGTTCTGCAATCTTCTTACGGAAAAGCGGCGCAAGACTTTTAATTTCAATACCGTTTTCCTTTGCGGTCTGCTGTCCCTGTCCTTTCCTTGTTACGGTATACGATGAAAGATGGGCGCTCTGACCTTCAAGCAGATCGGTAATGCCTATTCCGAACGCAAGCGCGCACTTATGTATAAAGCTAAACGGAAAATCCCTTTTACCCGATTCATAATCAAGGTATTCGTTAAGCGTTACACCTGTCTTTTGTGCCATTTGCTCGGGTGAAACGCCATCGATCTCGCGCATTTCGCGAATTCGCTCCGCCACCTCAAGCAGTGTGTTTTCAGAAACAGTTGACATACCTTCATCTCCTTAATAATTTGAAAAATGAAATAAAAAAACACCCGTCTCAAAGAAACTTTGAGACGGGTGAAATATGCTTCACTCGCGGTACCACTCAAATTGCGATAATATCGCCGCTCAGGGTCTATCAACCCTTTTGCACTAACGTAGCATTCACGGAAAAACCTACTAATTAAAGTTCAGCTTTTCGGCTCGGAAGTGATGGATGAAAAGGAAAGTTGTTATCGGCTTGCAGCAACCGCCGACTCTCTGAAAACGTTTTTCCAACACCGTCTTCGTCACAGCTTTTATTTGATGATATCAATATAGCACATTAAAACACACTTGTCAATAGCGTTTACAAAAAATTTAAAATTCTTTTTGTTTCCTCTTTATCCGACATTATTTTTAAACCCTGCTTTCCCTTTCAAGAGCTTGGCTGAACTCCTCCCACAATGCGGCATAACCTTCTGTTGACGGACGTGTGGGCTTCGGCAATGGGTTTTTCTTATCAACAACAATTTCACCGTTTTTCGACATAAGCAATATTCTTGTGCCGAGCACAATTGCCTCTTGAATATTGTGAGTAATAAAAATAACCGTGGTCTTCTCTTTTTCGAAAATCGTGTGCAGCTCTCGCTGCAAATTGTTTCGCGTGATCGCGTCGAGCGCGGCAAACGGCTCGTCCATCAAAATAATATTTGGTCTTAATGCCAACGCGCGTGCAATTGCAATCCTCTGCTTCATTCCGCCTGAAAGCTCGTGCGGATACTGAGTCTGCGTACCGTCAAGCCCCACAAGCTGCAAGAAACTGTCGGAAATGCTTTTAAGCTCAGCTTTGTTTTTAATACCCTTTAGTTTAAGCGGATACTGTATGTTTTTCTCAACGGTTTTCCAGGGGAAAAGCTGGTTATAATCCTGAAAAACCATTATTCTTTCATCTGAAGGGCCTGTGACGGGCTTATCATTACAAATAATCTCGCCGTTATATTTTTCAAATCCTGCAATGCAGCGCACAAGCGTTGATTTACCGCATCCTGACGGACCGAGAATACACACAAACTCGCCGTCTTCAACTGTCA
>OLWW01001124.1_pt1 | contig 12408 bp, 10 predicted proteins | sample 1673991 | NCBI WGS metagenome assembly OLWW01 (sample SAMEA103958136, study PRJEB25191) | human gut metagenome
CGGTCGGCTGTAAGAAGCTGTATCAACTCATTAAAGGGAAAACCGCCGCGCCGTCGGAAGTGTCGGTCGAACCGCCGAAGGAATGAACCAAACAAAAAAATCCCCCGTGCAAGGCTCGAAAGCCCGCACGGGGGATTTTTCTTTATGCGGCGGAAGGCTGAAAGGGGAAGCGCGATCCGCCGCGCGGTCAATTACTCTTTGTTGCTGTCGGTATCCGCCGGAATGCCGGAAATGGTGAAGTAGTCCGGAAGATTAAAGACGGCGGCTTCGATCAGTTTATCCAGCGTTTCCGCGTCGATCTTGAAGCCCTTGCTATTCAGAAATTCAACAACGTATGCTTTCTTCTCTGCGCCCCTGCCGCTTCCGGTGTAAAGCTGTTCGGCGGCTTCGACGGCAACCGTTACCCACATTTTGATTTTCTCAAACTGTGCGGCGGTCGTCTTGCTTCTGATCCACGGGATCACGAAGGCGGTAATAATAGCCGCGATAAGAGCGATCACGGCGTTTGCAATGCTGGTAAGATCAATAGTCATTGTTTGTATCCTCGCTTTCTGTTATGTCGATTTTTTCTTTTTTCTTGATCCTGCCGACGATTACTTCGGCAAGACGCTTCATCATCATTGCGCCGCATTCGATCACGACGGCGCGGAAATACCATTCGATCAGAACGGTTTGTTCCTGCCGCGTGACAAGGAATGAAACGTACTGTGCGACGATGAAAGCCGCCGTTGTAATTGCGATCACAATAACGGCTTTCGTTGCGAAGCGTTCGTCAGCCTTGAAGAAGCGGCGCTTCGCCACCCGCTTCCCGCTCGAAGGTTTGTTTTTCATTGCGTCCCCTTTCATAGCGCAATTAACGCACGGCGCGCGTTGTGTAACGCATACCGTGCGTTGTGCGTGTGTTAAACAAGCGTTAGATCATCGACGTTCACCGCCGCGACAACCGTTCCGCCGTAGGTAATCACGGCGCGCTTTCCGGAAAGCTCTTTGACGATGTGATCGCGGGAATAGACGAAGGAAGCAAGGCTTCCGCCGGAATAGGTTTTCGCGCCCGCTTTCACGCGCACTTTGCTTCCCGTTGTGATCTTCCGCGCCGATGTCCCGCCGGACGTGCCGGAATAGGTAATGAAAGCGTCGTCGTGTCCCGCCTTCTTCAACTTCTCCAGCATAGCTTCCGCGTTCTTCTTGACGCTGAACGCGCCCACTTGAACCTTGTAATACTTGCCGATCTGCACGATATAGGTATCGAAGCCTTCCTTTTTCAGCTTCGCCGCGAACGCCGTTGCGTTGTCCTTCTTCTCAAATGCGCCAAGCTGGACGCGGTAAAGGCTCTTCGCTTCGTCCTGCGGCTTCTGTTCCGGCTTCTGATCCTCTGCCGGAACGCCCAGCCGCCTGTTTACCTCCGCCGCGATCTCGCCGTGTCGGTTATACAGATAATCGCCGGGGCAAGACTTGTTCGCGTAATCCCTGTGAACGGTCATATTGCACCCGTTCTTGTGGTTTACGCGGTCGTCCTTGCTTGTACTCCATACCAGCTTTTTGATCCCGTTCCGGCGGCAAATATCTTCGACAAGATCAAGAAGCGCCGCGTATGCTTTATCATTCACGGCGTATGGGTGCTTCGTGTCGCTTGCAACCTCGATCGTGATTGCGCGGTTATCGTTCGCCGCCGAAGAACTGCACCACGAACGATCGGCTTCATCGACGTAAAGCCCGATCCGCCCGTCGTAGCCGATCCCGTAGTTTGAACTTGCCTGTCGCGAAGTCGGCTTGAAGATTTCGCCGATCCTCTCGGCGGAACATTGCCCGACGACGCAATGAATTGTGATCGTGTCGATCTTGTGATTTCGTGGGCTGTTCTTGTTCGGTGAAATCAGCGTACACGAAATAAGTTTGCTATTGCTCATTGCTGAACCCTCCTTTGCAATGAAGAAGCGGCGGGGAAGCCCCCGCCGTCGCTGGTGTTACTCTGCTTGATCCATTCGTTTTTCGATGTGGTCAAGCCGCTTGTGTGCCTGTTTCGCCGACGCTTCAACGTCGGTCAAGCGCGTTACGAACTCCGTATTCGTCTTTCGCTGTTCCTTCTGCTCCGCCTTGATTTCGTCCGTGTTCGCCTTGATGTATCCGATCTCGGTTAAAACGGTCGCGTCGTGCTTCACATTGCTTTCCTTGTCCTTGTCCCTGTTACGAACAAAAGCGATATAGCCGAACACGATAGCGCATACGGTAGAAAAGACGGAAAGAACCGTTGTGAAAGTGTCCATCGTTGATCCTCCTTCCCGTTAGGTTACTTTTTCCCATTGCCACAAGCCCGCCGTGTCCGGCGGATAAACGCAATTCGGCATATCTGCTTTTGCAAGGTATACCGCGCCTTTGTAGCTGTAATACAAGCCGGAAACGACATTAACGACGATCCCCGCCGTTTCCGGATACGGGATCGGATCGTCAAGCGTTCCGGTCGCGGAAAGCTCGATCAAGCGATAGTACGCGAAGGTGGTTTCAACGGGATAAGCCGCCGCGTTCGACGTGTGCGCCGCTTTGATCTCGTAATACCGCCCGTTGTGCTTGATGATTTCGCCGACGGTGTTGTAAGCGTGATTGTCGGCGTATTCGTCGTATTCGATCACTTCCGCCGATTGCAGGATCGCCGCGTCGGAAATGACGTTCGTTCCGGCGGCGCGATCCTGCACGATCTGCGCTTTGAAGGATAGGGCAATCAAAGCGGCGGTTTGCTCTCCCGCCGCTTTGACTTCCCGAACCTCTTTTTCAATTTCGGTGGAAGCTCCGCCGTTGCTCTTCTTGTGAATTACGCTCATTCAAAATTCCCCCCGATCCCCGATACCCAGCAAGCGGTCAGCGCGTCGCCGCGCTGGACGGTTACGCGGATATTCATTCCGTACTGCGCCGCCGTGTTGATCTTATTTGTGAAAACGTGTGCAACGCCTTGAACAACCGCGTTCGTGCAATCCTCCCAAACGGGGGAAGCGTCAAACGGATTGTTCGTCGCTTCAACCTTGAACGTGCCGCCCGCCGGAATATCTCGCGTTACCTTGATATTCGCGCGTGTCGGCTGGCTGTTGGCTTCCAGCGGCGTGGAAAGCGTGATAACGAAGCCCGCGATCGACTTCGTGAACGTCAGCGTCCGGACGGCGCTATTTCCTGCGCTGTCGGTCGCCGTAATTGTGATCGTGTGCTGGGCGTTCGTAAGCGCCGTGAAGGTATTTCCAGCAACGGAAAGCGTCTGCGTCGCGCCCAGCGTGATCGCGTTCTTCGTCGCGATTGTCTTTCCGTCGATCTTTTCAACAACGTTCACCGTGTCGCCGTCCGGATCGGTTACGCTGTATTGATAGGTGAAATCCCCGCGCTTCGTGCCAAGATCGGCGTTACTGCCGGAAATCACGGGCGGCTGGTTATGGATTACGGCAATATCTCCGCTTGTGGTGTACGCGGAATAATTGCCGTAGCTGTCCTTTGCGCGGACGCGGTATTTTAACGTGTTCCACGCCTTCATTACCGCTTCCGTGAACGTCCTGCTTGCGGACGCTTGAACCTGTGTCCACGCGCCGCTGTTGTATGAGCGCTCGAAACAATAGGTCAGCGCGTCGCCGTCCGGATCGGGCGCCGCCGCGCAAGAAATGTTGATGTTCTGCCCGCTGTAACACGTTGCTGGCGCGGTAATGCTGGGCGGCGCGGAAGGCGCGGAATTGTAGATTACCGTATAATTTCCGTCGCTGTTCGGGCTGTCAGATACCAAGATAGAAGATTTAAGATTACAAAGCGGGCGAACGCCATAGTAGCCGTCGTACGCGTCGTTGAAGAGCAAAGAGCCGCCCGAACCGACGCTGCGGACGACGAAGGCGTTCGACGAATAAGGCGTTCGAAGCCACCAATACCAGCCCTTTGACGTGCTGAAATTGCTGTTCGTGTACTCCGAATTGCTCACGCATTGCGCCGTAGGATAAGCGACGCGGGAAGCGTCGTTGCTGAATAGCGCAAGAAGCGATCCTTCCGCGATATTGTTTTCATTCGCAAGCCCCACTTCTGTGGTGGACGGAAGGAACATTTTTGACGTTACCGTTTCATAGCTTCCGCCGTCGGTAACGGTATTTCTTGCGACGGTCTGCGTTGTTGTCAGAAGCTCCGCAACGAACTTCGGATCAAGCATAGCAAGGAAGCCCGCCCACGCGTCGTATTCGTTGTAATTGTTCCATACGTTCGCGTTTGTGGGCGGCGCGTCTGCGCTGTGCTTTGCGCTGTACCATGCGCCCGCCGCCGCGTTACTGTTCAGCCATTGCAGAATGTTTGAATATTGATAGCGGTTATTGCCGTATTGTTTCCGATCGCTGTTGCTGTTGCTTGCTTCCTTTGCGTCGAAGCACATTAACTGAATGATTTTTTCCGTAATCAGCGTTACGGAATTCGACGGGTAGCCGCTGTGGTTCTTGTCGGCGATCTTGAAAACGATCTTCGATCCGAAGCGCGATTGATACGCCGAAAGAACCGGAACTTCAATCTTCGCGCCCACCGACAAACTGCCTAATGTTTTTGACATTGTGCCGCCTCCTTTGATTTCATTAAGCTGTTGTAATACTGATCCGTCCGCCGGATCAAGTGATAGCTGTTTCCCTTTTCGGCGTGTCCTCTCCAGCTTTGATAGGATTGTTCAACGGTCTTTGCGTCGATCCGTCCCGCCGCGTGAAGGGCGGCTAATTTCTTCAACTTCCGCTTCATATTGTTCTTGCTCCGACGGCGCACCTTGCGGATCACCGCGCCGCTTTCGGTCAAGTATGTATGAAAGCCCAAGAAATCAACGCCGTGTTTCAAGGGAAAGATATTCGTTTTCGCATTCAGCGAAAGCCCGCGCGCCTGTACGAACGCTTCAATCTGCTTCCGGCACTCCTGCAAATATGCTTTGTCGTTATGGATCAAAAAGAAGTCGTCCATATAGCGCCCGTAATATTTGATACCCAGCTTTTCCTTTACGAAGTGATCCAGCCCGTCAAGGTAGAGAAGGGCGAAAAGCTGTGAAGTTTGATTGCCGATCGGTATTCCGACGTTGCCTTAGGTGCTGTCGATGATAAGATCAATCAGCCACAAAACGTCCGGATCGGTTATCTTCTCGCGGATTAAGGTTTTCAAAACGTCGTGCCGGATCGAATAGAAATACTTTGAAATATCGCCTTTCAGTATCCAGCCGTCAATTCCGTTCTTCCTGTAAAACCTCCGCATGAACTCTTGAAGCCTGTCTAACCCGTAATGCGTACCTTTCCCCACCTGCGACGCGTAGTTATCGCGAATGAACGATCGTGTCAAAATCGGTTCAAGCACGTTATCGCAAAGCGAATGTTGAACAACCTTGTCTTTGTAGCTGTTCGACATAACCACGCGGCGCTTCGGTTCGTATACCTCGAACGTGTTATACGGGGACATGGTATAGCGCTTCGTTCTGATCTGCGCGCTTAATAGGTTCAGCGCTTCAAGAAGATTAACTTCAAACTTTGCCGCCGCTCCTTTCCACCTCTTGCCTTGCCGCGCCTTTCGGTAGGCATTGTATAGGCTTTCAAAACTGTGTATCTTTTCAAAGTCTGTCATAATAAAAAATCCTCGCTGTTTATAACCTTTGCCAGCCGCCGGAAGGCGGTATGCTCCGGTATCGGCGATCCTGTATTCGTCCCCGCCGTGGATAGCGGCGACGGGATACACCTTCCTTTGATGGTGGTATTCTGCTTTCGGCTGTGCCTACTCGTTCACATAGTCCACCGAAGCGGGCGAACGCCATTGTTGCCGTTGTACGCGTTGTTGTTGTTCAAAGAGCCGTCCGAATTGACGTTGCGGACGTTGTTGGCGTTCGACGAATTAGGCGTATCAAGATGTACCCCGAACGTTTTTCAAGCTCTCGTTTTGTCCCGCTTCTTCCACGCGGTCGTCATGTACTTCACTTCAAGCGCAAGTTTTGACCAATATTCGCAACTGCTCATAGAAATAAAGCCCATTTCCTGCGAAAGCTCTATGAAAAATAGAAGCTCCTTGCAATAGGTCAGCGCCTTTGCTTGTAGCTTCTGCCGTTGTCTGTATTCCTGCGCGTCCCGAAGGTCTAATTCGTTCGCTTCAAGGACGCATTCGTAAATGTCCACCGCTTTATCCTGTATGCGGTTTACCAGTGTAAAACGGTATTTCTTCGGGTAGCGTTCCGTCGAATTCGTGATCGTGAAGGTGTGCTTTACAAGGTCTTTCGCTTTCACAATCACGTTGAATTCCGTCGGTTCTTTCCGCTCCCGCTCCGGTCTTTGCATATATGCACCGTCCTTTCCGCATTCGCTCGATCATAGCGGTATCGTCGGCGCACCCGTCGAAATCGAAGCCCGCTTCGGTAACGGTCAGCGTTGCCGCGTTCCCTGTAACCGTTGTTCCTGTGATCTGCAATACCTCCGCGCCGCAAGCCGCGCATGGCGGCGAAAGCTCCGCAAAGATGTTTCCGATCACGCACGACAATTCCGCCGCCGTGCAAGCGTACCGCGTCAGCATTCGATCCTCTGCAAACTCTCGTTCCAAATGCCCGTAGACGTTACGCCGTCGAGATCATCGAAGAGGATCAAGAACGGATTTGTCGTAATGTCATTGAAAAGCACTGCTTCCAGCATATCCACGCGCGCGTCAAGCGCGTTCGTGATATTCAGAAGATTTGTTGCCGCGTTATCGTCAAGGACGTTTTGCAAGCCGTTAAACCATGCGTTGAAGTCCGCCGCCGCCTGTGTTTCAAAATCCGCCATGTGTTGTTCGAACGCTTCGTACTGCGTGTTACCCTGCAATTTCAGCGAATTCATATACGAAACAAGCGTGTTGTACTCCGCCGCCGAAAGGGATTGATATTCAGCGAACCACGCTTGAAGCTGTGCGTTAAAAGCCGCCGTGTCGATCTGCTGAACGACTGCGGCAACAACGCCGCAAAGCGACGTGTTCAAGCGCTGATCCGTGATCTTGCTTTGTGTGATAGCTGTTACGCCCGCGCCCACGTAGATGTCCGCCAGCGCAAGCTCGTAAACGTCCGCGTCCCTCTGCAATGCGGGCGCGGTAGGGGACGCGCTGAACGAAGAAGATTTGACCTTCACCGACATAACGCGGTTTGTCAAATCCCAGCGCACGACAACGCGATCAATGCGGTTCAACTGTCCGTCCGCCGTGTCAAGCTCGACGGCAAGATCGCCCGTGTTGAAGTAGAAGTAACCGTTGATCCACGCTTTGCCCGTTTTAACGTTCAGCTTCATTCCGTCGTTTGCAACGACTTGAAGCCCCGTCGAAGGGACGGGGAAAACGCCGTTCCCGATGAACGAAGCGAAGTATTCCGCCCAATCCTCCGCTTTGTACGTGCGATCGTGCGAAACGCTGTTGAAGAAACTTGATTTTTCCATGCTGTGAAGCCCTCCTTTATTTCGTAATCTGCCGAATTTGTGTCAGAAGCGCGGGCAAGCTCTCGCCGAAGGTAATATCTATTTCTTCGCCGCTGGTTTCGTAGGTTTCCGCGATCTCCGTTATGCGAACGTCAATGCGGACGTTCCAGCGCTTATTGATACACGTTACCCGATCGCCCAAATCGTAGTCCGTGCCGTACTTCAAATTCGCGTTCGTGTTGATCTTCGATCCGAAAGCAAGCGTTTCCGCGTATTGCTCCAGCTCTTCAACGCCGCGCGCGGAAAGAAGCGCTAAATATTGCGCGTTGGTAAGCGTTACGGTCTGCCCGCTCTCGTTTTCGTATTCCTGCACGATGTCCGTTGCATTGATGAAAACTTCGTCGCGGGAAAGCCCCGTCGAACTGCCGCCGACTTCGGCAACCTTCCGCGTTACGCCTTCCTTTTCCTCTCCGCCGACGTAAGCCGTTGTTTTAAGGTTTTCAACGCTGTTCGTGTATTCCTGTTCAACGATGTTGTCGAACTCCTGCGAAAAGATACAAGGCGCGTTCCCTGCGGTATTGCCTGCCGTAAGATCGCGCCCTTCGTAAACGGAAAAGGTATGCTTGCCCGTGCGGGCATTTGTCAGAACCCGAATACCCAGCTTCGCCGCCTTCGCCGCCGTTTCCGCCGCAAGCTGGGCGTTCGCGTACTGCTCCGAAGTATAGTCGATCTGCCCGCTTCCGGTGTCTGCGTCGGTCGTGGATATGCTGAAATTCGGGATATTGCGCGCCGCTCCTGCGTTCGTGCAAGTCTGCTTCACAATGGCGTATAGAATGTTCTGTGTCGTGTCCTTCGTGATGATCTGCGTTGTCAAAATGCGCTTGCCGATCCACGAAAGAAGGAACTTGCCTTGAACCTCTATTTCCTCCATGCCCTGTGAATTCTTCGTGATGTGAATATAGCGGATTTCCGCCGCTTCGTTTCCGCCGCGCTTGATGATGATATTTTCCTTCACCAGCAAGCGGGCGTGTTCCTCCGTGAAGGGAACAAGCAACTTGAATTCGCCGCAACTCCAATAACGCCGCGTCCATATCAAGGACGAAATCTTTTCGACGATCCCTTGAAGTGTCATATCGCGGCTATAAACGTATAATTCCACCGCGCTACACCCCCAAATACAAGTTATTGTGATAGATCGAAACTTCGAGATTTTCGGCGTTCGCGTCCGCTGAATAACGGAAGAGATTGTCGCCCACGGCGATCTGCAAATACGAACTATCAACGTCGAGATAGCGGAACGCGTCTGTAATCGTGCCGCCACGGTTCAGCTTCACGGCTTTTTCACCGTAGCCCGTGGAAACGGTTAAAACGTCGCCCGCTACAAGCGAAATATTCAGCTTGATAAACTCCCGTGTATCGACGTTCAGCAATACGGGATTTGTAACCGCGCCGATCGCGCGGAACTCGATCCGGATACCGCTTTTCACGTCGCCGGAATTGTAGACGTTCACAATCAGCGACGGCTGGCGATAGCCGATTTCCCAGCCGTCGTAAAGCTCCAGCCCGTCCGGAACGGGGAATTCAAAGCCGCCGATCCACGTTGCTATGTCCTCGCGTGTTTCCGTTTCCTCTCTCCAAAACGGATTAAGGCAAGACAAACTAACCGTGAATTGCTCGAAGATCGGCTTTCGCTTGAAGATCGGCGCGTCGTCGATCTTGCACCCGATCACCCGCCGGAAGTCGCCGAAAACATACGTCAACGTTGCTTCGTACTGCGGATTTAATATGCGGTTCAGCTTCCGGCGTAGGTTCTGCGCCGCTTGCTTGTCCCGCTCCTTGATGTATCCCACGATGTCAATATCGCGGCTTTCGATCCGATAGCCCAAGTATGTGTCGCCGTCCTGCCCCATGCTGTTGGTGCTGTAAATAGCGTTCCGCACGTCGGAAAGTCCGGTAACGTCCTTGAAGTTTACGTGATACGAAGAAGCGGAGGAAAACTCTATGCTTTCCCCGCGCTCGTTCGTGTAGATCAATTTTTCTTGTGTCCTCATGCCATAACCTCCCGCGCAATCTGCCGGAACTGCCGCGCCGCCTGTCTTTGCTGTTCGGCGTAGCTCGTTTCGTTCGCATAGATGTTTTGCACGACTTCAACGGAAGGCGTACCGCCGCCGCGCGTGTCGCGTCCCTCTCCGGAACGGAATTCCGGAACGGCGTTCGACGTTTCGCGCCGGATCGAACTTTCAACGTCGCGCATTTCGCGGGCGAAGCCTTCGCCCAAGCCCTGCGCCATGTACGAACCGATACGGGCAAAAACCTTCGACGGGGAATTGATGTCCATTTCCTCTTCAACCGCCGCCACAATATCCCTCATCATAGAGCGGACACGGCTTTCAAGCCAGCCGGACATATTTTGAAAGCCCTGCCAAATGCCGCGCACCATCTCTTCGCCCGCCGCCGTGAACTGCGATACGTAAGAGCGAAGCGCGGTAATAACGGGCTGAATAATTTGTGCAACCTTGCCCGTGATCTGCGGGATACCCGCGATCATTCCTTGCGCTATGCTCTTGTCGATGTTCGTTCCTTCGGTTACGAACTTTTGATGTTGTGCCGTGAATGCGGTAATAATGCTTTGCGCGATCTGCGGTACTTTCTGCGTGATCTGCACGATACCCGCCACCATGCCGGAAGCTATGTTCTTGTCGAAGTCCTGTCCGGCTTGATTGAAACGTTGAGCTTGCGCCGTCAGTCCGGTAATAACCCGCTCGACGATCGCGTTCACCGCTCCGGACAAGCCTTCAATGTTCGCAATAATGCCGTTGTTCACGGCGTTTACTGCTTCCGCCGCCGTCAGCGCGCCCGCTCCGCCCATTGCGGTGGTCATATCGCCTTCAACGCCGCCCATGTTGTCGGTGAAGCCTACGCCCACGCCGTCCGCCATGTTGCCGCCGATTTCAGCGAATACCGTTGACGGGGAATGAATGCCGAAGAAGTCCTTAATACCCGAAACAAGGGACGAAGCCCAGCCGGATACCTTTTCCCACAACCACGAAGCCGCCCCGCTGATACCTTCCCACAAGCCATGAAGAAGGTTTGCGCCCGCGTTTATCATTTCGCCGCCCAGCGACGCGAACGCTTGCACAATGCCGGAAACAATCTGCGGAACTGCCTTCACGATTTCAACTATGATCGTCGGCAAATTCTGAATGAGCGCCACGAAAAGCTGAACGCCCGCCATAATGATTTGGTCGATGTTGCCGATCAGCGCGTTTACAATGCCGCTTATGATTTGCGGGATCGCTTGAACGATCGTCGTTATAATCTGCGGCAATGCCTGTATGAGCGCGACAAGAAGATCAATGCCCGCTTGAATGATAAGCGGTATGTTCTCCGTAAGCGCCGTTATAATGCCTTCAATGATCTGCGGGATCGCTTCAACAATCGTTGTGATGATCTCCGGAAGGGCGGTAATTAACGCCGTCAGAAGGTCGATACCCGCTTGAATGATCTGCGGGATTGCGGAAAGCAAACCGTCGATCAAGCTGGTTATCAACTGCGGAAGCGCCGCAACAAGAACGGGGATCGCGTTTATAATGCCTTCCGCCAGCCCTGTTACAAGCTGTAAAGCCGCGTCGATCAGCAACGGGATATTGTCGATCAGAACTTGCACGATGTCCGTTACAAGCTGAACCAGCGAAGGAACAAGCGTCGGCAACGATTGAGCTATGCCCGTAGCAATATTCGCGATCATCTTCACCGCGAATTCAAGGAAGGTCGGTAACATTTCCGTTAGCTTTTCGATCGCGAACGTAACCATACCCAGCAAGCCGTCTGTGAAGTCCTCCGCCGCGCTCTCTGCACCGGAAAGCGCACCCGTCAAGCCTTTTCCGATAAGCTCGACGAACGGCGTTATTTCCTGCAAAAGCTCCGCCGCAAGCTGTTTCAGCTTTGTAATGATCGGTTCAGCAATCGCGCCCAGCGCCGCCATAGCGCTGTTCAGATTTGCTGTTGCCTTCTGCGCGTCGATAATGTCGCCGTTTACCTCTCTGTACTTGTCCGCCGCTTCTGAATAAAGCCCGTTCAACGTGGACGTTATAAGGGCTTGCCGCTCCTGCTCCGATGTGCAAGCGTCAAGGCTGGCTTGAAAATCGTCTTCGGAAACGCCCGCCCAATTCAGCGCGTCGGCAAGATTGCCCGTGATTGATCCCGTCTTTGCCGTTTCGTTCGCGGCTTCGGTCAAGCCTTCAATCGGCAAGCTGTCGCCGAATGTCGCGTAAACGCCCGTGCAAATGTTTGTCCAGTCCGAAAGCTCTTTTTCGTTCGTAGTCAGCTTCGCAAGGTGCGCGGCGGCTTCCGTTGCCTGTCCGTCGTCGCCAAGAACGCCGTACAACTCCGTATAGGTGTTTTTCGCGTCCTCTGCCGAATGTCCCGCCGTCGTGAAGCTGGTTTCAAGTTTACCCATGTTTTCGCGGGCTTCGCGTGTTTCTTCGGCAAGCCCGAAGAATGCCACACCCGCCGCCGCAATCGCCGCACCCATAGCCGCGCAAGCTGCGCCGATCGCCTTTCCTGCTTTGCCGACGGTTTCGCCGACGCTCTCCCAATCCACCTTTGAGCTTTTCAGCTTTTTAGAAGTGTCGTCGATTTCCTTTTGAATTTTCACCATGTCGGCTTTGGTGTTGTTCAGATTTGTTTGCATTTTCTGATATGCGGGATTTGTCGGTTCGATACCGTTATCGCGCATTTTCTTCAATGCCTTTTCCGCCGCTTCTGCTTTCTTCGCCTGTTCGTCGAACTGCTTTTGTAATAGCTTCTGTTTTGCGGTCAGCGCTTCCACGCTGTCTGCGTTGTCGGCGAATTCCGCCGTCGTCAGCTTCATTTCCGATCCGATTTCGCGAAGGGAAGAATTTATGTTAGTGCAAGCGGCGCGATACTCTTTTTCGCCTGTAAGGTCGATTGATGTTTTGATCTGCTCTTCTTTCGCCATTTATATCCCTCCCAGCACGTCGTCAATATCAACTTCTTT
>OLWW01001128.1_pt1 | contig 12403 bp, 10 predicted proteins | sample 1673991 | NCBI WGS metagenome assembly OLWW01 (sample SAMEA103958136, study PRJEB25191) | human gut metagenome
TCTCACCAACCGTGGCCTGCACCGCGCCAAAGCCTGCGGCGGCTAGAATCTTACACAGCGCGGCGGGGCTGGTATTGCGCCCGCCCGTCAAAAAAAAGGTCGGGCGGTCGCTCCGGCACTCTGCCGCAGGGGCGCAGGCACATCCGTGGGCGCTGACAAGGTGCCAGTTCTGCCACGGCCTGCCCAGCGCCGCGGCCAACAGCTGTACGCTGGAAATCCCCGGCAGCACCGTTACTTCCGCCCCCTGTGCCCGCAGCTTGGGCACCAGCGCCGCAGCACCGGAATAAAAGCCGGTATCCCCGCTGTAAACCAGCGCGGCGGTCTGGCAGGGCTCCGCCTGCAGGCAGGCCAGCACTTCATCCGGCAGGTAAATTGGCTTGCGGTTGGGGGTACAGCCATCCGGCAGGTTTTGCAGCAGCCGCTTTGCCCCCAGAATCAGCCCTGCCGTTTGCAGGGCCTGCAAGCCCTGGGCAGTCAAACTGCCGGGCAGCCCGCTGCCCATGCCAACCAATGTAATCTTCATAACAGCTCCCTGCATCGTTGCAAAATTTCTTCGGCGGTCTCGCCGCATTCCTCCGGGCGGCGCAGTACAACCAGCGCAGCCCCGCTTTGGGCGGCAGCCTGGGCTTTTTCGGCAAAGCCGCCCGCGCTGCCGCCGTCCTTGGTGACAAGGTAACGGATGTGGAACTGCTGCATCAGTGCAAGGTTCAGTTCCAGCGTAAAGGGCCCCTGCATGGCAATAATGTTGCGGTGCGGGATGCCCGCGCCCTCGCACGCCGTAATGCCCGCCACGGTGGGCAGCACCCGCGGGTACAGGCGGGCGGCATCCAGCCCGGCAAAGGCCGCAAGCTCCTTGGCACCGGTGGTGAGCAGAACATTGCCCTGCGTTGCGGCTAAATACTGCGCGGCCTGGGCGGCGCTGCCCAGCACCACACTGCCCGCGGGCAAGGTGCTGGCGGCGCGCAGCAGGCGGTGGTACTCTACCCCGGCTGCGTTGGCGGCGGCGCGGATGTTTTTGGTGGCTTCCACCGCGTAAGGGTGGGTGGCATCCACACAAAGGGCTGCGCCCTGCAAAAGCTCCGCCATGGCGCCGGGCAGCAGGCGGCCGGAATGTACGGTAATGCCGGGGGCCTGGCCCTGTTCCTCGGCCCCCAGGTCGGTTGCTACGCTGACGGTAACGGCAATGCCCAACGCGGCAGCGGCGCGGGAGAAATCCCGCCCTTCGGTAGTGCCGCTGAACACAACGATCCTCATACCCCGTGGTACCCCCGCGGCGTTACCATCCACCCGCTAACCTGGTGGGTGGCGCTGTTGCCGATGAACACCGTGGTGAACATATCCACGGTGGTGTGTTCCAGCTCGGCCAGCGTCATCTGGCTGCTCTGCTGGCCGGTGCGGCCAATGCTGCGTATCACACCGCAAAGGGTACCCGCCCCCTTGCCGTTTTGCAACAGGATGCGAACCGCCTTTTGCAGGTAATCCGACCGCCCTTTGGAGGAGGGATTGTACAGCGCCACGCAGAAATCCCCCATGGCGGCGCAGGCCAGCCGCTTTTCGATCATCTCCCACGGAGTCAGCCGGTCCGAAAGGGAGATCACGCAGAAATCATGGGCCAGCGGTGCGCCCAGCACGGCGGCACCGCTTAATGCGGCGGTCAGGCCGGGAACGACCTCCACTTCCACATCGGGGTATTCCGGCGCCAGCTCCAGCAGCGGGCTGGCCATGCCGTACACCCCGGCGTCGCCGGAGCAGACAAGCGCCACCGTTTTGCCGGTCTGGGCCGTTTGCAGCGCCCAGCGGCAGCGGTCAATTTCTCTGGTCATACCGGTGGCATAGGTTTCTTTTTCCGGGTACAGGGGGCGCACAAGGTCGATGTAAACGGTGTAACCGCACAGCACATCAGCCTCTTGCAACGCATGGCGGGCCTGCGCGGTCAAAAACTGGGCATCGCCAGGGCCAAGGCCCACAACGGATACAAGGTTACGCTTCATCGGTTTTCCATCTCCAATCCGGGGCAAAGGGGCGCACGGCAGCGGCAAAGGTCACGCCGGTATGCGCATATTTGGGCAGCAGCAGCGTGCCGCCGGAAGCCAGCACGGCGGCGCGCTCGCAGACGTTATCCACACCCGTCACTCCCTGCACAAAGCGGGAGGCGCTGAAAGTTCCGGGCACAGCGCGCAGCTGGGCGGCGGAATAAAAGCTGACCGGCCAGCCGTGGCTGCGGCAGAACTCCAGCAGGCCGGGTTCGTTCTGTTTCAGATCAATGCTGGCGGCGGCGGTAATTCCGACCGGGGCCAAATTTGTATCGGCGCAGAACGCTGCAAACGCGGCTTCCAGCTGGGCGGCGGTGGTACCGCGTTTGCAGCCAACGCCCAGCACGCCAATGCGGGGGATCAGATGCAAAGCGTTCCCCTGCGGGGTCATTGTCAGGGCAAAATCAGCGCCAGACGGTTCTTCGGCTTCCGCCACACCGGCGGGCGGGGTGCCCGCAATGGCCCAGGGGGAAGCATACCGCACCGTTTTGCCGGCCAGCAGTGCCCCGCTGACCAACTTAATGCGCGGGGTTTCCCACACAGCGCAGTTTTGTTTTTTGGCCCACTCATCCACGGCAAACAGGCCGTTGGCATCGGTCGCCGTGGTGATCACCGGCACCGCACCACAGGCGGCAGCCAGCCGGCGGGCCAGGTCATTTGCGCCGCCCAGATGGCCGGAGAGCAGCGGCACCGCAAAGCGGCCACATTCATCCAGCACCACAACGGCGGGGTCGGTGGCCTTGCTTTGGCAGTGGGGCGCAATGGCCCGCACCGCAATGCCCGCCGCCCCCACAAACACCAGGGCATCCGCCGCGGCAAACTGCTGGGCCGTCCACCCGGCCAGCGTCACCCCGCCCAGCCCGCAACGGCTGACGGAGCCGGGGCAGGTTTGGGCCAGCTGCTGCGCCAGCGCCAGCCCCTTGGCCGTAAAGGCAAGATACGCACAGTTCACGGTTTGGTCCCCTCGCGGTATTCGGTGGTAAAGGCGGGGTCGTACAGTTTGCTGCGGGCATAGCAGCGGCCAAGGAAATCCCCCACCACGATCAAGGCCGTTTTGGTAATGCCCGCCTGCTTGGTGCTTTGGGCCAGGGTGCCAACGGTGCAACGCACGGTTTTCTGCTCCGGCCAGGTGGCCTTGTACACCACGGCGGCGGGGGTGCTTGCGGTGTATGCCCCCTGCAGCAGTGCTTCCTGCACTTTATCAATTAAGCCGATGGAGAGAAAAATCACCATGGTAGCGCCGTGGCTGGCCAGGCTGGCGAGCTTTTCCTTTTCCGGCACGGGGGTGCGGCCCTCCATGCGGGTAATGATGACCGTCTGGCTGACGGCGGGCAGCGTGTACTCGGCGTTCAGCGCGGCGGCGGCACCGCAAAAGCTGGAAACACCGGGCGTATCATCGTAAGCAATGCCGTCGGCATCCAGCGCGTCCATCTGCTCCCGGATGGCCCCGTACAAACAGGGGTCCCCGGTGTGCAGCCGCACAGTGGTTTTGTGTTCGGCTTCCATTTGGCGCATCACGGCAAGCACCTGTTCCAATGTCATTTCAGCACTGTTATAAATGGCGCAGCCGGCTTTGGCCAGCCCCAGCAACGCCGGGTTGACCAGGCTGCCCGCATAAATAATGCAGTCCGCCGTTTGCAGCAGCGCCGCACCGCGCCGGGTGATCAGATCCGGTGCGCCGGGGCCTGCGCCCACAAAATGTACCATACCTCATTGCTCCTTTTTCTGCCAGCTTTGCAGCAGCTGGGCGGCGGTCTCAGTCTGGCCCAGCGGCCCGGCCTGGTTGGAAAACAGTACAGCCCCCACCCGGAACGCCCCCGCCACGCGGCGGTCCAGATGCAGCTGGATGGCCTGCAATAGGCTTTCGAGCACCGGCTCCCGCAGGTTTTCGGCATCCAGAATGTCCAGGCAGGCGTCCGTTGTGGCGGCGTCCATCAGGGCGCGGCAGGTAGCCTGGCTGGCCCCGCAGAGCGCCGCATGGGTGCAGAACAGTTCGGTGCGGCAATCCGCCATGCGGGAATGGGTGTTCATAATGCCGCCCGCCAGCTTGACCAGCTTGCCGATGTGCCCCACCAGCAATACCTCTGCAAACTGCTCCGCAGCGGCCATATCCAGCGCATCCCCCATAAAGTTGGAGCACTTGACCACCGGGATGCTGCTGTATTCCGGCAGGTTTTGGGCCAGGTAGTCCAGCCCATAGTTGCCGGGGGCCAGGATCAGCCGCTTGGGGCTTTGCTCCCGCAGGGCGGCCTGGTGGATCTCCAGCTGCACGGTATCCAGGATGGCCTGCTGGCTCATGGGCTCCACAATGCCGCTGGTGCCCAGGACGGAAAGCCCGCCTTCCACCCCGATGTGGGGGTTAAAGGTGCGTTTGGCGGCTTCCTCGCCCCCCTCGATCGAGATCATTACGTCAAAGCCGCCGTCATACCCGGCTGCTTCAGCCTCCGCGTGCAGGGCATCGGTGATCATCCGGCGCGGCACATGGTTGATAGCCGCCTGCCCCACCGGCTGGTCCAGGCCGGGCTTCGTCACACGGCCCACACCGGGGCCGCCGTCAATCGTGACCTGGCCGGGGGCATCCGGCAGCAGGGTGATGTCGGCTATGACCGGCAGGCCGGTGGTAACGTCCACATCGTCCCCGCCGTCCTTGCGGATGGCGCACTGGGCGCCGGCGGCTGTTTTGCGGCAGTAGATGGGCGCAACTTCCACCACAATGCCTTTTGGGGTGCGCAGGCCGACGGATTCCGGCGCTTTGCCGGTCAGCAGCAGGCGGGCGGCTCCGGCAGCGCCAAGGGCGGCGCAGGTGCCGGTGGTGTAGCCGCAGCGCAGCAGCTTCTGCCCGCTGCGCACATAGTGCTCAAATTGCAGCTTTTCCGGCTTTGGTGGACCAAAAACAGCGCTGTACTGTGCTTCCGTCAGGCCGTAGAGCGCTTTGATATTTTCCCGGGCAAAGGCCTGTGCCGGGGACATGGGCGCAGAAACGCCGTGCGGCGAAACGCAGACCACCACGTCCGCGATCTTCTGCGCCATGTCCAGCTCGTGCAGGGTCACGATGACCGCAAGCTGCTGCTCATGCGCCAGCTTTTGCAAAATGGTCAGTAGTTCGATCTTGCCCTTGATATCCAGAAAAGAGGTGGGCTCGTCCAGCAAAAGCACCTGCGGCTGCTGACAGACTGCCCGCGCCAGCAGAATGCGCTGCCGCTGTCCGTCACTGACGCAGTTGAAGTCCCGGTTGGCCAGATGCGCCGCGCCCACCAGCTCCAGCGCATTCTGTATCTGCTTTTTGTCCTCGGCGGAAAGGATGCCCAACCGCCCGGTGTAGGGGATGCGTCCTGCCGCCGCAAACTCAAAGCAGGTGGTCAACTCGGTGCGGCGGGTGTGGGGCAGCATCAACGCCAGCTTTTGCGCCCGGGCATTGCCGGGAATGCGGGCAAGCTCCTGCCCGTCCAGCAGCACCGCGCCGCCCAAAGGGGCCAGCTGCCCGGCCAAGGTTTTGAGCAGGGTGGATTTGCCCGCGCCGTTCGGGCCAATGAGCGCCAGCACCTGCCCTTTGGCAGCGCCCAGCGCAATATCCCGGGCAAGGGCAGCTTTGCCGTAGCCGATGGCAAGGGCGTTGGTTTCAACAGAGTACTTCATCGCACATCCTCCCGGTTGCGGCGCAGCAGCAGCCCAATGACCACCGGCGCACCGAATACGGCGGTGACCGCGCTGATAGAAAGCTCCATGGGCGCAAACAGGCTGCGGGCAATTAAATCACACAGCAGGCAGAACGCCGCCCCGCCCAGACAACACCCTGGCAGCACATACAGCGGGCGGGCGCTGCCCAGCAGCTGCTTGACAAGGTGCGGCACGGCGATGCCCACAAAGGAGATAGGACCGGCAAAGGCGGTGACACAGGCGGCCAGCAGGCTGGAAAGCAGCACCAGCAGCCGGGAAAACCGCCGCACATCCACGCCCACACTGCGGGCGTAGGCTTCGCCCATCTGGTAAGCGGCCATGGGCTTTGCAAGGCAGAAGGCCGCCGCCAGCGCGGGCAGCACCACCAGCGCTGCCGTGCGCACGTTGCCCCACGTCATGCCGGAAAAACTGCCCTGTGACCAGTTGTGCAGGTTGACGATGCTGCTGTCCTGCGCAAAAGCCACCACAAACTCGGTGATGGCAGAGCAGATGTAACCGATCATTACGCCGCAGATTACAAGGATGCTCATGCGCTGCACCCGGCGGGCAGCGGCCAGCACAAAAGCCATGGCCGCCATAGCGCCCGCAAAGGCTGCCAGAATGAGCACAGCAGAGCTTGTCAGCAGGCCGTAGTTCAAAAACAGCACCATCACCAGTGCCACCGCCAGCTTAGCCCCGCTGGAAATGCCCATCACAAAGGGGCCGGCAATGGGGTTTGCAAAAAAGGTCTGCAACAGATAGCCCGCTGCCGAGAGCGCAGCGCCCAGCAACGCGGCCATCACCGCGCGGGGCAGGCGCAGCTGTGTGATAATGCCTACGCTCAGCGCGTCCTGTCCGCGTCCGGTCAGGGCTGCAAGCACGGCCTGCGGGGTAAGCGCAACGCTGCCCCAGAACAGGCTCACGGCAAACAGCACTGCCAGCAGCAGGGCAAGGCAGCAATAGGAAAAAACAAGGCGTTTGCGGCTGGTCATAAGCGGCTCCTCAGGTGATCTTGGTCAAAAAATGCAGGGTGTCGGGGCTGGCAGTTTCCCCGGTAAAAACAGCGTGGAGGTCCAGCATAAAATCTGCCAGTGCCATGCTCTGCTGGAAAAAGCTGGGCGTCGTGCACCAGATATCTCCGCTTTGCACCGCCTTGCACTCTGCCAGCAACGCGCAGCGGGCAAGCAACTCTTCCTTGGTGGAGATGGTGCCCTCGATGGTACCATTATAAATAAGCACATCGGCATCCTTGACCCCGGCGTAAAGATCCTCCAGCGGGATATTCATGGTGGAAAGGCTGTTGCCGCTGTCGGTAAGGGCCGTAAAAACGTATTCGCCACCGGCCATGCCGATCATCTGCGCCACATAGTCTCCGCTTTTGCGCACAGTGGCAAGGCCGCTGGAAGTAATGGAGAAAAACGCGCAGCGTTTGCCGGTGGAGGGCTGCTCCAGCAGCGGTGCAATGCGCTGCGCCTGCTGCGCAAAAACCTCCTCGGCAAGGGCTTCTTTGCCCAGCAAGATACCGTACAGTTTGATCCATTCCATCCGTGCCAGCGGGCTGCTCTCGTAGCTGGAGCGCTCCACCAGCACCGGAATGCCGAACCGTTCCAGCTGCTCCTTTACCTCCGGGGTGTGGTAGATCATGGTATTTTCCACCGCAAGGCCGCATTCTGCGGTCAGGATGCGTTCGTAGTCCGGGGCGCTGTACTTGCCTGCGTAGGCGATGCGCCCGGCCTGCATGGCCTGCTTTGCCTCGTCCAGATACCAGCCCTCGGCGCGGGTGCCGGAAAGGGCAATGCTGTCCAGCGCGTCCAGATGGAGGAACAAGTCCATGGCAGAGGTGGACACCAGATAGATGTTCTGCACCGGCTGCTGTAAAACGGTCACTCCCTCGGGCACGGTGTGCAGGGTGGCAGCGCCCTCCGGCCGGACAAGAAACTTTGCCTGTGCGTCCGGGATGGTCAGCAGGGTAGAGCCGTCTGCATAGCAGTCGGCGGTAAACTGGGTGGCATAGTCCAGCGGGTAGGCGTGGTCAAACATCAACTCGTCCGTATCGGCGGGTGCGGTGGGCGCGGCGGTGCAGCCTGCAAGCACCAGCGCGGCGGCGGGCAGAGCCTTTAAAAATTGAGCGCGGGTCAGCTTCATGGAAGATTACTCCAAGGTAAAAGTCAGGGTGTATTCGATCTCGTGGGGCTTGCTCATGGCAACAGTGTCGGCGGTAACAGCCAGCGGAGTGCCCAGTGCAGCTACAGGAATTTCAAAGGTGGAGTTGCCCTCGGTATTGGTGGGCAGATACTTCTCGCCGTCCACGATCATGTAGTCGTAGTTGGGGCTGCTCCACACGATGGTGGCGGTCATCTTGCCCTCTGCCACGGTCAGGGCAGCGGGGCTTTCCACGGTGGCGCGGCCGGAGCCGCCCTCCAGCACTACGGCAGCGGTGTATGCGCCGTCTGCGGGGGTCTCGACGGCCTGCTCGGTCTTGGGCTCGGCGTTGCGCACGCTCACGATATGGTCGTACCACTTGCCCTTGGTGCCAAGCAACGCCAGCTGGAAGTCGGTATCCAGTGCTTCTACCGGGATGTCGTAGCCGTACACTTCCTCAGTGGTGCCGTCTGCGTAGGTAACCGTGTCCACGGTGGGGATGAGCCATGCGGTCTTGTTGGCCTCGGCATCGGCGGCAAGGCCGGGGTAGAGGTTCACGATCTTTTTGGAAGCCAGACTGACGTGGAAGGTCATCACGCCGTTTTCCACGGTCAGTGTGCCCTTGCCGTTGCAGGCTTCATTGGGGTGGAACATACTGCTGTCGGTCTCGAAATCAGCGGTATATACGCCATCCGGCAGGGCAGCTTCGGCCACAGCAGAGGAAGCCACCACGGAAGAAGCAACAGAGCTTGCCGCAGCAGAGGAGGCGGGGACAGCCCCGCCGCAGCCTGCCAGAGAAGCAGCCAGCACCACACCGGCCAGAGAAACGATGATAAACTGTTTGCAACGCATAAAATAAATACCTCAGTATCCTAAATTTTTGCCCGGCGTCTAAGCTGCCGGGGCAGGGGGCGTTTTCTCCTCGTGCGGGGAATGCGCCCATAAAAGAAGCCCTCTCCGTATGCTTGGCAGCGCCGGAGAGGGCTTCTGAATCCATTAGCCGTTCAGAAGATCCATAGCGGCCTTGGTATGTGCAATGTACAGCTGCTGGATGTCCGCAATGCGGCCCAGACCCGAGATCTGGCAGTCCACATTTTCAAAGCAGCCTGCGGCGGTAAACTGGCTCAGCCAGCTGTCGGCGTCCTCACCGGCCATGTCGTTGTTGGCGTGGTCGCCTGCCACCACCATCAGCGGGCGCAGGATGACCTTGGTGTAGCCCGCAGCCTTAACAGCCTCGATCACGTTCTCGCAGGCAGTCTCTTCCGGCTTGCCCTCAACGGTGCCAATGAACACATTGTCGTAGCCCAGAGTCTGCATAGTGGTCTGCATCTGGCTGTAGCTCACCTTTGCGGTGTGCGAGGTGCCGTGGCCCATAAAGACAAAGGCGACCTTGTCCGCAGCAGCGGCATCCAGACTGTCGTAGCCGGCTTCCTTCACGGCAGCAGCGGTGACAGCCTTGGCAACGTCTTCCTTATCCTGATTGATGATGGTGGCATCGGAACCGACCTCGCCCAGCAGGGGCTCAGCAATGGCAACGCTTTCGAACTTATCCGCGTACTCGTTCACAGCTTCGCACATTTCGTCGTACTCAGCGCCGTGCATCAGGTGAGTAGGCTGAACAACCAGGTTCTTAACGCCGTTGGCAACAGCGCGGTCCAGAGCCTGCTTCATGTTATCGATTTTCTCGCCATCGCGGGCCTGCACATGGTTGATGATGATCTGTGCGGTGAAAGCGCGGCGGACGGACCAATCCGGGTAAGCGGCCTGCAGGGCATCCTCGATGCCCTTGATATCTGCCACGCGGCTGCTGTTGAAGGAGGTGCCAAAGCTGACGACCAGCAGTTCGTTTTCGCCGATCTCATCCCCATTGCGGGAATCGTCCAGGTTGGCATCGCCGGTATTGCGGCCAAAGTAGTCGGGGTCAGCGTTCTCGCCTTCCACCAGCTCTTTCTGGGTATCGGTCAGGGTGTCCCATGCCTGCTTGGCAGCTTCGCACTGGGCGTCGGTGTCATCGGTGCGCTCCTGCACATAGATGGCATCGATCAGGTCTGCACATTTCTTTGCGGCCACTTCGTCTGCATCTCCCTCGTCTGCGCTTTCAGCGGGTGCTTCGGTGCTTACAGCCTCGCTTTCGGCGGGGGCACTGCTGGCAGCCATGCTGTCAGATGGCGCACCACAGCCAGCCAGCAGGGCGGCGGCCAGAGCCAGTGCGGTCAGCACGGCAGCGGGCTTTTTCAGGTTGTTGTGTTTCATGTGTTTTGCTTCCTTTCTCCTATGGTAAATCCATTTGCTGAAAAACAGGTACAGGAAACAAAACCCAGGCGCAGCAGCTTTGCAGACAAAACTGCCACAAAAAAACGAGGGTCTTTCTGTGTGCAGAACGGCAACGCAAAAAGACCCCCGGATTTTCCATGAGCTTTTCAGGTACAACCAATTCCTCGTGATCTGGAGCAATGCTCCCGTACCAACAGCGGGCAGGTTTCCTGGCTGAAAGCTCAACGCCTGCCGCCGCCTTCCCAAGCAATGCTCAGTGACCGGTGCAAATGCACCCTGGCGGCAGGCTCCCTTATCACAGTGACGAGATCGTGCGGGATTTGCACCCGCTTCCCTTTTACCCTTTCCAGAGCGCCGGAAGGCTCAGCCGCCCGGCAAACAATGAAAGGCACCTGCTGTTTTATATTCAGTTTCTGACTCATTGTAGCACATTGCATCCAAAAGCGCAAGGTGCTGTTTGTATGTTCTGCCGAATTTTTTCGGCCTTCCTAGGCGTCCTTACAGCCGCCGGTGCAAAATCTCACACAAGCGTTTCATATCCAGCGGCTTGGCGGCATGCTCGTTCATACCGGCGGTTTTGGCCGGCTGCACATTCTTGGCAAAGGCGTTGGCCGTCATGGCAACAATGGGCACCTGCGCGGCATCGGCTTTGGGCAAAGAACGGATGACCGCGGGGCGCGTTTTTGTATTTTGTCGGTTTACAACTTTAAATCGCTTGCAGTTGGCATGGCAGTGTGGTAAGCTAATATGGATTTAATATGGTAGCGGTTATCTATGCTGCCGTGCGGGCCGCTGCCTTTTCCCGTGCGGCAGCACAAATAAAAATGGGAGAAAACAATATAAGTTTATGAAGAATCGTGAACGGCTCGGAAGCCGGCTTGGCTTCATCATGCTGTCAGCCGGCTGCGCCATTGGCTGCGGCAATGTGTGGAAATTCCCCTGGATGTGCGGCCAGAACGGCGGCGGCAGTTTTATGCTGCTGTACATTATTTGTCTGGTCGTGCTGGGTCTGCCCGCCATGACGATGGAATTTTCCGTTGGGCGTGCAGCGCAGGCCAGCCCTATCCGCATGTACCAGAAGTTGGAAAAGCCCGGCTGCAAGTGGGGCATTTTCGGCATTGCCAGCCTGATTGGCAACATTGCCCTGATGGCATTTTACACCGTGGTGACCGGGTGGATCATCTATTATTTCATCAAGTTCCTTACCGGCCAAAACGCAGATTTCGGATTTACCCAGATGATTACGAACCCCACGGTGAATGTGGTGTTTTTGCTGGTGACCGTTGTGGTAGCATTTGCCATTTTAAGCTTTAACCTGCAGGGCGGGCTGGAGCGCATTACCAAATATATGATGCTGGCCCTGTTGGTGCTGATGCTGGTGCTGGCGGTGCACAGCCTGCCCCTGCCGGGCGCGGCAGAAGGCTTGAAATTTTACCTGGTGCCGGATTTTAGAAAGATCGATGGCAGCGTTGTGGTGGGCGCCATGAACCAGGCGTTCTTTACCCTTTCCGTTGGCATGGGCGGCATGGCGATTTTTGGCAGCTACATTGAAAAAGAACACTCCCTGATGGGGGAATCCGTCCACATTATTGTGCTGGATACTTTGGTTGCGGTGCTGGCCGGCATCATCATGTTCCCCGCCTGCTTTACCTATGGGCTGGAAGTGAACGCCGGGCCCAGCCTGCTGTTTGATACCATGGCTACCGTGTTCAACAACATGACCGGGGGCCGCTGGTGGGGCACGCTATTCTTTTTGTTCATGGTGTTTGCCGCACTTTCCACCGTGTTGGGCGTGTGCGAAAACATCCTTGCCATGGTGCGGGAGCTGACCGGGTTAAGCCGCCCCAAGGGCGCTTTGCTGTGTGGCGTGGGCATCTTTCTGTTGGCGCTGACCACCGCGCTGGGCTACAGTGTACTGCATTTCCAGCCGTTTGCCGCGGGCACGGCCTGGCTGGATCTGTGGGATTTCATTGTTTCCAATAACATTTTGCCGCTGGGTTCACTGGTATTGGCGCTGTTCTGCTGCAACTCTTTCGGTTGGGGCTGGGACGCTTTTGTTCAGGAGGCCAACACCGGCAAAGGCTTAAAAGTGCAGCCCTGGATGAAGCCGATCTTCCGCTTTGTGGTGCCCGCCGCCATTGCGTTCATTTATATTTACGGCATGGCAACTTTTGCATGGAATTGATCCCCCCGCTTTTTATAAAACCTTAGGCAACACCGCACAATTCCCGCCTAACGGCTCAAGCACCGCTCCGGCAGCTGCGGCACGGCATCTGCGTTGCCAAAATGCTCGATAA
>OLWW01001141.1_pt1 | contig 12265 bp, 9 predicted proteins | sample 1673991 | NCBI WGS metagenome assembly OLWW01 (sample SAMEA103958136, study PRJEB25191) | human gut metagenome
GAGGTAATCGCGCAGCCAACTGGAAAGCGAGATATGCCAGCGGCGCCAGAACTCCGTTATGGATGCCGACTTATAGGGCGAGTCGAAGTTCATGTTGAAATGAAAGCCCAGCAGCAAAGCAATGCCGATAGCCATATCGCTATATCCGGAGAAGTCACAATAGATTTGAAGCGCATAGCCGTAAACACCCATGAGGTTTTCCACGCCCGAATACAGAGTAGGATTATCAAAGATACGCTCCACAAAGTTGATGCTGATATAATCCGAAATAACCGCTTTCTTGAAAAGACCGCTTACAATCAGGAAGATTCCCTTTCCGAACATCTCCTTAGAGACAAACAGCGGACGGCGGATCTGCGGGATAAAGTCGCGTGCACGCACGATGGGGCCTGCCACCAACTGCGGGAAGAAAGATACATAGAAAGCATAGTCCAACAGGTTGGTGAGGGGCGTTATCTCTTTGCGATACACATCGATCGTATAGCTCAGCGACTGGAAAGTGAAGAAAGAGATGCCGACAGGAAGAAATATGTCCATTGCGGTAAACGTGCCGCCTGTCAGCGAAGCAAAGAACCCGCAGAGGAAATTCGTATATTTAAAGTAGCACAACAGTCCCAGGTTTATCAGCAGGCTGACCGCCACCCACGTTTTACGCTGCCAGCGTACGGTGGCCCGTTCCATGAGCCGGGCAATGAAAAAGTCGCTTACCGTAACAATGGCAAGCAGGAAGAAATAAGTGCCGCTGCTTTTATAGTAGAAATAGTAAGAAAACAGGGTAACGAACATCAGGCGGGCAGTAGTGCGACGCTGCAAAAGCAGATAGAACACGATGAAAGCGGCAAACAGCCACAGGAAGATACCGCTGCTGAATATCATCGGCGCATGCGGGTCGTACACCAGCAGGTCATGCAGGCGGGTGAAGTCTATATCCAGTTTGTTCAGAAGTTCGTCAATATTCCACATCTGTCGGTTACGGCTTAATTTAGATTATACTCAATCATCGACTGCAATAGTCGTTATACGCTTTCAGCAAGGCTTGATAGAACATCTCACCTTGCAATACATATCCTTCCGGAAGATAATGCACATGGTCGGGACGCATCAGTTTCGCCTCCTGCCAGTTGAGACAGGCGCGACGAACGCCTCCGAAAACATCGTACATATCCCACACAGCCAACCCGTTGGCATCGGCAAAACGGCGGATGGTCTGTACGGCAACAGAGGTACGGGGATTAATCTTATAGGTACGCCGGCGGCGGCGCTGGCGGAAGCTCTCGTATGAACCGGGCGGAGTGGTCATCAGCATCGGGACGCCGGACAGGCTGTCGCGTAGCATACGTACCAGTTCATCCATCTGCTGATAGTGCAACTTTGAGTTGTATCGCCGGTTGTGGCTCTCGTTTGTCCCGAAAGAGAGAATCACAAGGTCGGGATGCAACGCTGCGATGTCCGCCACACGCACCGGACGGGTAAAGGTGACACAGAACGCACCGTTTATTCCCATGTCCGTATAAGTCAGCGCACCGAATGTCTTTCGGAGCAGTTCGCCCGTAGTCTGCGGGAAGATATGACCGCGGATATGACTGTCGCCCACATGAACAATACGTATCGTATCGGCAGATGCACCCAAGCGGAGCATACGCATCTTCTCCCAGAAAGGTTTCAAGATGCCGACACTGTCTATCAGTTCATTCTCTCCGAGTTGGCGGAAAGCCGGAGGCAGGCTGATGATAGGAACGGGCAGAGTGTCCGTACGTTGGCCGTAAGCCGTAAGCGTGTCGCAATCGGATACCGTCTTTTGAAGCCGGGGACAGCCGGGAAGCGCATCTTGCGCACAGAGCCGCTGCACCGGCAGGAGAAGCATTACAAACACCGCGTAGCAGACAGTGAAGCGCAAACTGCTCCATCGTGAGTTTTCCTTATGGCTCCGCTTCATAGGCACGCCTCCTGTCGTACTGTTCTTTGCCGTAGACCAATGCCTCATAAAGCAATTCTGCCAGATGTTTGCCGCCACGAAAGTTGATATGCGTATAATCGTAGTTGGCCAAAGACGGCTTGGCATGCACCATGTCCGCCATACTGCCCTCGCCTCCCATTGCCTCGAACATATTCCAAAACGCCACTCCACTGTCGGCTGCCAGGTTCTGCTGGTAACGGACAAGATTCTTAATGCCGGGCATGGTGCACAGGTCGCCTTCTTCGGTCTTATACTCGCGGTCGCCCACACTGACAACAAGGATGCCGGCTTGTGGAAAGGCACTCTTCAAATGGGCGATGGTGGTTGCCATACCGTCACGATAACGGTCATAATTCCGTCCGCGCTCCGTAGCGACATTCAGCCCGTACTGAAGAATTATCAAATCGTAAGGGCGCTGTTCATTAAATTCGCGCATCATCCAGACAGGTACGGAGCGCAAGGACAAGCCGGAACTGCCCCGAAGCGAGAAGTTATCAACAATAATTCCTTGTGTACCGTCCATGGCCAAGCCGTAGAATAAGGTGGAGTCGGCACTTTCCACCTTCCAGCGTACAGAGCCGATGCGGCCTGTCACATCCATCTCCCGGAGTTCTCCCGTAGGAGAAAAAGTCTCAGTCTGCGCCTCCCCTTTATTTACGGATGCCGAGAGAGTAACCTCGCCTTTATTGTAAAAGAAGATGGAAGCATGCTCGCAGGTATCAAGCCGGGACGCATAGTTCTTCTGCCCGCGAAGTTCTACATAAGCACCGGGATTGGGAATGAAGTAGTGTCCCGAAATTCCCTGTTTGCTACGGTCGAAGAACACCGAATCCATAATGGAATGGCTCTGCCAGCCGTTAAAGCTATGCCGCACCGTAGGGCGGTAACCGCTGGTCATGGAAGTGATTGTCACAAAGCCCACCCCGCATCCGCCATAACGTTCCTGCAACATGGCACGCAGGTCAGCCGTAAGAATGTCCGCTTCTATGAAAGAATCGCCGAAGTAGGCGATGCGCACCAGACGGGGATTTGCGGCCAGCTCATCCAACGCGCGATAGAAAGGCGTCATTCCGCGCAGGGTGGAGTCACTGTAATCTTCAATGCAGGTCATTCCGCTGCGGCAAGTGTCCACAAAGGCGGGCTTCACTTTCGGGGGTGGCGGCAACAGGGTATCCGGCTCGCTCACCGCTTCCGGGGAAAGGCGTACATCACCCAGTATGTCCACACGCCTCAGCACATGAGTGCCTATCGTGGTTCCCGGCAACAACCCCATCAGCAGAAGTACGGCCACCACAATAAACATCAACCAGCCTGTATGTTTCAAAACACTCTTTTCCATAACCAATCCGGTCGCAAAGATAGAGAATCGGATGAAAATAAATATCTTCCTGCCAAAAAGAATTATCCCTGCAGGAAAAAGATATTTCCTGCAGGGATAAACGCTTTTTATGCAACAGAGACCTTAAATGGTCTTCTCAATGTTCCAGACGAATGCCCGAAGCCCCAGTTGCTCGGTCTGCTTGTCCATGTTGTGAAGGACTTCCAGCAGAGGGTCCACCCTCTCATCCTCCACCATCGTCAGGACGGCGGAACACATGGAAGGCCAGGCATGACTGCCATAATGAGGCTCTCCGGTTTTGGAACCGCGTCCGCGAACTTGCTCCCAGTAAGTGAAGCCCCTGCAATTCAGCCTGTCGAGCGTAGCGATGATACGCTCATAGTATGCTTGATCGAATGTGATTAATACTGATTTCATTATTCAACTATTAAATGTCAACTGATTAATTATTGGTCTGTTTCTGTTCCTCAAAGTAAGCATCCAGTTGCTTGTGCATCTTACGGCGCTGGCGTTTGATGCCCACCCCGCCAAAGATACAGTACATCGTAGGAACATAAATCAAAGTGAGGATCGTGGAAACCGCCAGACCGCCGATTACGGCAATCGCCATGGGACTCCACATCTCAGACCCTGCCCTGTGCTGACGGCCATCGGAATCATACCGAGAATGGTAGTCATGGTCGTCATCAACACCGGACGGAGACGGCTCTTGCCGGCCGTAACTACGGCATTCAGCACCGACTGCCCGCGTTCGCGGCAAAGGATAGTGTAGTCGATGAGCACGATACCGTTCTTCACCACGATACCGATCAACATGATGCTACCCAGCAAACTCATCACACTCAACGTAGTGTTGGTGATGAACAATGCCATCAACACGCCACTCATAGCGAACGGCACCGAGAGGATCAGGATAAACGGATAAGTAAGGGACTCGAACTGGGCGGCCATCACGATGAACACAAGCACAATGATCAAGACACCCAATGTTCCCAAATCGCGGAACGAATCCTGCTGGTCCTCAAAGGAACCCGACACCTGAATGGTTATGTCCGAGGGTTTCTCCAACTTATCTATAATCGCATTGCCCGCAGCCACCACATCGCCCAACGGAGCGCCGGAGATAACGGCGGATACCGTCACGATACGCTCGCGGTCTTTACGCTCGATAGTAGGCGGAGCAAAACGTTCTACAACCTTTCCCAGGTCTTTGATACGCACCCCTTCGCCTTTGGCATTATAGACCAATATATTCTCGATGCTTTCAAGGCTGGTGCGGTATTCGGGAGCATAGCGCACCTTGATGTCGTACTCATCACCGTCTTCACGATATTTGGAAGCCGTCGCACCATTGATACGGTTACGCAGATAGGTAGCGGCGGTAGACAAGTTCAGTCCATGAAGCGCCAGCTTCTCACGATCAAAGTCTACCTGATACTCAGGCTGGTAATCACTACGGCTGATGTTGACTTCGGACACACCTTTCACCTTCAGCAGTTCACGTTTCAGGCGGGCGGCAACGCTGTCGGTTTCTTCCATGCTGTAACCGTACACTTCAAAATCGGCAGATGCCTGGGCAGACATACCCGTATTGCTACCTCCGAAAATGACCTGTGCCTTACTGAATTCCGGATAGGCCTTCAGGTCTTCGCGCATTTCATCACAGACAGTTTCCAGCGTAACATTACGCTCATCCGGGTCTACCAGGCTGATGTTGAAGGAGATGATGTGCGAACCGTTGTCCTGCATGGATGCCCAGGTATTATCCGAGTCGGCCTGTCCCACCGTATAGTTACATACCTTCATAATACCTTTATACTTCTCAAGCCACTGTCTGGTCAGCTTCTCCGATACCTCCTGCGCCACTTCCTTACGGGTTCCGATAGGCAGTTCCAATTGCACAGCGATACGGGCGTTATCCTGCGCCGGGAAGAACTCCGTACCGATGGTCTTTGCACAAAGCAAACTCAGAATAAAGAATACCACGCAACCTACAAGAACCACCATACGATGACGGACTGCCCAGTTGAGCATACGCGCATACCAGTTGTCCAATCCGTCCAATGCATGTTCTATCGGGCCGAAGAATATCCGGAACACCTTAGACTGCTTGCGCTGCAAACGGAGCAGTTGCGAACAAAGCATCGGCGTCAGCGTCAAAGCGGAGACAGTGGATACAAACATAATGGCACACATCATCCAGCCCAACTGCTTGAACAGTACACCGGACATACCGGTCACCATCGTCAACGGGAAGAATACGGCAATCATCGTCAGTGTAGAAGCCACAACGGAGATAGCCACCTCGTTCGTGCCATGCACAGACGCCTGCTTCGGGTCGGAGCCGCGCTCGATGTGTGTCGTGACATTCTCCAATACCACAATGGCATCGTCCACCACCATACCGATAGCAATGGAAAGCGATGAAAGCGAAATGATATTAATCGTATTCCCCGAAATTGCCAGATATATGAATGAAGCAATCAGAGAAAGCGGAATCGTGATACAGATGATCAGCGTGGCACGCCAGCGTCCTAAGAACAAGAACACCACAATCACAACGAAGAGCAAGGCATACATAACCGTCTCCGTCAAACTGTCGATGGTGTTCAGGATGTTTTCAGAGGTATCTACAATGACGCCCAACTTCACGTCGCTCGGCAGGTTCTTCTGCAAACGGGGCAATGCATCCTGCACCTTTTTGGAGATTTCCACCGAATTGGCTCCCGACTGCTTCTGAACGACGATCATGGCGCCTTGCACACCATTATTATAGGTTTCCTGCGCACGCTCTTCTACGGTGTCCACTATCTTGGCAACATCACGCAGATAGACCGTAGCGCCATTATACGTACCTACAACCACATTCGCCAACTCGCCGGAGTCGTCGAACTCACCCTCCACACGCAATGAATAGGTTTCATTACCGATGTCGAAGTTACCGCCCGGTATATTCCTGTTCTCAGCCCCGATAATGGAACTGATTGTTTCGATGCTCAGGTTGTATGCTTCCAGCTTATAAGGGTCGCAATACACTTGGATTTCACGCTGCGGCGCACCGCTGATGGACACCGTACCCACACCGGGAATACGCGCCAAGGGATTTACCACACGATCATCCAGTATCTTATAAAGTGCCGACTGGCTCTCGTTGGCCTGTACGGACAGCAGCACGATAGGGATCATATCCGTACTGAACTTAAAGATGATAGGGTTCTCCACATCATCGGGAAGTTCGGAACTTACCATATCCAGCTTGTCACGCACATCATTCGTCAACACGTCAATATCATTACCGAACTCAAACTCCAGCGTAATCAGCGACATATTCTCCGAAGAACGGGAAGTGATGTGCTTCAAATCACTGACAGAGTTCAAAACATTCTCCAACGGACGGGTCACATTGTTCTCGATATCCGAAGCACTGGCTCCCGGATAGGCCGTCATCACCATAATCGTATTCGTATCAATGTCCGGATACAAGTCGATAGGCAATTTGGACAAAGAGAACAGACCAAATATCACCACTGCCAGAAAGCAGAGCGAAGTCATAATCGGTTTCTTAACCGCACCTTCGTATAAACTCATGTTATTAGTGTTTAGTGATTATTTCTCTACTTCTACTTCCATGCCGTTCACCAGTTTGGTCTGTCCGGCTATAACTACCTGTGAATTGTCGGGCACACCGGAAATCAACTCGTATTCAGCACCCATGCGGCGTCCGAGTTCCACCTTATTATAGGTTACTTTGCCGTCTTTGTAGACATACACGTAGCGGTCGCCCGAACCGGATTGTTTCACGATGGCCAAGTCGGGCACAACCACATTGTCCTTAGAGCCGAAATTAAGTGTGGCGCGGGCAAACATTCCGGGACGCACGCGCTGGTCCTTATTGGAGAGTTTAATCTCCACAGGGAAAGTGCGTGTATTCGGGTCTACCGTAGGATAAACCAAGCTGATGTAGCCTTCAAACGCTTCGTCGCCATAGACATCCAGCTTCACTGCTACGGGAGCGCCTTTCTTCACTTGGGTGAAATAGGTTTCGGAAACGTTGATGAGCAGTTTCACCGGAGTGATCTGTTCCACCACCAACACAGGTTCCCCGCCGCTGTACATGTCGCCGTTGTCATAATTACGGGCTGTTACAACACCGTTTATAGGGCTGAGCAACGAGGTGTTTTCCAATAGGTTGCGATAGGCCGTCTCCTTTATGTCCAAAGCCATTTTGGCTGCATCCCATTCCGACTTGGATGCACCGCCCACTTTGTACAGTTCGTCCATACGCTTGAACTCAATCTCCTGGTTATCAAGCTGGAACTTGGTTTGTTTCAGGTTGGCCTCATCCATGCTGACCAGCTTCTGGCCTTTGGATACGCGGTCGCCCACTTCCACCAATATCCTGTCTATACGCACCGGAGACGAAGGAGCTATATTGTTCTTCACCTCTGCTTCGACAGTAGCGGTGTATTCATGGATCTGTTCTACCGGACGCGCTTTCACATCCGCCAGCTTCACTCTCGGCTTTTCATCCACATGTTCAGCGACAGCCTTGTCCTTCCCGCCGCTGCAAGCGCCCAACAGTGCTACTGCAAGCAGGGCAATCATTTGAAAACTTTTCTTCATATCGTTGTTCTGATTTTTATTTCTGATCTTTGCTTATGTAATCTCTTCCCAACACTTGGTCAAGATCGGCTTTAGCCACCAAATAATCGTATATGGATTGGTTGTAAGTCAACTCGGCCTCAGTGAGCTGCACTTGCGAGGTGTTCAGTTCAAGCACAGTTCCTTTGCCCACCTCGTAGCGTTTGCCGGCAATCTGCACCGCCTTTTCGGCCTGCATCACATTCTCCTTGTTGCTGGACACCTGTTCCGAGCTGGCTGCCATATTATCCTGATAGCTGGTAATCTGCATATTCAGCTTGCGTTCCGTATCGATGCGGTTCTGGTCCAACTGGCGCATCTGGATGCGGTTGGATTTCAGTTTTGTAAAGTTGCTTGCCTTGTATAAAGGAATACTCAAACTGAACACCAGCGAAGAACTGCTTCCGTAGTTGTAGTTGAATACATTCCAACTGTCGTTGTTCATGGACTGATACTGATAAGAATAGCCCAAAGCCAGTGTCGGCATGAAGTTGGTGCGCAAGGACTTGATGTTCTTCTGAAGCATCAGGCGGTTCAACTCCAGTTGCTTCATCGTGGTATTGTTCACCAAGCCTTCGTGCGTCGCATTATCCAACTGATTGGCAAACACAACTCCCTCATAAGCCGCCAGACTGTCGTCTATCTTAATATCCAGATCGGCCGTTATACCCATCAATACTTTGAGTTGCAATTTGGAGAGCGTCACAGCGTTTCCGGCCGAAATGACACTCGGCTTCACGCTGCGCATCTGTACCTCGGCGCTGATTTTGTCAAATTCACTCACCGCACCCTGCCGGTATTTAGCGTTGACTATATTATAATTGTCTTCTGCCAGCTTATAGCTTTTTTGCAGAACATCGTATGAGTCCTGCGACAACATCAACTGATAGTAGGCCTTGGTCACCTGGTTCACCAAATCCTGTTTGGAGGCACGTGACTTCTCTACCGCCAGCTCAATGTCCGTTTTTGTCATCGACATGGCGCGATACACTGCCGGTGCAAACAGGGGCAGACTTATGTTCAACGCTCCGGTGGCTGTGTTCGCCTTGTCTTTACCCATTTTCACAGTCTGGTCGCCGATACTGAACTGCGGCGCCGTAATAGTGTGGCTCATACTTCCCGAAATGCTCGCTTCGGGCAACAGGTTTTGCCAACTTTCCTTATGGCTCACCTTTTTCAGTGCAATCTCCTCTTCCGCCACTTTAATAGTAGGATTGTCGCTCAAAGCAATCTCTATGGCTTTGGCAAGGTTCAGGGTCAAAGTATCTTTCGTCCCTTGTGCTCGTGCATAAGCACCAACCAACACTATGGCAACGGCCAATACCCATTTCTTACCCTCAAAAAATCTCTGCATCTTCATAAAAGAATTAATCGTTTTCTATTTGTTCTCTGTCTCGCTATTTCCGGAGATTATCTTTTTGCGGTATTCCCGGATGAACACCTCCAACTCATGCGCCCCTTTCTCCGTAGAAATTCCCCGGAGGAAAGTGAACATGATAGACTCATAAACTTCAAGGAACGAATACTCCTTGCAAATATCCGTATTCATCAGCAAGTCAATCTGCTCCCTTACCAACAGATTGATAATGGCAAAATTCACATCATCGCGGAAGATGCCCTGCTTCACGCCTTCCTTGAAAAAGTTCACCGTTTCTTCCGAGTCCTGATCATGCCGTTTGGTCATCAGCTTATAGGCTTTGGGATACTTCTTGATGTCCTCAAAAAACTTCTTGTTGGTGGCATGGAACTTTTCGATACTGCGCTGGTAGCATTTCAACAGGACTTCCAATACATTCTCGGATGTAGCAAGCACATTCTTCAGATATTCATCCCCCTCTTTCTGACCTCTCAGGATACACTCTTCCAGCAAGGTCTCCTTATCAGGAAACACCTCATACAGAGTACGCTTGGAGATGCCCAACGAAGTTGCAATGTCATCCATCGTAATACTTTTGATACCTTGCGCAGCAAAGGCCTTCACCGCAGTATCAATGATCCGTTCTCTCAGTTCCGGACGAGGAGTAAGGTGCTTGGTATATTCGCTCATTTCTCTTCCTTTTAAATTTCAAAAACTCTTTTTATTCATTTTAGAAATAAAACGAAGCAAATATAGAAAGAAAACTTAATTCACCAATTAAGTTTTCTTTCTTTTGTTAAACGATTAATAAAAATTAGTGTTCTCGCAGATTTATTGGGAAGATTCCTAATAATCAAACTTGGTCCGGCTCAGGAACGCCACTGTTTTATGAATTTCCTTGTACATCACAATGTCGTCTTTCACAAAAGGAACCTCTTTGCGGTATTCGCGCAGGAAGCCTTCCAAGAGAGGCGAGGTTTTTTGCGGGCGGCGGAAATCAATGCCCTGTGCAGCATTCATCAGTTCGATGGCAAGGATGTGTTCCAAGTTGTCCATGATGCGGTAGAGCTTCGTGGCTGCGTTGGCTCCCATACTGACATGGTCCTCCTGTCCGTTGCTGGACACGATAGAGTCGCTGCTGGCAGCATAGCAGTACATCTTGTTCTGGCTCACCATAGAGGCGGCGGCATATTGAGGAATCATAAACCCGGAGTTCAGGCCGGGATTGGCAACCAGAAACTCCGGCAGTCCCCGCAGTCCCATGATGAGCTGGGCGATACGGCGTTCGGAGATGTTTCCCAGTTCGGCAAGGGCGATTCCCAAGAAATCGTACGAGATAGCCAACGGCTGCCCATGAAAGTTTCCGCCGGAGATGATACGGTCTTCATCCGGAAAGATGGTAGGATTGTCCGTCACAGAATTAATCTCCGTCAGCAAAACCGAAGAGACATACCGGATAGCATCCTTCGTTGCGCCATGCACCTGCGGAATGCAACGGAAAGAATACGGATCCTGCACATGCTTGCCGGGGCGGGCGATGAGTTCGCTGCCCTCCAGCAGTTTGCGGAAGTTCTCGCCCGTTTCGATTTGTCCTTTGTGGGGACGGATTTGCTGGATGCAATCCATGAACGGGTCGATGCGACCGTCAAAGGCTTCCAGGGAGAGGGCGGCTATCAGGTCGGCTTTCTTGGAGAGGCGGAAGGCTTTAAGAATGGCAAAGACACCGTTGGCGCTCATGAATTGCGTACCGTTCAGCAAGGCAAGGCCTTCCTTGCTCATCAGTTTGACGGGCTCCCAGCCGAATTCATCGAGTACACTGATTGCCTCGCGCTTCCGGCCTTTATAGTACACGTCACCCACACCGATAAGAGGCAGGAAAAGATTGGCAAGCGGAGCAAGGTCGCCCGATGCTCCCAAGGAGCCGCGGTCGTAGACAATAGGCATCACGTCGTTGTTGAAGAAGTCGAGGATGCGCTGTACGGTAATGACCTGCACGCCGCTGTGCCCCAATGAAAGCGCATGCGCCTTGAGCAGCATCATCAGTTTGATGATGACAGGACGGATCTCCTCGCCCACGCTGCAAGCATGGCTTTTGATGAGATTCTCCTGCAAGGTGCCCAGTTCGTCGGGCGAGATGCTTTTGCTGCACAGGGAGCCGAAGCCGGTGGTGATCCCGTAGAGAGGTTCGGCGGATTCGGCGGTTTTCTTATCCAGATAGTCGCGGCATTTCTGTATGCGTTCTTTGGCTTCGGGAGCCAACTCAAGTTTCAGGTTCTCGTTGATGATGCGTTCGATAAGGTCGAAGGTCAGCTCGCCCGAACCGACATAATAGACATTCTTCATACTTTGAGCTCCTCATTGATTTCGTCCAACAATTCTTTCTCTTTGGCACAGGCAAGGCGTTCCAGCTCACAGGCTTCGGCCTGCAACTTGGCAACGAACTCTTTATCTTTGAGCGAACCGAGGTTGATGCGCACATTCATCAATGCCCCCAATACGGCAGAGCGGGCGGACATCATCGCCACGCAGGCATCGGTTACGGCATTACGGTTGCCCAGGCGTGCCACATCCATGATGACAGTCATCAGCTCGTAGGCATTACGTGCCACCTGCATGGGCACGAGGGCTGCAAACTTGGTGGCTTCCTGAATGGCGGCGCTACGGGCGGCCTTCTCCTCGTCGGTGGCTTTCGGCATCTTGAAGCAGGCAAATACACTGTCGTACGCTTCGGAGTCGCGGTCAATGTCTTCGATGAAGGTGTCTTTCTCCTGCAATGCCACTCCCGCAATATGCTGCATCAACTCCTCGTGCGCCTCATAGCCTTTCTTGCCGACAGTGAGATTGGCTACCATTGCCGCCAAAGCCGAAGCAATGGCGCCATTCAATGCGGCAATGCTTCCGCCGCCGGGGACGGGGTCGCTGCCCGCCACTTTATTCAAAAACTCTTTGACTGTTAAATCGACTAACATGG
>OLWW01001142.1_pt1 | contig 12265 bp, 13 predicted proteins | sample 1673991 | NCBI WGS metagenome assembly OLWW01 (sample SAMEA103958136, study PRJEB25191) | human gut metagenome
GCGCAACCGTTTTCGGCAACAGCTACGGCGTTCGACAAAATTCTTGTGAAAACGGTTTCAAAGCCGATAAATCGGCTTTTGCCATCGCCCAAAGTGCGATGAGCGCCGGGGCGCGGCCGACCGCCGACGTTGAGGAAGAAAAGCAGATTGTTTAATTGACAATAAAAACAGTCAATTTTCATTCTGTAACAGGTTATACCGAATTGCATACAAAGCGGAGGAAAACCATTATGAAAAAAGCACTGATTGCAATGAGCGGCGGAGTGGACAGCTCTGTTGCGGCATATCTTATAAAAAGTGCCGGCTACGAATGTATCGGCGCGACAATGCGTCTTTTCGACAATGAGGACGCAGGCATCAGCAACGAAAAAACCTGCTGCAGCCTTGAAGACGTAGAGGACGCGCGCAGCGTTGCATACAAAATCGATATACCGTATTATGTATTCAATTTCACAGCCGATTTTAGACGCGAGGTTATCGACAGATTTATAAACAGCTACGAAAGCGGCGCAACACCCAATCCGTGCATAGATTGCAACAGATATATAAAATGGAAAAAGCTTTTTTTAAGAATGAAGGAGCTTGGCCTCGACTTTGTTGTGACAGGGCACTATGCGCGCATTGAAAAAAATGAGCAAAACGGAAGATACCTGCTTAAAAAAGGCAAGGATTCCGGCAAGGACCAAAGCTATGTGCTTTATAATATGACGCAGGAGCAGCTCTCGCACACGCTGCTGCCGATTGGCGAATACTCCAAATCCGATGTGCGAAAAATTGCGGAAGAAAACGGCTTCATCAATGCAAAAAAGCACGACAGTCAGGACATTTGCTTTGTGCCGGACGGTGATTATGCCGCTTTTATTGAAAGATATACCGGAAAAACCTTTGAAAGCGGAGATTTTGTCAATGCAGACGGTGAGGTCTTGGGAAAGCACAAGGGGCTTATCCACTACACAGTAGGTCAGCGCAAAGGTCTCGGACTTGCGCTTAAAAAGCCGCAGTACGTCTGCCGTAAGGATCTTAAAGCCAACACGGTGATTTTGGGTGATAACAGCGACCTTTTTACAAGGGAATTCATTGCCAGCGACTTTAATTGGATTATGTTCGATGAACCGCAAAAGCCATTTACAGCCAATGTTAAAACAAGATACAGCCAAAGCGAACAGCCTGCAACGGTAACGCCGCTCGGAAACGGTGATGTGAGAATTGTTTTTGATACACCGCAGCGAGCAATTACAGCCGGTCAGGCAGCTGTTGCATATATCGGCGATACAGTAGTCGGCGGCGGCACAATAACAAAAACTCAATACAATATTTAACAATAGCACAGAAAAAAGCCGAGGTCAGATTAAGACCTCGGCTTTAAGTATTGTTAAAATTACAAATGCTCCCAAACATCGGGGTGCGGATTTGCAAGAACGGAGCTGCCGTGCAGCAATCCCTGCTCCTCGGCATAGCGTGAGCCTGCCTCGACAGCTGCGGTAACGTCGCTAACGTGACCTGTGAAAATAACAACGCCTTTACCGCCCTGACCGCGTGAGATTCGCATATCGTAAATTTCAACATCGGCTGTTTTAACAGCGGTATCGGCAGCCTTTATCGCGCTTGCGGCAGAAAATGTTTCAACAATGCCGATCGCCTCACGGCGAGTGGTGGTACTGCTGCCGAGAAGCGCGTAAACAACGCTTTCTTCAATTCTGCCTAACATAACAGCGTCAATAACACCTGAGGTATAACGCGCTTTAATGCGGTCAACCGCAGTTTGAACATCGGCGAGCTCACCTGTTAATATAATTTCATATTTTCCGGGGCAAGCGGTGTGTGCCGTAACCAGGCGTATACCTGCCGATTTTAATGCGTCATCGGTCGCTTCAATGCCCTTCGCAATGCTTTTTAATTCAACTACTCCAACTGAATATATCATCTGTCATTCTCCTAACTGCCGATTACAATCGAACGCTCGCCAACCGAAATGACTTTGCCGTCGATTGAAGAATGAATATTTGCCGAAATACCGTCTGCCGCACTTGCGATAACATCGCCCGTGCAGACAAAATCTCCGGGTTTAACAGCCGCCACAGCAGGTGCGCCGACGTGCTGCTTTAAGAACATAACAGTGCTCTCGGTTTTAATTTCAACATTATTCTTAAACTCTGGCACACCCTTGTCGAATTTTGTAACTCCGAGCAGCTGCATAAACCTATCGGACGGCAGCATACGGTACTTTCTGTCGGGACTCGGTGTTACATCTCCGCCCGTGTGCTTATATCTTATCTTTTGCTGCGCCATAAGTCCCTTAATCTTAGTGTAAACCTTCTTGGGACTAAGCTCGTTACAGCAAGCAACAATCTCACACACGCCGCAAGCACAGCAAAGCTGAGCATTTGCGTAAAGCGCCGGATCTAAATCGCCGGCAGCCGCCGCGCGGATTATCTTGTGCGGATCAAGCGGAAAACCAAGCAAATGCCTTGGGCACATATCGGTACATCTTGTGCAGGAGCAGCAAGCGGCAGAAGCACGTCTTAAGCCTGTTTCCTGTGACATTTCTTTTTGATAGATTGCAGGTATTGTTTCAGGAAGTATCAGCAACGATTTTGTGGTTTTTGAGATGACCGCCGTTAACGGGTTTATAAGGTTACCCATTGCAGGACCGCCGTCAATAACAACGTTTCCTGCCGGCACTGTAACACCGAGCGCAGAAAACAAATCCGCAACCCGTGTTCCCACAGGTGCCTTAAGCACGCAGCCACGGTCCGTATTGCCGCCTATCGTAAGCCACTTTTCGGTAACGGGTGCGCCGCCGTATGCGGCACAGTAAATATTATAAAGCGTTTCAACGTTGTTAACAACAACGCCTGCGCTTATCGGCAATGAACCGGGAGTTATAACCTTGCCCAAAGTCTCATAAATTAAAACGACCTCATCGCCCATTGGGTAAACATTCGGCAAAACCTTTACAAACAGGTTGCTGCCCATTTTTTGACCCTCTTTAAGCTGCAAGCGCTCTGCTGTGTGCTGCTTCAGCGAAAGGTAACCCTTGCTCATTTTACAAGCTTCCATAATAAGCTCGGCCGCTCCGATAACCTTTGCCATCTCACGCTTCATTATGTAGAAGTCGGTATAAAGCAGCGGTTCACATTCGGCGGCGTTTATAACCAATGTGTCGGCGTCTTCGGTATACTTAAATGCAGCAGGAAAGCCTGCGCCGCCTGCGCCCACAACGCCTGCGTCCGCCACGATTTTTTTAAGTTCTGCTAACGTCACGGTATCAATCCCCTTTTAAGAATAGCTAACGTTTTTAATCCACAATACCCACAACAACCGCGTCAACCGGCGTTTCGGTATTTTGCAGTGCAAGGCGTGCGCCGCTGCCTGTTGTTACAAGCACCCGCTCTCCGATACCCGCACCTATTCCGTGGTCAACCGCAATAATATATTTATTTGATACTTCGCCGTTTTCAATCACTTGTATTTCAAGAATTTTTGAACCTACTATGCCTTCGTGCTTTCTTGTGGAAACGATATTTCCCACAACTTTACCCATTAACATACTTTTAATTCCCCGTTTCATGTTTATATCTCGCAACGTAAAATGCCGTGCATTTACCTGCGCTATAAATTTGCTCAAGTATATTAAAACCTATTTACGAACTGTCGCTCTGTCCTTACCGCTGACGCCCGCTGCATTAGCGTCGTCTGTGTCGATATGCATTTCAAGACGAAAGTCCTTGTGAACCCTAACCTGCACATCGTAAAAAGTGGTGCGCCTTTCTCCGTTTAAATCAACCGTAACGGTGTCGCCGTCCTTAACGCCGAATTTTTCGCCGTCGGAAATGCTCATATGAATGTGACGGTTGGCGATTATGCAACCCTCTTTAAGCGTTACCAAACCTTTTGGGCCGATTATGGTTATCGGAGCGGAGCCCGCGATATTGCCCGATTCACGAACGGGGGGCTTCACCTTTAATGTGAATGAATCCGTGCGCGAAATTTCAACCTGCGATTTACTTCTTACGGGTCCCAGCACCCTGACGCCGACAATAGGTTTCATTGAAGGACCTACTATTGTAAGCGTTTCTTTGCAGGCATACTGTCCGGGCTGTGACAGGTCTTTGAGCGGCTGAAGCTCATAGCCATTGCCGAAAAGCGTTTCAACATCTTCTTTAGTTAAGTGGATATGACGGTTTGAAACACCGATAGGCACTGTCATATCGTTGCACGTCTGCTGTGATTTTTGCAAGACTACTTCTCTTACGATTTTTTCAACAAGCTGAGGATCGATATTCATAATCTCATCCTTTCGGAGTGAATATATCTTTCGCCAAAAGGCGGAACATAATTATTTTAAAACCGCTTAAATGCGGTGTTGTTTTCAAATTTAAGTATCTGCGGGTGCTGTAGCATCGCCGCTTTTTGATATATAAGCTTTAATTCGATTATCTTCTGTTAAAGTTACGAAAATGATTTTCTGAAAAACATTTTACTTTGACCAAGCGGAAAGCCGCGCGCCTGTGCCGCCGCACATTTTTCTCTTTGGAAAACACTGAGTGCGGCGGCAAAAGAACAGACAACGCTGAAAACTTTGCGGTTTTGAAAAAGCAAAACCGCTGTGCTTTTGCAGCTTTAAGCTGATTTTATTTCTTACTTAAGTGTGGGCAAAAGCTTCTCAACATCCTGATGAGGACGGGGAATAACATGAGTTGCTACAACTTCGCCGAGTGCAGATGCAGCTGCGCCGCCTGCCTCAACAGCAGATTTAACCGCGCCGACATCGCCGCGAACCATAACGCTTACCAAGCCGCTGCCGATCTTCTCAGAGCCGATAAGAACAACGTTTGCTGCCTTTACCATTGCATCCGATGCCTCGATTGCTGCTACCAAGCCTCTGGTTTCAACCATACCTAATGCTTCCATTGTTCTGTTCTCCTTTACAGTAGTTTTTTCGGCAGTTACTGCCGGTGTTTGCTTTGTTGTTTTTTCTGCCGCTGCTTTTGTTGCGGCAGGCTTTTTTGCGGCAGCTGCCGCTTTTTTTGTTGCCATATGGATTCTCTCCTTAAAGTCCTTTTATGCTCACGGCAAAATGCCGTCGGTATAAAGAAACTTTGTAATTTCGGGATGAGGACGGGCGATAACCTCGCAAAGCTTAACGCTGCCGACCAGCGCCGCGGCTTCCTTGCCTGCCTCCACCGCTGCCTTAACGTCTGAAACAGTACCGTCAACAACAAGTGTTACAAGCCTTCCGCCGAGACGTTTTTCAACATGAATAAGCCTTACCTCGGCTGCCTTGCACATTGCGTCTAATCCTGCAATTGCCGCAACCATTGCCTGCACCTCAAGCAATCCGATTGCTTTTTCCACATTAACGCCTCATTTCGTGGGGTATTTTAATTATTTAAGTGTGGGCAAAAGCTTTTCAACATCCTGATGAGGACGGGGAATAACGTGAGTTGCAACAACTTCGCCGAGTGCAGATGCAGCTGCGCCGCCTGCTTCAACTGCAGCCTTAACTGCGCCGACATCGCCGCGGACCATAACGCTTACCAAACCGCTGCCGATCTTTTCAGAACCGATAAGAACAACGTTTGCCGCTTTTACCATTGCATCCGATGCCTCGATTGCTGCTACCAAACCTCTGGTTTCAACCATACCTAATGCTTCCATTTTAAAAATCTCCTTTTGTGTTGTGAGTTTTAATTATTTATTTTAAATTCCTCAGCTTATCTCTGCCGAGAGCATTTAAACTTGCCATATATTCGGTGTCCTTTGCCACGCGGCTTATTATTTTTGAAGTGACATAAAGCTCGCGCGATTTGGCTTCTTTAATGCCTGCCTCAAGACCCGCTTCAACCGCCGCTGCTGTGCCTGTGAACTTAACCGTCATAAGCAGCGGCACACGGGCTTTATCAGCATTTGCAGGCTTGTTACGGTCAAGCGCAACAATTTCAACGTCGGCAGCTTTTGCAATTGCGTCCGCCGCAACCACCGCCGTTGTGAAACCAAACACCTCCAACATTCCCAAAGCGTCCATTAAGCGTTACCCCGTGCCTTATTCGGCAACATAGCAAACCTTAATTCCCTTTTGAGCAATGTTAACTTCCATTGCCTCGTTGAGCTTGTCAATCGGGAAGGTATGAGTAACCAATTCCTCAATCGGAATCTTCATCTCACGTGCTTGCTTTATAAATGCAATGGTTGTCGGATAATCGTCTGCACTGTAATCCCAAGAGCCGACGATGTGGATTTCCTTATTGCACATTGCAAAGTGCGGGTTTATTGAATACTCTCCGTTGTTAACAAAAAAGCCCATTTCGCAAAGTCCGCCGCCGCGACGAATGAAGCCGTAAATGTCGGCTGCCGCCGCCGGAACGCCTGTGCACTGATATGCAAAGTCTGCACCTGCGCCGCCTGTAACACGCTTCACAATTCCCACGCGCTTTTCAATTGTGTCAGCCTCGGGAGAAGTAAAGTTAATAGTTGTTTTCGCTCCGAGCTTTCTTGCCATTTCAAGACGTTTTTCAGAGCCGTCAACAGCAATGATGTGGTTAACGCCCGCAGCACGAAGAACAGCCAACATCATAAGTCCCACAGGGCCGCAGCCTTGCAGCAGCACTGTGCTGCCAAAGTTGATAAGTCCTGTTGTGTTGCCCTGCTTTAATGCGTGAACGCAGACAGCGGCAACCTCCAAAAGCATACGCTCTTTAAGGTTAAGGTCGTTAACAACAAAATATGTTGCGCCTTTGCCTGTTATATGAAGATAGGTGGAAAACCAGCCTGTCAAGTGGTGCTCTGCGCTGTCGGGAATAAGTCCGAAAACTCCCTGATTATCACAAAGGTTTGTGTTTGCCGGATGCAAACGGCAGATTGAACACTCGCCGCAGCTGATAACAGATGTTACCAGCTTATCGCCCACCTTTATCGGCTTGCCCGCTGTGTCGCACTTAATGTTTTTACCGAGTGCAACTATTTCGCCGGTGCCCTCGTGACCGAGAGTAACTGGGCAAATGCCGAAGGGGTCGCCCTTCCATTCGTGAACGTCGGTTCCGCAAACGCCGCAACCCTCAACCTTAACAAGTATATCGTTATCTCCGATTTCAGGTATCGGGTATTCCTTAACCTCTATTTTGTGAGGTTCAACAAGCGTTGCAACCTTAGCGGTTTTCGGAATAGCCGCGGATGCTGCAGAAGGTGCAGAAGCTGCGGGAGCGTTTCCGCTCATTTCCGAAAGAACCTGACGCACAATGCTTTCGACCTGTGAAGAATTAAGATCCATTGCTTTATCTCCTTTTCTTATATAATTCTAAAGCTGTCTGCCATAACGCAGCGGCGCTGACGTGTGTAGCTCCTTGCGGAGGTTATACCCTCGCCCGTCGGTCCTGCGATAGTGAAGGTTGTGTGACCCTCTCCGCCGAAACCGATACCTGCGTATGACGGCGCGTTTTTAACAAATATTGTTGTTTCAACAGCCTTTGCAAATCTTGAAAGGTTATCGATATTTTTGGAATGCATATGTGCGGTGTGACGGTTTCCGTGCTCCGCTTTAACAGCCAAATCGATCGCCTCATCGATATTTTTAACCCTTACTATCGGCAATATCGGCATCATAAGCTCGTTTTGAACGAACGGGTGGTCGAAATCAGCCTCGCAAATAACACAACGAATCTCGGGACCTACGTTTATGCCGATCTTCTTAAGCAGCACAGCGGCGTCTCTGCCGACGCAGTCGCGGTTAACAACCTTAACCGTCCTGCCGTCCTTTGTCTGCTTATCGTTAAGCACAATCTTTGCAAGCTCCGCCGCCTGCTCAGTGTTAATTTGATATGCTCCGTTTTTAAGCATTTCGGCAATTAAAGCGTCTGCAATATTATTAAAAGCGAAAACTTCCTTTTCCGCAATGCAAGGCAGGTTGTTATCGAATGTGCAGCCGTCGATTATATCCTTGCCGGCTTTTATGATGTCGGCGGTGTCATCAACAATGACAGGAGGATTGCCGGCACCGGCACCTATTGCCTTTTTTCCGGAAGAAAGCACTGCTTTAACAACACCGGGACCGCCTGTGCAAACGAGAAGTCTTATAAGAGGGCTTGTCTGCATAATCTTTGCGGTTTCCATAGTCGGTTTAACCATTGAGCAAACCAGCACGTCGGGACCGCCGCCGAGTCTGCTTGCACGGTTAACAAGGTCAACCGCATAGTTTGATGTTGCAATTGCGTGCGGGTGTGGGTTAAACACAACTCCGTTGCCTGCGGCAATCATTCCGATGCTGTTGCAAATAACGGTCTCGCTTGGGTTTGTACTCGGGGTAATCGCACCAACAACGCCGAACGGCGCCATCTCAATAAGAGTAAGTCCGTTGTCGCCGGTTTTTGCGTTTGCAACAATATCCTCGGTTCCGGGGGTCTTGTTGGCAACCAAAATGTGCTTTGCCGTTTTGTGGTCGGCTCTGCCCATTCCCGTTTCTGCAACGCCGAGCTTGCCCATAATCTCAGCTTCCTCTCGGGTTAAACGCCTTATCTCGGTTATTATCTTTTCGCGCTGCTCAACAGTCATATTGCGCACTGCTTTATAGCCTGCGTTTGCAGCAATAATAGCCTCGTTCATATCGTCGAATATACCGATAAACTGTCTGCCATGATAGCTCTTTGAATCCCACTGCTCAGCGTTTTCGGCAGCTTTTGCGCTGCCGGCTGCCGGCATTGAGCTTACAACGCTTTTTACAATGCGCGCTATTTCCGCTTCGCTTATGTTCAGTGCCATCAAATCAACTCCTTTTCAAAAAACGCCGCGCCGTAATCGGCAAACGCCGTGTCTTGTTCTGCTGTACCGCCGCTTACGCCGAGTGCCCCGACAATAGCGCCGTCTTTATTATATAGCGGAACTCCGCCACCGAATATAACGATTTTTCCGCCGTTTGTGTTCTGTATGCCGTAAAGAGGTCCGTCAGGCTTTGCAAGCTGTGCCACCTGCTTAGTCGGCATTTTAAGGCTTGCCGAAGTGTAAGCCTTGTTAACGGCAATGTCAACGCTTGCGATATACGCACCGTCGCTTCTTTGCAGACAAACCGCATTTGCTCCGCTGTCGTAAACAGCCGCAACCACCGCAACGCCGTTTTCCGAAGCATACCTTCTTACTTCACGGCAAAGCTTCTCCGCGATGTCGCAAAAGCCATGCATTTCACTTTCGCTAACCGTTTTGTGCGGCAAATCGCCTGCAACGGCAGGTGTTGCCGATTTTGCTGTGCTAGCCGAGCTGTCGCAAAGCCTTGCCAGCACAAAAAGCAAATCGGAAAGCCTGTTGAGCCACGCAATCAGATGCTTTGTTATACCGCCGCGCTGCTGTGCGGAAACTGCCGCTCTCTCGGCTCGTCTGCACACCGTTCGGCAAACGTCCAATTGTGCGCCGCTTATTGTGGCTCCCGAGATCACAAAGCCTTCAAAAGGCGGTATTGCAGGCTCGATTTTATCAATTGACTCCTCAAGCTTTTTTATCTCTTCGTCAGTGGCAAATTTTTTTGCACCTGCCACTTCACCGCTGAGTGAAATCAAAGCCGATTGCAATCCGTTAATGATATCTTTAACTCCGCTGTCGCACTGCGCTTTTGCAACACCTAAATGTGCCGAAAGCTCATCAAGCGTGCCGAGCAGTGCAAAAACGGGGCTGTCCTTTGCAAGGGAAGTTCTGTTAAGCGTGCTGCTTCTGCCGGTATCACCGGCTTTTGTGTATATGCTCAACTTTTCCACTCCCTTTTGTAAATGATGTAGAATAATAATGTTTTTTATCAGCCGCCGATTTGGCAGTCAATGCCGAATTTTTCGGCGCTTTTAAGCAGCTGCTGCATCTTTTCGTTCTCAGGCGGTAAAATATCGCCTAACTCATAGTTTTTTGAAAGCCAACGGTATTTATCCTGACCGAGCCTGTGATACGGCAGCAAGTGAAGCCGTTTTGCACCTATTTCTGTCGCAAACTCCGCAATCTGTGATATTTCCCGTTCAGTGTTGTTGAAATTCGGAATTACCGGCACACGCACAACAAAATTGTTCTTTATCTTTGCAACCTTTCTTGCATTCTCCAAAATCAATTCGTTGTTAACGCCTGTATATTCGCGGTGCTTAAGGCTATCCATATGCTTAATGTCCATAAGATAATGGTCAATGTGCGGCAAAAGCTCCTCAATAACGCCGAAATCGGCAAAGGAGGTTGTTTCTACCGCAGTGTTGATACCGTGCATACGAGCAAGCATAAGCAACGCTTTTGCAAATTCCGGCTGCAACAAAAACTCGCCGCCGGAAAGCGTCATTCCGCCGCCAGAACGCCTATAATATGCCTCGTCTCGGGCAACCGTTTCCATAACCTCGCCTGCCGTTACATCGCGGCCGGTTACCGTTTTTGTGCCGTCATCGTGATTGAAAAATTCAATCTCTTTTCTTTGCGACTCCGGATTACAGCACCACTTACAGCGAAGCCGACAGCCCTTGAAAAAGACGATCGTTCTTATTCCCGGTCCGTCGTGAACGGAAAAGCGCTGAATATCGAATATTCTGCCGCTGACATTTATAAGCTCCTGTTGCCCTGTCATAGCTTACGAGACGCCTCCCTGCTCGGTTCTGCGAATGATATCGTCCTGAAGCGAGCGTGAAAGTGTTGTGAACAGTGCACTGTATCCAGCCACACGCACCACAAGCGATTTATAGTTTTCCGGGTGCTTTTGTGCATCGAGCAACGTCTCACGGCTGACAACGTTAAACTGCATATGGCTGCCCTTACGATCGAAATAGGAACGCACAAGCGCCACAAAGTTGTTAAGCCCTTCCGTACCGCTTAAAGCCGACGGGTGAAATTTCATATTGTAAAGCGTACCGTTTGAAGCAATGTAATGGTCGAGCCTTGAAACTGAGTTTGCCGCGGCAGTCGGACCGTTTACATCACTACCTGCCGACGGTGAAACTCCGTCTGCAACAGGGGTAAACGCAAGTCTGCCGTCAGGTGTTGCTCCTGTTTGCGCCCCTAGCGGAACGTTTGCCGAAACAGGATAAAGACCTGCTTGATATATGCCGCCTCGCGGGTTCTTGTATTGCTGTAACGGTTTTGTGTAAGTATATGCCATCTCTCTTGCAAGAGAGTCAACATCGTCGATATCATTACCGAATTTCGGCAGATTCAAAATGTCGTTTCTCAGTGTAGAATATCTCTCTACGTCGCTGCTGTTCGGTATCTCCGCCGCCACAGTGCGGCATATTTCCTCAATATCGGCAGCTGTCGGCTCAATGCCGTTCTCACGGCAGGTTTTTGCGATTATTGCCGTAATCTCGGCAACATCGCCGCCGGCATTTTTGCCGAAATTGCTTTTAAGCGCATTTTTAAAATCCGACAACGTGTATTTGTGAGTTTTAAAAACAAGCTCGCGAACGGCATACATAGAGTCGGCGATATTTGCAATACCGAAACCCTGCGGTCCTGTGAAGTTATAGTGGGCTCCGCCCTCTTGAACGGATTTGCCGCGGCTTATGCAATCGTCAACCATACTTGATTCATACGGCAGCGGAACTCTCTCGGCGTGTGCCGTGTCGATTGCGTTATCCGCATTGACCATAAGGCCTATAAAGTAGTTCATCTGAGTTTTATAAGCCTCAACAAACTCTTCAAAAGTTTTAAAGCTTTCAACCTCACCTGTTTTAGGTCCAACCTGAACCCCACAGTCAACGCCGTTTGAAAATACCATTTCAAGAGGTCTGCACATATTAAAGAATGCCGCGTCGTGCCAGCCGTCTGTTTTTGCCGCCTTTTGCGGCTCAACACAGCCTATTATACAATAGTCTCTTGCGTCTTGCAATGTAAGTCCTCTGCTTAAAAGCGCGGGGATTATAACCTCGTCGTTATAATAAGCCGGCAGACCTATGCCCGTTCTTGTAACCTCGGCTGCTTTAAGCATCAGCTGCTGAGGTGAGCCGTTCCAAACACGAATTGAAAGTGATGGCGCAGGCAAGCGAGTGTGAAGCGACGCTTGCATACACATAAACGATATATCGTTTGTTGCGTCAAGTCCCTCAGTTGTCTGACCGCCCGCAATAAGATTTTGAAACAAGCTGTATCCCGCAAAGCCCTTTGATGAGGCTTCATCGCGGACTTTGTTGAGGTCGTTAAGCTTTACCCAAATGCAATCTATAAGCTCCTGTGCAAAATCAGGCGTTATCTCACCTTTATCCATATCCGCTTTAAAATACGGATACATATATTGGTCAAATCTGCCCGGTGAAATTGAATGTCCGCT
>OLWW01001149.1_pt1 | contig 12211 bp, 6 predicted proteins | sample 1673991 | NCBI WGS metagenome assembly OLWW01 (sample SAMEA103958136, study PRJEB25191) | human gut metagenome
CCGCACTTGTCAGCCGTCTCTATGCGCACACGGAGATCAGCCTGCGCAACAGACTGCGGCAGGATCTGCTCGAACATATCCTGAAAAGCCGGTGGAACGGTCGCGAGACATTCCATTCCGGCGATATGCTCAACCGCATGGAGGAGGATGTCCGTACCGTGACGGACCTGCTGGCGGGTTCCATCCCCTTGGTCGGAACCACGCTGTTCCAACTGGCCGGCGCCGCGCTGTTCCTGTTCTGTCTCGACCGGCGGATGGCTGTCGTCATCCTGCTTATCATGCCGTTGGCGTTGCTGTGCAGCAAGCTCTACATGAAGCGGATGCGGCGTCTGACACGTGAGATACGGGCGACGGACAGCCGTGTGCAAAGCCATCTGCAGGAGAACCTGCAGCACCGCACCCTGATTTCCGTCCTGGAATGCACCCCGGTGGCAGCGGACACGATGTCCTCACTCCAGTCGGGGCTGAAACGGCTGGTGATGCGGCGCAACTCATTTTCCATCTTTTCAAGTATCATGGTGCAGGCGGGGTTCGCCCTCGGCTATGTGACCGCTTTCGCATGGGGAATATACGGGCTGGACACCGGTACGGTAACATTCGGCACGCTGGCCGCCTTCCTGCAACTGGTGGCGCAGGTACAACGCCCTGTCGTGGAGCTGGCCCGGCAGGTTCCGGTGTTTATCGGCGCACTGACTTCCGTGGAGAGGATAGACGAGCTCAACTCCATGCCGCTGGAGGAACAGGGCGAGCCTGTCATCCTGGGTGGCAAGGCTGGTGTCCGTGTGGAGAATGTTACTTTTACCTATCCCGGCGGCAGACGTAAGGTGCTGGAACATTTCACATACGATTTCAAGCCGGGGAGCCTGACCGCCGTGCTCGGGGAGACCGGCAGCGGGAAGAGTACGCTGGTACGGCTGATACTGGCCTTGTTGCAGCCCGACGGGGGAAACATCACGCTGTATGACAAGACCCGGCCCGTGCCCGTTTCTCCACTCACACGGGGGAATTTCGTGTATGTCCCGCAGGGGAATACGCTCGTCAGCGGCACATTGCGCGACAACCTGCTGTTGGGCAATCCCGAAGCTACCGACGGGCAGATGCGGGAAGCGTTGCATACGGCGGCGGCCGATTTTGTACGGGAACTGCCGCAAGGACTGGACACCCCCTGCGGCGAGATGGGAACGGGCATAAGTGAGGGGCAGGCGCAACGCATAGCCATCGCGCGCGGACTGCTCCGCCCCGGTAACATCGTCCTGCTGGACGAGCCCACCTCCTCGCTGGATTCCGATACCGAACGGACGCTGCTGGAACGGCTTTCACATACCATTCAAGGCAAGACCCTCATCATTATCACCCACCAGGAACAGACGGCACGGCTCTGTAACGCCGTTATCAGGATGCATCCGGTGGGCTCCCCCGGCAAGTGACGCCTACGTGAGACTGCGGGATGGCCGGGAACGGGGCCGATCGCGCAGGTATAAAACAAAAGCAGGGAAGTCCGGGGCTTATCCCGGCTTCCCTGCCAACGGGGAGGCGGCATCATTGCTATGCGTGCAGTCCGACTGCCATATCAAACTGGTTGGATGTTGAGATGAAATTATGGCACGCATGCCCGCTTCCCTTCGTATATAATTCCTTATCCGGATGATACGCCGCCTCCCGATGACGGACAGCCGCGGTATGAATTCCGATAAATACGGTATTCCAAATATCCATATCCGAACCACGCCTGGCCCGGATATGGATAAGCAAACAAAACAAACAAATGATAGCGGATTTAATTCGTACAGCCGGAAATACCACATTCCACGGCTGTGGTATGAACCCGCCAGGGGTATATATTGTTCTGACAGTGTGTCGTATTCATGGTTCATACAGTTCCTACAGGGCGGAATTGTCCATGTCTTGTGCCGCACTTCCCTGTTGTCAATATCCCGGATTTTGCGTAAGCGCGGGCAAAAGGTTTATTTCGGATTGCGGAAAAGGCATGAGAAGCTCGTAGGCTTCGCATCCGGCCACGGCCTGTGCCTGCCCGGTCCGTTTCAACATGATCCAATAGCCCCAGTCTTGCTTCCGCGTTTTCCATTCGTCCGGCAGGGCCGACTTGTCCGCAGTGTCCTCCATACCGGCCTCTTTGAGCAGCAGGGCGGTTTTCGCGGGTGTATAGTTCGCAAGGCTTTCACCGAAAACGCGGTACATTTCGGGCTCGGACGATTCCTCGACCGCAATGCTGAAATCGGACTGACAGTCGCGAAGCAGGTATCCCGCCTCGTCATTGTAGCCCAGGCTCAAAGCGATTTCGGCACGGAGGGCCTTGACGGTCTCCATAGTGATGCGCCACCCGCCTTCGGGCAAACGGGTGATGTCTTGCAGTTCATTGAGCAGTCCCCAACAAAGGTCTTGCGGTGACCGTACGGGGGAATGCAGGATTTCATCGTAATTGTTGGAAGTGGCGGGCACCGTAATGTAAGGCACACTGCCCCACAGTTGTGACAGGTTGTAATAGACCATGCATCTCAAGGCTTTCGCCTCGTTGATGTAAGCGGTACGCTCATAGGAGCCGTCAAAGGCTTCAAGGCATTTATCACCATATTGGCGTTGCTGATGACAAGGTAGGCCGCACTCCACACATCGGCCACATGACTGTCATACGGAGTAATGACGGACGCAGGGTGTTCATCAAAGTCTTTCCCCGTAAGCCTTATCTTCTCCAGCAGCAACTGCCTGTACTCATAACTCCGTAAGTTGCTGTAAATGCCAAGGATTGCATTTTGCACAGCTTTCCTCTTCCCAGAAACTTTCTTCCTCGTTGGGATAGATCGGAGCCGGTTCTAATACATCACAATTGTTTTCCACCTCCTTTCTCAGCTCGTTGATTTTTTCCTCGCCTCCATCGTACCGGGTAAGCATGACGGCGGAATCACCATCGGTGAGCGACATGCTGTTGCCCGTAATGCCTGCCACCGCGACAAGCACTTCCCCTACTGCGAGTTTCATGGTAAGCAGATTCTCTACGAGCGTGTATTAGAACGACATGCCTTCCACCGTCCATCCCGTATGATATCCGGTCACATCTGGTATTGACGAGTAGGTGTAAGTCACCAACTCCCCTGTCCCTTCCTTGTGAAATTCAACGGTATAAATCGTTCCGTTCTCGGTGCTGTACCAGTTTCCGGTCAAACCGCCCTGCACGATAACATCCTCGTCGGAGTCGGAGCAGGCAGCGAGTACAAAGGCGCACGCCATGAAACATAAAAAAGTGCATATATTCATCATAATTGTATAACAGATGGTTTGTATTCAGATCATAATTCATAATACCATGTCAAGAAATCCTTCCGGAATGACAATTGACAGGTTAATAATTTTTTTTCTGACAAATAGAAATGTAAGGAAGACAGAGTCTTCCGCCTTCCTTACAATCCCCGCGCTTTTCACAAAGGACGGGGAAGGTCTCTTCTAACATTTTTAGGTCCATTCCGCCGGACTCCTCCGGAAAATGAACATGGGGTAACCCATGTGCTTTTCACAAAGGACATAGGCTTTAACATCTTTTTACTTCCCCGGCTATATTTGTTTTCCGGCCGGGAAACGGAAATATGCGGCCTGTCTGAAATCCGGTCTTGTGTATGGAAATCCGCGTCAGGGCTTTCGCCCTGCCTGACGGCTGACCGGAATCGGACAAGTTCCTATATGAACAAATGTTTTATTCCCCACGTGTGATAACCGCACGGCTCAAACGCGGGTCGTTGTAGAACATGTTGTCCACACCGCCCTTGTAGTCGATACGGAGCTGTTTCTCGCTGACGCCGAACTCTTTCACCAGGCAGTTGTAAACGTTCTCAGCGCGTTCCTTGCTCAGGCGTTCGTTGCCCTTGCTGCTGCCCGTTCCCGCATCGGCATAACCGGTGATGGTATATACGGTTTCCGGATCGCCCGACTTGATGATTTCGGCCAGCAGACCCAAGTCGGCGCGCGCCTCGTTGCTCAGCTTTGTCTTGTTGATCTTGAAGGTGACGAGGTTGGCGGCGGCAATCTTCTTCACGATGGTCTGTGCCTTCTGCCTGTCGCCATCGGCAAGGGCTTTCTTCAAGCGGTCGTTCTCCACGCTCATGTCGTTCAGTTTCCGGCGCATGCTTTCCAGGTCACCGTAATTGTAACGGTAAACGGTCTTGCTGCGGTCCCAGCCGCGTTGCTTGAACTTGTACGTCAGGCCGATGGTGGCGGAAAGGTTCCCCTCACCGAAACGGCCGCCGCCCTCACCGTCGAAACGGTCGTTGACGAACATGCCGCGCACATCAAGGTTCAGGGCCAGCGCGTCGCAGAAGTGCCAGGAAGTCAGGATACCGAGGTTGGCGCTCACCTCCTTGGAAGATGGAGAGTCATAGACACGTGCCCAGCCGAGGCCGGCATAAGGACTGAGATCCCATTTGCGGTTCTCATTATATCCGCCAAAGAGGTTCAGGACATTGAAGAGCACATCGGCGTGGAGGTTGCCCATCTTGTATTTGGAATACTGGAGGTCGTCGCCCGGCACGCCGGCCCATCCGGGCACATGCTCACCCGTTCCGTGGGTGATGTCGCATGCCCAGTCGTCACGTGTGGCACCCTTGCTTTTCAGTCCGCTGTACATGAGGCGGATACCGATACCCGGAGTGAACCATTTGCCAACGGCAATATCCAGTGCCGGCGCGATACGCTTGTTCAGGTCAATCTGTTTGTCGTGGTCGCCGAAATATATCTGGCCGCCACCACCCACGCTGACGAACCAGTTGTCCCAGAATCGGTTGGTCTCCACCTTATACTTGTCCGTGCTGTACTCCACCTTTTCCTCCACTGCTTCGGAGGTCTGTGCGAAGGCCGGACAAAGAGCCACTGCGCACAAGGCGGTCAAAAAGATTTTCTTAGTCATATTCAATCAACTGTTAATGATTTGTTTCTTTATATTACTCTTGGCACTGATAGCCTCTGAAAAGTATTGATGCCAAGAATAAGAAAGTTTTTTGCTTGAAAGCAAGAGACAGGCTTACTACTTTTTCAGCCTTACGACAAAGGTGCCGTGTGCCGCAAGTGAGCCGGTCAATGATGACGAAGCAGAAAGGGTTCCTGCGTCTTTCTGTCCGATAAGGTCTCTTACCGAATAGGATGTGCTTGGGTCAAGAGCATCGTAGTCGGTCATAGAAATGGTATAAGTCGCAGAGTTATCGCTGAGGTTGACAACGGCAATCGCTACATCGCCATTGGCAAGGTCCTTCTGATAGTAATCGATGCCATTGGCACTCTTGATATACTCAGCACCCTGTCCCAGGGCATCTTGGTTGATGGCGATAAGCTCTTCGTTCTTGACAAGCGCGAGGTCGTGCGCCAAGTCGGCCGAACTCATATCCTTGGTCATGTCGAAGCCCAGAAGGATAGGAGAACTCCACATGCACCACATGGCAAACGAGGTCTCGGCTTCGGTTGAAGTGAGTCCACCCGCCTGATTGTAAACGCAGTCGCTCGACGACTGGCCGCTACCGCGGATACCGACGCAAATCATGTCGGCATCGTTGTAACGGTTGATTCCGACATACGGCCAAAGGTGGCGCATCAGTACGATGGTGTTGTGCACACCCACGCCGTTAGCATTCTCATCGCCGTCATTCTTTTTACCAAATAGGCCGCTGCTGATTTTGCCCCACCAGCCGTCGCGGTGATCATAAGTCATGCGCCAGCAGGTCGCACCGGTCTCGGCACCCCACTTCCATGGGTCGTGGATACCCCATTCGCACATGTACAGCATCAGACCGCGGTCTTTGAGCGCCTTGCCCATCTTGGTGTAGAGTTCCTGCGCCTTACCGGACGTGTTCCAGTAACTGCCCAGGCCGTCATATCCATCAACAAAGCTCGATGAAGTTGCACCGGTAGGAGCCATGTCAAGGTCATAATACCAGTCTTCTTTCACGAAGTCATAGCCCCAGTCCTTATAGTCCTGTGCATGGAGTTCCTCGTAGCCGTACGATGCGAAGTACTTCTCGCAGGTCTTGGTTCCGCAATCGGTATAGATACCGGCTTTCAGACCGTAGTCGTGAATCAGGTTCGCCATGCGCGCCATGCCGTTTACGCCATTCGTCGTGGGAAACTTGCTTTCATCGGGAATCTGGTGGCCGTTGTCGTTCTCACTTTTCACCTGCCAGCAGTCATCTACGCCGAAGTATCTGTAACCGGCGTCAATAAGGCCTTTTTCCTTCATTCCTACAAGCTGGCTCGCGAGGATGTCGTAGCCAATCTTGTCTTTAAAGACATTCCAGGTCTGCCAGCCCATCATGGGGGTGGGCGACTGGAGATCGGCGGCCCGGGCGGCCACGTGGAACTTGATGCCTTCTTTATAGGTAGTGCCCCCTACGGTGAATTCCACCGAATAGACATAGTCGCCGGCGGTGGGAGCCTTACCTTCCACAAGGCAGCGGCCGGCGTTCCAGGTCAGTCCCTCCGGCAGGTTGTAGACACGCTTGACGCCATCCTTTACGGGCACAACCGCATGATATTGCTGCGAGGTGCTTTGCGGCACGCGGATTTTGTGCATGAAGGGTTGCCCCGCAATGGCAAAAACGGTATTGGCGCATGCCAGACGGCTCTGCAGGCCGGTCACCCAAGCGGCGTTCTCCTCCTTGGCATCGGGATTCTCCTCCATCGTCCACTTGTCTTTGAAGCGCGACAGGGTGAGAGGTACCGTGTAATAGGTATTGGACTTGAACGCATCGGCTTTCATCGTCTCGGTGAAGGTGATGATGTGCAGGTTGGTCTTGATCTGAATGCTGATTTCCGTCCCCGCAATGCCCGTGACGGGAGCCACGTTCATGTAGCCGTGGAAGGTGGAGGCGGACAGTTCCGGCGTATCCGTCCATTCCATTGTCACGGTGGAGGCATCGGTGGCCGGCGTGAAGGTGACGGCACGGGTGGAAAGGTCACAAGTGAAGCCGCCGCCGAGCTGCTTGCCGGGGACGGTGAGCGACACGCTCAGCAGCCTTTCACCCGCCACGTCGGTGCCACCGGCGTTGATGTCGAACTTCAAGAAGGCGAAGATGTGCTCGAAAGTGAATCTTGAGGCGGAGCTGCCTTGGGGGGTGCCCACCTTCCAGTCGCCTTCCAGTTCGCGGGTGGCGGTGGAATAGTGCTGGGTCAGCGGCAGCATGCCCTTGAAAGCCGTGGGAGTGGTACCCGCCGTCTCCGTATAGGGATAGTAGGCATACAGGGGAGTCTCACCGTTCTGGAGATTACCTGCGAAGGAGGTCTTGTCGGTCTCCTGCTCACTTTGGTTGGTGAAGCAGGCATTGGCAGTCGTGGCGCTGTACACGCCGATCCGGTCGGCTGGCAGCCAGTTGATGCCAATCTCTCCGGATGTATACGCTGTGGGATCGACAGCCGTACGTGTCGCTGGCTCTTCAAGTGTAGGAGCTGGGCAAACAGCCTCGATTACGGTGTTGCCTCCCGGTGATAAATCTTGGTCGTAGGCATTACAAGCTATCAGGAATGCCGATGCGGCCAGCACGGTTATTGCGTTTGCAATTGATATCTTTTTCATCTATTTTCTTTTCTATAGAATTAGTTTGCAAGGCTGCACGGCCCGTGTAGCCTTGCAGGTAAAAAGGAATCAGAATACAGTACCACCGTTGGCAATACCCTTCGTGTCACCCGAAGGCTTTGCCTTGGCAGCGGAACGGCGGGCGAGCTTGAACTCCGGATCCGCGTTGTGCTCAATCACGGCCTGGATGCCTTGAGTGGTAGTCGCCTCAGTGCCTACGCAGTTGAACATTACCCAACCCCATGGCTTCAGTGTCGGTTTGTTGATGTTGTCAAGCCAAAGTGTGTTAAGGGTAGAAGCGACTGTTGAAGTAGTGTAAGAGCTTTTATCATTACCACCGCCGCAACCTCCCAAATAGGTCATCGAGAAGTTACGATGTTCGGTTGATTCGTAATTCTGCGCGTATGCGGTAAGAACGGCTGTCGCGTTTGCTTGAACGCCGTTTCGCCAATTATAAGAATAGAAAATTATTCCACCAGTTCGTTCTATCGGATTGGCACAATCAGAGTAGATGAGATTCATGCCACTGCCGTCCAGAGCCGAAGCCGATATGCCACCGGCATTCTTATCAGGTTGAGCGCCATAAGGCATGGACGAATAATACGGGGCGGTTTCAGCAGCTTGCTCATAGGTATTCATCCATACATTGGCTTTGGACAGTTGGTTCCACGCATCGGTGTATTCACCGTTAAGCTGCACCTTGATAATCACTTTCCCCTTGACGTCACCGATGGTGGTGTTGGGATTGATACCGGTTGCAATCAGTCCCATCTCTCCGGCTTTGTCAAGCACGACTTTCAGGCGGCTGTACAAAGTGGACAACTGTGCCGTAGTTATGCCGCTAATCCAGTCGGAGATGGCGAGCACGCAGAACTCATCCTTGTGGGTTCCGGACATCTCCTTTTGCAGTGCTATCAGTACGTCGCCGAGGGTCCAGTAACCACTGTTGTCAGATTTCAATACGCTATTACCATCAGAATCAGCGATACCCACCGACGTGGATCCGCCATCTATCGAAGAGGTCTGATCGATGGTATTGACATGGCACTGGAACACACGCACACCGGCATTGAACTGGTCTTTCAATTCCATTGTCTGGGTCTTCTTGTATGTGTCCGACATCAGATAGTTGAACGACAGCGCGGAACCCGGCAACGAAATCTCGGAAAGGTAGATGTTCGGATCGAGCTGCGACAGCCAAATCGTGTAATCGAACTTCAAATCTTTAACGTTAATCTTCGGAAGTTTCACGAAATGAATCTGCTTCGGCTTGAAGCTGTTCATATTCAAATTCTTGGTCATGGTCTTTGACTCTGCAGTCACGACCTTTACCTTAAGCGACGTGACATCCGGATTCGGAATCATGAAGGCGCGCACCTTGAGCAGGCTCCCATCGCCCATCATGACACCCACCTTGTCGCCACTGGCATCGGCAAACTTAGTGTCGACTGTTATGCTGTTCGAGGCATCGGCATCGAAGACAAATTTATCGTTTTTGTAATCATACGTAAAGCTACCGGCAATAGGAGCGTTTGCCTCGATGATGACCGAGGTGATGCGCACCTTACTCTGTGTATTGTTCCCGGTGGTGCCGTTCACGGTGATGTCAACCATCGATGCGAAGGGTTCGAACTCCAGATTCACGGTCTTCTCGGTAGCGGGATTATAACCCGTTTTCTTCGCGATCATCAGCGCGCAGTCCATGTCAGCGGTAGTCTGGAACTCACCAACCGCTTCGTCCGTCATCACTTCCGTGGTGGAAGCCGTCTGTCTGTCGGGCATTGTGGCAGAAAGCGATGTGTCCTTGCCGCTACCCGACTTTACAGCCTTTGCCGGATACATGGCATAGAAATCGTAATTCGAAACGCCATTTGTCTGCACGCCAACATCGCCGTCTTTGGCAACCGGAGCCGGCTCTACCATGTCCTTCGTGGCCTGGACGGTGTACGAAGCCTGATTGGCGCTTGCCAACGCCTGGGGGGAATAGATGTAGATGTGGTCATACAAAGAAGACTCATAGTTCCAGAAAATCTTCCAGGAGGTAGCGTCCGGATTCGCCACATCCGCGGGATCGTAATAGGTGCGCGTCCGGTTAGACTCAACCGTGGTGCCGAAATCGAATTCCGTACCTTCCGGCAGGGGATCGCTACCCGACATATTGTCATCTGTACAACCGGCAAAGCTTAAAGCCAGCAAAGACCAAGCAAGAGCCGGAATCAAAAATCTCTTATTCATATTCATTCAGATTATGTTCTTATTCATTAGTTATTATCCCAAGAATCATTAGTAAAGTCATTCGCTGTTCCAAAAGATTGGTTGACTTCCTGAGCCGTAGTTGTTGTACCGGGCGACTGAGCCGTGTGATTAGTAGAGCCGCACAGGTTTCCTTCCAATTCCACCTGAGTTTTCTTCGTGGAAGGAGACTCGTAAGTTTTTAAGCCTTTGTTTTCATTTTCGTCCATATACTTTAATGTTTTAAAAAGTTAATGTATCCTTATTTAGTGATAAGCTGCCTTATACGGCTTCCGTATAGGGCAGCATACGCCCCCGTATCTGTAAGGGAGGTTCCGTCATCGCCTCCGGACTTGTCCCGGGACCTCTTGACGGGGCTGTGCCGGCATGGATTGTCTTTTCCGGCCACCCGTTAATCTGATACCTGATTTCTTGTGTCATAATGTAATTATATTTAAAAAGATTAAACGTAAATGCTTGAAGTATATCGGTCATTTCCTTCTCCCGTGTTTCCCGTATCCGTAACCATAGCCATACCCGTATCCATATCCGTAACCGTAGCCACGGCGGTGCGGGCCCACCCCGTTGAGGATAATTGCCATGTTGCGGAGCTTGTTATCGCGGTAAAGCTCCTCCATGTCGGGCAGCAGGCGGCGGTCCAGGCGGCCGGCGCGCACCACGAAGATGGTGAGGTCGCTGATGCGGTTGGTGATAGTGGCGTCCGCCACGATGCCCACGGGGACATTGTCCACGATGATGTAGTCGTAGCGTTGGCGCAGTTCCTCCACCATCGCGTCAAGCCGTTCGTCCATGAGCAGCTCCGCAGGGTTGGGTGCCACCGTACCAGATGAGATGATGTCAAGGTTGTCGAATTTCCCGTCGGTGTGGATGATGTCGTCCAGGCGGATGGAGTCGTCGGCCAGATAGTTGGTCACGCCCACCGGGTGTTTATGGAAGTGGCGGCTCAGGGTGCCCTTGCGGATATCGAGGTCCACCAGCACCACACGTTTCCGGGTGAGCACGAGGCTCATGGCAAGGTTGCGGGAAATGAACGTCTTTCCCGCACCTTCATTAAACGAAGTGAAGGTGACGACTTGCATCGGTTTGTCTTTTTTCACCATGAATGTCATGTTGGTGCGCAGGATGCGGAAACTCTCGGCCAGCATGCCGTCTTCCTCGCCGACGGCAACACCCGCTTTCGCCGCCTCCTTGTCCTGCGGCACTTCGCCGAGGAAAGGAATGCTCACCGCGCCCTTCAGGTCCTTGCGGCTGTGTACCCGGGTGTCCATGAAGAGGATCATGAGGAACACCACGCCGGGGACGGCCAGGCCGACGAGCACCCCGAGCAGCAGGATGCGGTTGCGCACGGGTGAGATGGGTCCCGCGGGTCCGTCCACGCTGTCGATGGTGCGCGCGTTGTTGTCGGCCATCGCCTGCGAGAGGGCGTTCTCCTCCCGCCGGTTGAGAAGGAACATGTAGAGCGCCTCCTTGATTTTCTGCTGCCGCTCGATAGAGAGCATCTGCCGTTCCTTGGTGGGCACGGTGGTAAACCGCGCCTGTGCCTGCTCCTGGCGGCTGCGCGCGTCGTTGCGCTTCATGTTGATCCCCACAATCATGTTGTCCACCGCACGGATGATACTCTGCCTCAGGGCGTGTATGCTGTTGTTAAGCTCCTCCACCACGGGGTTGCTCTCGCTGCTGTCGGCTATCAGCTTGTCGCGCTTCAGCTTCAGGGCGTTGTACTGGTTTATCTGCCCCTCCACGGCGGCGTCGCTGATGCCCGTCCCCGAGGGGATGAGGTCACGGCTTTTCGTGGGGTCGGTGAGGTACTCCTTGATGAACCGCGCCAGTTTCAGCTGGGTCTCCTGCTCCAGCGCGTCGGCGCTGTAGGCCTGTGCCTCGCCCATGTAGCGGCCGGCCAGCGAGCCGATGTCCATCACCTGGTTGTGCTGCTTGAACGATTCCAGCTCGGTCTCCACGCCGCCAAGCTCCCGCTCGATGATGAGCAGGCGCTCGTTGATGAACTCGGAGGTGTTCACCGCCACCTGGTTCTTGTCGTTGACGGCTTCCTCGTTATACACGTTCACCAGCGTGTTCAGCACGTCCTCGGCACGCAGGGGCGAGCCGTCCTTCAGCGAGAGCACGAGGATGGAGGACTCGTCCTCCTCCTGCCGGATTCCCATGCTGCCCTGGAGGCGTCCCGCCACGGCGTTCAGCGGGTTCTTGACGACGTGGATCTCGCGGCCCGTCCACGACTTGCCCCAGTGGTCGGTGCCGGTCACCAGGATGCGCTCGTCACCGACTTTCAGCGTGTCGTTGAGCCGCACGTCGTAGGACTCCTTCGCGCCGGGAAGCCCCTCGAAGGCGGACAGCGTCACGGTATTGCCGCTGCGCGGCGTCACGGCGAAGAAGATA
>OLWW01001150.1_pt1 | contig 12205 bp, 10 predicted proteins | sample 1673991 | NCBI WGS metagenome assembly OLWW01 (sample SAMEA103958136, study PRJEB25191) | human gut metagenome
GCCGCACCAGCACGGTCAGGCCGGAGGGCAGCACCTTCCACTGGTCGGCCACGGCCTGTTCCAGCACGGTCTGTTTGGTATCAGGCATGGGTCGGTTCCTCCTTTGTGAGCAGATAGCTGACCGAGAGGGTCAGGCGGCGCAGGATATCCCGCACCTCGTCTTTGGTCACGGCGCGTAGAGCATTCCGCGCCTGCTCCGGGCTCTGGATGGGTGCAGCGCTGTTGGCACCGGCACGCAGCACCTCGATGTAGTACCAGCTCTCGATGCCGCCAAGGCTGTCCTCTATCCCATTCATGCCGCTGAGCAAGCCCCGGCGGCAGTCCTCAAATTCCTCGTCGGTGATGGGGCCGGTGCACAGGTCGGCAAGTTCCTTCAAAATGGCCTGCTCTGCGCGGGCGGCATCGGCGTGCTCCACACCGCTGTTCACCGCCATGCTGCCGGTAAAGCTTTGGAAGGAGGAGGAGCAGTAGTAGCACAGATGGTCCCGCTCCCGCACGTTGAGGAACAGGCGGCTGGTCACGCTGCCGCCGTACAGCGCCATGGCAAGGCGCACCGCTGCCAGCTGCTGCGGCTGCATGGGCTGCCCCAGCGTGAACAGCATACACAGCTTTGCCTGCACCATATCGTAGTTTTCGGTCTTGTGCACCGGTGCAATGGTGGGCATGGCCATGTTTTCCACCAGCGGCAGCGGGGCGCGGTCGATGCAGGCAAGCTCTGCCAGCAAAGCATCCCGGATGGCGGCGGTCTGGGCAGCATCACAGCCCAGCACCAGCAGCTCGATGTTTGCAGTATGCAGCATCTGCTGATAAGCGGCGGTCAGCATGGCCGGGGTAAGGCCGTCCACCTCTTCCAGATAGCCCTCCTGCCGCACACCTGCCGGGCTGTCACCAAAAAACTCCCGGTTGGCCTGATGCAGACAGTAGATGCGTTTATCGTTGATTTCATCCTCAAGGCCCTTTTTCAGCATCTGCTTTTCAATGCTGACGGCCTGCGGGTCAAAGCAGCCGTCCACAAAATACGGATGGAAGGCCGCACCCAGCGCGATTTTGGTATACTCGGCGGTCAGTGCCTCGCCCTCCAGCGCAAAGGCATCCTTGATGCCGGTCACGCTGACGCAGAGGTTGTGGTTGCAGCCCATGGGGCGGGCGTCCACGGTCAGGTCTGCGCCGTAGAGCTTTGCCAGCTTTTTGGTGAGGCGGGTCATATCCGGACAGTCCGCATAGCCGCGCTCCATCACCAGCGGCAACAGCGCATGGGCAGTGGCCGTTTTACGCTGGGCCGGGAAGGCAAAGTGGATGCTGATGCGGCAGCGGTTGAATTTAGAAGCCGGGTCGCAGGAAAGATGCACGCCCGGTGCAATGAGAGTACGTTCCAATGATAGTTCCCTTCTCTCTGTGCCGCAGCACAGAGCATTTGATTCAGTCTGCCCGCTGCAGGGCGATGAACTCTTCCAGGCTCAGGCCGCTGGCGCGGATGGCAAGGGCGTTTTCCACCCCCACATAGCGCCAGTGCCACGGCTCGAACACGATACCGGTCGCGGCCTGCCGGTCCTGCGGGTAGCGCAGGATAAAGCCGTATTCCGCCGCGTAGGCCGTAAGCCACTCGTAGGCGCGGATCTCGGCAAAACGGGTGTCCTGCTGCGGATTGTCCGCGCTGAGGATATCTGCCGCGTAGCCGGTGCCGTGCTCGTTGGCGTTGGCGACGGGCTGGATGGTAGCCGCCAGACGGGCGGCTTCCTCCTCGGACTTGCGCTTATCGCGGTAGGTCTGCACCCGGGCCTCGTAGGCGGCCTGACGGGTGTCGGCGTCCTGATAACCGGCCACAAGGATCAGGCTGACCCCATCCGCCTGCGCGGCGGCGGCCATGCTGCGATACTGCATGGCAGCTTCGGCCTCCAGCTGCTGGCCGGTGACCTCGTCGGCGGTGTCCAGCAGCGGGGCGGGCTCGGCGGTATAGGGCAGGTTGGCGTTCACCAGTGTAAGCCGGGCATCTGCTGCGTTAAATACATAGTCTGTGCCGTCGTACACGCTGGCTGCAAATACCTTTGGCCCGGCCAGCAGACCGTGCACCTTGGGCAGCAGCCACAGGATGCCGCCGGTCAGCAGCGCTACCACCGCCGCGCAGCCGGCCAGAAACAGCACCCAGTTGCGGGCCAGCCGCAGCATTTTGCGGCGCTTCCATTGTTGATAGGTCAGGCGCTTCTCAGCAGGCGCTCTGGAGGTACGGGTGGATTCACTCATGCGGCGGGGCTCCTTTTCGGCATTGTTGCAGCGCCGGTGCGCCGCACAGATTCAAACTATATTATACACCCCTTTGCAATTTGTGTAAACGCCGCTGTGTGTAAAAAAATTATGACCCGCCCGCCCCCCAGCAGGGAGCAGACAGGCCATAACTGAAAATTTTACGCAGATCAGTCAAACAGCATATCGTGGATGGCACCGACAGCCTTATCGGCGTCTGCACGGTCGATGATGCAGGAGATCTTGATCTCGCTGGTGGAGATCATTTTGATGTTGATATTGTTGTTGGACATTGCCTCGAACATCTTGGAGGCAACGCCGCTGTGGCTCTGCATACCGGCACCCACGATGGAGACCTTGGCGCAGGTGGTGTCCACACTGACATCGTTGAAGTGTGCACTTTCCTTCAGCACACGCATGGCCAGCTCGGCTTCGCCTTCGGCACAGGTAAAGCTGATGTCCTTCTTGCCGTCGCGGCCGGTGGACTGCAGAATGATGTCCACGTTGATGTTCTTCTGTGCCAGCAGGCCGAAGATCCTAAAGCTCATGCCCGGCTCATCGGGAACGTTGAGAATCGTGATAACGGCAACATCGGTGTCCTTGGCGACACCCTTGATCAGCATACCTTCCATGTCCTTTGTAACCTCCTTAACCACCGTACCCGGGATGGGGTTCAGGCTGGAGAGCACCTCCAGCTCCACATTGTACTTTTTAGCCAGCTCCACGCTGCGGTTGTTCAGCACCTGTGCGCCCAGAGATGCCAGTTCCAGCATCTCGTCAAAGGTGATCTCCTCCAGCTTACGGGTGTTGCTCACTTTGCGCGGGTCGGCGGTATAAACGCCCTCCACATCCGTGTAGATCTGGCAGCGGTCAGCGTGCAGGGCAGCGGCAATCGCCACAGCACTGGTGTCGGAGCCGCCGCGTCCCAGAGTGGTGATGTCATCCAGCTTGTTCAAGCCCTGGAAGCCTGCCACCACCACCACGCGGTTGCGCTCCAGCTCGGAGGAGATCCGCTCGGTCTCCAGCCGGGTGATGCGCGCCTTGGTGTAGGCACGGTCGGTACGGAAGCCCGCCTGCCAGCCGGTCAGGCTGATGGCATGGCAGCCCAGCTCGTTCAGCGCCATGGCCAGCAGTGCGATGCTGATCTGCTCGCCGGAGGCCAGCAGCATATCCATCTCACGCGCCGAGGGGTTATGGGTGATCTCCCCTGCCTTGGCGATCAGGTCATCGGTGGTGTCGCCCTGTGCGGAGACTACCACCACTACGTCATTGCCCGCGTTGTGGGTGTTGGCCACGATCCGCGCAACGTTGAAGATACGGTCACGGTCCTTTACGGAAGAACCGCCGAATTTCTGTACGATCAACGCCATATCTTGTCACTCTCCTCTTTAACGCCCCGCGCTTGCGGGGGGCTTGCCGGGCGGAAGCGTTCTTGCACTTCCCTTACCCATTTATCATTCCACGGTTGCGCCGGTGTTATCGGCATCCAGCTGCAACAGTGTAAATGCTTCACATCCGTCCAGACCTTCCAACAGCTCCAGACCTTTTTCCAGCTTGGAATAGAACTTTTCGGCCTCGGCCTTTTCTGCCACAGCCATGACCGTGCTGCCTGCACCGGACACATACACGGCCTTTGCGCCGCACAGCCGCGCCATATCGAATACCTCGCGGGAGCCGGGCATCAGGGGCATGCGATACTGCTGGTGCAGCTTATCCTCGGTGGCAATGGCCAGCAGGTCGTGCCGCCCCTCGCAGAAGGCTGCGGGCACCAGCGCCGCACGGGACAGGTTATACACCGCGTCCTTATGGGATACCTCTTTAGGCAGGGCTGCGCGGGCTGCCTCGGTCAGCAGCTTGTAGTCCGGCACGATGGCAGCAAAGCAGAGGCTTTCATCCACATTCCGCTTGACCGAATACACCTTGCCGTCCTCGAACACGCTGCTGGTCAGGCCGCCCAGCAGTGCCGGAGCCACGTTATCGGGGTGTCCCTCAATGGCAGTTGCCAGCGTGAGCAGCTCCTGCGTGTTGAGCACATCGCCCAGCATCCGGTTTGCGCCCAGCAGACCCGCGATGATGCAGGCCGAAGAAGAGCCCAGACCCCGTGCCATGGGGATGGGGTTCGTCTGGGTGATCTTAAGGGGCGGGATCTGCTTGCCAACCTTTTCGAACAGACCCTTGGCGGAGCGGTACACGAGATTCGACTCGCCCCGGGGGATGCGGGTGCCGTCCGATGCCGAGATCTCCAGCACCTCGCTGTCCTCAAAGGTGACCGTGTTGTACAACGTAACTGCCAGACCCAGCGCATCGAAGCCGGAGCCTACGTTAGCGCTGGTGGCAGGGACCGAAACCTTGATCTTCATTGCCGCAGTTCCTTTCCGTTACACTTCCTCGGGCAGACGCTTGAGCACCAGCTTCACGCTGCCGCCCACGGCCTCCACCTTGCGCGCGGCCTCTGCCAGCGCACGCTCATCGGCGCGCTTCACAAAGTAGGCGCAGCCCTCGTACCGCTCATCCACCACCTTGCCGTAGCCGTAGATGGCCTCCACAACAGCGGGTGCAATGCCCGCCACACGCACATAATATGCAGCGGGAGCCGGGTCGGTGAGCATGCCGTCCACCGGGTCCGCAGGCTGCCAGAACAGGCTGTCGTGCACCTGTGCGCCGTTTTTCAGCGCATCCACCACGTCTGCCACCACAGCGCTGGCGGTGGGCAGCTTGCCTGCGCCCTTGCCGTAGAACACCACATCGCCCAGCATATCGCCCTTGACCAGCACCGCGTTGAACACATCGTCCACGCTGGCCAGCTGGTTTGCCTTGGGCACCAGACACGGCTCTACACCGGCGGCCACGCTGCCGTCCTTGCCAAGCTTCATCCATGCGATCAGCTTGATAACGCAGCCCAGCTTTTCGGCGCTGGCCACATCGGCGGCGGTAATGGCACGGATGCCCCGGGTGGGGATGTTCTGGGGGTAGATCTGGTGGCCGCACACCATGGAGGACAGGATGGCGATCTTGCGGCAGGCGTCGCGGCCGTCCACGTCATCGCTGGGGTCCTTGGTCTCTGCGTAACCCAGCTCCTGCGCAATTTGCAGCGCATCCTCAAAGCCCAGTCCCTCCCGCACCATCTTGGTGAGCATGAAGTTGGTGGTACCGTTCACGATGCCCTCCACCTCGGTGATGACGTTGGCCGCCAGGCACTGGTGCATGGGGGTGATGATGGGCGTACCGCCGCCCACAGAGGCCTCGAACAGGAAGGCACAGTCGTGCTCCTTGGCCAGTGCCAGCAGCTCTGCACCGTAGGTGGCCACCATCTCCTTGTTGGAGGTGCACACGCTGCGGCCGCTCTCCAGACACGCCTTGACGTAGGGGTAAGCAAAGCGGGTACCGCCGATGGTCTCCACCACCACCCGGATCTCCGGGTCCTGCAGGATCACGTCGATATTCTTGACCACCAAAGGCTCCACCGGGTTGCCGGTAAAATCCTTCGGGTCCAGAATGTATTTTACCTCCACCGGTTCGCCAGCCCGGCGGGAGACGCTTGCAGCATTGTGGCACAGCACCTCGTATACGCCGCTGCCCACCGTGCCAAAGCCCAGAATTGCAATTTTAGCCATACTCTCTTTCCCTCGTTTCCTGTTCTGTTACAGGTTATACCCACAGCGCACACTCACCACCATGCGCTGGCGCGAAAGCTTTTCGGTCAGTTCCTCCGGGGACATCTGCATGGTATCGGTGCGGATGGTGACCGCCACCAGCGCAGCCCCATTCTCCGGGGTGGACTGGTTGATGGTCACAATACTGGCGCCTGCGGCGCTGATACCGGCCAGAAGGCTTTGCAGCGCACCGGTCTCGTCCCGCAGGGTGGCCATGACCGTGATGACCTCACGGCCGTTCTCGGAATCAAAAATACAATCCTTATACTTATAAAATGCACTGCGCGAAAGCTCTACGGCGCGGGTCGCAGCCGAAATGCTGCGGGCTTCGCCGCTGGCCAGCAGCTCCTTGGCGCGTACCACCTTAAGAAAAACCTCCGGCAGCACCTGCGCATCCACCAGATAAAAACGGCGTTCCAACTTGTTCACCTCTCAAACACAAGTGTTCTTGCAGAAAATATAATAGCATCCGAACCCCTGCAATGCAAGTGCCCGGATGCTATTTTGTCACTTTGTCCAGTTTTGTCTTGTGAAGTGCGCCCTGTCCTTGCCGGATTTTTCAGCAAAGGGGTGAAAAAGTACGATTTTTGTCCTTATTCCGTGTCCAGTGCGCTGGTATCGGTGGGGATGACCGGCTGGGTAGGCACAGCATCGTCTGTGTTCTCGGCAGGGGCAGCAGCCTGCGGTGCGGCATGGGAATAGGTGCAGGTATCGGGCAGGTCATCGGCACGGTAGTAGCCCACGGCAGTGCTCGGGCAGCCTGCACCGGCCAGCAATCCGCTCTGGGTGCAGTAACGGCGTTCCACCACGCCTGCGGAGGCGGGGAATGCCTTATAGGGCAGGTCTGCCTGTGCCTGCTCCATCAGTGCCTTCCACGCCATAACACAGGTGCGGGTCTTGGCCTGCTGCTTGGACAGAGTCTTGGTCATATCGTAAGGTGCATCATATCCCCACCACACAGCGGTGACATAGTAGGGCGTGCCGCCCACGAACCACAGATCCTTTTCGTCGCTGGCAGTACCGGTCTTACCAAAGGCCTCCATGCCGTTGGAGTTGGGGTAGCGGCCGCTGGCAGTACCCACACTGGAGAACAGAACATTCTTCAGCAGACGGTTCATGACATAAGCGGTATCGGGGGTCAGTGCCTGATAGCTGGTGGCGTTGTTTTCCAGATAGATGTTGCCGTCCCGGTCCAGCACACGGGTGTACAGGTGCGGGGTGGTGTACTCGCCATCATAGAAGATCTGGAAGGCCGCGGCCAGTGCCATGGGGGTAACGCCCTTGGTTTGGCTGCCCATGACCATCTGCGCCAGACCCACATCGTTGGTGGGGTCCAGCGTATTCAGCTGCAGGGTGTTGTAGACGAAGTTGAAGATATTGCTTGCGCCCACAAGGTCGCCCACGCGGACTGCGATGGTATTCAGCGAGCGGGCAAGGCCGTTCCACAGCGGGAGATCGCTGCCGTCGCCATAGTTGCCGCCGTAGTTGCGCGGCCAGCTGCGCCATGCGTTGGGGTAAGCGCGGAGCTGCTTGTCGGAGAGCCCCATCAGGCCATTCTTGCGGCAGTAGTCCTCGTCCCGGATGATCATATCCTGCTTCTGATACAGGGGGGAGTTGTTGAGCATGGTGGACCAGTTGACCAGACCGTACTCAATGCCCAGTGCATAGGCGCCGATGGGCTTGATGGTAGAACCGGTCTGCCGCTCCACATTATAGGCGCGGTTCAGGGAAAGGCTCTTGGTCTTTTCGCCCAGACCGCCCGCAATGGCCAGCACGTTGCCGTCATAGTCCAGCGTGACCATAGCAGCCTGCGTGCGCACGTTGCGGTAATAGTAGACGGTGCCATCTTCGCCGGTGCGGGTCTTGGGGGTACCGTCTTCGTTGAACACCTGCACATCATCGTCCGAAATAGAGGTGACCTCTTCCTCATGCCAGCCCGCCGGGAAGTAGGCATCGTCGGTGTTCAGCATCAGGTTTTCCATCTGGGACTGCAGCTTGGTGTTGACAGTGGCTTCAATGGTAAAGCCGCCGGTGTAGAGCAGCTTCTGTGCCTCGGACTCGCTGATGCCCTCCTTGGTCATGATGTCCTGCACGACCTCGTTGAACAGTGCATCGGTGAAGTAGGAGGTGACGGTGCTGGGCTTTTTGCCGCTGTCTTCTTCGGCCAGCACAAGGGGCTGTGCGGCGCCGTTGCGGTAGTCCTCCTCGCTGATCACACCCTGCTGCCACATATTGTACATGATGAAGTTGCGGCGGTGGATCAGATTTTCGGGGTTCGTATAGGGGTTATAGTTGGTGGGGTTTTTGGTAATAGAGGCAATGGTAGCGCACTCCCACAGGCTCAGCTGGCTGACGTCCTTGTTGAAGTACTCGTTGGCCGCCGTCTGCACACCCTGAATGGTGCCGGTAAAGCTGATGGTGTTCAGGTACGCCTCCAGAATGGTCTCCTTGGAGTAGCTGCGGCTCAGGCAGAGGGCGCGGTAGATCTCGCGCACCTTGCGCAATGCGCCATCGATACCGCTGGCGCTGTTGTCATCGGTCAGGTTCTTGATGAGCTGCTGTTCCAGTGTGGATGCGCCCTGCTTGGAGCTGTAAATAGGCAGCAGATACTCATTGATCATTGCGCCGATGGTGCGCTTGAAGTTGACGCCGGGCTCTGAGTAGAAGTCCTTATCCTCGGTGCAGATGAAGGCATACTGCAAATTGGAGGGAATCTGCTCAAGGTCTGCCCATACGCGGTGGCTGTTGGAGGAGCGCAGGGTGGCATACTCCACCTGTGCGCCGGTATCCGGGTCGGTAGCTACCACCATACTGGACTGGCTCAGCTGGATGTTGTCCAAGTCCAGCAGGTCACCGTCGTTGGCAGTAGCCTGCACCACATAGAACACCATGCCCACGGCCACCACGCTGCCCAGCATGATGCCAAGGCAGAGCACCGTAGCGACGGTGCGGCCAATGAACCGCAGGATGGGATGCTTGCTCTTTTCCTTCGGCGGCTTGGGGCTTTTGGGTGCCTTGGGCGCGCGGGTACGGTTTTCCGCTGCGGAGTGTACCTCGCGGCGGCTCTGGGAAACATTAACCTTACGTCCCACCGGGCGGGCAGGCTGCTCCTCGCCGCCCCGGTGGATCTTTCTCATCTCATTGTTGGAGATAGGGATCGCCTCCTGACATTTCAAGACTGTTGCCGGGCATAGCTGCACCGGGCTTTATCCACATCGTTTGTGACACGAAATTTCAAACTGCAATACCATATTATAGCACGCAAGCCCCAGCCGGGCAAGAACCAATCTTTGCGCGCTGAGCAGATATAAATAGTATAACACACTCTCTTGTGGAAAGTACAGTATCTGCGTGTGAAAATTGTCTGCCATCCGCCAAAACGGGGCATACTTACCGGGGAAGGGAGTGTTTTTTATGCGCAAGCTGTCTGTCTGCCTGTTCTACGGGCTTTGCGTATTCACCATTGTATTCAGTCTGTTCTGGATGGCGCTGCCAAAGCTGCCGCTGTCTCAAAGCCCCGCCGGGTCTGAGACCGACCCCGCCTCTCCCCTGAGCCTTGCCGCGCAGGCAGTGCCCCAGACGGACACCGCCCGCTACTGCCTGCAAGACAGCGGCGGGCGGGTGGCGGTGTACACCTGCCGCGCCGACGGCACCCCGGGCACCCTGATCCGCGTGACCGGCATCTACACCAATCTTCTGCCCGAAAACGATGCCCTGCGCATCAAGCGCGGGCTTGTGGTCAACAACCCCCGGGAACTGGACCTGCTGCTGGAGGATCTGGGGGAATAAACGCAATGAGCCGCTGCACGATGTGCAGCGGCTCATTGCATTTATATGATTCAGGCTTCCATTTCTTCCAGCGGCACAAGGTATTCCTTGCGGCACTGTTCGTACTCCAGCATATAGTCCTTGCTGGGGCTGTGGTGCATGATGTTTTTCAGGGTGTGAGAGTCGTAATCATCGCCGGCTTCCATGCCCACCATGCGCACTGCGATGTTGGAGCAGTGGTCGGAGATACGCTCAGCGTTGTTCAGCACATCAAGGAACACCACGCCAGTGTCGATGGAGCAGATCCCGTCCTTCAGACGGAGGATGTGCTGGTCGCGCAGACGCTCCACCATCACATCAATGATCTCCTCCAGCGGCTCCACCTGTGCAGCCTTCTGGACATCATCGTTTTCAAAGGCCTCGTCCGTCAGAACCAGAATGCGCTCCAATGCGGCGTCCAGCAATTGCAGTTCCTTTTTGGCGCTCTCGCTGAAGCTGGCTTCCTTGTCGTACAGCTCCTCGGCCTTTTCCATGATGTTCACGGCATAGTCGCCGATACGCTCGAACTCGGTGACAAAATTCAGCAGCTCGGTCACCGCGTGGCTTTCGTCGTCGCCCAGCTCCTGATCGGTCAGTTTGATCAGGTAGTTGGTGATCTCCACCTCCATGCGGTCGATCAGGTTCTCGCGTACCTTAATGGCGCTCACGGTCTCCTCGTCCATCTTCAAAAGCAGCGGCGCGGCCAGACCCACGTTGCGGGCGGCGCGGCGGGACATCTTGATCACCGCATTCTTCGCCTGCTGCAAGGCCACTGCCGGGCTCTTGTACAGACGCTCGTCCAGCACCGGCATGCTCAGCTCCTGTGCTTCCTCCACGCTGCTGGGCACCGTGAGCATCGCCAAGCGGCTCAGCACTCCGCTGCAAGGCAGGAACAGCAGCATGGCGCATACGCTGGACAAGGTATGGATGTTTGCAATGGAGCTCTTGTTCATCACATCGCCCCACATGGGGATGCCGATGGTGAATTGCACCGCATAGATCAGCGCCAGCAGGATCACACTGCCGATGACGTTGAAGTACAGGTGGATGAGCGCTGCCCGCTTACCATCCTTGGAGGAGCCGCCGATGGTGAGCAGCGGGGTGAACGCCGTACCGATATGTGCACCCAGAATGATGGGAATGGCAGAGCTGAAGGTGACAAGCCCTGTGCTGGACAGTGCCTGCAGAATACCCACCGAAGCGGAGGAGGACTGGATGATCACGGTGACCACCACGCCCACCAGAACGCCCAGAATGGGGTTGGTCATAGTGACAAACAGATTCTGAAAGACGGCGCTCTCCCGCAGGGGAGCAACGCCGGTATCCATCAGGCTCATGCCGGTAAACAAAATGCCGAAGCCCAGCATGATCTGGCCGATATTCTTCTTTTTGGCATTGCGCAGGAACACATAAAAAATGCAGCCAATAAACGCCACCACGGGGGCAAAGGTCTTGGGCTGGATCAAGGTCAGCCACAGGCTGTCGCCTGAGATATCCGCCATGCGGATCAACTGACCTGTTACCGTAGTACCAATATTTGCACCCATGATCACGCCTACCGACTGCGTCAGTGTCATGATACCGGAGTTGACCAGACCGACACAAATAACCACCGTACCAGCCGACGACTGGATGACGCCGGTGATCAGTGTGCCGAAGATCACGCCTTTGATGGTAGAGGAGGTAAGCTTTTGCAATACGCCCTGCATCTTGCCGCCTGCCAGCTTTTCCAGACCGGCGCCCATGATGGACATGCCGTACAGGAACAGCGCAACGCCGCCCAGCAGAGAGGTAATGTGTGTGATATCCATAACGATACTCCTAATATGAAACTTCCCTTTTAATCCTTTACAGCACACAGCCGTCGGAACCTTGCACGCGCAACGCCTGCCCTGTTCCGGAAGCCGCTTACTTTTATTATACCATCAAAGGGGGCGTCTCAACAAGGTTTATTTTACAGGAAAGTTACTTTTTTTACACATTCCGCAACATATTTCCGGGCGGCAAACAAAAAGATTTCCGTTATTTTACATACATTTTACATTCAGCTTTCCCAGATGCGATATGCCGCCGCTTACCCGGCCAGCTCTTCCATGGCCTCCCGCACTGTGTCGGCCGAAAACAGGAACACACCACTGCCGGTGTATACCTCCACATGACTGCCCACATAACGCAACTCAAAATCCTTCATGGTGTTTCCCTCCTGTGTTTCTGTTTTGTTCCGGGGCTTTCCCGGTGAACACAGTATCGCATAATTCAGATACCATAAAAAGGACTTTCAAACGTTTTTGCGGATTTTTGCGTAAAAAACAGCGTATGCTCCCCAGTCTGCTCACGCTGTACACGGCCATTTTCCTCGGAGATCAGGTCTTTGGCAGTCCCCGCAGCGCCGCATTTCCGCAGGAAACAGGCGCTGGAGCTGCCGTTTTCCGTCACGCCCCCTCCTGTGAAAATCATAACCCCGCGTGAAAACGCGGGGTTTGCAGAACGGCCCCATAGGGGCC
>OLWW01001156.1_pt1 | contig 12145 bp, 23 predicted proteins | sample 1673991 | NCBI WGS metagenome assembly OLWW01 (sample SAMEA103958136, study PRJEB25191) | human gut metagenome
AGTTAAACCGACAAAACGTAAAGAACGTTTTGATTTATATTATCCGTCATCTACACCGTTCCTGTTACCGTGAGTGTTGACATGCCGGGTGTTACTATCCAGCTGCCGTCTGCAGTGCTTTGCGTATAGGTTGCAGCAGGAACTGTAATCTGTCCTGTAACAGTGCTGAATTCACCCGTTGTTTCGTTGTAGGTGTAGTTTGTTCCGGTTGCCCAGGCAGTTCCGTTAAAGGCAACAGCAATATCTCTTAAAATAGGATTGAAGGTATCCGTAACAACAACATTTGCTGCTGCGTCAGCCGCTGTATTGCCATAGTTCTGAATCGTAAAGGTGTAGGTCAGCCTTCCGTTTTCCGTAACAGGTACAGGCGATATAGATTTTGTGATTGTAAGGTCGGGTGCGGAATTTACCGAAACTGTCTCTGCAGCAGTTATAGGAGTTATTCCACCGCCGCTGACAGTTACTGTATTAACAATTGAATCCTCTGTGCCAAGCGGTGCAAATCTGTTGGTTCTTGCCTCGTAAGCTACCGTTGTATTGCCACCTGCCGGTACTGAAATACCGCTTATCACCAGCGGAGGTCCTGCAACTGCCGTGGGTGTGGTTTGCAAAACTCCGTTCTGATAATATTTAACCGATCCGGCGATATACTCAAGCGGTGTTAATGTGAAATTGCCCTGTGTATAAGTGCCAAGATCGTCGCTTAAGGTAAGACCGGTTATTTCCGTTGTGCCGGTGTTAACAAGACTTACAATATAGGTTACTGTTTCTCCGCGCGTATAAGTGTTGTAAACTGCGGTTTTTGTTGCCGAAAGAACCTCTAAAAGCTCACCCTCGGCAATATTGGAGTTGGTAACTCCGCCGCTGTAAGTCAACTGCGCCTGATTTGTAAATCGTGCCATTTAACATTCCTCCCTTTTGTATCGGCAATAAAAGAAACTGTATTCTGAGTCTCAGATACTGCCAATTCATATTATTCGGATGCCGCCGACACAGTGCGCTATTTACAAATTACCATACAAAAAAAGTGGTCTTTTAACATAAATGAACGTCTTCTAAACATAACACTGCTTACATTTCTTTCTCTATGCTGACGAGAGTCACTAACAGAAAGGCAATAAAAAACCCAAAGCACTGCAAAAGCTATGTGCCTTGGGTTTTTAAATTATTACTTCCGCTTAGATAAGCTCGATTATTGCCATCTCGGCTGCGTCACCGCGACGCGGACCGATTTTTGTGATTCTGCAATATCCGCCGTTAACATCGGCGTATTTGGGGGCTATCTCGTTGAACAGCTTATAAACGACGCCTTCCTTTGTGATAAAGGACATTGCGCGACGTTTGCTTTGAAGGCTGTTATCTTTTGCGAGTGTAATATACTTTTCCGCCATCGAACGTACTTCCTGAGCACGTGTGACAGTGGTTTCGATTTTGCCATTTTCGAGCAAATAGGTGACCATACCACGAAGCATTGCCATTCTGTGGTCACTGGTTCTGCCCAGCTTTCTTGTACCCGGCATTTATACCCACTCCTTTTCTTGTTAGGTGATGAAATTAGTCCTCGTTGCTGCTCAAGGCAACGCCAAGCGAATCCAGCTTAGCGATAACCTCTTCCAACGACTTTCTGCCGAGATTGCGAACCTTCATCATATCCTCTTCAGATTTGTTTGTAAGATCCTCGACAGTGTTGATTCCCGCACGCTTTAAGCAGTTAAAGCTGCGCACAGAAAGGTCAAGCTCCTCAATGGTCATCTCAAGAACCTTTTCTTTACCGATATCGCCCTTCTCAACCATTATTTCGCCGTTATACTGACCGGCAGAAATATCAACAAGAAGTTTGAGATGTTCAGTGAGAATCTTGGCAGCCAGCGAAACTGCGTCCTTTGCTGAAATTGTACCGTTCGTCCACACTTCAAGAATGAGGCGGTCAAGGTCGGTAACATTTCCTACACGTGTATCTTCAACAGTAAAGTTTGCCTTTACAACAGGTGTGTAGATTGAATCGACAGGGATAACACCGATAACGGTCTGGCTGTCTTTATTCTTTTCAGCTGAAACATAACCGCGTCCCTTATCAAGAACAAGCTCCATAGAAAGCTTTGCTCCCTCGTCGAGTGTTGCGATATGCATTTCGGGGTTGAGAATTTCAACCTCAGAGTCAACCTTAATTGAAGCACCTGTTACCTCGCAAGGACCTTCGGCTTCAATGTAAACGGTTTTAGGACCATCGCTGGTCAAATTGGCAGTTAAGCCCTTAACGTTAAGAATAATCTCCGTAACGTCTTCTTTCACACCGGGCATTGTTGAAAACTCGTGCAAAACACCGTCAATTTTAACTGATGTTACTGCAACGCCCGGAAGTGATGAAAGCAGAACCCTGCGAAGGCTGTTGCCCAAAGTTATGCCATAGCCGTTTTCCAGCGGCTCGATGATAAACTTTCCGTATGTGCCGTCCGGCATCATATCAAGCATTTCTATCTTCGGCTTGTCAATAGACACTTGCATCTTAAGCTCCGTTTCTCCGTGCGAGTAAATTTAACGGGGCGCCACTGTGTTCCGCACGGAAAACACAACGGCAGACGAATGAATTACTTAGAATAGAACTCTACGATGAGCTGTTCTTCAACAGGAGCGTCAATCTGATCGCGGTTAGGCAGTGCGATAACCTTGACCTCCATATTGTCGGCATTAACGTCCATCCACTGGGGAGTGGGATGACCCGAGTTAGCCTCAATAACAGCTTTCATCTTTTCAAGGCTGCGGCTCTTTTGGCAAACTGTGATAACGTCGCCGCCTTTTACAAGGTATGAAGCGATGTCAACGCGTTTTCCGTTAACTTCGAAATGACCGTGTCCTACAAGCTGTCTTGCTTCTGCTCTCGAAGAAGCAAAGCCTGCTCTGTAAACAATATTGTCCAAACGGCTCTCGAGCAATCTTAAAAGATTGTCGCCGGTAACGCCGACCTTGCGCTCGGCAATTTCAAAATAATGATGGAACTGAGCCTCATTAACACCGTAAAAACGTCTTGCTCTTTGCTTTGCGCGAAGCTGCAAACCGTATTCGGAAGTTTTCTTGCGGCCCTGACCGTGCTGACCGGGAGCGTATGAACGAATCCCGATTGAGCATTTAGACGAATAACAACGCTCGCCCTTTAAAAACAGCTTCTCGCCCTCGCGGCGGCAAAGCTTGCAAACTGCACCGGTATATCTTGCCATCTGTTACACCTCCAAAATTAAACTCTTCTTCTTTTCGGCGGACGGCAGCCATTGTGCGGAATCGGGGTTACATCTTTAATCATGCTAACCTCAAGACCAGCTGATTGAAGCGCTCTGATTGCAGCTTCACGACCGGCTCCCGGTCCTTTAACGTAAACTTCAACAGTTTTAAGACCGTGCTCCATAGCAGCCTTTGCAGCGGTTTCTGCTGCGCTTTGTGCTGCGAACGGAGTTGACTTTCTTGAACCACGGAATCCCAACTCACCGGCAGATGCCCATGAAAGAGCGTTGCCCTGTGTATCGGAGATTGTAACGATGGTGTTGTTGAAGGTCGACTGGATATGGGCGGCGCCGCGCTCGATATTCTTCTTCTCACGACGTCTGCGGACTGTGGTAGTTTTCTTACCCTTCGTTGCCATATTTCTTCCTCCCGCTTATTTCTTCTTGTTAGCAATGGTCTTCTTGGGACCCTTGCGAGTACGGGCGTTTGTCTTGGAGCGCTGTCCTCTGACAGGTAAACCCTTGCGATGACGTGTTCCGCGATAGCTCCCGATTTCAATAAGACGTTTAATGTCAAATGCGATGTTACGGCGGCGGTCACCCTCCACCTGAAGATTGTGGTCGATATACTCACGGAGCTTGGAGATATCTTCCTCGGTCAAATCCTTAACGCGAGTATCGGGGTTGACACCGGTTGCCTCAAGGATTTGTTTTGATGTTGTAAGACCTATACCGAAAATATATGTGAGTCCGATTTCAACTCGTTTTTCTCTCGGCAGATCCACACCAGCAATACGCGCCATTTTTTATTGCACCTCCACGTTTTGTTAGCGCAGGTTAACCCTGGCGCTGCTTGTGCTTGGGATTTTCACAGATAACCATTACTCTTCCCTTGCGTTTAATAATTTTGCATTTCTCGCAAATCTTTTTAACAGAAGGTCTGACTTTCATTTTTATTACCTCCTATAATTCAAATCAAGTCCGACTTATTTGGAACGCCATGTAATGCGTCCCTTCGTCAAATCATACGGCGACATCTCAACCGTTACATTATCTCCCGGCAAAATCTTGATGTAATTCATTCTGAGCTTGCCTGAAATATGTGCCAATATCATATGGTCGCCCTGTATACGCACCTTAAACATTGCATTGGGCATTGCTTCAACAACTGTGCCCTCTAACTCAATCATATCCTGCTTGGACATAACTCAGCCTCCTAAAAGCTATAATAATCAGTTTAAATCTAACATTTCGCAACCCGTGTCGGCTGTGCCTTACGGTGCGACGGTTAATATTTTAGGACCGTCGGCAGTTATTGCGACGGTGTGCTCGAAATGCGCTGAAAGCGAGCCGTCTTTTGTAAGCACCGTCCATCCGTCGGGTAAAACATTAACTTTATAATCTCCCTGATTTACCATCGGTTCAATTGCTATCGTCATTCCCGGAACCAAGCGTATGCCGTGATTGGGTTTGCCGTAGTTAGGAACTTCAGGCGCTTCGTGGAGCTTTGTGCCCACGCCGTGTCCCACGTAATCGCGTACAACCGAAAAGCCGTTTGCTTCAACATATGTTTGCACAGCTGAGCCGATATCTCCTATTCGGTTTCCTGCAATTGCTGCCGAAATACCTTTGTAAAGGCTTTCTTTAGTTGCTTTCATCAGCCTTTTTGCTTCAACGGAAACATCTCCCGCAGCAAATGTTGCGGCATTGTCACCGTTAAAGCCTTCATATGTCGCACCAAGGTCAATGCTGACGATATCGCCGGCTTTGATTACGCGATGCTTTGAAGGTATGCCGTGGATAACCTCGTTGTTGATAGAAATGCAGGCTGCTGCAGGGTAGCCGTTGTAACCCTTAAAGTTTGGCTTTGCGCCGTGCTTTCGGATATAGTTTTCGGCAATGCGGTCAATCTCGGCTGTTGTGACGCCCGGCTCGACCGCCTCGCCTGCAACTTTTAATGCTCCTGCAGAGATTCTGCAAGCTTCGGACATAATCGCAATTTCTCTTGCTGTTTTGAGCACTATCATCTTCTATATCCCCAATGCCTCGAAAACCAAGCGGGTTGTATCGCAAACTTCCTCTTGGCCAACAACGACTTTCAGCATTCCGCGCTCTTTGTAAAAACCTTTGAGCGGTTCTGTCTGGTCGTGATAAACAGTAAGGCGTTCCTTAATAGTTTCGGGCTTATCGTCCTTACGAATAATTAGGCTGCCGCCGCAAAGGTCGCACTTGCCTTCGGTTGCCGGTTTTTTGTAAAGAGTGTGGTAGCTTGCACCACACTTTTCGCAAACCCTGCGACCCGAAAGACGAGATATTACCTTTTCGTCGGGAACATCAATTTCCAAAACTGTGTCGATATGAACTCCCATATCGTCAAGAGCCTGTGCCTGGGGAATGGTGCGGGGGAAGCCGTCAAGAATAAATCCGCCCTTGCAATCGTCCTTTTCAAGACGCTCCTTGATGATGCCGATTACAACATCATCGGGAACCAAATCGCCGCTGTCAATATATCTTTTTGCTTCCAAACCGACCTTTGTGCCGTTCTTAATGGCTTCGCGGATAATATTACCGGTTGAGATTGCAGGAATCGAAAGCTTTTCGCAGATAAGTTCCGCCTGTGTTCCCTTGCCTGCGCCGGGAGCGCCTAAAAGTATCAGGTTCATGTTTCTCAACTCCTAATCGAGGAATCCCTTGTAATGACGCATCATCATCTGAGACTCAAGGTTTTTAACAGTATCCAGTGCAACACCAACAACAATGAGTATTGAAGTTCCGCCGATTGAAATTGCGTTGTTGTTTGCAAGTGCCATAAAGATTGGCAGCAATGCGATAACGCTCAAAAGGATAGCGCCGAGTAGAGTGATTCTTGAAAGAATCTTCTTAATAAACTCGGCAGTGGGCTTGCCGGGACGGATACCCGGAATCGCACCGCTGCTCTTTCTGAGGTTGTTTGCCATTTCAACGGGGTTATACTGAATTGTAACATAGAAATATGCGAAGCAGATAATAAGAACAAAGTAGATTACTGCATAGCCGAGACCGCGGCTGCTGAACATTGTAAGCACCTTATATATCCATTTGTCGCTTCTGCTTGTGCCCATAAATGAAAGAATCATTGTAGGAAGCATAAGAATTGACGAAGCAAAGATGATAGGCATAACGCCGGACATATTTACTTTAATCGGAATATGGTTGCTTTGCCCGCCGTACATTTTACGGCCTACGACTTTCTTGGCATACTGAATCGGGATTCTGCGTTCTGCATCGGTCATCCAGACAATAAAGCCGATGATTACAACAAACAGAACTACAATGCCGACAATCTTGCCGAACTCGTTATCCTTCCACCACAGTGCAAGAGTTGCAACCGCAGTTGGGAAACGGGAAATGATACCGGCGAACAACAGTATTGAAATACCGTTGCCTATGCCGTTTTTATCGATCTGCTCACCAAGCCACATAACAAGTGCAGAACCGGCTGTAAGTGTTGCAACTATTACAATACCTGCAAACCATGTGCTGAATCCGCCGCTTACAAAGCTTGTTAAAAAGTCGCCGCCGTTTTTGGCAGAAGGACTCTTTAAATAGAAGAAGTAAGCAATTGCCTGAATAAGACCGAGTATAACGGTGCAGTATCTTGTGTACTGAGCAATCTTCTTGCGGCCTTCCTCACCGTCCTGAGAAATTCTCTCAAGCGGAGGAATGGCAACGCAGAGAAGCTGCATTATAATTGACGAGTTGATGTACGGCGTAACACCCATAGCGAAGATTGCGCCGTATTCCAAACCGCCACCGGAAAGAACAGAATAATAGCTGAAGAAATCAGAGGCATTAGAGCCACTGTTTGCGGTTTGCAGCGTTGCGAAGTCAATGAAGGGTGCAGGAATAACCGAACCTACGCGGAAAATAAACACGATAAACAAAGTGAACAGAATCTTTTTTCTGAGATCTGCAACCTTCCATGCGTTTTTTACGGTATCGAGCATCTGCATTTTACTTCACCTCAGCCTTTCCTCCTGCTGCTTCAATCTTCTGCTTTGCGGATTCGGTAAAAGCAGCGGCGTTTACTGTAAGATTCTTTGTAATTTCACCGTTACCGAGAATCTTAACACCGTCGTAAAGCTTCTTTACCAAGCCCTTTTCCTGCAAAGCCGCAGCGTCGACAACGGTACCGTTATCGAAAGCTTCCAAAGCAGAAACATTGACAGTTGCGTATTTTGTTGCAAAGATGTTATTGAAGCCCCTTTTCGGAACTCGTCTTTGCAAGGGCATCTGACCGCCCTCAAAGCCGATCTTGTGGCTGTAACCAGAGCGAGCCTTTTGACCCTTGTGGCCCTTGCCGGCGGTTTTACCGTTTCCTGAACCGTGACCGCGGCCAACTCGTTTTGCCGTAAACTTTGAGCCCTCAGCCGGAGCTAATTGATGAATTTTCATAAGTTCGCACCTCCTTGCTTACGCTTCAGTTACCTCGATGAGGTGGATAATCTTGTTTATCTTGCCAATCGTTTGAGGATTGTTGGGCTGAACGCGCTCGTCGCCGATTCTTTTAAGGCCGAGTGCGTTAGCTGTTGCAATCTGGTCCTTTTTAGAGCCAATCAAACTTTTAACAAGCTTAACTTTAAGGCTGGCAGCAGCCTCGTTTGCTTTGTAAGACATAACGCAAGCTCCTCCCTTAACCTAAAATTTCTTTAACCGATTTGCCGCGGATTGCCGCAACCTCTTCGGCTGTGCGAAGCGACGCAAGACCCTGAACGGTTGCGCGCACTACGTTGTAAGGATTGTTTGAGCGCAGAGCCTTTGTACGGATATCGGTGATACCAACGGTCTCAACAACATCACGAACAGCGCCGCCTGCGATAACGCCGGTACCGGGGGCAGCGGGTTTCAAAAGAACTCTGCCTGCGCCGAAAGCACCGATAACCTCGTGCGGAATTGTGGTGCCGCGAAGAGCAACACGAATGAGGTTTTTCTTAGCGTCTTCAATACCTTTTCTGATGGCGTCAGGCACTTCGCCTGCTTTACCGATGCCGAAACCGATGATTCCGTTACCGTCGCCAACAACCACCAAAGCGGAGAACTTCATTATACGTCCGCCCTTAACGGTTTTTGATACACGATTGATTGCAACTACCTTTTCTTTTAAATCCAAGGCAGATGCGTCGATATTCATAGACATACTGTATTCTCCCCTTTCTCAGAACTTAAGTCCGCCCTCGCGAGCGCCGTCCGCAAGCTCTTTAACACGACCGTGATAAACGTATCCGCCGCGGTCGAAAACAACCTCGCTGATACCTTTTTCGGCAGCGCGCTTTGCAATAAGCTTGCCAACCTCGCGGGCTTCTTCCTTGTTGCCCTTCGTTGCGCCGAATTCCTTTTCGACGGTAGAAGCGGCAGCAAGTGTAACTCCTTTAACATCATCAATCAGCTGCGCATAGATATTGCTATTGGAGCGAAATACATTAAGGCGCGGACGCTCTGCTGTGCCGCTGATCTTACCGCGAACACGAACGTGGCGATGAAGCCTTGCCTTATTGCTGTCAGGCTTTTTAACCATTTACTATACACTCCTTCATTATTTCTTGGCGCCCTTACCGGCTTTACCCTCTTTGTGACGAACATACTCGCCGACATAGCGGATACCCTTGCCCTTGTAAGGCTCCGGCGGACGCTTTTCGCGAACTTCTGCCGCAAACTGACCAACCTGCTGCTTATCGGGACCGGAAATGACTATTTTGTTTGCTGCCGGTACTTCAATTGTGATGCCCGGCACTTCCGAAACAATAACCTGGTGTGAGAAACCGAGGTTCATAACCAAGTCTTTACCCTGTTTTGCTGCCCTGTAACCAACACCTTGTACCTCAAGCTCCTTTGTGAAGCCTTTTGTAACGCCTTCTACCATATTGGCAACAAGCGATCTTGTGAGGCCGTGCAAAGAGCGGTGCTCTTTGTCGTCGGTGGGACGGGTAACATTGATAACGTTACCGTCAACGGCAACGGTTATGTCCTTGTGGAAGGTTTCTTTAAGCTCTCCCTTGGGACCTTTAACAGTTACCTCGTTACCGTTGACCTTAACGTCAACGCCGGCGGGAATCTCAACAGGCATTCTTCCTATACGTGACATTCTCCTGCACCCCCTTACCAGATGTAAGCCAGCACTTCGCCGCCAACATTGGCTTTGCGTGCCTGCTTATCGGTCATAATACCTTTAGAGGTAGAGAGAATTGCAATTCCCAGACCTTTCATTACTTTCGGCATATTCTCTACATCGCTGTAGATTCGCAGACCCGGTTTTGAAACTCTGCGGAGACCGGTAATGATTTGAGTCTTATTAGGGCCGTATTTCAAAGATATTTGAAGCACGCCCTGATTTCCGTTTTCAATTACTTGAAAACCATTGATGTAACCCTCGTCAAGAAGAATTTGAGCAATCGCCTTCTTCATGTTAGACGCCGGGATATCAACCGAATCGTGCTTTGCTGAGTTAGCGTTACGAATTCTCGTAAGCATATCAGCGATAGTATCGGTGATTTGCATACCGTGAACCTCCTTTTACCAACTAGCCTTTTTCACGCCCGGAATCTCGCCCTTGCAAGCAAGCTCCCTGAAGCAGATACGGCATATGCCATATTTGCGAAGATAAGCGTGAGGACGGCCGCAGATTTTACATCTGTTATAGCTTCTTGTTGAAAACTTAGCCGGTCTTGCCTGCTTTACTTTCATTGATGTCTTTGCCATAACTCTATCTCCTTACTTCGCAAACGGGGCACCCATAAGAGTTAAGAGCTCGCGGGCTTCCTCGTCGGTTTTAGCGGTGGACACGAAAATGATATCCATTCCGCGCACCTTGTCAATCTTATCGTAATCGATCTCAGGGAAAATAAGCTGCTCCTTGATGCCCATTGAGTAGTTACCTCTGCCATCGAAAGAGTTGGGGTTTATACCTCTGAAATCGCGCACTCTCGGAAGAGCGGCGGAGAACAGTCTGTCGATAAACTCATACATTCTGTCACCGCGAAGTGTTACCTTAACGCCGATCGGCATACCCTCACGAAGCTTAAAGTTAGCAACGGATTTCTTTGCCTTACAAATAACCGGCTTCTGACCTGTTATTTGTGAAAGATCGGACACGATTGCGTCGATTACCTTGGAGTTGTCTTTTGCCTCTCCGCAGCCGACGTTGATAACAACCTTATCAAGTTTCGGGATTTGCATGACGCTTTTGTAACCGAACTTGCTCATAAGCGCAGGAGCTACTGAATTACGATATTCGTCCTTTAGCCTTGCCATGTCATACTTCCTCCTCTACTTAAAAGGTTTCGCCGCATTTTTTGCAAACGCGAACTTTTTTACCGTCATCAAGCACCTTGAAGCCGACTCTTGTAGGCTTTTTGCACTTGGGGCAAACAACTTGTACCTTGCATGCATAAACAGCGCTTTCCGCTTTGATTATGCCCGAGGGGTCGCCCGCCTTGCGCGGCTTAACGTGCTTGGAAACCATATTGATTCCCTCGACAATTACCTTGCCCTCCTTGGGGCTTACCTGCAGGACCTTACCGCTTTTTGCGCGGTCCTTTTTATCGCCGGTAAGGAGAATGACAGTGTCATCTTTTTTAACAAACATTATCATTGACCTCCCTTAAAGTGTTTCCGGTGCGAGAGAAAGAATCTTTGTGTAATCCTTATCTCTTAATTCACGTGCAACCGGGCCAAAAATACGGGTTCCTCTGGGATTTTTGTCATCCTTAATAAGAACCGCTGCGTTCTCGTCAAATCTGATATAGGTTCCATCGTTACGGCGTACACCTTTGGCAGATCTGACAATAACGGCTTTTACAACGTCGCCTTTCTTAACGGTACCGCCGGGAGCTGCCTTCTTAACAGAGGCAACAACGACGTCGCCGATATTGGCGTACCTTCTACCGGAACCGCCCAAAACACGGATGCACATAAGCTCTTTTGCACCTGTGTTATCAGCGACCTTGAGGTATGTTTGCTGCTGTATCACAGTTAATTCCTCCTAACCAAAGCTTACTTAGCCTTTTCAATGATCTCCACAACTCTCCATCTCTTGTCTTTAGAAATGGGTCTTGTTTCCATAATCAGAACACGGTCGCCTTTGCCAGCAATGTTTTCTTCATCGTGAGCCTTAAGCTTAATTGTGTTCTTAACGATTTTCTTATAAAGGGGGTGTTTTACATTATCTTCAATTGCAACAACAACGGTTTTTTCCATTTTGTCGCTGATAACCTTACCAACCCTGGTTTTACGAAGATTTCTCTCGGTCATGGTTTGTTACCTCCCTTTCCTAAGCTTCCTTGCTCTTAAGCTCATTCTCACGAATGATAGTCTTAACACGAGCAATGTCTTTTTTAACCGCAACAAGACGCATGGGGTTGTCGAGCTGGTTAATGGCGTGTTGGAAACGAAGGTGGAAAAGCTCTTCATTAAGTTCCTTCAGCTTGTCGTCAAGCTGTGAAGGAGTCATCTCACGAATTTCCGATGCATGCATTATTGCTCACCACCCTTATCTTCTTTTTTTACAAAAGCGCACTTGATCGGCAGCTTATGTGTCGCAAGGCGAAGAGCCTCGCGAGCAGTTTCCTCGGGAACACCGGCAATTTCAAACATAACGCGGCCGGGCTTTACAACTGCTACCCAATATTCCGGTGAACCTTTACCTGAACCCATTCGAGTTTCAGCAGGTTTCTCTGTAATCGGCTTATCGGGGAAAATTTTAATCCATACCTGACCGCCACGTTTGATGTAACGGGTCATAGCAATACGGGCAGCCTCGATCTGGTTGGCAGAAATCCAAGCCGGCTCAAGAGCCTGCAGACCGTATTCGCCGTGCGATACCTTGTTACCGCGAGTAGCTTTACCTGTAAGGCGTCCTCTTTGTACGCGGCGATATTTCACACGTTTTGGCAGTA
>OLWW01001157.1_pt1 | contig 12143 bp, 7 predicted proteins | sample 1673991 | NCBI WGS metagenome assembly OLWW01 (sample SAMEA103958136, study PRJEB25191) | human gut metagenome
AATACTGTTCCGCACAGAGTTATAGCTAATAAGGCATTGCTCGGTTTAAAAGAGAAGACTGTTGTTATCGAGCTGGCTTCTAAGCCTTACGGAATAGATTTCGATGCGGCAAAGGACGCTAAATGCAGAGTTATTGCCGCACCGTCGCTTCCCGGAAGATTTTCCCCCGTCACTGCTGCCGAAATTGCAAAAACTGCAATTGAAAGAATAATTAAAGAGGTGCAAAATAATGAATAAACCAAAGCTTGGATTTTGCGTTTGCGGCTCTTTTTGCACGGTATCAAAAGCCATAGACCAAATGAAAGCTCTTGCAGACACATATGAAATTGTTCCTATAGTTTCCGAAATAACCGCCGCAACAGACACCCGTTTCGGGAAATGCAATGATATTCTTAACGAGATAGAACAAATCTGCGGCAGAAAAATAATAAAGACTATTGCGGAAGCCGAGCCGATAGGTCCCAAGAATATGACAGACATAATGCTGATTGAGCCGTGCACGGGAAACACAATGGCAAAGCTTGCAAGCGGTATTGTGGATACAGTGGTTACTATGGCGGCAAAATCACACTTAAGAAACTCAAGACCTCTTGTGATAGCTCCATCAACAAACGACGCGCTCGGAAATGCAGCTAAAAACATCGGCACATTGCTTAACTTAAAGAACTATTACTTTGTGCCGTTTTCACAGGATGCACCCAGCAAAAAGCCACGCTCTATGGTTGCTGATTTTACAAAGACAGAGCAAGCACTGCATTCTGCGCTGCAAGGCGTTCAAATACAGCCGATAGTTTTTTAAAACAAGACACATTTCGCAATCCTAAAATATTAAACCGGGCTGAGCGCGTATTATAAACCTCTTAATACACACCCAGCCTTTTTGCTGTACTTATTAAACTTCTATGCAACGTTTTAAATGGAACGAATATATAATCTTTTTGGTAACAGGCTTTTTAAATATCGCACAAAGTGCTTCTGAATAAAGTGAAAGCTGCTTTTTATATTCTTCTCGAAATTTTGTTTCGGAATTTATTAAGTCTGTCTTATAGTCGATTATATATATATCGTTTTCATTTTCAATAACGCAATCGGCAACGCCCTGCACAAGGCTGTATTCATTAAGGTCTGCCGAAATGTTACCGTTAAATTCGTGTGCGTTAATTCGTGTTAAAAAACGATATTCTCGGTAAACCTTTATAGCTTTTTTAACTGCAAAGTAAGCATAGCTTTCAAAAAAAGCTGAAATTTGCGTTCGGTCTATCGCCGCAGCTTCTTCCCTTGAAATATACTCCCATTCATAGAGTCGCTCAATTTCCTTTTCAATGTTAATTACTGCTGCACCAAAATCGCAGTATTCCATAAATTTGTGTGCCGCAGTGCCTCGTTCAGCCGGAGTCAAACCCAACCGTGACATAAACGCGGGACGGGCTGAAAAGGCATTATCAATCGGTTTTTCACCCTTTAAAATATCTGTTACAGAAGTTTTTGCCGGAATATCTCTGAGATAATCAAACGGATATTTGTAATCGTATTCGGTAATAACCGTATAGTTTGGGTGATTGGTTCTGCCGGCCGCATCGTCGCAAATTTTCGCTTCGTGCGGCGCACAGATTCTGACGTTAAAATCGCAGTCGCCGTCATTATAAGAACCGTTTTTTTGCTTAAACAATTCACCGGTGCTGCTGTGACAAAGCGCTGCGACGGTTATCCAATCGGCAAAACAGTTGCCTTGCCTCAATGCAGTGCCGCTAAATGGGAAAGTACCGCCGTATACTGCATTTTTCTTAACGGTCATATCGGAAATATAACCTTCAATGTTTTTATTTGTTATAAAAAGTACAAGCTTTTCCTTTGCACGTGTCAGCGCAACATAAAGTAAACGCAGCTCCTCTTTATAAAGCTTTTGCTTAATGCGCGACGCAATATACTTTTTATTTACAGGCGTTATTATCGATGAAAAAGTATTGCTGAAATAATTAAACGATAGCCCGTGTGAATCATCGCAAATAACAGAAGATGTTGTATCTGTCAGATTGAACCTGTTACCGAGGCCACATATAAAACAAACAGGAAATTGCAGACCTTTAGATGTATGAAAGCTCATAATTCTTACAGCATTGCCGGAGTTCACAGAGCTTGCGGAGACAGATGAATTGGAATCGCTTTCAATGTAATCCGTAAAATCTTTAATGGTTTTACCCGATTCTAAACCGTAACCGGCAGCAAGCTCCAACAGCAAGTTGAGGTTATCCCTGCAAAGTCCGCTGTTGACAGCTGTGAAAATATCGCTGAATGATGTTTCGAGAAACAACCGTCGCAAAAGCTCGTTTAGCGGCAATGTTACCGAGAGCTTTTGGCCGTATCTTATAAAATCAACCGCTTTTGCAGCCTTCGCGTTCTGTTTTGCGGCTTCTATAAGATTTAAATATAGATTATTCCGACGGTTTATAAGCATAATATTTGCAATTTCATCATCGTTAAAAGAAAACACAGGAGATTTTATAAGCGTAAGCAGTGCAATACTGTCGTTTGTATTGTTAATCGCTTTAAGCATCGCAATTGCTGCAGTAATCTCCGGTGATTCACAGAATTTTGTCGCAGGCGAATTAACAGGTATGCCACGCTTTTTAAGCTCATCAACATAAGTTAAAATCCGATTTTTCGGTGAGCGCATAAGCAGCACTATATCGCCGTATTCAGCTTTTCGTAACCCACCGTTATCATCGGTTAAAAACGGAGGTTTGTTGATAATTTCAACAACTGCTTCCGCAACAGCTCTTGCCTCGGCTTGTTCAGTAGATTCCTCATTTTCGGCGTCGATGTATCTTAGCTCCACCGTTTCGTCCTCGTTATTCGGAAAGCTTGCCATAGGTACAAGCGCCTCATCGTCATTATAATCCATATCGGCGCTTTCTTTTGTCATAAAAGCTGCAAATATATAATTAACAAATCTGCATATTTCAGCACGGCTTCTGAAGTTACCTGTAAGCAATACCTTGCTTGGATCAACGCCATCTTCATATGGTGAGTAATTGTCTTTCTTTATTAAAAAATTGTCAGGATTTGCGTTTCTGAAGCCATAAATGCTTTGTTTAACATCACCCACGGTAAAAAGACTGGCGAGCTCATCATTAAGACGCTCGAAAAGCTCGTCCTGCAAATTACTTGTGTCTTGGTATTCATCAACCAATATTGCATCGAATGAAGAACAAAAAGCTGCACAGACTTTTCCCTCTGAACTGTTAAGAAGCTTTAGCGCCATATGCTCGATTTGATCGAATGTAAACGTATTGCGCACCATCGATTCAGAAAAAACACGCTCACTGTATTCTTTAACAAGAGAAATAACCCCGCATACCACTTCGTAAAACTCGTTTGATATAAGACGCGCCGTCTCCTTATTGTAAGGAAACATATCGCCTATCAAAGCTTTAAGGTCGCTTAGCAACTTGCGTGCTGTGTCTAAAGCTTTTGCTGTTTCAGGTTTAAGCTTTGCATTTTTTCTTAGGGTTCCCTCCGGTTCAGAGCCGCAGTTATCATAAATCCAATCGCTGTCCTTTTTAATACAACTATCACGAAGTTCATTTAAAAACTTAATTGCCGCCTTTGCGGCGCTTATGTTATTAGATTTTTCGCCCTCGTCAGCTTTAAGGCTGTTCAAAAGTTTATTGTAGCTTTTTTCCGTCTTATTTACATAAAGCAAGATTTCTTTGAAAAATTCGTCGCTCCATTTCCCGTAATTCTCGCCGCTGCCGCTGCACAGTTCACAGATCTCGTCATACCATTTTTCCTGATACGGCATAGAGCAGCCCTTATTATAAACAGTTAAAACAATTTGTCTTAAAAGACGGTCGTCATATCCTGCTTGTGTTGCCCTTAAGAGCTTTAAAAAATTATCGTCTTCATCGGCATATTTCTCTGTAAACAACCTGTTTAATATGTCGTTTTGCGTAATCTCAACCATACCGGGGTCTGCAATTTTAAAATCTCTTGCAATGTTTAGAAAATGAAAGTTATCCCTCACAAGCCCAATGCAAAAAGAATCAATCGTACAAATTGCAGAATTTTTAATAAGCAGATTTTGCTTGTTGAGCAGTGCGCTGTGAGGATTTTTTTCAAGCTCGTCACGCAGTTTGTCCTCAATTTTTGTTTTAAGCTCCTCAGCCGCAGCATTTGTGAAGGTAACAATAAGCGCTCTGTCTGCCATAAGCGGAGCTTCTTCGTTCGTAAAGCGCCGCATAATTCTCTCAACAAGGACTGCCGTCTTTCCGCTTCCGGCAGCCGCAGCGACCAAAACCGTTCCCTCAGCTTTAACAGCAGTCTCCTGCTGTTTGGTAAGTTTTACTTCCATATGTCGCTCCCCTTTCTTATAGCATCAAGCACCTCGTCTTTACTCATCTTTTCAACAGTCCTGCTCGGCGAATTTTCATCGCGTCTGCAAAGAGGTCTGTAATCACAATAACTGCAAATATCATCGCTTTTTGTTGTGCCGTGATTGCATGGGATATTTTCTATATCGCCGTTTCTTAATTTTCGGCACATATTTTTTACCTGTGCTTTTATGTAATCAAAAATACAGTAAAAATCTTCGGTTGATATGCAGTTATCCGTCTTGCTTGGTGTGCCGTCTTTTTTAAGCTTAAACGGCATAAAGCTTTTTGTGGGATCCATTTGCATAAGAATTTCAACATTATCGGTAAGTACGCCTTTCGGCTTTGCAGTATCCTTTTCGCTGCAGTCTATTCCCTCACGTTTTTTAGGGTTTATCGGCTGATAGATAACCGCAGCCGGACGAGCGTCTTTCGGCAGATTTTCGCAAATAATGCAGAGATACAAAAGCATCTGCAAATTGAGACCATACAGTACATCGGGCATTTTGAAAGTTTTTTTGCCCGTTTTATAGTCGACCACTCGCAAATAGCATTTTCCGTTCGAGTTCATTTCATCAACCCTGTCAACCTTGCCGCCGACAATCGCCGTGCAGTCATCACCTTTAACGGTAAGCGGAGGTAAGTCGCCGTTTGCGGAAATGTCAAGCTCAAAATACCTGGGTTTAAAGCTGCTTAACTTCAGCTCCTTTATAATATCAGGCAAAAGCTCGCAGAGCATATCCTCAATTCTTAAAAGCAAATATTTAGCCTCGCCGTTCGGTACATAGTTTTCTCCTACCGTCAAAGCAAGGTACAACGAAATATAACTTTTAACAAGCTTTTTTATTGAATACGTATCATAATAGGAAATTTCTTCAAAGTGATTGCAAAGAATTCTTTCAAGCACAAAGTGAGCGATAGTTCCGCGCTGCATACGCTTAAAATCTATTTGTTCACGCTGCTTTATGCCGATTCCGTACTTCAAAAAATATGCATAAGGGCACTTAAAAAACTGTTCGATTTTGCTTGGAGATATGTGCATCTCACTGCCGTACAGCTTGTGCGCTGTGATTTGGCGTATACTTCCCTGCGGCTTTTCATATTCATTTATTGCGGCAATTTTTTGTGTGTAATCTTCAACTCCGTCAAGAGTCGATGTTATTTGATTCCAAAGTATACCATCGGCTTTATTATCTGCTGCAATTGCAAAGGCTTCTGCCGGAGTTTCAAGATGCAGCTCGTTCTGAACGGACTGCTCGGCACTGCTGAAATCCGGATTAAGTTCTTTTCGGATTTTTTCAACAATTCTTGAAGCCTCGCATTTTTCTCCAGATAGCTTGCTGTTATGATAAAGCAAATAAAGCTGTTCCGAAGGCGATGCCGCAGCTCGATAAAACAGATAATTCTCCATAATGTAATCCGCAAGATATCTGTCGCTGACAGGCACATTAAAACCATTCAAAATACCACGTTCGGTAACGGTAAAAAATCCTGAGTCAAAAGAGGTTGCAGGAAATTCGCCGTAGTTAACACCAACCAAGAAAGTTTTTTTAACACCCGATGGTGCAAACCTGTCTGCGGAGGTAAGCGTTACGGTATCAACACTCTGCGGTATTCCCGAAATACCGCTGTTACCAAAGCACATTTCAATTATTCCTTTAAACTCCGCAAAGCTAAGCTCATCTTTTCCGAAGCAGTTTACAATGCTGTCAAGAATATCGCAAAGCATCTTCCAAGAGCTTTCTATGTATTGCGAAACCGAGTATTCACCTCGGCTTTTGTGTTCTTCGGCAACTTCATTTAAATGCTTTGCAACATTACAATCGGTTAAAAGCAGAAATAACGCCTTGCAAAATTCCTCTGCCGTACCCCTTTTCAGCTTGGCAATATTAAATAGCTTTAAGAAAATACTTTTGCGGTACCCATTGAGGCGATTCAAGGTGTTTTCGGTAAGCTCTTTGCTGCTCTCGTTAAGACCGAACGGGTTTTTGTTCCAATCGTCACACCATTCGTCACCGTCAATATTCCAAAGATAAACGTAGTTGTCAATATCTGCAATTTCCTGTTCTGTAAAATCGGTTAAACCGGTTTTAAGCCACTGCATAATATCGGATGATTTATAGCTTCTTGTGGCGCTTAGAGCATACAGCACAAAAGCTGCTGCCTGCATTGCGGAAAACGGTTGCTTTTCATCATAAAAAAGCGGAACCGAATACTTTTTAAAGGCACTGCGTGCAGCGGCAATACAATCGGATACATTTCTTGAAATAACAACAAAATCTCTGTATCTTGCGCCCTCTGTTCTAACCGCTTTTCTTATCGTTCTCGCAACATAGTCAAGCTCTGTGTAGGGTGTTGCGGCGTTAATTATTTTAATTCCGCGGCTGTCACCGCACTCATATTTACCGTTTTCAAGGAGCTTGCAAAGCGCCTTAATTCCCACGCTACTGTTGCAATTTTCGGAAAGATATATCGGCTTTGAACACTCAACATTTTGCCTTATTGCCATTTGCTTAAGTTGATTTACAGTATTCACTATATTCGAAAATAAATGAAATTCATCATCGGTGTGATTTAACGAATAGTCAAACGAAGCATAAACATCATCGGCGTCAATAAACATTTGATTGATCAGTCGGCTCTGTTGCCCTGTAAATCCGTTATATGAATCAAAGAAAACGGTTTTATATTTAAAATATCCATTATCACGTGCCTTATTGTACGCAGTGTCAAGCTGATCCAACGGGTCGATATAGACATTCTTAACCGTTGCTTCATAAGCGGAGATTATAAGTGACATATCGTGCAGTTTCATTGAAAGCAGTTCATTTTCGGTTTCGCTTGCCAATCTGTCAAGTTCGTCCGGTGAAACGCCGCACTGCTTAAGCTCTGCCACGGTTGCGGAAATTGTTGCAATTGAATTAACGGCGCTTTCGTAGCTTTTAAACAGCTGTAATTCACCCTCAAGCTCGCGGAGTGTTTTTTGCAGAATCAGCAAACGAGATGTGTCGTTTATCGTTTTTCCTTGCGCGCCGCCGTAAAGCCTGAATATCTCGGTGCAAAAGCTTGAAAAGCTCAGCACCTTAACACGACTTGCCGCGACATCGCCGAGCTTTTCAAGCAACATTCTTTCTGTTTCAAAAGAAAACTGCTCGGGAACAAAGAGCAACGACTCTTTATTCGTTGCCGCTTTTTCCCCAAGCAGTTGAAATACTTTAGTTGTTTTTCCGCTTTTTGCAGAGCCGAAAATAAATTGAAGCATTATATTTATCCCCTATTATGCCGTTAATATATCTAACTTAATTAAAACACTTACCGCGGTTCAACCTAATATGTTTATTATAACAGAAACGAAGGGACAAATAAAGTATATTATTAAAGAAAAATGATATTGCTCAAAAGAAATGTTACCGTTCCGGGAAGTCCCAACACTGTGCAAAAACCAAGCGCGTATACATTGAGCGGAACGCTGACATTTATAAGCGGACTTAAAAAATGCAAAGCAAGATATGTGCCGGCGCCGCTTAAAAAGCACGCAATAAGCGAGCGCGGAAGCTTGCCGGCACTTGAAGCAAAATACAAATACAACACAGAAAAAACAAATCCGACCGAAATTAAAGCAATTTTCATTAGGACATACCTCCAGTAACACATTATATGTTGATGATACGACGGTATATTACCTATAAATCGGAAGTTAAATTATTTTAAAACCTCAGCAACGGTTTTAAACATAAGCTTAAAATCGTTTTTAACAGATACATTTTCAAGATACTTTAGGTTATACTTCATTTTTTGCGGCAGTATTTCATTGATATAAACACGGTCAACATCGTCGGCTTTCTCCAAAAGCTCTGCCTCGTCTTTAAACTTAATGCTTGCAAGAGATGTAACACCTGCAGGCAAAAGTAATGTGGCAAGCATTTCATCTGTATATTTATCAACATAACGACTCACTTCCGGTCGAGTTCCCACAAACGACATTGTGCCGAAAAGCACATTAAAAATTTGCGGAAGCTCATCTAAACGCAGCTTTCTTAAAAAAGCGCCTACCTTGGTGATTCTCGGATCGTTATCGACCGTTACAAGTGAGCCGAGCTTATCGGCGTTTTTTACCATTGTACGAAATTTAAAAACCTTAAAACTTTTGCCGTATGTTGTAATACGTTCCTGCTTATAAAAAACAGGGAATCCGGAAGTAATGCCAACAGCAAACGCAATGATTATATACAACCAACAAAAAAACAAAATAAATAAAACAGAAAAAACTATATCAAACGCACGCTTGAACACAAGTGCGTATTTTCTGTTTTGCAAAGCTTCATAATAAGGTTTTACAGCATTGTTTTTTAATTTTTCGGGCAGCTTGTCCCAAGCAATCAATCTCACTTACATTACCCTCTTCAACATATACTTATTACTTGCCAAAAACGTATTTAATGAGCATCGGCGGTAAAAAAACAAGCTGTCACAGTGAGACCCCGCCGGGCAAAAACAAAGACAACAGCTAGGAAAGCGATAATAAATAACAGACAATATAAACAAAAAAAGCACTTAGCCTTATGCTAAATGCTTTTTAATGGCAGGGGCAGAAGGACTTGAACCCTCGGCACGCGGTTTTGGAGACCGCTGCTCTACCAGCTGAGCTATACCCCTATGTCCATTGCCGACTGCCGACACTATGCATAAAAGACATTTAGGCTAAACATCGGCACGCGTTTTTGGAGACCGCTGCTCACTAAAGCGCGCTTTAACGAAAATGGTGGGCCATCAGGGACTCGAACCCCGGACCGACCGGTTATGAGCCGGTTGCTCTAACCAACTGAGCTAATGGCCCGTCAAAGCACTTGATTATTATAACATATTTTTTGCCAATGTCAATTGTTTTTTTGAATTTTTTAAATTTATGTAATTTGTCAGTCGCAATAAAGCAAATTTGTTATTTTACAAATTGCCGTTTTTAAAATTACTCAGAAGTCCGTTATAGCAATCGGTAAGCGAACGACTGACAAATTGGGTATCCCACTCTAAAAATCCCGTTGCAACCATTGTGGCAATGCCATGCACAAAAACCCACATTTCCAGATGAAAGATTTTTGCGGTTTCATCATCAAAACCTGTTTTATCCTTAAGAAGCTTTAAAACACTGTTAATTCTATCGTCATCAATAATCGAAAGCTCTTTTGAACGGTCACGCATAAAAAGTAATTTAAAAAGCTCTTTTTCGTTTGAAGCAAATTCGATATATGCCATGCCCGTGGATTTATACGGCGGATATTTTTGGCTTTTTACAGCTTTTTCAATGTAGTTGTAGTAAAGCTCATTAGCGGCAACTATAACCTCCTTCTTCAGTTCTTCCATATTTTTAAAAAGACCGAAAATAGGTTTTACGGAGCAATTAAGCCTTGCGGCAAGTGCCCGCGCGGTAAGTCCGTTTTGTCCGTTTTCCCTTACCGTTTGCAGTGCGGCATTTATAATCTGCTGCTTTGTAAACATTACTTTCGGCGGCACATTTAATCACTCCTTAAATTAAAAATCAGAAAAGCGTTTCTCTGTCTGTATATCGTTATATCAAAAGGTGTTATAGCTAAAAAATGCTGAATCGTAAATGAATCAACTCAGTTTAATCTTTTAAAATATCGTATCATAAAAGCAAATAATTGTCAAATATCGGCTGGCAAAATCGGCAGCATTTTCGCCAGAACAAAAGCAGACGGAGCATTTTAAAATTTGCAGTTAATTTGTGCAGCACCTTTAAAATGTTCCGCCTGCATACAAAAAGCTAACTTATTGCAGCCTCTTCATCCTCACGACGCTTTTGCTCAATGCTTTCGCTAAGCATCATATCCTTAACCTTCATAAGACGTGTTGTTGTGCTGCGCTCATTTTCATCAAGTTTCATCGTAATGTACTTGATCCCTTGCTCGTATCTCGGAATCATAACGTGTTCAAGTGCATTAACTCGGCGACGCGTTTTTTCAATTTCGCTTGAAAGCAGCTGACACGATTTTTCAATCTGTGCCAATTGCAGCATTTTAGGAAGCAGCTTTGAAAGTGAAAGCACCGCTTCATCCATATCGGAAGAGGTATAAGCGTATCCGTATGAGAAAATGTCGTTATCGTCGTTTGTTCTGTATTTAACGGTATATTGGGGAATCATAACACTCATAACGTTTTTTTCGGCAATTTCCAAACCGATTCCCTGCTTCGGCAAAAGCAAAGCTGTATCTAAAACCTTGCCGCTTGTAACGCTTCTTGCAAGTGCCATATCGGCATTTGCAGCTTTAATTCCTTCTTCAACCTCTTTTCTCAGGCGCTGATTTTCATAAATCATATCTAAAAAACGGCGCATCAGCTCATCGCGCTTGTCTTTTAGCAGCTTATGACCGCGGCGTGCGGTAACCAGCTTTCTTTTGAGGTTGGTAAGCTCCATTCTTGTTGCGTTAACGTTTACTGCAGCCAAAATGCGTCACCCTCAATCTTCATAATACTTATCGAGATATTCATCGCTGATACGTTTCAGCTCGCTTCTCGGAAGTATTTTCAAAAGCTTCCAGCCGATGTTAAGCGTCTCTTCAATGCTGCGATCGGTATTATAGCCTTGCGAAACATATTCCTTTTCAAACTCATCGGCAAATTTTGCATAAAGCTTATCCATATCTGTTAGAGCAGCATCACCCAAAATTACCATCAACTCTTTTGCGTCCTTACCTCTGGCATAAGCGGAAAACAGCTGATTCATTGTTCCGCTGTGGTCACCTCGGGTCTTACCCTCGCCTATTCCCTTATCTTTAAGTCTTGAAAGAGACGGCAAAACATCAATCGGCGGCGCAATACCTTTTCTGTAAAGCTCGCGTGAGAGGATTATCTGACCCTCGGTAATATATCCTGTAAGGTCGGGTATCGGGTGAGTTTTGTCATCCTCCGGCATAGTTAAAATCGGAATCATTGTAATAGATCCGTTTTTTCCTGTCTGTCTTCCTGCTCGCTCGTAAATAGCAGCAAGGTCTGTGTACATATAACCGGGATACCCGCGCCTGCCCGGCACTTCTTTTCTTGCAGCTGATATTTCACGCAATGCGTCTGCGTAGTTCGTGATATCTGTCAGAATTACAAGCACATGCATATCCTTTTGGAATGCAAGATACTCTGCGGCGGTAAGTGCCATTTTAGGAGTCGCAATCCTCTCGATTGCAGGGTCATTTGCAAGGTTAACAAACATAACCGTTCTGTCAAGCGCGCCTGTTTCCCGGAACGACTCAACAAAGTAGTTTGACTCTTCAAATGTGATGCCCATTGCCGCAAAAACCACCGCAAATTTTTCGTTTTTACCAAGCACCTTTGCCTGCCTTGCGATTTGTGCGGCAAGCTGTGCGTGCGGTAATCCGCTTGCGGAAAATATAGGCAACTTCTGACCGCGTACAAGCGTGTTCAATCCGTCAATTGCGGAAATACCTGTTTGGATAAACTCCTGCGGATATTGCCTGGCAACAGGATTCATCGGCTTACCGTTAACGTCCATACGAGCCTCGGGTATAATTTCAGGTCCGCCGTCAACAGGTCTGCCGAGACCGTCAAAAACGCGTCCTAACATATCCTCGGAAACAGAAAGCTCCATTTGTCTGCCCGTAAACCGTACCCTACTGTTTTGAAGATTGATTCCGGCCGAATTTTCAAAAAGCTGTACCAGTGCGTTGCTCCCATTGATTTCAAGAACACGGCAGCGACGTTTTTCACCGTTTTCAAGCTCTATCTCACCAAGCTCGTTATACG
>OLWW01001158.1_pt1 | contig 12140 bp, 9 predicted proteins | sample 1673991 | NCBI WGS metagenome assembly OLWW01 (sample SAMEA103958136, study PRJEB25191) | human gut metagenome
CTTAGTTCCGGGAATGGTTGCAATCGTCCACAGACCGTTAAGCTCGGGAGCCGCTGTTTTAATTTGGTTATATGCAGTATACGGCTGAATTGAGAGAGGCATTTCGCCCGTTCTGAATCGGCTGTAAAAGTCAAATGACCTGTCAAGACCATATTTAGTGTAAAGCTCTGTCCAGCGTTCAAAAGCGGAATATGCAACCTCATCGTTAAATCTTGTTTTGCTGAGGTTATCGTTATAATATGTACCGCCGTTTTGAACCAAGAACTTATCAAAGGTTCCTATACCGCTTGAAATACCTGCGTTTGCAGAGTTAACTTCCGGAATACCGATTTTAAGGTTGGCATTCTGAATCTTCTCCATTGCCTTATAGAAGTCATCCCAAGTTTTAGGAGCGGTAATGCCGAGTTCTTCAAAAATATCGGTGCGATAGAACATAACGTCAAACGTCTGTGTTTCAGGCAAAGCATAATATTCGCCGTTATAATAAAACGGTGTCCATGCGCACTGGCGGAACTGTGATTCAAGATTCTTTTTATATGAAGTCAGAGGAAGCAAAGCGCCGCGCGCAGCAAGATTCATGGGCGTATCCTCGCCTATCATAAGTGCGCAATCCGGTCCTTTTCCTGCCAATGTTGCACGGATAAGTGTTGCACCTGTGTCAACCATGCTCAGCTGAATTGATATTCGCTTACCGTCGGAAGTAACAAGCTTTTCGGCATTATCGCTTATAAGTCTGTTAATAATCTTTGCCTGGTCACGACCAGTGGAAACCCAAACCTTAACCGTTTCGGATTCACCTGCATTAACATCTTCCGTGCTTGTCATATTGTAGTCGACGGTAAAAGAAGAAATAAATTGTTTCCATGTGAATGCAACCGACTCAAAGAAATTGTTGCTGACGGCCGGTGCTTCGGTATCAACAGGAAGAACAACCAAATAGTCAAGCTCCAAAGCAAGCTTGCTTATTGTGCCGACAAGACTGCCTAATGTTTCAATGCAATCTTTAAACTTGGTAAGACGCTCCGGGATCTCATAAGCGTCCTCGGAAAGATCGCCGACAACCTGTGCCGCATAGTTAATTGAAGAAGCCTGAGAGCCGTCTGTTCCTGTTATCTTTTTAACCAATGCAGCTGTCTCATCAAGAAACTTCTTAACGCCCTTCATATCGTCAAGCAAAGTAGGAATCTGCTGATCGAGGGTGTAATCGCGATACGAATCCGGCTCGGTCGATGTAACGGCAATAATCTGACGATAAAGCTCGTTCATATCAAGAACTGCCTGCTGAACGTTACGGAGAACCTGACTCATCTCGCCTGTTGTACAAGTGAGCGAAAGCTTATTTGCTCCCTCATTCAAATATATATAGTAATCCTTATCCTCGTTTCCGAGTGTAAGCATATACCAGCTTTGCTGATATTTAAACTTAATGCTTTCCGCTTCTTTAAAAGGCACCTCACCGTTAACCTTAAGCGTTCTGTATGAATACATACCTGCGTTATAGTTTTGGCGGGAACGCATTGCAAGCTTATAAAGCCCTGCCTTTTTAACGTTAACCTCCCAAACTATCTCGTCACCATTGGTTGCCCAGTTGCTTGTACCTATTGTATTAAGCTTTGTGTATGCGGGGTCGTTAGGCTGAGTTGACGCACCCGATTTGTCATATGTAGGATAAAGAATAACGTTATTTTTTGAATATGTCTGCTCAGCTTGAACCTTAACGGAAAGGTCATTTGCCTCGCCAAACTTAACACCGTTATTTTTAACATAGTCCGAATCGCTGAACTTCGAAATATATTCATCATATGAAACTGCCATTTTCTTGTTGCCTATATGCAGCTTGGAAATTGCAACAGCTTCTTTTTCAAGCTTAATGCGAACGGTATGAATTCCCTTGGTCAAATAGAACTGATACGGCTCGTCGTAAAGCCCTTGAATATTTATGAGATCACGCGAAGTCCAAGTCTGCTTTTCTTTTTGTGTGGGTCGAATATCGTCGGCTTGACCGTCTTTATCCGAGCACTCAAAATATCCGCCTTCGGGAACCTTTGAAGCATCAATGCTGTCCTCCCAAATTCTCGGAACAGTGATTTGACGTGCCTCGCTGTAAGGAATTTTACCGTCAATACTAACAGTAATCTCAATATCCTTTTCCTTATAAGGAAGCTGGTAATAATCAAGCGATATACCGTATTTGCCGTTTTCCGGCACTTTAACCTTATACTCAACCCAACCGTTATCATCGTCAAGCACAACAGCATTAACGTTATCATACTTGCCTATTTTGGGTTTTTGAGCATTTGAAAAGTCCGTGCCGTTAACGGTAATGAAACCATAGTGCAACGAAGCCTTTGAGTAATAATTGTAATAATCATAATAAGAGTCGTTTTCTCCACCCTTATATGCATCAATAATACTCTGTGTCTCGCTGTTCAATTCACCGTTAGCGGTGCCGGAGTTTGCAAACGCGGAGAACGGCACTGCAAAACCTGTTAAGGCAAGCAAAATGCTCATTCCAAGACAACATAACCTTTTTCGCATTGTTCAGCCTCCTAAATAATATAACTGCGATGTCGGCGTTAAAGTAATAAATCGTTCCAACAACTCTAAAAACGACGAATCTGCCGATTCGCCTTAAAAAGCTGCTCCGAAAACGATGACCACACACTTTTTCGCCCTGCATTTGAATGTAACCGCTGCCCATATCACGGAAAAATCAGCCATATTTTCCGCCTGACATTATGTCATTTTTTAACCATTAGACAACTGCGTTACATTGTATTGCACAACAACTTACTTTATTTTATCACATTTGCACGAAAAATCAAGATAATTTTAGAAGAATATTTCAAATAATTAAACATTTTTTGTAAAAAGCAACAGCTTAACCGTCAATTGTTACAACAATTCGCACAACAAATGGTTAATTATTGGCAATCATTGTTATTTTCAACTTCGACGAATTAAGCCAAAACGCCTTTCTGAGCATTTTCATTATCAAAAAAATGTAAAACTTGTTGTTTTATGTCACTCTTGCCGATGCACCAAGTATCGTATACAAAAACCGAATCAGGTCTTCATGCGCAGCAGCGAACCTTTTGGAACAACCTCGTTATACGGTATTTTAACAAGCTGCATAGGATGCGGTGCAACTTCAATCAGGTCGCCGTGCTCGTCAAGCATCGAGTTAACTGTAAAACAAAACGGCTTGCAACGCGGAACTAAACAGTCAAGCTCTTGCAAAATGCTGAATTTGTTTTTTACTCTTGCAAGAATAAATCCGTCTTCATAGCCCTCAACCACCGCAGCAACGGCATAGTCGCGAATATATCCTGCGTTCTCATACGTCTGTGAATTCTGCGGCGTGCCGAAATAAAAGCCTGTGGAATAAGTGCGGTGACTGATTTTATTCAGCTCGTCCGTAACCCAGCTTGGTGTATTATATGTACTTGGGTCTTTCAAATATTCATCAATCGCTCCGCGGTAGGCATTGGCAGTAACTGCGGTATAATAATGTGATTTTGCCCTACCCTCAATTTTAAAACTCGTAATACCGCTTTTTATAAGCTCCGGTATATGCTCTGCCATACAAAGGTCGTTCGCATTTAGGATATATGTTCCTTTTTCGTCCTCAGTAATATCAAAAAACTGACCCGGTCGCTTTTGTTCCACAAGTGAATAGCTCCAACGGCACGGCTGCGCGCAATCGCCGCGGTTAGCGTCACGTCCCGTCATATAAGCGGAAAGCAAGCAACGCGCTGAAAACGAAACGCACATTGCACCATGCACAAAAGCTTCAATCTCAAGCTCCTTCGGAGTTTTTGCACGGATTTCCGCAATCTCGCCAAGTGAAAGCTCACGAGATACAACAATACGCTTTGCGCCCAGCTCATAAAAAGCACGCGCTGTTTCGTAGTTGACTATCCCCGACTGCACAGAAATGTGCATCTCAGCATTTTCGGCATATTTTTGTGCAAGCTTCAGTGTGCCGAGATCGGAGATTATAAGTGCATCAACCCCTGCCGAATCGCAAAGCTCCAAAAAGCTCGGCAGACGCTCAAGCTCATCATTTCTTACAAGTGTATTGCAAGTTACATAAACCCTGACACCGTTTTGGTGGGCATATTTCACCGCACTTTCAAGCTCGCTATCGGCAAAGTTAGCAGCCGCCGTGCGCATACCGAACTCGCTTCCTGCAAGATATACTGCGTCTGCACCAAAAAGCACAGCCGCTTTGAGCCGTTCAAAATTGCCTGCCGGACAAAGCAATTCGGGATTTTTTTTATTCAAGCTGTTTTGCATATTTTCAGTCTTCTCCCCACTTGCCTTGTGCTTGCAGCGAGCTTATAACGGAGTTATGCTCTTCATATGTTTTAGTATAATAAAAATTAAAGTCGGTATCAGTAACAAAGTAGAAGTACTTGCCCTTCATATCCATATCCGGTTCTAGTGCTGCTTCAATTGCCTTATTACCCATTGAGCAAAGCGGTCCCGGCGGCAAACCCTCTGTCTTATTCGTGTTGTAATTATCACCGTACGGATAGTTGGCCGTGGGAGAAGAGCCGAGCAATCGAGGTTCATCGCCCCAATCCTCAAGTCTGCTGTAAAATACAGCGGCAACCTTCGGCATCTCTTTATAGTAACCGTTACATTCAAGCTCTATTACAGAAGCCATTGAAAGTATTTCGTGCACGGAATATCCGCGCTTTTTAGCTTTATCGGCAATATTTTCCGGCAATTTGCTTTGGAAGTTTTCAAGCATTTTTGTAATTGCCGCCTCTGCCCCCGCTTTTGAATGCCATTTATAAAACTCATATTTATCGGGGTACAGGTAACCCTCCAAACGATAATGCACGGATTTTGTGGGAATATCCTTAATGAAATCAAAATCAAACTTGCTGTTTTGTACAGCGTCGTAAAAATCCACTTTACTGCAAACGCCGTTATCCTCCAAAAGCTTTGCAATGCTGTCGACAGTTGCCATTTCGGGAATTGAAACAGTTACGGTTTCGCTTGTAAAGCCTTCGACAGTTGAAAGCTCGTTGACAAGAGCAGCATAGCCCATATCTGTGGTAAGGTTGTGCACTCCGCTTGTGAACTTTTCATAATAACCCTTTTTACCGGCGTAAAGTTTAAAAAGAAACGGGAACTGCACAGCTCCCTTATCGTGAAGCTCGTCGGTTATTGTTTCAAGAGCCTCGCCCTTTTCAATCGTTATGGTAATGCTCTTTGAAGCACGTAATCCCATATAATCTATAACGCCGAAAATAGCGCCCATTGCAATACCTGCCGAAACTGCAAGAATTGCAATAAGCCATATAAATGTGCGAAGCACACCTTTTTTTCTGCGCTTTTTACGCATTGCTTTTTGTTTTTGACTCTTGTTTTGTGCATCGTCATTTTTCGGCTGTTCAATTGAAAAACCACTGCCTATAACATATTCGTCGGCAACCTGAGTGCTGTTGTCGGCTTCGATACTTTCAGTGTGAACAGGCTGTGTCTCTTGCACTGTCTGTTGCTCCTGTCGATTCTTAATCGGATCGAATTCTCCGGTTTTAAAATTGTTTTCCATAGCTTTCACCGTTCCTTATTCTTTCATAGTCTGCGGTTTCGCTGTTCCGAAAGGCAGCGTTTAATATATTTCTCGGTTATAATATAATCCAGCTTTCTGTCAAACCTGCCGTGCATAAGCTTATATTTTAAATCCTGCATATAGCAAAGTCCTGCCGTAACTCCGTTATATCCTGCAATGTACCTGTCATAATATCCTTTACCGTAGCCCAAGCGATAACCGAAACGGTCGATCATCATTGCAGGCACAAGCATAAGTGAGTTTTTGCACTCGGTTGCAATCGGCAATGAGCTGTCGGGTTCCAAAACGGAAAAAGTACCCGGCGATAATTCATCAATTGAATTTATATAATGAAAAGTCATATGTCGTGTTTCGGGAATACATCGCGGAACTGCGACGCGCTTACCGTCGGCGATGGCTGTATCGATAATTTTTCTCGTATCGACCTCAATCGGGGTTGATACATATATATACAGTGTTTCGCAGCGTTTATACTCCCTCATACGCTTAACATTTGCAAGCACACCGCTGTCTAAAAGCTGTTTTTGCTCCGGCGTTAGATTCCTGCGACGTGCTTTTGTGGATTCACGAAGCTTTGATTTGTATTCCCTTAGGTCTATTGGGCGCATTGCATATTCTTCCTCAACTTTTCAACAAATTCCGCGCCCTTTATCTGCTCCGCAATCAAAAAACCAAACTCCAAAGCAGCGCCCGCTCCCCTTGCTGTTATAACATTTTCGCTTTTCACAGCCGGTTCATTTACAATTGTTGCCCCCGGCAGTTTATCCTCAAAGCCCGGAAAACAAGTTGCAATTCTTCCGCAAAGAAGTCCAAGCTCTCCCAAGACCGAAGGAGCGGCGCAAATGGCACACAAAAGTCCGCCAGCACTTGCTGTTTGTTTAACGGCATCTGTAACTATCTTGCTTGCCGCAAGATTTTTTGTGCCGGGCATACCGCCGGGCAATATAATGCCTTTACAGTTTTTCATCTGAAGTTCGCTGTCTTTAATATCCGCTCTAACGGTAATGCCGTGGGCACCTGTTATCTCTTTAGAACCGACGCCTACTGTTATGGTTTCAATTTCGCACCGTCTTAAAATATCAAGAGGCGCCAAAGCCTCTGTCTCTTCAAATCCGTCTGCCAAAAATAAATAAAACATTGTATTTCCTCCGCTAATGTTGTCTGCAAAAGCTATATAAGCCTTTTTACAATATCAAAAATTTCATCGGCTATGCTTTCAATACTTCTCAATGTGCCGTCGCTTGTGCAGTCAATACTGATCCAACCGTTCTGCCTTGCGGCAAAAACGGCGGCATTTCTGCAATGCTTCTGATATTCGGTACTGCTTTCGTGAATATCGCGCCGGCTTTCATCGCCGCCGTACCTAGTTGCCAAAAGCTTATCCGAAACCTCTTGTGGCATATTTAAAAACAATACTGCGTCCGGCAAAGGTATACCCATTTTGTTGTACTCAAAATCGTAAAGCCAATTGCAAAAATCCTCCCATTTGTCTTGTGGAAGCTTTGAGCATTGATGAATAACATTTGATGTAACATATCTTCCGCAAAGCACAATGCCGCCGTTATTATAAAACTCGCCCCAATCCTCTTTAAATGAAGCATAGCGGTCAACCGCATAAAAAGCGGATGCGGCATATGCGTTAACACTCTCGGGGGTCTTCCCGAAATCGCCGTTAAGATACATCTTAACAGGCTCGCAGGCCTTTGAGCCGTAATTCGGCAGCGACACCTTGCGGCAGTTCACATCAGACGCTTTAAGCCTTTCAAAAAGTCTGTCAAGCTGAGTGCTTTTACCGCATCCGTCAAGCCCCTCTATAACGATAAGCTTACCCATTTTGTACCTCTTCACGAATCTGTTTGTATTTTGCTTTCATTTCCGCCGCTTTTTTACAGCTCATTTTCCCCTCGTGACAAGCACCGTCTACACAAGCTGGACCCACCTTGCCGAAAAGACTCGGTGCTTCCTTATAAACAAGCTTATACATTTGCTCAGCCAAATCTCTGATCTCCCACTGTGCACGATTGCAAAGACGGTGACGAAAGAAATTGTATAGACTTCTTACATTCATCGTAACCACCATTTTTGTGTCGCAGGCATTGGGAAGAACAAAACGGGCGTCTTCGTTTGCTTTCTTTTCAGCTGCTTTTTCAGCAGCCTTTTCTTCCATACCGTCAGCCATCATCTGCTCTTTATGGCGGGCGGTTAAAATGCCCTTAAGCTTTTCGTAATACACCCTGTCGGCCTCCATAGCCTCTAAGAAAACCTGTTCGGCTTCCGGTATCGCGGCAATTTCCGGCGGAGTGATATACTGAAAGTTATCAAGCGATACATAGCGCTGACTTTGAACAGAATAAGACGCAAGCCTATGTCTTGTTATTTGCGCAAGCAATGCGCGCGATACACCCTCTATTCCAAAGGTAAAGCTAACGTGTTCAACCGGGCTTTCGTGACCCATATCGGCAAGCATCTTAACAAAGCTTTCTGTTTTTTCTTTTGTTAAACCCCGACTGATTTCCGTAACTCCCACTTTAGAGTAGCAAAGCTTTGCCGCGGCGGCAACCACCTTTTCCGGCTCGGGAGTATGTGCAATAAGCGTGACTGTTGACATAATAATAAACAATCCTTTCTTAGCGCCTACTTAAAAACAATATGCTCTCAGATTAAAAGCTTTGCGGCGCTTTCTAAAAGCACAGAATTAATAGAAAACCGTGCGTCTTTGTTTTAACCTACAGTTAAAACGCATTATCTTACCGAACATTATATCAAAAAAACCATCGTAAGGCAACAAAACTTGCAAAATATGACGAAATTTTTTTATATTTCAAAAAAGCTCTTTCATAATGCGTCAAGATGTGATAAAATATTTGTTGAAAAACCAATGTGGAGGGACATATATGTCAGAAAACAAACACGCACCGTTCGGAGACCTTGCCATTATACCCCTTAGAGGCTGCGAGGAGCTGGCAGCAAAGGTAGATTACTATTTACTGCAATGGCGCGGAATGCCCGACGAGCACACATTTATTGTCAATGTGGACTGTCCGCGTTTCGGCACAGGAGAAGGCAAAGCGGTTTTGAATCATACCGCACGCGGTCTTGATGTTTACATTGTGGTTGATTGCTTTAACTACGGTGTTACATACAAGATGTACGGAAAAGAAATTCCTATGAGCCCCGATGACCATTATCAGGATTTAAAGAGAGTTATATCGGCACTCGGCGGCAAAGCTCGTCGCATAACCGTTGTTATGCCAATGCTTTATGAAGGCAGACAGCACCGCCGTACCTCGCGTGAATCGCTTGACTGCGCAATGGCTTTGCAAGAGCTGTGCAATATGGGCGTTTCAAACATCTTAACCTTCGACGCACATGACCCGAGAATTCAAAACGCAATTCCGCTCGGTGGTTTCGACAATGTTCAGCCGACATACCAAATGATTAAAGCAATGCTTAAAACCGTACCCGATATTCGTCTTGACCGTGAGCACACAATGATCATTTCTCCCGATGAAGGCGGTATGTCACGCTGCATATACTTCTCATCCGTTCTTGGTTTGGAAATGGGTATGTTTTACAAGCGCCGCGACTATTCAAAAATAGTTAACGGCAGAAACCCGATTGAAGCGCATGAGTTTTTGGGCAATGACATAAGCGGCAAGGACGTTATCATCGTTGACGACATGATCGCCTCCGGCGACTCTATGCTCGACCTTGCGGTAAAGCTCAAGGAAATGAATGCAAAGCACATTTATATGTTCTCAAGCTTTGGTCTGTTTACAAACGGTCTTGAAAAATTTGATGAATATTATGAGAAGAAAATGTTTGACCGCATTTTCACAACAAACCTAATTTACAGCCGCAACGAACTGCTTGAGCGCGAGTGGCACACAACAGTTGATATGTCTAAATACATTGCATATCTTGTTGATACAATGAACTATGACAATTCAATAAGCGAGCTGCTTAACCCAAGTCAGAGAATTCGTGCAATTCTTAAAAAATACAATCAGATTTAATAGGTACTTTACAAATCTCGCAACAGCTCTATTATGAAAAAATCACACCGACCTAATAAGCATTAAGGCTTACTTGGTCGGTGTTTTTAAAATTACTGCACGGCTTTTACAAAACCGCCTAACGACAGCGCACCCCGAGCCTCGCGCCTTGGCGCAACCGTTTTTTTAGTGTGATTTTTTTATAAATCGCATTCTATCAAAAAAACGGTTTGTAAAGCCGATATATCGGCTTTACCATCGCCCTAACCGGGCGATGCGCGCCAAGGCGCGAGGCTCGTGGTACGCTGTCGGCGGCGGTTAGGCGAACAATAATAATCCGAATCAGTTTTTTCGCTGCGGATTTTCCGCATTGCTGTGTTAAAATCCTCGTTAATCCGAAAGGATTAACTACGTTTTATGCCTTGCACTGCAAAAAATCCGTTACAGGAAAAAATCTGCGACCTAAAACGAGTGGATTTTTGTGCGGATTTTAATGCGGAGGATGCAATAAGGCTTCCGCCTTATAAAGACGACAAGTGAAAATACGCCGAAAATGCACCGTTTTAGGCTGGTTCGGATTTATTATTGTTCGCCTAAGTTAAAAAAATAAAGGTGGGGAAGTAATGCTAAGAAAAATACTCAGTCTTTGCTTTTGTGCTTTAATTGCGGTTAGTGCTTGCGGCTGTGCAAGGAGCAGCAAAACAAGCAACGACTCCGGCGCAGAGGCAACTGACAGCATTGGCAAAGATATCAAAATCGAGTGCTCGGATGACGAATGGGTGAGCGAAAACGGCGACGAGGGATTTTCCACACCGTTTATAAACGCCGAGTGCGAGGACGCATATGATATGAACCGCGATATTGAGAAAGCCGCAGAAAGCTATAAGAATACTGCCGGCAATCAAAAGATAATCGGCACAAAGTACAGCTTTTCGGTTCACAATGCTTTGCTGAGTGTTGTATATTCCGCGCGAAGAGCAGACGGAAAAAACATTTACAAAGCATATAATCTAGACCTATCGAATGGTAAAAAAGCAACAGCTGAGGCGGTTGCGGAATATGTTGGGAAATCTAAATCGGAATATCAAAAGTTTATAAAGGAGCTTTGCACCTTTGCTTTTAATTATAACTTCGGAAGCTTTGAAGGCAAGGTTCCGGTATACAGTGAAATGCTTGAAAAAACAATGGGCGATGAAAATCTACAAAGGGCTGTGCCGATTGTGGAAAAGAGCGGTGAGCTCGGAGCAATTGTAACGCTCTATTCTCTTAACGGCGAGGTAATTCAGGAAAAAGTTGCCTTCAAAAACGGCGAAGCGGTGGTTGAGTGATGGGATTGTTCGGCATTGGCAAAAAGAGCAAAATCGCAAAGAGTTTCAACGGCAAGTGCGTTAACTATGTAACGCGGCGTGTGGAGGACGAAAACGGCGTGCGCGATGAGATTGTGGGTAAAAACGGCAGGATTGCCGTGGTTGACGGTTTTATAAAGGTTATTTGCGAAACCGATGATGTGTTTCGCTGCCGCGAGGATCAGGCAAAGGTCAACGTGCTTTTAAGCGGTAACGGCGCGGTGGTTGAGGGCGAAAACTCGGTTATAGGTTCAAAGGACAAAATTATTGTTTATTATTCAAAATTAAAGTGATGTATATCGTTGTTTGTAATGCACGGTAAAACGGCATTTAAAAATAAAGAGCAGGGGACGTTTTGTCACCTCTCAAAACTATGCCGACAGAATAATTTGCGGCAAAAATCAGGGGGCACAGCAGTAATGAAGGAGTTTTTAAAAAGAAAGGATATCTGTTTTTCTGCAAAGAGGTACGGTATCGACGCTATGAGCGCAATGGCACAAGGTCTTTTTGCCTCGCTGCTTATAGGAACGATTTTTCAAACGATCGGCAAGTATTCCGGTCTTGAAATATTTAATGATATTGCAGCATTTGCTGCTGCTGCTGCCGGCGCCGTTATCGGTGTTGCGGTTTCGTTTGCTCTCAAGGCTCCGCCTCTTGTTATGTATACCGCCGGCGCTGTCGGCGCTGCAGGATACGCTATGGGTTACAATTACAGCGGTGATTCGTCGCTTGCCGCAGGCCCTCTCGGTGCATTTTTGGCGGTTGTTGTGGCAACAGAGCTCGGCAAGGCGGTTTCAAAAGAAACAAAGGTGGATATCCTTGTAACGCCTGCTGTCACAGTGTTTTCCGGCGTTGCCGTGGCAAAGCTTTTGTGCCCGGCGGTGGGCTGGCTTATGTATTATCTTGCACAGTTCATCGGTTGGACAACAAGCATAACGCCGCTTATAATGGGTCTTATTATATCGGTAATTGTCGGCATAATCCTCACATTGCCGATTTCATCTGCCGCAATTTGCGCAATCATCTTTTCTCCTGCCGAAATTGAGGTAGCGGGAAAAAACCGCGAGGGACTTTTGCTTGCGGCAGGCGCCGCAACCGCAGGCTGCTGCGCACAGATGGTAGGCTTTGCGGTTTGCAGCTTTCGTGAAAACCGCTGGGGCGGTCTTGTGGCACAGGGTCTCGGCACATCAATGCTGCAAATAGGAAACC
>OLWW01001159.1_pt1 | contig 12137 bp, 13 predicted proteins | sample 1673991 | NCBI WGS metagenome assembly OLWW01 (sample SAMEA103958136, study PRJEB25191) | human gut metagenome
CTGACAAAAATCAAAAAAACGGGTGATTCTCTCGATTACGCTCTCGGAAGAATCGCCCGTTGACATTTAAATTTTATATATTTTTCAGCATTTTAACCGTTGCTTCGGTATCATCGGCATTAAAAACAAAACTGCCTGCCACAAGCACCGTTGCACCTGCATTTTTGCAATCTACCGCATTTTCCGCATTAACGCCGCCGTCAACCTCAAGCTCAATTTTTCTGCCTGCCTTTTCAATCTCCTTTTTAAGCACCCTTAGCTTATCAAGCGCTTCCGGCATAAATTTCTGACCGCCGAAACCGGGTTCAACCGACATTACAAGCACCATATCCACAAGCGGCAGCAAGTGAAAAATTTCCTCCGGCTTTGTTTTCGGTTTTATAGTAACAGCCGGCTTGCAACCGAGCTTTCTTATTTCCCTAAGCACATTCGCAGGGTCACTTTCTGCCTCAAAGTGAATATTCAAATATTCTGCAAACGGGGCGAAATCCGCAATATACCTATTTGGCTCATCAATCATCAGATGAATGTCTAGCGGCAAAGTTGTATGCCGTTTAATGGACTTTATAACCGGCACACCGAATGAGATATTCGGCACAAAACAGCCATCCATAACATCGAGATGCAGCATATCGGTGTTTGCGTTTTCAAGTTTAACAAGGCTTTTCTCAAGCTCTAAATAATCGCAGGTTAATATTGACGGTGAAACTTTCATTACTGTTTTCTCCCTTAAATTTTATAAACTCCCGACTCAAGCCGCACAAGCACCACGCCGTCGATTTTTAAAAACTGATAAACAGGCTCTAAGAACTCGGCATATTCACTCACCGTGTAGCTTTCGGTATCAACCGTCCACACCTTGCCAAGCTCGCTGTCACAAACATAAATCGTGCCGCCCTCTGCAAAAAGACCGCACGGCTTACCGAATTTTGATGACACGTCGCCGATTCTAAGTGTTTGTCGCATATTTGTGGGGTCAAACCGCGCAACACACTTTTCCTCCGGAAACGAGCACCAGATATCGCGGTTTAAAAACACAACATCGGCAGCTCCGCTCTCGCCGTATTTTAGCTCTCCGTTCCACAGCAGTCTCGCCTCAGTGTCAAACATTCTTGCGCTTCCGTCCGGATAAACACACAGTTGCTTGTCATTCGGCAGCTGCGCAACATTCCAATAAAACGGGTTTTCAAGCGCCGCCTCTATTCTTTCATAATACTGACCGAATTTTGCAAGCAGATAAACGTTCCTTGTTACGGCGTTCATCGTTCCTTTTTCAAAAGATACCAAGTTATATCCAACCACCATCTTACCGCTGTTTTCATCATCGGCACGTCGACACGACACTATAAACCCGTTTGGAAGCGGTAAAATATCAAGCGCTGTTTCGTCGAAAACCTTAATCATATCTTTTCACTTTCCTCTTTAATTTCCTTTGCAAGAAGCATATCGTCCTTAATGCCGTACGGTAGAATCTTAACAATATCTCCCGACAGGTATTTGTCGCTTTCAAGCTGCACCCTTGTGTAGTTTTCCGTATATCCCTCGCAAACTCCGTCCTTTTGCGTTTCCACAAGCAAGCTTGCCGGAATATTAAGGCTTTTTTTCAAAAACTCATTGTGCAGTTGCTCCGCAAGTCTTATCATCTCTTCACTTCTCTGTGACTTGACAGCACGCGTTATTTTACCTTCAAGCTTTGCTGCGGCTGTACCGTTTCTTACGGAATACGCAAAAACGTGACATTTTGAAAAGCCGATTTTCTTAACAAATGCAAGCGATTCTTTAAATTCATCATCTGTCTCGCCGGAAAAGCCAACCATAACATCGGTTGTGACAGCTGCATTTTCTCCGAATGCTCTTATACGCTCAACAAGGTCCTCATAAAATTCGGCAGTGTAGTGTCTGTTCATTCTTTTAAGGGTTTCATTGCAGCCGGATTGCAGCGACAAATGGAACTGCGGACAAAACTTGGGGTTGGCAAACAGTGCAGCCAAAATGTCGTCTGTTATGTGATCGGGTTCAAGCGAGCCCAAGCGCACCCTTTTGATGCCGTCGGGTTTTGAAGCCGCTGAAACTGCGTCGCAAAGTGTAAGCCCGTTGTCAAAACCGTATGCCGAGAGGTTGATACCCACAAGCACAATTTCACAAAAACCGTTTTGCGACAGCCTCTCAGCCTCTTTCCCAATGTCCTCAACACTTCGTGAGCGCACCCTACCCCTGCCGTATGGAATAGCACAGTAAGAGCAAAAGCGGTTGCAGCCGTCCTCAATTTTCATATAGGCGCGTGTTCTGCCTGAAAAAGCGGAGATGCTCGGTGTGCAAAACTTTTCGCCCTGCTCGTGCTTTTCAACAGCCAATACTCTTTCACGAGTATTTAAAAACTGCTCCACAAGCTGAGGTATTCTTTTGTGGTCGGTGTTACCGAAAACAATATCCGCTGCGTCAAGCTTATAAGCTTCATCGGGAAAAGCCTGCGCCATACAGCCGCAAAGCACCGTTATACAGCTTGGGTTTTGTTTTCTTATATGCCTTAATGTCTGCCGTGTTTTGCGGTCGCTCTCGGCAGTAACTGTGCAGGAATTAAGCACAAATACGTCAGGGTTGTCGTTTTCATCAACGATTTCGTATCCTATATTTTGAAATATTTCACGCATTACCTCGGTTTCGTATTGGTTAACCTTGCAGCCGAGGGTGCAAAATGCAATTTTCATTTCTTTCTCCGAATCTTTTTTACTCTTTCATATCCATTATACATTTTGCCGCATCAATAATCAATACATAATAAACAAAATATGCTTTTAATTTTTACAATTTTGCTTGACATTTTGTTGACAATACATAATAATATTTATATATGTTGCAAATGCATTGGCATGCGATAATAAAGACTGTTACGGTTTTTTGTTATCGTATCCCTATCCTAAAGGAGTGACTCATTTTGGGTAAATCATATATTTCAACCTCTGTTATAAAGCGTTTGCCGCGGTATTACCGTCATTTAGCAGAGCTTAAATCAGAGGGAAAAACACGTATTTCATCGGTAGATCTTGCCGCAAGACTCGGCCTTACCGCAAGCCAGATTCGCCAGGATCTCAACTGCTTCGGCGGTTTCGGTCAGCAAGGATATGGCTACAATATAGAACAACTGCACTATGAGATCGGAAATATCCTCGGTTTTTCGCAAATCAAGAAAACGATTATGATCGGTGCAGGTAACCTTGCGCGCGCAATTGCGCTACATATGGGCTTTGAAGCAAAGGGCTTTCGACTTATCGGAATTTTTGATAAAAAAGCATCACTTATAGGCGAAACAGTTAAGGGTATGCCGATAAGACACATTGACACGCTTGATGATTTCTGCCACGAGAACTTCCCGACAACAGCAATTTTATGTATCCCCAAGGACCAAGTAAAAGAAGTTGCCGACCAGCTTATTGCGCTTGGTGTTCGCGCTTTTTGGAATTTCAGCCACTATGACCTACTGCTGGAATACGACAATATTGTTGTGGAGAATGTGCACCTCGGCGACAGCCTTATGACGCTTAGCTACAAGTTTGCAAATCTCGAGTAGCAAGGAGAGTTTCAATTGGGTAAATACAGCGATATGCTGATAGTTTCGGATATTGACGGTACACTGCTTGGCAGCGACTTCAAAGTAAGCGATAAAAACCGTGCCGCTTTGGAAAAATTCAAATCAGGCGGCGGCAGATTTTCACTGGCTTCGGGCAGGAGTATCGGCGATGTTATTGCCATCGGCAGCGGTCTTTGCAACACCTGCTGCATCGGATTTAACGGGACGGTTATAGGAAATTCGGAAGGTATTTCTTACGCTTGCGAATTCGGTGACAGAATAAAAGAAACCGTTAGAAAAATTGCTGCTCTTGCGCCTTATTCCGATGTTGAATTTGTTACAAGAAACGGAATTTTTGTACTTAATGCAAACGAACTTACTGCGCTGCACAAAAGCCTTGTAAGCGATGCGGTTTTTGAGAAAATATGCACGTTGGACGAGCTTAAAAATCCTGTGTATATGCTGGCTTTTTGGATGCACGACAGCAAAATACCGCAATTTGCCAAGCTGCTGAAAGCGCTCGGAACAGACAGTGAATTTAACTGCTTCAGAGGGTACAAATACAGCTATGAAATTACCCCTAAATCCGCTAACAAGGGCACAGCCGCAGCAAAGCTTAAATCAATGACGAATGCCACAAGACTTTTTACCGTGGGCGACAACGAAAACGACCTTTCACTGATTGATGCTGCCGATGTTTCTTTTGCGCCGAAAAATGCAATCGAGCTTATAAAAAGCGTTGCCGACGTGCAGCTTAAAAGCTCTGCGGACGACTCGATTTTCCCCGAGATAATAGATTATATTGACAGCAATTATTAAGACTCTTGAATTACAATAAGGTGTAACTGCGAAACGCAGCGGCAAATAAGCCGTTGGCTTTGCCACCGCCTGCGGTGGTGGGCGCTCTGACGCGGCGGCACTGAAGCGTGGGGTAAAATATGTGTGCCGATTCAGGAAGGCAAGAATACTTAGCATTAAAACCGACTGCACATCGGGTTTTCTAAAAAAATTATAAAAGCGAACAAGCAGCCACTTATCGCATAACGAACAGTGACTGCTTGTTTTATTTTTTCATTATTGCCCGATATGGCACGTTTTAAAGCGCATTTATCTTAATACTTCTTGCGTGCAACATAGCTTGTGTGAAGAGCGTGGTGCGCTTTCTCGCAGCCATATCCTTCATACCACTCGCTGTAAAGCTTTTTGACAATAGGTGACTCGTGAGATTTTCTTAACGTCATCTTTGCGTCCTGATCGTAAAGAGCCTTTGCGCGAACTGCCTTAAGGTCAACGGTATCGCGTACGGACTGAGGCTGAATCGGCTGTCCGCCGCCGTTTACACAGCCGCCGGGGCAACCCATTATCTCAACAAATGTCCAATCTGCCTCACCGTTCTTAATGCGGTCCATAACCTCTTTTGCTGCAGCCGCACCTGAGGCTACGGCAACCTTTATATCAGAGCCGTTAATGTTAACGGTAGCTTCTTTAAGACCATCTGTGCCGCGGCATGCCGTGAAGTCGATCTCCGTGTTATCCTTGCCTGTAAGCCAATCGTTTGCAGTTCTTAAAGCAGCTTCCATAACGCCGCCTGTTGCGCCGAATATAACAGCGGCTCCTGTGTCCTCGCCGAGCGGATTGTCAAACTCTTCGTCCGGCAAAGCGGTAAACTTGATACCTGCGCGCTCAATCATTCTGCCAAGCTCGCGGGTAGTAAGTGCAACGTCGGTGTCGGGAACGCCTGCGGCTGCCTGATCGTCGCGGCCTATTTCAAATTTCTTTGCAGTGCAGGGCATAACGGATACAACAAATATATCCTTGGGGTCAATGCCCATTTTTTCTGCATAATATGTCTTAATAACCGCACCTGTCATCTGCTGCGGAGATTTGCAGGTTGAAAGGTTGTCGAGCATATCGGGATAATAGAACTCGCAGAACTTAACCCAGCCCGGTGAGCAAGAGGTGATCATCGGCAGTGTTCCGCCGTTGTTTATACGCTCAACCAGCTCGTTAGCCTCTTCAACAATTGTGAGGTCGGCGCCGAAGTTGGTATCAAAAACCTTGTCAAAACCAAGACGGCGCAGCGCTGCAACCATCTTTCCCTCAACATTTGTTCCAACCGGCATTCCGAAGCACTCGCCCAAGGTTGCGCGAATTGAAGGGGCAGTGTGCACAACAACGTGCTTGCTCTCATCAGCCAAAGCTTCCCAAACCCTTGCGGTGTCGTCGCGCTCTGTCAATGCGCCTGTGGGACACACAGCCGTGCACTGACCGCAGGAAATACAAGGTGATTCACTGAGATTCTCGTTAAACGGAGAGCCGATATTTGTGTCAATACCGCGGTCATTTGCGCCGATAACGCCTACATACTGCTGCTTGCAAACCGCAACGCAGCGACGGCAAAGAATACACTTGTTGTTATCGCGAACAAGGTGCGGTGTAGAGCAATCAAGCTCGTAGTGCGGTTTAAAGCCGTCGAAAGCCGAAGACTCAACACCGTAATCACGGCAGAGCTTTTGCAGCTCGCAATTTGTGGAACGAACGCAGGAAAGGCACTTTTTCTCGTGGGTTGAGAGAATAAGCTCCAAGGTAGTTCTTCTTGCCTTCTGAATTTTTTCGGTGTTGGTAAGAACCTCCATACCCTCGCTTACGGGGTAAACGCAGGCGGTAACAATGCGGAAGCCGCGACCCTCGTTAACCTCAACAACGCAGATACGGCAAGCGCCTATCTCGTTGATATCCTTCATAAAGCACAGGGTAGGTATTTCCATACCCGCTGCCCTTGCCGCCTCCAAAACAGTGGAGCCCTTGGGGCAGGTAACGGCGATGCCGTTGATTTTAAGATTTATCATATCCATTATTGTTTACGGCTCCCTTCTTAAACCTTGCTAACGGCTTTGAATTTGCAGTTGCTCATACATACGCCGCATTTTACGCACTTTTCAGAGTCAATTGTGAACGAAGGCAGCTTGTGACCCTCGGCAATATAGTTAGTCTTTTCAATTGCGCTTGCGGGGCAGTTTCTTGCACACATACCGCAGCCGATACACTTGTCTTTATCAATATTGAAAGAAAGCAAATCTTTGCAAACACCTGCGGGACAGCGTTTTTCGGTTACGTGAGCAACATATTCCTCACGGAAGAATTTAAGAGTTGCAAGCACAGGGTTAGGCGCTGTCTGACCTAGTCCGCAAAGCGAGTTTTGCTTGATGTAGTGGCAAAGCTCCTCGATCTTATCAAGATCCTCAAGCGTTCCCTTGCCCTTTGTGATTTTATCGAGCATTTCAAGCAAACGCTTTGTACCTACACGGCAGGGTGTGCACTTACCGCAGGATTCATCAACGGTGAATTCCAAGAAGAATTTAGCCATATCAACCATACAGGTATCTTCATCCATAACGATAAGTCCGCCTGAACCCATCATACAGCCGATTGCAGTAAGGTTATCATAATCGATCTCTGTGTCAATAAGACTTGCCGGAATACATCCGCCGGAAGGACCGCCGGTTTGTGCAGCCTTAAACTTCTTGCCGTTAGGAATACCTCCGCCGATCTCCTCTATAACCTCGCGAAGTGTTGTTCCCATCGGGATTTCAACAAGCCCGGTGTGCTTTATCTTGCCACCCAAAGCAAATACCTTTGTTCCCTTCGAGCGTTCTGTACCCATTGAAGCGAACCAATCGGCGCCGCGAAGAATGATCTGCGGAATGTTTGCAAAGGTTTCAACGTTATTTTCAACTGTCGGGCTGTTGTAAAGACCTTTAACCGCCGGATATGGAGGACGCGGACGCGGCTCGCCGCGGTTACCTTCGATCGATGTCATAAGTGCGGTTTCCTCACCGCAAACAAACGCACCGGCGCCGAGACGAATGTGAAGGTCGAAATCGAAGCCTGAATTGAATATGTTTTTGCCGAGCAGACCGTACTCGCGAGCCTGGTCGATTGCAATCTGCAAACGCGCAACAGCGATCGGGTACTCTGCACGAACATAAACGTAACCCTGTGTTGCGCCGATGGCGTAACCCGCAATTGCCATTGCCTCGATAATTGAGTGAGGGTCACCCTCCAAAACAGAGCGGTCCATAAACGCACCGGGGTCGCCCTCGTCGGCATTACATACAACATATTTCTGCGGAGCCTTGTTGGGAGCGCAAAGAGCCCACTTTCTGCCGGTGGGGAATCCGCCGCCGCCTCTGCCGCGCAGCCCTGAATCGGTAACGCATTTGATAACGTCCTCAGGAGTCATCTCCGTTAAAACCTTGCCGAGTGCGGCGTAGCCGTCCATTGCAATGTATTCGTCGATGCTCTCGGGGTTGATAACGCCGCAGTTTCTTAAAACAACACGGTTCTGAGTTTTATAGAACACGGTGTCGTTTAGAGAAACATTACCCTCAACCTCTTCTTCACCTGTGTCGTTATACACAAGTCTTTCAACAATGCGGCCCTTAAGAAGGTGCTCGGAAACGATTTCAGGCACATCCTCGGGGGTAACACGGCTGTAAAAAGTTCCGTCAGGATGAACAATAACAACAGGACCCAAGGCACAAAGACCGAAGCAGCCTGTCTGAACGACCTTTACTTCTTCCGCAAGACCGTTTTTGCCGATTTCTTCGGCAAAGGTGTTTTGAATTGATTTACTGCCGGACGAAGTACAACCCGTTCCGCCGCAAATCAGCACGTGAGTTCGAATCATATAACGATACCTCCAAATTATGCCTTGTTGGCAGCGATTGTATACTCTGTTACAACCTTGCCGCCTTTAAGATGCTCTTCAACAACGCGGTTTACCTTTTCCGCAGTCATTTTAACGTATGTAACCTTTTCCTTGCCTGCTTCGTAAACCTCAACAACCGGCTCGAACTGACAAATGCCGATGCAGCCTGTCTGGGTAACGATAACATTTGATGCAAGCCCCTGCTTGTTAACCTCGTCTACAAATGCGTTAAGAACAGGACGTGCGCCTGCAGCAATACCGCAGGTTGCCATTCCTACAACCACTCTTTTTTCCGAGGAGTCCTCGCGCAGGGCGACCTTGTCTTTCATTTTTTCTTTAATCGCCTGCAATTCTGCCAATGATTTCATAATCTATCTTTCCTTTCTCCTGATTTTAATTTAAAGTGTAAAGGTTAGAATATTGCTCGTTTAAATAATCCTTCACAAAGCAAAGCACTTCATAGCAATTAAGCGGAACATCGTTTCCAAGCTGCTCGCGCATTTCGCGTGTATCAAGCCTTACCTCTTTTTGAAAATACTTATGCACAAACAAAAAGTCGGTTTCCGGATGACCGTTTATAAGCGTTTCCACGGTTGACACTATATCGCCAAGCGGTGTGAAGTCTATATGATTTTTATTGTAAACAGCCGTTACTGTTGTGCCGTGTTCGGCAGGAGATTCATCTGCTGTTTTTGAAGTTATGCTAAAGCTGCCGCCCGTCATTTCAGCAGAAAGCTTTAAAAACGGAACGCCGAGTCCTACCTTTCTTGTTGTGCGGGTTGTGTAAAAAGGATCTGCAACCGATTTAAGCACTTCCCTGCTCATTCCGCAGCCGTTATCCGCAATTTTAAGCGTCAGCTTGTCGGCTGTTTCATCAATCAGTATTTCAGTAAGGCTTGACCCTGCTTTAACGGAGTTTTCTGTAATATCAAGAATATTAAGCGATAGCTCTTTCACTGATTCTCTCCTTGCGCTCTGAGAATTTCAAAAAGCTTTTTTCTTACAAGCACGCTGCTGTACGGCTCGTCATCAATATCAAAATAACCTGCTCTTTCACTAACATCCCAAAGATAGTGAGCGTCTGAACACACAAGCTTCGTTATACCATCAAGGTCATACATTTTACTGTATTTCTCAATGCTTTCGGCACTGTGAAATTCTGCGCATCGAAATCCGCAATCCTTCGGAAACGTTCCAAGCACCGCCACAATTCCGTTTGCCTCGCGGTCGATATGCGCAGGATAGCAAACAGCGCCGAAACGCTTTCCTAAAGCCGCACATTCTTCAACGGTGATTGTTGTTGCATTTGAAAGCAGGTGTTCGTCCTTACCTATAACCTCATCGTTTTCATCGGTGATAAGCTGTTCACCGTAAATATCCACGCGGTTTTTAATAAGGATTCTTCTGCTTTGCAAAAACAGGTCAAATTCCGTTGCCGCCTCAAGCTCTTCAAAAAGAAAAACTATATGAATATCCTCAGCGGTGGTAAGCTCTGTTCCCGCAATCGGCACAATGCCCTGCCGCTTTGCCGCGGCAAAAAACGCGGGACAGTTTTTTGTGGTGTTGTGGTCGGTAAGCGCCATTACGTTAAGCCCGTTTAAAGCGCCCATTCCGGCAAGATTATTCGGTGTATTGTCGTTATCGGCGCACGGCGACAAGCAAGAGTGCATATGTAGGTCGTAATAATATCTGTTCATAAATTCTTGTTTAAAAACAGTGCCGCTTCATATGCGCTGAGACTTGTTGACAACACATTTATGCCCTTTTCGTTTGCCGCTTTTGCAACGTCGCTTTCAAGCTTTACATCCTCTGCAAGCAATATGCAAGAAACGTCTGCAAGACTTGCCACGGCAACAGTATTAATGTTTGACATAATGGTTATCCAAATATTATCCTGCCGTGCTCTGCCCATTACCCAGCTTAAAAGGTCGCCTATATAAACACCGTTTATTTCGCGCTCGCCGTCAGGCAGAGATATTACGTTTATTCCGTCCGTTCGGCATAGCTCATTAACTGTCATTTCGGCTCCCCCTTAGCTTTAAGATAACTCTCAATTGCCTGCCGCATTGTTAAAATACAGTCTTCCTTATCAGCACGTCCCTTAACAACGTCCTCTGCAAAAGCACGGCAGTTCGGCGCACCGCAGGAGCCGCAATCGATTCCCGGCAGCTCGTCTTTAAGCCGCTGTATATCCGCAAGCATTCTCATTGATTCCGCCATATTTTCACTGAGTCTTGAAATAGGCTGATAAAGCGGAAGCTCGTTGAAAAAATATCCCTCGGGGATATATTCCGATTCTTCCTTCGAAAGCGAATGCTGAGAAACGGGCAAGTATCTTCTCAGCGTCTGCAGACGTGCTTTTGCGATAAATGGGTTTTGCACCGCCGCAACGCCGCCGACGCAGCCGCCCGTGCAGGCGTTAAGCTCGATAAACTCAAGCTTCGGAATGTTGCCGTTTTCAATTTGGTCGAGCACACGAATAACGTTGTCGATACCGTCTGCCGCAAGATAGTTTTCATTGAAGATTGCCGTTGCCTCGCCGCCTGTTGACGCCCAGCCTATTCCGATCATTCCGGAATCTGACATTGCCACAGGCACATCGGTAGGCTTCATCTCGTTAATAAGCTTAAAATAAACATCGGAAATCGAAACAACCGCGTTCACCTGACTTTTGTAATCGCCGAAACCGTTTTTAACATAGCTTGCCTTTGAAGGACACGGCGATATAAAACAAACGCCTATATCATCATCCGAAAGCTCGGGATGCTGCTTTTTGGCACGCACTCTCGCAAGCTGCGCCGCAATTTCCATCGGCGGCAGCATTTGCACAATGTTATCATTCAGAAACGGAAATCTCAGTGCAATAAGCCTTACCACAACAGGGCAGGCGGAGCTTATAACCGGTTTTTTTATACCCTCGGTTTTAAGGTAAAGCCTTGTGTATGCCGAGACCAGCTCTGCCGCTGCCGAAACCTCATAAACATCGTCAAACCCAATCTTCAAAAGACCGTTAAGAACATAGTCAACGTCTTCCAAATTATCAAACTGACCGTAAAGCGTTGGGGCAGGCAGTGCGATTTTCCACTTAAAGCTCTTCATATCATCAAGCTTATTGAAAACCGCTTTTTTTGCCTTACTTGGGCAAATGCGAATACACTCTCCGCAATCAATGCACCTTGCAGGATCTATAACCGCACGGTTTGAACGTATGCGAATTGCCTCTGTCGGGCAATGTCGCAAGCAGGTGGTACAGCCGTTGCATTTTGAAACGTCCAAAAAAACTGAGTGTTCATATGTATTCATATAAATACCTTTTTAATCGGTATGCCCGATATTTACCCTCATTGTTATGGTTGTGCCCTCTCCTATGACAGACTGAATATCCATACTGTCGGTATAGCGCTTCATATTAGGAAGCCCCATTCCGGCGCCGAATCCAAGCGAGCGTATGCTGTCGGGTGCTGTTGAAAAGCCCTCCTGCATTGCCTGCTCTATGTTCTTAATGCCGGGTCCGTGATCGCAAAGAACTATCTCTATTGCATCCTCCAAAACGGTGATATCCGCTTTGCCGCCGCCTGCATGGATAACCATATTTATCTCGCCTTCATACATGGCAATTGAAACTCGCCTGATGGTTTCGGGGTCCAAGCCAAGCTGCCTAAGGCTTTTTTTAACCTGCACGGAAGCGCGTCCCGCAGAGGTAAAATCTTCCCCGTCAACATCGAAATGGAAGCGAAGCCCCTCGCTCATTTCTTCACCTTGTTTCCGACAAGACCGTTGCAGTAAAGAATGCCGCACGCGTCATACATACGCTTATCGGTTGTCATTAAAACGATGCCGCTTTCCTTTGCCAGCTCA
>OLWW01001177.1_pt1 | contig 12005 bp, 7 predicted proteins | sample 1673991 | NCBI WGS metagenome assembly OLWW01 (sample SAMEA103958136, study PRJEB25191) | human gut metagenome
CCCGGGCCGAATCCCGGCCGAAACCGTAAAAATTATGGAAAACATGAATAAATATGCATTCCCGCTCGCGGCGCTTCTTTTCGCCGCCTGCAATTCCGGCGAAGAGACCACGACCACGCAGATCCAGGAGCCCGTCGCCACGATCCTCGAATACACCCCGGCACCGGGCCAGTTCATCAACGGCACGATGGCCGGGTTCGACCATGTGGCATCGGAGGCAGACGCCCTGCGCTATGCCGCCGACCGCCTCGCCTCGAACAACTGGGTTTCGCTCGGCGGCTGGGGAGGCCGCATCGTGGCGGCCTTCGCGGAACCCGTGCCCAACACGGGCGGATACGACCTCTACGTCAAAGGCAACCAGTTCGACACGTCGTCCGAACCGGGCATCGTGTGGGTGTCGCAGGACGCCAACGGGGACGGAGCGCCCAACGATACGTGGTACGAACTGCGGGGCAGCGAATACGACAACGCCGAAACGATCCGCGGCTACAAGATCACCTATACCCGCCCCGCGGAGGCGGACGCCCCGGTAGCCTGGAGTGACAACACGGGCGGCAGCGGCACGATCGACCGTGTGAAAGAACACACGCAGGCCTACTACCCCGAATGGCTCGGGGAGCAATTCACATTCGAAGGGACACGGCTGCCGGACAATATCGGAAAAGCCGGGGAAAAATGGACGATGGAGCCTTTTGCATGGGGTTACGCCGACAACTATTCGGCCTCCGACCGCACCGGCATGACCAACCGCCTGCGGATCAGCGACGCCGTAACGGCCGATGGCGCCCCGGCCAACCTCGCACAGGTCGACTTCATCATGGTGCAGACAGGGGTGAATGCCAAAGCGCCCCTGATCGGCGAGGTATCGACCGAGGTGAGCGGCATCGGCTGCTACCGCACCGTCACGAAAAAACAATAACCGCACACGGCGACCCGCCCTGCCCGTGGCGGCATAGCCCCGAATCCCGGAAACGATGACCCTCCGCGACCAACTGCTCGAACTCCAGGAGCCGAAATACATGAAATTCACCGCGGCACTGATGCCGGGCGTGGAAAACGTATTGGGCATACGCCTGCCGGTACTGCGCAAGATAGCCCGCCAGATCGCCGCAGGCGACTGGCGCACATACCTGGCCGAAGCCGAGGATTTCTATTTCGAGGAGCGGATGTTGCAGGGGCTGGTGATCGGCTGCGCCCGCTGCAAATGGGTGTAGCCGGGCATGATGACGCCTTTATTATTTTCCGCCTGCGCGACGATCGCCCCAAGCACATCCTTTACCAGCGCGGTGATTTCATCGATCTGGTCTTTGAGATACATTCTCAGGTCCAGCGCCACCTGATCGTTCCGGCTGCGGGCGGTGTGGAGCTTTTTGCCCACATCCCCCAACCGCTGGGTCAGCACCTGCTCGACGAACATATGGATGTCCTCGCACGCGGGGTCGAACGCGAGCGCGCCGCTGTCGAGATCGTCGAGGATGCCCTGCAGCGCGTCGATGATGGCATCGGCGTCCGCCTGCGGGAGGATGTGCTGCGCGCCGAGCATCGCCGCGTGCGCCATGCTGCCCGTGATGTCCTCGCGGTACATCCGGCTGTCGAAGCGGATGGAGGAGTTGAAATCGTCCGCGACCGGATCGGTCACGCCGGCCGTGCGGCCCGCCCACATTTTTGCCATGGTGATGGTCTCCCTTCGTGCGTTGTCTCCACAGAGAACCGCTTCGCTGGGTTCTCGTTTGAAAAAGCTTTTTTGACAGGCTGCCCCGCGCCGGGAGGCCCGGCGCGGGGAGAAAATCATTTCTATATATTTATTGTACCGCTTACATGCTCTTGCCGTCAACCTTTGCCTGCACGGCGATCGGCAGACCGTAGAGCTGGATGAACCCGGCGGCGTCCGCCTGGTTGTAGTCGCTCTCGCCGAAGGTGGCGATCTCCTCGGAGTACAGGGAGTACGGGCTCCAGACGCCGGCGTTGATCATGTTTTCACCGCCGCCGAAGCTGCCACCGATGCTGAACATGGTGTTTTCGTTCGGACGATAGTAGGTACCGATAGCGACTGCATTAGCGCCGGCATAGTTGCCGTAACCAGCTGCGAAGTCCCACTTGTTGTCCGGGTCAAAGTCGAGCGGGTGGAGGGCTGCCAGAGCGGCTGCGTCAGCACCGACGCGGTTGATGCGGCTATCTAGCTTGTTGAGCGAATGGCTCAGGCTGTTGATGTTTTCTGCATTGGCAATGACGGCCTGGTTCGTGTTGTAAAGCTGACCACCATTGACAGCGTCTGTCGAGCCTTCAGCGATTTCGCCATCCTTCAGGTTGGTGATTTTTTGATTGTTCATGTTGACTTCCGATTTGATATTAATCTGGTCACCACTCTTGGCTTCGATACTGTCGACTTTAACATCCTTATTCAGCGAAAATCTGATGGTTTCTGTATTCTTCTTTTCCGTTGCTGGTTCGGTGGTAGTTGTAATATTCCCATCACCACTGAAGAAAATTTCTTCACCATCATTGAGGTCAGCAACCTTTGTCGGGTCCGTAATGTCATCCGTAATCAACTTAACCGCATTAGAGGTGTACTTCACATACATTTTTTTACCTGTGCTAGAACCGTTTTCTAGTTCTGCTGCTACGGCTTCTTCTGCCAACAAGAGCGAATTCATCCGTTTAGCAGGTGCCGGGGTAATCGTTTCGGATTCAGTAGGAATGGATTCAGAGACAACAGACGGGTCGGAATCTGTAGACACATGTACCATACCATGTTCATTGCTGAGCCCTTCAATATTGACATTGATAGTGTATTGGTTACCCGCCTTATTAACACTGATACCGTCACCGGCCTTGATGGACACTTGCGAACCGCTGATAGCCGATTTGAGCTGACCGACGTTGACTGCATCCATATCATCTTCCCCAGCTAAGACATTGGTGATTTTATGTTTATTGGCATTGATTCCGCTGGAGTTGATGTAGGTCAAACCGCCGACCATAAGGGGACTTGTCGTCAAGGACGAGTTGCCTACGTTAAGCGCACTGGCCGTGAGGGAAACATCTTTGCCGACCTGGAGAAGTTCATCTGTCAACGCCGTATTTTCACCGACTTTGACGCTGCCCTTCTTATCTTTATTATTAGTCAAGTCGAGATTGTCGCTAAGGGAGAACGAGAGATTTGCGCCAGCATTGCTGATGACCAGGTTGTCATTGCCGCTGGAGAAGTCTACCGTGCCGTCCGGTTTGATGTTGGTCTTGCTAGATTCTTTACCGTTAGTCGTCAGATTCCAGCCTTTGCCAGCCGTTTCGACAGCTTCGCCAGCTTTACCTGCAACTTCCTTCAACTGTTCTTCCGTTGCAGCCCGGCCACTGCCGTTTGCAAAACCGGTGTAATCCGTCGTTTTATTGGTCAGGCCAGTAATCGTAGCCGTTCCACTACCGCCGTTGACCAGGACGCTGCCGATACGAGCCATCGAGCCTTTAATCGTTGTCTGGTTACCGATACCGCCGTCGACCGTAATCTCAGCTCCATCGATTCTCGTTTCATTAGTCAAGCCATTCTTAGCCTGGGAAACCGTCAAGCCATTGTTGCCGAAAGACAACTTCGCGCCGCCCGATTTAGCACTGATAGAGCCATCGGAGCCATTGAGCTGAATCGTATCGCCCAAGTTGACATCTTTATTGAGATTGACTTTGTATTCCACAGGTCCATTATCTGTCGTCGAAGTTTCAACGGCCGTGTTCGTCCCACCGATAACTTTCACAGCATTTTTAGCAATATTGTTGATAACGGTATTTCCTTCATTGGTGATATTCGACAGATCCGACTTGGCGATGCCCGTAATCTTGGCCGTGCCATCAACTGTATTGCCATTGCCATCGACGTAGGTCATGGTAACGGGACCCTCATTACCTACGGCATATTCCTTCGCTTCGATATGACGATCTTCACCTTTGGCGAGGTTCTTAATGTACGTGTTACCTTCTTTAGTGATATTGGTGAAACTCGTATCTGCCAAATCTTTAGTCGCAAAGGTAATTTCACCATCTTTAGTACTTTCAACGACTAAGTGTTTGTCCGTGCTGTTAAAGTTGACTTTCTGATTGACAGCCGTGACGTCCTTACCGCCAGCCTGTGCCGTCCAGAGATCGCCCGAGCTTGCCAGCCCTGTCGTGGAAATCTTGATGTCTCCATTGTTGTTGCTGGTAATAGCGATGTTGTCGCCATTGATGAAGTTCAGCGTATCATCTTTCTTTACAGTCTTGGCAACCTGACCATTGACCTTAGCAGTCCAGCTGACATCCTGTAAAGCGTTGTAAACCGTATCGCCAGTGACGATGTTGGTATCGCCCTTATTAATCGCACCATCCGTCTTGACATCTACACTGTAAATAACGTGTCCATCTGTCTGGTCATGCGTCGTATTGACAGTAGTATTAGTTCCATTCTCCAATTCAACGCGGGCTTTCTTGAGCTGTGTAACATTGACAGCATCCGTATCTACAGTACCGGCTGCCAGATTGGTAATCTGACGGGTATGAGGACTGCTACCATCCGAATCACTGCCTAAGGAAACGGCACCATCAGTAGACTTCCACACAGGAGAAGTACCCGCTTCACCAACCGGAGCATAGCCTTTCATGCCAGCTGCTCGATCAGCTACAGAGCCTTTACCGACAGCGACCCCACCTTCAGCACTAACGGAGGAATAGGCCCCAATGGCAGTGCCTTCACGAGCCTTAACCTTTGCAACTGTCCCTAAAGCTGTTCCCTTTTTCCCTTTAGATAAAACTTCAGCGTTTTCACCTAAAGCTGTACCATCCTCCGCATAAACGTGCGCTAAAGAACCGACAGCGGTTGCTGAATCAACAATAGAATCTTGATTTCCAACTGCTGAATAAGCGCCAAGGGCCATACTGTTACTTCCATTAACAAGTGATTCATTACCAACAGCAACAGAATATGCATTAATAGCTTCAGCATTGTATCCTAAAGCCATAGAGCTTTCTCCAGATGCAAGACTGCCATTTCCTACAGCTGTTGCATAATTACCGGAAGTAGTAGCCCCATCAGAATTTTGGCCAGATCCAATAGCTACACTGAACTTACCCGAAGCAGAAGCATTGACACCAATAGCAATGGAGCGTTCGCCTGTTGCACCATCATTATCATAGTTTCCTATTTGAGAACTTCCTGGCAAAGGAGCAGGCGGTGCCTTGACGCTAAAGTAATGTGTTAAGTCTTCCTTACCTGCTAAACCAGAAATCGTAATGGTTTTGACTTCTTTATTAGAAAGATTATTCATATCTTTCACGGTTAAAGTAACTTCACCATTGCGAACCGTATATTTCCCATCAGAACTATTTTTATTCGCTACCAACTGATAGTCTGTACTACTTAAGCCACGAGTTAACCGGCTTAAATCGACAGTCAAATCATTCAATCCTTCGCGCTCCAGGATAAGTTCATCATAGTTATTGAGCCTTGCAGAGCTTACATAATTGTTGTTCGCAGAAATCTTAGTTCCAGTGATGGTAATATTATCCCCAGCCGCGTAGTTCTGACCGGTCTTGATCTTGTACGTTTCGCCATTAATGGTAAGGCCAGTAGTAGCTTCTTTGGTTCCTACAGCTTCCACTTTCGAGCCTGTCGAAAAGGTCTTAGAAACTTCTTGTCCATTCGTCGTGTTGGAAATACGGACATAGGTATCCTTACCATCCGTTCCGCCACCATTAGTAAGGGTCAATGTCCCATCGACAGCCGGGCTGGTCGTACCATCACCATTACGCATGAGGGAAATGGTTGCCGAGGAAGCGTCCGTGCTCATATCAACGGATTTAATATCATTATGATAAAGTGCGAAATCATTGTCCCGCAAAACTCAGACTCAGATGCCGCTGCGCGGCGTCAAACTCAAACTGAAGACATCGCCTCGAGTAACCCTCGGCTCGTGAAAAAATAGTGGCTCGTGGTTCGTGGCTCGTAAAAGCCTGCCATTATACTCGGATAGGCTGTGGTCGAACATCACAGCGGGCCGCCTTATCCAGGCGGCCCCTACGCAGGCCCCAGTCGGGGCATTTTTTTACGCGCTGAGGGTATCACGAAGCGTCGTTGTTAGTTTGAGTCTGTCGCGGCGGAGCCGCATCTGAATCCGAGGCGGCCTGCGTCTTTTCCATGTTATAATAAAGTTACCATGAAGAGAGAGGAGTCATCACCATGAATGAAGATATAGAACGTTATGTGCGGGAGCACCGCTGTGATTTTATGGAATTACTTTGTCAGATTATTTCTCTGCCTTCGCCGACGGGTCACGAACAGGCCAAGGGGGAATGGATTCTCCAGTATTTGCATGGTTTAGGGGCCCGCAGCGCCTATCGCGACGAGGCCGGCAATATTCTCTATCCCTGCCATATAAAAAGCGGTGAAAAGGTCGCCCTTTACACCGCTCATATAGATACTGTATTTAAAGATTTACAGGAAATCCCCATTCATCAGACGGGACACATCTTGTCGGCACCGTCGTGCAGCGACAACAGTGCCAGTATTGCCGGTTTATTATTCATCATCAAAATGTTTTTCGATTTACAGCTCATGCCGCCGCAGGGCCTGCTCTTTGCCTTTGATGTCGGCGAAGAAGGCCTGGGCAATCTCAAGGGGATGCGGCAGGTCATGGCCGATTGGCACGACCGGATTTCCGAAGTCGTCGCCGTCGACTGTACTTTCGATACCTTCGTGACGACTGCCGTCGGATCCCGGCGCTATGCCGTGACGGTCGAAGCTGCCGGCGGCCACAGCTGGATGCATTTCGGCCAGTCCAATGCCATTGCCGAAGCGGCCCGCCTCATCAGCCGCCTCTATGGGCTGTCTGTACCGTCCCAGCCGAAGACGACGTACAATGTTGGCACCATCGCCGGCGGTACGACCATCAATTCTATCGCTGCCAAAGCGAAGTTCACTGTCGACTTGCGTTCGGAAAATGCCGACGAACTGGATAAACTGGACCAGGCCTTCCACGCCATCATAAAAGCAGGAGAACGGGAAAGCGTCCACATCGGGACAACGCTCCTGGGCGAACGTCCCTGCAGCCGACTGGACGCCAATCCCCTGGCAGACCGCATCACGGCAATCCGCCAGCGTCACGGCCTGCCGACAACCTGCATTGCCGGCAGTACCGATGCCAACATCCCCATGAGCCAGGGCATCCCGTCCATTTCCTTCGGCTTCTGCCGCAGCCGCGGTGAACACACTTTGCAGGAATCCTTAGACATAGATACGTTTCCAGCCGGTATGATACAAATGCTGGAATTTATGGGGATGTGAAAAAAGGGATTGTCGCACGAAGGCTTTTGCCGTCATGCACAATCCCTTTTTTCACGTGGTTTGCCGTGGTTCGTGATTTGTTTGCCGTGAAGGTTTAAATTTTTTAACAATCTGCTGTATGAAAATATCATTTTTCTTGCAGCTGTGAGAATTTTCGGCAAACGAACCACGCCAAACGAACCACAAAAGGGGCTTGTCGCTTAATGCGACAGCCCCTCCTATCAAGGTGATGCCTATCGTGCGTTGGCTTCGCCGCGGAAGATGGTGCCGCGGCTGGCGTCTACGGTGACGATTTCGCCATTTTCCAGAGTGTCTACGGCATGAGCTGCGCCGACGACGGTCGGGATGCCCAAGGTGATGGCGACGATGGCTGATTCACTGGTCAGGCCGACTTCTTCGGAGACGATGGCGCTGGCCCGTTTCATATAATCGACGAAATCAGCGCGGGCCGAACGGAGGACGAGGATGCAGCCGTCGCTGAAATTCTTTTCCAGGTCTTCTTTCGATTCAGCGACACAGACTTTGCCGATGGCCGAATTACGGCCGATACCGGTACCGCGGAGGAGGACGTCACCGACGACCTGGACGCGGATCATGTTGGTCGAACCGGCTTTGGCAACGGGGACACCGGCCGTGAGGACGACGAGGTCGCCGGCTTTGATGAGGTCGTTGTCGAGGGCTGCGAAGATAGCATTATCGACGACAGCGTCGGTGTCGTTCGCTTCTTTGCCCGTGACGGCCTGGACACCCCAGTTGAGCTGTAAACGGCGGACGATGGCTTCGTGCGGCGATACGGCGACAATCGGGCAGGCCGGGCGGAATTTAGAAATCATCTGGGCTGTGCCACCGCGTTCCGTCGAAGCGATGATAGCCGCAGCGTGGAGGTCCTTGGCAATCTTGACGACGGCTTTGCCGATAGATTCGGTCGTCGTCGTCGATTCGGCGTCGACATCTTCATAGGATTCCGGCGTGAAGTTGCTTTCCGTAAAGGTAGCGACGCGGGCCATGGTTTCTACGGCTTCTACCGGATAGAGGCCGCCAGCCGTTTCGCCGCTGAGCATGATGGCATCGGTGCCGTCGAGGATGGCGTTGGCGACGTCGCTCGTTTCTGCCCGGGTCGGACGCGGGTTGTTGCACATCGATTCCAACATCTGCGTCGCCGTAATGACCGGTTTGCCCGCAGCCTGACATTTATGGATGAGGACTTTCTGGAGCATCGGTACTTCTTCCGCCGGGACTTCGACGCCGAGGTCACCACGGGCGACCATGATGCCGTCGCTCATCTTAATGATATCGTCGATATTGTTGACAGCTGCCTGACATTCGATTTTGGAGATAATCTTCATGTGGCTGTCGTGTTTTTCCAAAATCTTGCGAATCGTCAGGACATCTTTGCCGCGCTGGATGAAAGAAGCGGCAATCCAGTCCATATTCATGCGGCAGCCAAATTCGATGTCGGCGGCATCGGTTTCAGAAACGGCCGGCAGGTTGATGGCAATGCCCGGTACGGCAACGCGCTTGCGGTCGCTCATCTTGCCGCTGTTGAGGATCTTCGTATGGATATCTTCGCCTTCGACGCTGACGACTTCCAAGTTGACCAGGCCATCCGACAAGAGGATGTGGTCGCCGGCTTTGACATCTTGCGGCAGTTCTTTATAGTTCATGGAGGCAATCGTTTCGTCGCCTTCGATGTCACGGGCCGTCAAGGTAAAGTCCTTGCCGGCTTCCATCATGATCGAGCCATTCTTAAATTTGCCCAAACGGATTTCCGGGCCTTTCGTGTCCAGGAGCAGTGCCACAGGGATACCCAGTTTCTGGGAGGCAGCACGGACCATGTCGATGCGCTGTTTATGTTCTTCATGAGAACCGTGGGAGAAATTAAAGCGGGCAACGTTCATGCCGGCTTTAATCATCTTTTCGATAATTTCCGGGGTATTGGAACTGGGGCCTAAGGTGCAGACGATCTTTGTTTTTTTCAGCATATCTATTCTCCTTGCTTCTATTTAATGAGATGATTTTCGTTCAGCTGACGGCGCGGATGAGGTTGAAGACCTGCTGAGCCGTGTTAGTCATATTGCGCAGCGCCGTTTCTTTGTTCATGGCTTCTTCCAGCGGCATGGCTTTATCGACGATAGAAAAGAAGGCGTCGATGCCCTGCTGATTACATTCGGCGGCATCGGCCGTCGTGCAGCCGGCCAGGGCGATGACTTTGGCACCGTACTGCTTAGCCAGCTTGGCTACGCCGATAGGAGCCTTGCCCATGGCCGTCTGGGCGTCGAGTCGGCCTTCACCGGTGATGACGTAATCGGCATCTTTAACGGCCTCTGCCAGACGGATGGAATCGAGGACGATCTGGATGCCTGAACGCAGCCGGCCATGCAGGTAGGCCAGGAAAGCGAATCCCATACCGCCAGCTGCACCGGCACCGGCTGTCTGACTGAAGTCATGACCGGTATACGTCCGGGTGACGGCGGCAAAAGACCGGCTGGCATCGTCCAAGACTTTGACATCCTGCGGCGACGCGCCTTTCTGGGGCCCGAAGATATAGGCAGCACCCCAATTCCCGAATAACGGATTGGTCACATCGCAGGCAACATCGAAGGTGCAGTCTTTCAGGGCCGGCAGGACCTGGGAATCATCGACAGAAGCGATGCGCCCTACTTCCTGCCCGCCTAAACCAATGGGCTTGCCTTGAGCATCGCGGAAAATATACCCCAGAGCCTGGAGCATGCCGACGCCGCAATCACTGGTCGAGCTGCCGCCCAAACCGATGATGAAGTGGCGTATGCCGGCTTCCATGGCCTGCGCCATGACCTGGCCGACACCATACGTCGTCGTATACAGGGGATTGCGCTGTTCTGCCGGCACCAATCCCAGTCCGGCTGCACCGGCCATTTCAATGACGGCCGCTTCCATCCCCGGCAGATAGCCATAAGGACAGGAAACGGCTTCTCCTAAAGGCCCTTGGACGCCGACATAGCGGAGCTCACCATTCAGCCCATCGACGAGGGCTTCGACGGTCCCTTCCCCACCATCGGCTAATGGCTTGACAATGACCTGGACGGGATGGCCGCCATAGGCCTTGCGAACGCCGGCTTCGATGGCCCGGCCCGCTTCGACGGAAGTCAGACTATTTTTCAAGGAATCAATGGCTACAACGACTTTCATGATGATCTCTCCTCTATTTGCGAATTCATAAGGCTGTGTTTCTCTATGCCTATAGTGTAGCAAAAGAGGCCTCTTCTTTCTATGTTATAAAGGACAATAAACTACTATTATTTTCATTTTATAAACCAAGGAAGGGTCGCAACATACAACGCTACGGCATCGCAAAATACCCTTGGATCGAGGCCGGTCTTCCCGGCAATCCGCTTCAGCCGGTATTGCAGCGTGTTCTTGTGGATACAGAGAATCCGTGCCGTTTCCTGGATAGACAAATCCTGCTGATAATAGACCTGGAGCAAATGGATGTCACTGTCCGTCAAATGATGGCAAATATCCCTGCAGTAGCGGCGGCGCACGGCCCCGTCCAGACTTTGCAATAAAAAGGCCAATTTCATATCATCCGCATGAACGCAGAAGACCTGCCGGTCTGCCGCTGCCTGCAAGGCCATTTTGGCCAAACGATACGATTCGTAGATACGGTGAAACGGCTCTTCGGTCCCAATTCCCGCCGAAACGCCTGGATAGAACCATTCTTTCCAACGTGGCAGTTTCTTAGCCCAGTTCGGATAAACTTGACAAGGAATGAGGATAACGAAGATATCCGGGTAGATATATGTATATAAGGTCATCCCCAGCTTTTGACAGGTTTCAGACATTTGCTGACGGAAATCCCCGACTTGGCAAGTTCCCTCATGCCATCGGAAAACGGCAGCAACATACTGGCTGCCTGCCAATTCCGGCTGTTCTTCGGCCAGCTGTTGCACCATATCTTCATCATGGTAGATCAAGGCCATGACTTGACGGCTGCGATGTTCTTCTTCACTGAACGCCTCTTGGCTCAAGCGATATTCCTGGAGGAAGACTTCACAGATTTTCGTCAGCAAGAAACCGTACTGGCCGACGACAGCCGGTTCCCCGGTAATCCCGACAACCCCCAGGACTTGTCGGCCCATGACGATAGGATAATTGACACCTTGGCTGACACCGTCTTCAGGGCAGTCTTCCTGTACGGTCTGGACCTGCCCCGTCCGGGCAGCGACATGGCCGGCCTTATGGTAGGTACCAATACGGCCGCTGTCGGTGCTGGCCATGATACGACCCTGACAGTCGATGAAATTGACGTTCCAACCGACGACGGCCTTGGCCGAATCGACGATCTGCTGGGCCAGTTCATCGGTGATGCGAACTTTCACTTGACATCACCTCATTCCCCACCCTTGGGCAGAATATAATCGGCTAGATGGGCTTCACCCCATTTGCACATAGCTTTCATGATGGGGGTCAGAGTCCGGCCGTATTCTGTTACGCTGTACTCCGTCTTGGGCGGCACCACCGGATAGACGGCGCGCCGGAGCAGGCCGTCCCGCTCCAGCTCACGGAGCTGCTGGGCCAGCATCTTGTCGGTGGCCCGCGGGATGCGCCGGTGCAGCTCGTGGTAGCGGAGGGTGCCCGCGTCCATCAGGTGCCAGAGGATCACCGCTTTATATTTTCCGCCGACAAGGCGCAGGGTGGCCTCAACGGGGCAGGTAAAGCCGCA
>OLWW01001182.1_pt1 | contig 11933 bp, 8 predicted proteins | sample 1673991 | NCBI WGS metagenome assembly OLWW01 (sample SAMEA103958136, study PRJEB25191) | human gut metagenome
TGCCGAAACGGTGGTTTTCATATGTTCCGCCGCTTTTGTCATTCGCTGTTTTACAATATCGTCGCTGCAACTCATAATTTTAGCAATCTGCGTAACGGAGAGCCCGTTGAAATAGTGCAGCATAAGGGTCATACGCTGTGCGTCGTTAAGACGGTCGAGCATGCGATCCATAACGCCGGACGCACGGGCTTTGTCATATTCTCCCTCTTTCATAGAGGAAATTTCTGCTGCCGAAAACAGCGGCTCCGACGTATCGCCTACTTCTTGCAAAAACAGCATCGGCTTCATCTTGTGAACATAGTTATAGCACTTAATTGCCGCAATGTTTTTTATCCAAAGCTCAAACTGGCCTGCCTGCGGCAGGGTGTCGAGCCTTTCAAAAGCACAGGAAAAGGTTTCACAGCAAAGCTCCTTGGCGCGTTCCTGATCGTTCTCAACAAGCTTTGAGCAAAAATAATATATCTGATTTTTATACATCGCATAAATTTTGGCAAGACACTCCGCATTGCCGCGCTTTGCGCCCTCAATAATCTCAACCATAATTCAAAAGTCCTTTGTTTTCGTTTTAATATAAACTTGCTGCTGTGCAAAAAGCCGCACCGTCCGCAGCTTAATTTTTGTCTTATTACAAAATCTTTGATTTGGTTACAACTTTTCAAAGAAAATATAACTATACATGATTATTATAATATAAAAGGTTACAAATTGCAATATTTTCTTTTTGTTGAGAAGCACATGCAGCAGTTTTTGTGTCTTTTAAAAAAATTGCCAACTGCAATACACGGTGTGCCGCGCGGAAACAGGGTATTGCGGCGAGTGGCTTATCAATCTCAAGAACAACGCTTTGAATACTCCTGTGCCACTCGCACATATCTGTTCAATCCTTTTGTTTTCAGCAGCCGCTTGCCTAATTATAGTTTTTGCGTCGGCTGTTTTCTTGATTTTAGTTGCGCATATCAGCTAAGATTTTGCTCCCGCATTTTCTCGTCAGACTAATAACAGCGTTTTTTCAATATTCAAGACATCGCGAAATAATTTCGTTAGACACTAAAAAGCCGCTTTTTGTAAGCTTTAAAACCCCGTTTTCAAAGGTTGCCATTCCGTTTTTTGATAGCTCGGCTGCAAATTTCAGCAGTCCGTCTTTATCGAGCGCTGATGAACCGCAGTCATCAATATCGTTTTTTTGCTCACGAAGTGCCATGTTGCAATATTCTTCAATCGAAATGCCGTCGGCAGTTCTGAGTCCTAACATCAGGTATTCTTCGGCGGTTCCTCCGACGTCTTCAAAAACAGGTCCTCCGCCGTTTATAAACTCGTTTATATCCGATTTGTAATAATACCGTCTGCCGTTCAAAAATCCGTGCGCGGCAGGACCTATGCCTATATATTCTCCGCATTTCCAATAATTCATATTGTGCCTTGAGTAAAAGCCGTCTTTTGCAAAATTTGATATTTCGTATTGCTTATATCCGTTATCCTCAAGCGTATTGCAGCACTGCAAATAAAGCTCGGCGGCGGTGTCGGGATTAGGAAGACTAAGCCTATTTTGCATATTGTAAAGCGGCGTGCCCTGCTCAAGCTTTAGCAGATATGCCGAGATGTGCTTCGGCGACAAAGCGGTGACAAAGCTCAGTGTTTCTGCAAGACTTGCGGCAGTTTGGCTTGGTATTGCCAGCATAACGTCGGCTGAGATATTCTTGATACCTGCTTTTCTTGCGGCTGCAAAGGTTTTTTGCACATCTTTGTTACAATGTCTTCTTGAAAGGAGTTGCAGCTCATTATATGCTGCGGTTTGCACACCGAGAGAAAGGCGGTTTATGCCGCCGCTTGCAGCGGCAGACAGCGTGTCGTAAATATCATCGGCAGGGTTTGCCTCAATTGTGGCTTCCGAAAACGGACCGAATGCGTTCACTGCCTTCAGCAGCCTTTCAACGCGCTTTGCGCCGAGCAGAGTCGGTGTGCCGCCGCCTATATAAAGCGTGTCGGCTTTAATTCCGCGGTATTTTTGCAGTTCGTTTATAGCCGCCGTAACATAAGAATCCATAAGCTCCTCAGTAGCTTTAAAGGAATAAAAATCGCAATAAGCGCATTTTGACGCGCAAAAAGGTATGTGGATGTAAAGCCCTGTTTGTTTCACTGCCGCACCGCCTGACGAAGAAATTTATACATACAAATTTTACTTTATTTTGCAGCGACGGTCAAGCAATTATTACAGCTTTTCCAAAAAACACCGGTGGTATTTTATGTTGCAATAGAAGAAAATGTATGTTAAAATTAATGTGTATTCGAAAATGTTTTAGGATAACGGATTTTGAAAGGAATTGTGTTCCCTTATGAAGTTGAAATTTACCAAAAGGATAATCTCGGCGTTGCTTGCGGCGGCAACTGTTGCGGGTGTTTTCGGCTGCCTAGGTTTTGCTGCGTTTGCCGCAGCACCGAGCAGCATAGGCACGGGAAATTATTACATAACAAACGCTAAAACCGGTGTTCGTCTTGTGCTTTCCGGCAACAAGGACGCAGACGGCACTGTTTTTAAAGCCGCAAACGCAAGCAGTATCGACGTTTCGCAGGTTATGCGTATCACAAAAAGCGGTGACGGCTACCGCATTTGTCCTGCCGAAAGCACAACGCGCTCGGCTGCGGCAAAGCTTTCCGGCGGAAAGGTTGCAGACGGCGCATCGCTTGCTCTTTACAGCTATAACGACGCAAAGGAGCAACGCTTTTATTTTTACAGACTTTCAAACGGAGCATATCAGATTAAAACCGCCGCCAATACTTCACTGCTTCTTACAGCGTCGGGAAAGAATGTAAACCTTAAAGCTGATAATACAAAAGACCCTGCTTCACAGCAGTGGAATCTGGAGAATTTTGTGCTGAAGGGCGCGGGAACCGACCCCGACGGTAAGCTGCCGTACGGCGTTGACGTTTCCGAGCACCAAAGCTGGCAAAAACAGATAAATTGGGAAGCAGTAAAGAACTACGGTGTTAAATTTGCCATAATACGCTTGGGTTACGGCGACAATTTGGCTAATCAGGACGACAGAGCATTCAGCTACAATGTTTCGGAATGCAGACGTCTCGGCATACCTTTCGGAGTTTATATTTACTCATATGCCGAAAACACAAAGCAGGCAAAATCGGAGGCGGCGCACTGCTTAAGGCTTGTTAAAGGTCTGCCGCTGTCATACCCGATATATTACGATTTGGAAGACCCCGACACAACCGCTAAATGCAGCAATGCGGAAATATTGAAAATCGCAAAGACTTTTGAAGCGGAGATTACCAAAGCCGGTTATTCGGTGGGCTTTTACGCCAATACCTATTGGTGGACAACAAAGCTTACCGACAGCTATTATAACAATTTCTCGCGTTGGGTTGCTCAGTATAACACCTCTTGCACATACCAAGGCAGCAAGGATATGTGGCAGTATTCTTCCGAAGGCAAGGTTGCCGGAATTTACGGCAATGTTGATATGAATGTGCTTTACGGACTTATGCCGAAATACACTTACACGGGCGCTGCACTTACGCCGAAATTTGCGGTAACCGCAGACGGAGCAACTCTTAAAGAGAATGTTGATTACACCGTATCTTACCAAAACAATGTAAACGCAGGTCTTGCAACTTTTACAGCGGTAGGAAAGGGAGAGCGTGAGGGTCAGATACTGCTTGTAAGAAACTTCGTAATTGTTCCGCAGAAAATAGGAAGCGCACAAGTAACCGCATCTGTGCGGTTTAAAAACAAAAAGCCCGTTGCCACTGTTAAGGCAACCTATGGCGAAAAAACGCTTCGCAAAGGCACCGACTACACTGTTTCCGTTAAAGCAGGCAAAAACAACGAGGTTGCCACTGTTACCGTAAACGGTAAGAGTAATTTCGGAAATTCGACAGTGTTCAATGTTATGCCGAACAAACCGTCAAGCGTTAAGGTGACCGGTGTTACAACAAAAAAGGCAACCGTAAGCTGGAAGAAAATAAGCACTGCAACCGGCTACAGCTTATATCGCTCAACATCGCCTAACGGCAGCTTTAAATACATCGGCTATGTTAAAAACAGCAAGCCGCAGGTGTTTAACGAAAAGTCGCTTGGCAAGGGTACGTTTTATTACTATAAGCTGCGCGCTTATAAAACAGTGAGCGGCAAAAAATATTACAGCGATTGGTCGAGCACCGTTAAAATTAACACAAAGATATACGATACTGATTTTTCGCTTAAACGCAATGCAAAAAAAGACACGGTGACCGTTAACATTAAAAAGGTCTCCGGCGTTACGGGATACCTTGTTTATATGCCCGATAAAAACGGCAAATACAAAAAGGCGGGAAGCACAACCTCGCTTAGCTTTACAAAAACGGGTTGCCTGCCCGGCAAAACCTATTCTTTTAAAATCCGCACCTATAAAGACACTCCCTACGGCAGAATTTACGGAAAGCTGACAGCGGCAAAATCAACAACGATGTCAAAGCTGCCCGTCACCGATTTTTCGCTTAAGCGCAATGCGGCAAAGGATACCGTGACAGTTAAAATAACTCCGCAAAAGAATGTAACGGGTTATATGGTATACCAAAGGCAAGCAAACGGAAAATACAAAAAGGTTTACCGCGGTGTCGATTCCTCATTTAAAGCGGAGAACTGCTTGCCCGGCAAGACATATTCATTCAAGGTGCGCACATATAAAGACACTGTGGGCGGCAGAGTTTACGGTGCTTATTCCGAAATAGAATCGGTTACAATGAAGGGTGTGCCGAGCACAGATTTTACAGTTTCAAAAAATCGCAGGGCAAAAACCGTTACAGTCAAGATCACACCAAAGAAAAACGTGACGGGATATTACGTCTATCTGCAAAATTCAAATGGCAAGCTAAAAAAGGTTTATAAGGGCACCGAACCGCAGTTTGTGCTGAAAAAATGCAAAAAAGGCAAGAGCTATACATTTGTTATTAGAACTTATAAAAAGACCGCGGCAGGAACCACCGCTTACGGAAGTAAATCCGCACCAAAGAGAATCAAGCTTTAAAGTGGGAATTAAGGCATAGTTTATGAAGCGGTAAAAATCAACATTAAATAACCGAGCGTCTGTAAAGGGCATTAAATGCTTCAGACACTCGGTTTTTTTAAACCGCGCTTTTTGTTTGTTGTCGTTTATGTTCTTCAGCCCGGTTGTCGACACGTTACCTGCAAACACTTCCGAACAGCCTGCGGCATTGCTTTGCGCAGCGCGCCTCGCCGCAGATGCGGGTTGCTTCGCAAGGCTTTACGGCTGACTTAAAGCTTTATATAATTCAAAAATCGGTTTAAATGTAATCGTTTTTCAATGATATTTTCAGCAATTTTAAAAACAAAAAATGTATGCAGAGCTCGGTCATTCTGTTCTTATGTTAATTCTGTACGTAATTGACGCCTGAAAGTATTTAATATCATTGCGTTATTCTATGTTATATCCAAAAATCTCGCTTGCAAACCAGACGTCGTCAACGGTAAATGTTTTGCCGTTTAAATAGTTAAGAACACCGGCGTCGGTTTTGAAGTTAAAACGCAGCTTATAGGAATAAAGCGCGTGATGATGAAAGCCGCGTTTTTTGTCGGCATTGCCGATTTTGCTGTATTTCCCGTCGCCGAGCAACGGGTGACCTATCGAAGCTAAGTGCGCCCTTATCTGGTGGGTTCTTCCCGTGAGCAATTCAACCTGCAGCAGTGCACAATCTTCCTTTTTAACAAGCGTTCGATATTTTGTTTTTATAAAGCGGTTTTGATCGCTTTTGTTTTTTTGCACAAAAACTATATTATTTTTTTCGTCCTTTTGAAGATAACCTTCAAGCAGCGCTTCGTCCTTTTGCGGAATTCCGTGCACTGCGGCAAGATAAAATTTATCAAGCTCACGCGTTTTGATTTTTTCGCATAGTATCCGCAACGACTCTGCATTTTTGGCAGCTATAACAATGCCCCCCGTATTTCGGTCAATGCGGTTTGCAAGCGACGGACGAAAGCTGTTTTCGTTTTCGGGATCGTACTCTCCTTTTTCATACAGGTATCGCTGTATTCTGCCGATCAGTGTGTCGCAATACTCGTGGTCGTCGGGGTGCACAAGCAGGCCCTGCCGTTTATCGATAAGCAAAATATTCTCGTCCTCATAAACAATATTCAGCGAGCGGGAGGCTTTTAAAAAGTCGTAGTTCTTTTGAGATTTTCCGAAAAACTCATCGTTAATATATGCTTCTATCTCCTGCCCTTCGGTAAGGCGCATATCGGCAGCGGCACGTTTTGAGTCTACTTTAATTCTTTTAAGACGTATGTATTTATATGCAAGCGATTTCGGCAATAGAGGTATGTTTTTGGCAATGAATTTATCAAGACGCTGTCCTGCGTCGTTTTTCTTAACTGTAAAAACCTTCATTTTTTCTCCAGCTCCGAGTTATAATTTTTAAATGTTTATTTGTGTTTTGGTTATTTTGTTATAGCGGTAATATACAATATATTGTTGGTTTCGCCAATATACACAAACTGTTTTTTCTGCATTTTAATTTCAAAAAAACAATATTTGTTTTTTTCTTTTGAATTATACCACAGATTACCCCTTTTCAAAAGAGAAATTTTGTTATATAATAGAGAAGCAGAAAAATTTTTAAAATATTTCCGCATTTGCGGCACGCCCACTGGGAATAAATACATTTTTCTCTGCGACGGGTGCGGTGCTTGAAAGAAATTAAATTTCGCAGGGTGGTAGCAATGTCCAATAACGACCATGCAGGACACAGACAAAGGCTCAGAAAAAGGTTTTTACATGATTTGGATTTCAGCAATTTCGATAAGCATAACATTTTGGAATTGGTTTTGTTTTATGCGTTGCCGAGAGTTGACACAAATGAATACGCGCACAAGCTGATAAATCATTTCGGTTCTTTTTCGGCGGTGTTCGACGCACCGGTGGAAGAGCTTATTAAGTGCGACGGGATAACCGAGAACGGCGCATGCCTTATTAAAATGTTTTTGCCTGTTGTAAACGCTTATAATCAGGATAAGTTCAGTGACAGAGTCGTGCTTAAAGACGATTATGATGTTACAATGCTGCTGAGAAGAAAATATCTCGGGTATGAGGTTGAAGTATTGGCACTTATCTGCACAGATAACGCCGGCAGAGTTTTGTCGTACGAAGAGGTTGCCAGAGGCAGTACCGACGGCGTTGATATTGATATGAAAACAATCTGTGATATCATTTTGCGAAACCGTTCAAGCAGAATGATCTTGGTGCACAATCATCCAAACGGCAGCACAAGACCGTCGGTCTGCGATATCAGCATAACAAGAAGAATAAGGCAGATATGTATGGGAATGGATGTTGAGCTTACAGACCACTATATTTTTGCAAATAACCGCGCAATATCAATGCGCAAAAACGCAGATTACAAAAACTTGTTTGAATAAAAAGGGGATACAGAAAATGGAAAGCTACACCGTGCGCTGCGGAAACGCAAGCCTTTGCACCGATCTTTTCGGCGCTCAGCTTAACTCGTTTTGCATTGGAAACCGTCAGTACATATGGCAGCGCAACCAAAACGTTTGGCGCGAGAGCGCGCCCGTGCTTTTCCCGATCATCGGCGAGCTTAAGGGCGAGGGAAAGACAACAGTTATCGACGGCAAGGCTTACCATATGCCGATTCACGGTTTTGCAAAACGCAGTGCTTTTAAGGTTGCGGAGTCTGACGAAAGCAGTGTTACCTTAATGCTTGAAAGCCAAGAGGAAACGCTTAAAAGCTACCCTTTCAGCTTTGAGCTGCTTGTGAAATTTACTGTAACCGAAAACGGATTTTCACAGACATTCACCGTTAAAAATAAAGATGAAAAGGATATGCCGTTTTTTATCGGAGCGCACCCCGGTTTTTGCGTGCCGATGTTTGAAGACGACTGCTTTGAGGATTACACCGTGCGTTTTGAAAAAACGGAAACGGTGGGCAGCTATCGCATAGACGAGGACGGACTTGTTAACGAGCAGGTTACAGAGCCTGTGTTTAACGGCAACGAAATACCTCTTTCAAGAAAGCTGTTTCATAAAGGCGCACTTGTTTTTGAGGGACTTAAAAGCCGCAGCGTTAGCCTTCTTAACAAAAACGGACACGGTGTTAAAATGAATTTTGACGGATTCGATTATTTCGGAATCTGGCAAATGCCCGATGTTGAGCCGGATTACCTCTGCCTTGAGCCGTGGACGGGTATGAACGATTGCTACGGCGAGGACGGAGTTTATGCTCATAAGCGCGGCTGCAAAACGCTTAAAAGCGGCGAGCAGTTCAGCGTGGGCTACACAGTTACGGCTGTTTGATAACACAATCTTAAAATCACTGAATTAAAAAGGTAAATTGATATGAAAGAATTCGAAGTCAACACAAAAATTTATTTCGGGGAAAACGCACTCGACAGGCTTAAGGACCTCAATTGCAGAAAGATTATGGTTATAGCCGACCCATTCGTTGTAAGCGGAGGTCTTATAAACCAAATCACCGCAAGGCTCGACGAGGTTAACGCCGACTATGAGATCTATCACGACGTTGTGCCGGACCCGCCTGTTGAAAAGGTTATATCGGGTGTTACCACTGCGCTTAAATTCAATCCTGATTGTATTGTTGCAGTCGGGGGCGGCAGTGCGATAGACCTTTCAAAATCTATTCGCAAATTCGCAGGCAGGATTGAAATAGGCTTTTGTCCGAGGCTTGTTGCCATTCCCACAACCAGCGGCACGGGCAGCGAGGTTACACCGTTCTCAGTTATAACAGATCCGGCAGTCGGCACAAAATATCCGCTTTCTTCTGTTGATATGGTGCCTGAAGAGGCAATTCTTGACGAGGAGCTTGTTAAAAGTGTGCCGCCCGCAATTACCGCAGACACCGGAATGGACGTTATGACTCACGCAATAGAAGCATATGTCAGCACTCAAAACAATGAGTTTTCGGCAGCTCTTGCAGAAAAATCCGTTGAAATATGCGGTCAGTTCCTGATTCGTTCTTATAACGATAATAACGACACTCACGCACGCCGCAAAATGCACATAGCGTCTTGCCTTGCGGGTCTTGCGTTCAGCTCTGCGTCGCTCGGTCTTAACCACGGTATGGCGCACCAGCTCGGAGCACAGTTCCACATTCCGCACGGCAGAGCAAACGCAATTTTGCTGCCGCATATAATCGGCTATAACAGCAGAATAGGTATCAATACAAGAAGCCGCAAGGAATATGACCCCTGCGTTCACAAGTACTGCAATATGGCAAGGATTCTGGGCGTTTATAACCTTAACGAAATCACTACAATTCACGCACTTATAAGCTATATCCGCTTTATGTGTACCGAAATGCACATTCCGCTGAGCATTTCGGAAATAGGCGGAATCAGCGAAAACGAGTACAAATCGCGCATAAGCCAAATGGCAGAGGCTGCTTTGCACGACGGCACCACCGCCACCAACCCGCGCAAGCCAACCAAAGAAGAGGTTATGGATATTTACTATAAGCTTTGGTAAAATCAAATATCAAAAAAGCACTCTCAATGTTTCTGAAAAAACTGAGGGTGCTTTTCGGTTTTTATGTGTGCGGTAACGGTGCAAAATTGTAACATTTTCAATAATACGGTTGTAAAATCGTGCGGTGTTTGTTATAATAGATACAGTATGAATTGGGACGGCTGATCATTTCATTCGCAAAAGCCGACAGAATGGGCTTTTTATGACATAAGAAACGGAGATTTTTGAATTATGAATATCCCGAAAACAAAAGAGCTTTTCAGCTTTGAGCACACACGTGCTGCGGAGCTGCTTGAAAAAACGGAATATGCCTGGCAGGCGCTGCCGAATATCGGCGAGTTTATTTCGGAGCTTGGCAAGAAACTTCCGGCTGATGAGTTTTATTCGCCGAAGGATGGCGTTTGGATAGCGAATGACGCCAAAGTTTTCGACTCGGCATATATCGGCGCACCGTGCATTATAGATCACGGTGCCGAGGTAAGACACTGCGCCTTTATTCGCGGCAGCGCACTTGTGGGCAAAAACGCAGTCGTAGGTAATTCCACAGAGCTTAAAAACGTTATTCTTTTCGATAATGTCCAGGTTCCGCATTACAACTATGTAGGCGACTCGATTCTTGGGTTTAAGGCACATCTCGGAGCAGGGTCCATTACATCAAACGTAAAGTCGGATAAGACTCTTGTTACAATAAAATGCGGCAAAGAGGAAATTGAAACAGGCATTAAAAAAATCGGTGCAATCGTCGGAGATAACGTTGAGGTCGGCTGCGGCTCGGTTCTGTGTCCCGGCACTGTTATCGGCAAAAACACAAATGTGTATCCGCTTTCAATGGTGCGCGGTACATTGCCGCCCAACAGTATATATAAGCGGCTCGGCGAGATTGCCGAAAAGCATTGAAAAGTCCCTTAAAAAAGCAAGCATTAAAAAAAGGGGGCTCTTTAGTGGAAGAATGGGATATACTCGACCAATCGGGAAACAAAACAGGAAGAAAAATGATAAGAGGAAAGCACAGGCTTTTGCACGGCGAATACCATTTGGTTGTGCACATCTGGCCTTTCGATAAAGACGGCAGGCTGCTTATTCAGCGTCGCTCTAAAGAAAGAAAGCTTATGCCGGGAGAATGGGCTGCCACCGGCGGTTCCGCAATCTGCGGCGAGGACTCGGTTACCGCAGCCGCAAGGGAGCTCGGTGAAGAGCTTGGCATTAAGGTAACTCCCGAAAAGCTTTTATTTGCAAGAAGAATGCGCCGTAAGAATTCGTTTTTAGACGTTTGGTTTGTCAAGGTCGATGTTGATATTGAAAATCTGGTTTTGCAAAAAGAGGAAGTGAGCGAGGTGCGCTGGATTGAAGGCGACCGGCTTAAATACCTTGTAAAAGCGGGCAGGTATCACAACTACGGCAGGGAATATTTTGAACTTGTTTCCAATGCCCTTAAAAAATTTAAAGCGGAGGATGTATCCTTTTGAGTAAGCAACTAAAAAGCAAATGTCCAATTTGCGGTGGGTATTTGTTTGATGACGACGATATTGTATATTGCCCCGAGTGCGGTGCGCCGCACCACAGGGATTGCTGGAAAAGCGTGGGGCACTGCGGTCTTGAAAAGGATCACGGAACAGACAGGGAATATAAGCCTGAAAATACGGAAGAAACACCTAAAAGGCTTTGCAAAAGGTGCGGCAAAGAGCTGCCCGGGGACTCTAAATTTTGTCCTTACTGCGGTCTTAACGAGGAAAGCAGCGGCAATCCGTTAGAGGATCTTTTAAACAATACCGAAAACGATGAAAACAGTGAAGATAGTGATGAAAAAAACGTAAGCTCTCTTTTTAATGCCACGCTTCCGGAAATGCTCGGAGGTGTTGACAAAAACGAGAAAATCGACGGCATTGGGGCGCTGCAGCTGGCAAAGTTCATTTTGTTTATGCCAAACCGTATGCTTCCGAAATTTAAGCGGTTTCAAGATAGCCGCAACAAGGCTTCATGGAATTGGGCGGCGTTTTTTTCTCCATACACTCAGGCATTTTTCAGAAAAATGGATTTTGTCGCAGTTCTTTATCTTTTGGTTGAAATTGCGGCATATGTGCTGCTCACTCCTTTGTTTTATGCAATAAGCGGAAACACAGGCAGCACGACTATGCAGATATCGCAAAGCATTATAAACGGCGATATTGTAATCACTTCGCAAACCGCAATATTCACAACGCTTGGAATGTTGCTCCTTGTGGGAATGAGAGTTTTCGCCGGACTTTTCAACGACTATATTTATAAGCGGCACGTTATAAAAACGATTAAAAGCATCAGGGCAGACCTTGATGCCGACGATGAAGAGCAGTTCCGCAAGAAAGGCGGAGTGAGACCTTTTCTTGCAATGGGCTTTTTGTTCGTTTGGTCTTATTTAAGCTCGTTTTTGCCTGCGATTTTTGCAGAGCT
>OLWW01001183.1_pt1 | contig 11924 bp, 13 predicted proteins | sample 1673991 | NCBI WGS metagenome assembly OLWW01 (sample SAMEA103958136, study PRJEB25191) | human gut metagenome
GGAACGGCAAAATTTTTTGCACTTCTATTGCTTCTTTATCACACATAAGCAAATAGCGCTGATTGTGAAGCAGCGTTTGATATGGAGTCACAACTTGACACGAACTTTTATGCATTTTTTGTCGGCACCAAATTTGTTATATTGATATTTCAACTGCACACCGTTTTCAATTGCAATATCAATCAGTTCAATATTGTAAAAAATTGCTTGATTATCATTCTTGCTCCAATCGTTAACAGAGTAAATATTTTTAATGTGAGACTTAAAATATTTATTTGAAAGCCCACAAATTCTCTCTATTAAATCTTTAGAGTGTTTTGCGGTTATGTGCTTGCTGCTTAAAATACCGTCAATTATCATATGCAGTTCGCTGTCATCAAATTCACGGCAACTGATATAACTGCCTGCTCGGCATGCTTCAATTTCTATTCCTGCCTCCTTTAATAGCTAAATATTGCGACTTATTGCTTTGCGCTCAATAAAGATACCGTATTCGTTTTCAAGATGGGAGGAAATTTCTTCTTGCGTTAACGGATGGTTATAATCACTGTAATCCTTCAAAATTTGAAGTATCCTTAAAAGTGCAAGCTTTTTCGGCTCGAACCCTGCCATAATTGATTCCCCTTTAAAAAATGTAAATTTAACAAGTGCGACATTTGCGGTGCATTAAAATATTATCATTCAAAATAAATTTTGTCAAATCTATTCGGTGTATGCGTATTGTTTTCTTGTCTTAATTAGCATATAAAGGAGATGCAAATGAATAATGCGTTGGGGGTTTCGGCTCTAGTCAGCCTTATCATAAAATAATAAAGACCTTCGGTTTTCAGAAGGTCTTTATTTGCCGGGAATTTATAAAATACAAGCGTTTTTAATAAACACTATTTTCGTTGCTTCAGCTTCTTAGCGCATGCTGTTTTCATACGATTCGATCATCTTTTTAACCATCTGACCGCCGATTGAACCTGCCTGCTTAGAGGTAAGGTCACCGTTGTAACCCTGCTTGAGGTTTACGCCTACCTCGTTAGCTGCTTCCATCTTAAAACGGTTAAGAGCCTCACGAGCCTCGGGAACTACGTTCTTGTTAGACATTCTTATTCACTCCTTTTTGTTTTGTTTTTTTGCGTTTGCAATAGTATTGTATGAGGTTTATGATTAAATATAAGAGGGAAAGTAAGCCATAGTTTTTACCATTTAATGATCGAAGATTTTAATATAAATATTTCCATATTTTCACAGTGCGGATAGCTTGATTTTTTGTGCTGCATTCTGATTGCATAATTGCCGCATTTTATTACTGTTGTCTCAAAGTTTGTTGCTCTTAGGAGGTATTTTACACTACATTAAAGAATAAACGCCGAAGAGTTGGATTCTTTCGGCGTTTATTCTTTAATATTAATCATAATGGATTTTTAATTATATTATCAGTATTCAATATCACGCGGTTCTATATCCGAAAGCAGCAATATTGCAAATGCGGCAAGCAGTGCATAATCCGTTATTTTGTTTTTTAGCTTCACAGGATATTCGGCAGGCTCTACCGTGTTACCGCCGAGTGTGATTATTCTTCTTTGCAGACAAACAGACGCTGTGTTTTCGCCTATGCTTGAGAGTATAAGCGTGCTCTCCTCGCTCATTCCGCAAACTATGGTTTGGATATTATTATTCATCAAAATTTTAAGCGCGCCTTTATCGGAGCTGTATACCACGCCTTTATACTCCTTCGGAATTGCAAGTCTGCAAGAATCCGCAATTTCTCCTATCATAACAATAATGCCGCTTCCGGCATCGATTTTTGCACGGGTTGAACATTCAACAAGCAGAAATTTCGGCTCTGGTTCAACCTCGTAAATATTAGAGCCGCTAATGGCAATTATACCGTAGTGCTCAAGCACGCGCTTAATTTCATCTGCAATATAGCCGCCTGTTATTCCGAATAATACCACCGTTGTCAAGCAAAAACCTTCTTTATCTTTTTATGCGGTGTTTTTTTACTGGTAATTATTGAATACTTTAATTTGCAAAATCCGATAGAACAGGCTCCATTAAAATATTCACTCGTTTTAATATAATATAATCATATAATTGCATTTGCTGTTTTGCAAAGGTAATTTCAACACACGGTTTTATTCTAAACACTTTTCTTTTTAATATACAGAATAATGACTTGATATTTGCAAAAGATAAAGATACATAATTACGAAAGGAGCGTTTAAGGTATGTTTGACAAAATCTGCTTATTGCTTTCAATAATCGGGTCACTTAACTGGGGTCTTGTAGGTCTTTTTAAATTTGACCTTGTTGCGTGGATTTTCGGCGGTTCGGACGCAGTCTTGGCAAGAATCATATATGTTATAGTTGCGCTGTCCGGCATTTGGTGCATCTCGCTGCTTTTCCGCGATAATACCGAGGTTATTGAGAGAAAGAGCTAATGCAAATATTATCTGTTTAAAAGACATATTGATCAGGCGTTATCAATATTTAAAAAACGACAGTCGGCGGAAAGTTCTCCGCAGACTGTCGGTTTTTATAGACATTAATTACTTCTCAGCTTTTTTCTCAGCTTTTTTCTCAGCCTTTTTCTCAGCAGCGGCTTTCTTTTCGTTTTCCGCGTTCTTCTTAACTTCGTCGCGGACTGTGGTGTTTGTCTGAATAGCTGTACGCAAAAGCTTGGTCTTGGAGTGGTCGGCAGGAGACTCAACAATAATGCTGTCGTCCTTAATCGAAACAACCTTGCCGCAAATGCCGCCGATGCTGATTATCTCATCGCCGATTTGCAGATCATTGCGCATTTTTTCCTCTTGCTTTTGTTGCTTTCTCTGCGGTCTTATCATAAAGAAATAGAAAACCGCAACCAGTACAACCAACATAATTATCATTGACCACGGATTTTGTTGCTGAGACGTTGCGTTAGTTGCCAATACGTTAAAATTCATTTTTTGAACCTCCGAAAAATTTTTATCACATCAATTATATATCATAAGCTTCGATAATGCAAGAAAAATATGCAGTTTTTAACAGCTATTTCTGAGTTTTTTAACTGATTCGTTTTTCAAGCCTCTGTGATGTTTGCAAAATTTATCCGGCGACAAGCCACATTGCTTTTTAAAGCGCTTGGAAAAATAAAACTTATCGGTAAATCCACAATATTTTGCAAAGTATTTATGCCATTAGTACTAAAATCTAAATTAAAAGCAGTTTAAAATACTTCATTTGAATCAGGTTTAATTGAAAATGCTTTCAGAGTGGCGGTACGGTTGCTATATGCAGAAGGCATTACTAATAACGGCGTTTGATTTTAATGTTTAAATCTATGAATAGTGTTATTTTTTATAGTTATAATGTGATTGCAATTGCAAAAAATATATGTTATGCTTTTATTAACAAAATTACAGTATATTTTTGGAGGAAAATCTATGAGCGACAAAAGATTTGTTTATCACGTAACACCGGAAACAAATTCCGAGAGTGTTGTCGGCGGAAAAAAATACCGTTTCAGCATTCTTTCGGCAGGACTTATCCGTTGTGAGTTTGATGAAGACGGAGTTTTTGAGGACAGAGCAACTCAAACGGTTGTTAACAGGCGCTTTGAGTCTACACATTACAGTGTTGACGATTGCGGCGAAACACTGAAAATCATTACTGATTCCGTTGAAATTACATATAAAAAGAATCAACCTTTTTCGGCAGAATCACTTTCTTTCAAGCTGCTTATAAAGCCTTACAGTGTTTGGAATTACGGCGAGGATTTTGAGGATCTCGGCGGCACGGCAAGAACTCTTGACGCTGTTAACGGTGAGCTGCCGCTCGGTCGCGGTGTTTGCTCGCGTGACGGCTTTTCGATTATTGATGACAGCTCTACCGCAGCTTTAGGTGATGACGGTTGGGTAACCCTGAGAAACGGCAGCAGCACTGATGTTTACTTCTTTGGTTTCGGACGCAATTATTTAGCCGCTGTAAAGGCTCTGTATATGCTCACCGGTGCGCCTGCAATGCTGCCGGCATATGCTCTCGGCAATTGGTGGAGCAGATATTATAAATACACCGAGGAGAGCTACCTTGCGCTGCTCGATAAGTTCAAAAATGAAAACATTCCGTTTTCCGTTGCCGTTGTGGATATGGATTGGCACACTGTAGATGTGCCCGACAGTGTTAACGCACTTGAAGAAAAACCGCTTACCGGCTGGACAGGATACACTTGGAATGAGAAGTTTTTTCCAAACTACAAGCGGTTTTTAAAAGAGCTTAAAAAGCGCAATCTGCACACAGCGCTCAATTTGCATCCTGCAGACGGTGTTGCGGCACATGAACAACAGTATGAGGAAATGGCAAAGGCTGTAGGTATTGACCCCAAAACCAAGCGACGCGTTAAATTTGATGTGCTGAACAAAGAATTTATGAAGAGCTATTTCGATATACTTCACCATCCATATGAAGATGACGGTGTTGATTTTTGGTGGATGGATTGGCAGCAGGGAAAAAGCTATGCATGGCTGCACGAGCCGAATATCGGCGGTAATCTTAAAAACCCTCTGGAGTTCATCTCGCCGCTTTGGATGTTGAATCACTATCACATAGTGGATATTATGCGCAACCGAAAGCGTCCGATGTTTTTCTCTCGCTTTTGCGGAGCGGGAAGTGCAAGGTATTCAATCGGATTTTCGGGTGACGCTATCATTACTTGGGAATCGCTTAAGTTTCAGCCCTATTTTACAGCAACCGCTTCAAATATCGGTTACAGCTTTTGGAGTCACGATATCGGCGGTCATATGTTGGGTTACCGTAACGATGAGCTTTATATCCGCTGGTTACAGCTTGGCGTGCTGTCGCCGATCAACAGGCTGCACAGCTGCAACGAAGAGTTTATTCACAAAGAGCCTTGGTGCTATTCTGCAGAAACCGAACGCATTGCAAAGCGTTGGCTGCGTCTTCGTCACGAGCTTTTTCCGTATATTTACACTGCTTGTTACAACAACCATTCAAAGCTTGTGCCCATGATTCAGCCTATGTATTACAGCTATCCCGAAACAGGAGCTGCATATGAATGTAAAACACAGTATATGTTTGGCAGCGAGCTGATGATATCTCCGATAGTTGAGGCAAACGATAATTTAGATAAGCTTGGTAAAGCCGAGGTTTGGTTTCCTAAAGGAGATTGGTACGATTTCTTTACAGGCGATCACTATTATAGCAAGCGAAACCGCAAGCTGAATGTTTACAGACCGTTGGACGTATCGCCTGTTTTTGCAAAAGCCGGTGCAATAATTCCTATGACAGCAGACTGTGAGGACAATGAACTTAAGCCGAGAGATACCGTTACGGTGCACGTTTTCCCAAATGCTGATAACACCTACACAATGTATGAGGACAGCGGTGAATATTTGGATTTTGAGAACGGTGAGTTTGCAAAGACCGAGTTTTGGCTGAAATGGCAGGCAGAGCCGACATTTACAATTAAAGCAGCTTGCGGCAAGACGGAGCTTTTACCGCAAAACAGAACGTGGATAGTGAAACTTCGCGCTTTTGATGAAAGCGTTATTCCAACAGCCTTTATTAACGGAAGCAGCGCTGAAATTGAAAAATACATCGACGAGGAGGGCACGGTCTGCGTAAAGATAACCGCTTCTATTGACCACGATATAACAATAAAACTGAACGGCGAAAAGCTGACAAAAGAAAATGAGAGCAACAGAGAAGCATTTATTAAGATACTTGATATTGCACAGGTTTCATTTAAAAGAAAGAACGAGCTTCTTTCAGTACTCGATGCGGCCGATAGCAATTGGCAGTGCTCTTGGAATTTTAATAATTCCTCCGAAAATGAATTTCATCTTGTTGGCGCTCTTAAGGAAAAGTTTTTAAGAGAGAGCGAGGAATTTCCTGAGGATCTGCTTAAAGGAATTTGATTTTGCCTTTGCAAAAATGCTATTAAGCGGTTGAACTGCGGTTCAAAATAAGTTAATTGCTTTTGCACTGTAAATTCCGGCTTTTATCTTTTCTCCCGCACCGTCAGTGCAGCCGAGCCCGTACGCAATGCCTGCCGGCGATGCAAAAAATCAGCAGCATAATCTTGCTGCTGATTTTTTAACCGTTTTTTTCTTTCTGCTTCATCAAGCTGCAAGCTGTTGCGAAAAAGCGGTAGGCGACGGGGCACGGCTGCGCTGACGGTGGGGGAGAAAAAATCGTACTTTCAGGCAAGAAAAAACGATAATGAGCAGATAATACAAAAAGGATACAAGCGCAAAAAAATCGGCGGTGCAATAAAAATAAATTGCACCGCCGATTTTGAAGCTAAAGCTGAATTTATTTTGCCAGGAATCTTGTAAGGAAGTCCTGTGTCTTTTGCTGCTTAGGATTTGCGAAAAACTCCTTCGGCTCGCCCTCTTCACAGATAACACCGTCAGCCATAAACACAACGTGTGTTGAAACATCACGCGCAAACGCCATTTCGTGGGTTACAACAATCATCGTAAGTCCCTCGCTTGCAAGAGCACGCATAACTTCAAGCACTTCTCCCACCATTTGTGGGTCTAAAGCGGAGGTAGGCTCGTCGAAAAGCAGTACCTCAGGTTCCATCGCAAGAGCTCTTGCAATAGCAACACGCTGCTTTTGTCCGCCTGAAAGCTGAGCCGGCTTTGCGTTAATAAACGGAGCCATTCCAACCTTTTCCAAGTATCTCATTGCAGTTTCGTGCGCTTCTGTGCGAGATTTTTTAAGAACCGAAACCTGTCCTGTAATGCAGTTTTCAAGCGCAGTCATATTATTGAAGAGGTTAAAGCTTTGAAAAACCATACCAACCTTTGCGCGATAGCGGGAAATTTGAAATTCACTGTCCTGAATGTTTTTACCGTGGTAGAGTATCTCACCGCTTGTTGGCGTTTCCAAAAGGTTTATGCAACGCAGCATTGTGCTTTTACCCGAGCCCGAAGCGCCGATGACGCTAAGAACTTCACCTTTATCCACCTGCAAGTCGATCCCCTGCAAAACCTTGTGGTCACCGAATTGCTTTTGAAGATTTTTGATTTGAATTACTTTTTCAGCCATATCAATTCTCCTTTGCAATGTGCAACTCGGCGTCGGGATCGCTTTGCGAGCCGAATACCGTGTAGTTATCCTTGCCGTCGAGCCTCTTTTCAATGTATCTCAACAGCCTTGTTATTGTAAAGGTGAGAATGAAATACAGCACGCAAACAACCAGATAGGTTTGGAATGTTTGAAAATTTTGGCGTTTGATAATTCCTGCAAAATAATATAGCTCGGTAACACCTATAACATTAAGCACGGAGGTGTCCTTAATGTTAATAACAAATTCATTACTTACAGAGGGCAGAATATTGCGCATAACCTGCGGTATAATTACTTTAAGCATTGTCTGGCGGTGGGTCATACCGATAGACAATGCGCCTTCAAACTGTCCGCGGTCGATTGAAATTATACCGCCGCGCACGATTTCCGCCATATAAGCGCCGGTGTTGATTGAAACAATAAGTATACCGGAGGGTATAAGCGGCAGCGTTTCACCGCCTGTTGCAAAGGCATAACCCCAATAAATAACCATCGACTGAACCATCATAGGTGTGCCGCGGAACACTTCAACATAAATGGCGATGATGCCGTTTAAGATTCTGTGCAGCGTGCGCAGAACGGGATTTTTGGAAATAGGGGCTGTGCGAACAACACCTGTTAAAAGACCCACAATAAGTCCGGCAACGGTGCCCGTCAGGGCAATGAGCATTGTATTGCTCACGCCCTGAAGCAGCTGCGGATAATATTTTGCAAAAATGTTTATAACGTCGTTAAAAAAACTCATATTTATCTCCGCTTACAATTTTTGTGTTTTAAAATTACTTCTTAATGATAACAACAAGATTGGATTCATAGTAGGTGTCGGTAAAGTCGATTTCCTTTTCACGCTCTGCTGTGGGGCTCATACCTGCAACAATTGCATCGATAGTGCCTGATTCGAGAGCAGGGAGGAGTGAATCCCATTCAATTGAGTAAATTTCAAGCTTAAGTCCGAGCTTGTTGGCAACATACTGTGCAATTTGAACATCATAGCCGTTTGCATAGAGTCCCTGCTTGCCTTCGCCGCTGATCGGCACTGCGCCTGTTGTCTTGTTTTCGGTGTCTGTCCAGTTGTAAGGCTCATATGCACATTCCATACCAACCTTTAAAGTGCCGGTGGTTTTTGCAGGCGCGTCGCAGCTAACTGCAAACTTGTCGATTTTTTCGCCGGCATTCATGCTAACTATTTGCTCCATAAGCTGTGTCTTTTGTTCTTCGGTAATTTCGGAAAGCACTTCGTTAATCTTGTTGCGCATAGCGGAGCCGTCTTTAAGACCGATCGCAATGCCGACGTCGGCTGCTGTTGCCTTAAAGCCTGTGTCATTGTTCTTCAAAGGAAGGTATGTAAGGCTGTCGTCGGTTTTGCAAACTGAAAAAGCAGTGGGCTCCTCAGCAACATAACCGTCAATAGCGCCGCTTTTGAGTGCTGTAAGCAAATCTGCAAATTCCGGATATGTTGAAGAGTCTACGTCTTTAATCTGTGAAAGCGCGTCAGCGTGGAAAGTGCCCTTTTGAGCTGCGATTTTTGCGCCTTCAAGATCTGCAAGGCTCTTTGCGTTTTTAATGTCTTTCCGGCTGCTCTTACCGCAACCTGCGAAGCATGCCGCACAAAGCACCGCGGCGAGTAAAACGGATAAAATTCTTCTTCCTGTGTTCATTTGAAACATCTCCCAAAAAGTATTATAATAAAAAGCCCGTGAACCTCAAGAAAAGGTATCACGGACTTGATATTTGAAATAAAAGAAAATATTGCCAATGATAGCTCTCCACATTTAAAATATGACAGTCCGATATCTTTTAAATATCGTCCCAGCAGAAAGCCGTCGGCAAACAAAAAACTGCTTCGGCGGAATTGCCTTTCACACACAACCGATTGCCGTCGTTGTTGTGCGTTACTTTTCGCATCCGCATCCTCTATCACGTTTGTTATTTGTTATTTAATTTTGAGTGAATTATAACGCTAAATCATTCAATTGTCAATAGAATAATTAAAAAAACTTTATTTTTCCGCAAAGAATACAAAAATTATCCTAAAAATGTCGTGTTTATTGGATAAAATTAAAAATAATCAAAAAGACGAAAATAGCTATTGACAATGTATTGCTTCAATGATATAATAATTATCGTTGCAAATGCGAGTGTGCTGGAACAGGCAGACAGGCACGTTTGAGGGGCGTGTGTCTTCGACGTACGGGTTCAAGTCCCGTCACTCGCACCAAAAATCGACAGGTAACGATAGTGCTTGTCGATTTTTTTGTTTTTGTTATTATATTATTCGTAATATGTAAAAAGCCTCAAGTAATTTAAAACCATTCCGAAAGGTAAAATGCGATGCTTGAATTTATACAAGATACAGATTGGTCGATATTGCACTTCATCCGTGACGCCTTGCATTGCGGAGTACTTGATTACATAATGCCAAGGCTTACGCTGCTCGGTAACGGCGGTATTATCTGGATTATTGCCGCAGTTGCCATGGTCGTTTCAAAGAAATACCGAAAACACGGTGTAATATTACTTTTAGGTTTGCTGTTGGGCTTGCTTGTCGGCAATGTTGCTCTTAAAAACATTGTTGCGCGTGAAAGGCCGTGCTGGAGCGAAAGTGTGCAGTTGCTTATCAGCAATCCTAAGGATTATTCTTTTCCGTCAGGGCACACGCTTTCTTCGGTGATTGCGGCATTTGTAATTACAAGTGCGGATAAAAGATTCGGTTTTATTGCTGTGCCGTTAGCTTCGCTTATTGCGTTTTCAAGGCTTTATCTCTATGTGCATTTTCCGTCGGATGTAATAGCGGCGGCGGTACTCGGTGTTTTAATAGGCTGGTTTACAGTGCACTTTTTGGGTAAGGGTTATGACAGGTTGCTTTTAAAAAAGCACGCGGAAGCTGCAAAATAAAGCTTTGTTTTTAATAAAAACTCTGTAATGTGATTATATGTATTTTTGCCGATATAAACCCAGGTACAGTTGTGAAGCCGGCGGCGAAAAAACCTCAGTTTACATAAATTATATCATTTAGCAAAAAGGTCGTGCATACGGCTTTTTTGTTTTTTATTTCAAAAAAACACTTGACAAGTGACCGAACGGTAACTATAATTAAAGTAACCATTAGGTCACTTTGAGTTTTGGCTCATTAAGACAGAATAACATTTTACGTAAAAGGGTGCGATTATGACAGGGAATACAAAACAAAAAATTGCGGAAACGGCGCTTAATCTTTTCTCACAAAAGGGTTATCTCGGCACTTCTATGAATGATATAGCACGAGAGCTGGGAATTACAAAGGCAGCGCTATACAAGCATTATGAGAGCAAGAGCAAGATTCTTGAAAGTATTACAAAGCAAATGAGAGACGCGGATTTTGAAAGGGCAGAGGAATATGAAATGCCGCAGGAAGAACCGGGCAAATGTGCCGAGGCGTATATGCACACGCCGACGTATAAGATACGTGCATACAGCATTGCTCAGTTCAGACATTGGACCGATGAGGGTTTCGCGGCAAGCTTTCGGAAAATGCTGACACTTGAGCAATATCGCGATGAAAAAATGGCGGAGCTTTATCACAACTATTTGGCAACGGGTCCGCTTTTGTATATGGCGGAAATTTTTAAAGAAATTGCGGAAGATAAAAGCGACGCAATGCAGCTGGCACTCGATTTTTACGGTCCTATGTTTTTGCTTTACAGCGTGTATGACGCAGCGCCAAACAAACAAGATGTTATTAAAATGCTTGAAAAACATATAGATTTGTTTACCGAAAAAATAAAAAGGAGAGGCTGATAATGGTAGTTGCAATTGTTTATCAAACGAATACCGGCAGCACGCGCCGATATGCCAAAATGCTTGGCGAAAAAACAGGACTGCCTGTACATGATATTAAATCGGCGAAGAAAAAGCTTTTAAAAAACGCAAAAATTATCTATCTTGGTTGGGTAATGGCAAACAACATAAAAGGGCTTAAAGAGGCTGAAAAGTATTTTGATATAAACGCTGTGTGTGCAGTGGGAATGGATGCGCGTGAAGCACAGATTAAAAAACTCAGAGAAAAGAACAGATTGCCGTACGGTCTGCCGTTGTTTTTGCTTGAGGGTAATTTTAATATTCAAAAGCTGCACGGTATTTATAAAATTCTTATGAGCGTAATGATAAGCTCACTTAAAAAAACCGAAAACCGCACTAAGGAAGATGAGCAAATGCTTGCTTTTCTGCTTGATGAAAAAGACAGAGTGAATGAGGATAACCTTGAAAAGGCACTTACTTGGTACGTTAATTTGAAATGAGGTGTATTTATGAAATTGTATTTCGGGAATGCGGTAACGGCTGCTACAACCATTACAGTGCTGCTGCTTGTTGGGTTTATAGGTTACAGCGCTGCAACCGGAGCCGACATACAGTATTGGGGACGCAGAAGCGCACTGTTGCTTTTTTTCGGCTTGGTTGTTTGCTGCCTTGCCGCAACGAGAGACGGACTTGACAAGACTATTCAAAACACTATTGACGACAGCTGTGCGGCAGGTGTTTTCAGACTTATAAGTGTGCCGACCGTTGTTGGGTGCATTGGTGCGCTTATAATAATTATTGCTGCAATTGCGACACCGATTTCAAAATCGCAGGCGGCGCGTGAGGTCTGGTTTTACATAATGTCGGGCGGTGTTATGTTGAAGATCGTGACGGTTGAGATTGCAAGAATTATAGCTTAATTGTGTGGTGCGAGATTTATTTTCAACGCAGCGAACCATTTGCTTAAAAGACTCATAGAGATAAGACGAGATATATAGGAATTTTTCAAATGTCAGGCGTGACGGGATCGATTCTCGCCAGCCTAGGCGAACAATAATAATCCGAATCAGTTTTTTCGCTGC
>OLWW01001191.1_pt1 | contig 11860 bp, 12 predicted proteins | sample 1673991 | NCBI WGS metagenome assembly OLWW01 (sample SAMEA103958136, study PRJEB25191) | human gut metagenome
GCTTATGGCAGCGTGCATAACAGTGCCGCAAAGCGTTAACGAAAAAATCGAAAGTATAATCTCAAGTATTGCGCAAGTCGGCAGCGACACACCGTCTGCCGATACCGACGCGGCTTATGTTATAGATAAATATGTTACTAATGCCGAGGTATCTAAAGGCGCGCTTGAAGAGGCAACAGAGAAATTCGCAAGCGATGCAGAAACACAGAAGTCGGCGCAAAATGAAAAATCCACAATGCTACGAAACCTCGGTGAGTTTGTCGGCAATTTCGGAAATCAAAGCAAAACCGGTGCAGGCGAAACCGCAAAGGATAGTGCTGACGAAACGACTGACCATGCCGAAACAAGAATAAAGGTGCAAAGAAAAAAAGCGGCAGCGCCCTCGTTTTTTCAAAAGCTGTCCTCCACACAGCAAGCGGTTGCGCTTTTGGCGGTCGTTGCAATTTTGGTTGTTGTACTGCTCTGCGCACTGCTGCCGAATAAAAAATCTAACCCAGACCTCGCTTCTTCCAAAAAGCAAGCCTCTGCAGCTTCAAGCGTTGTATCATCTCAACCGAAAACAGTAATACCTGTTTACACTCTTAAGTTCGGAAGTGAAACAAACAGTGTTAAAACCGACAACGGAACAGAGGTCGCCGTTGCAAAATATGAATATCCCGAGGTTTCAATAACCGCTTTCCCGGAATCTCAAAACGCAATCAACTCATTCTTCAATGCCGATAAGAAAAAGGTTTTGGAAACATATGCAGCAGAGAAAAAGCAACAGGAATGTCTGTATATGTATAAAACACAATCCTACGGCAAGTGGAAAATCAACCAAAATACCGTTACAATGCAAGCGGGCAGAGTGGACAAGACCTCTGTAAACCTCTCAAAAAATCAGGTTTCATATACATATGGCAACGCGCACGAGGAAACCGAGCGGTTGGGCTATTGTTTCTCTTCGCAAACCGGCAAACAGCTGAAGCTTTCGGATATAATGCAGGATATCAACGGCTATTTTGATTATGCCGCGTCATCAATAACCGCTGCTGCCGAAGAAAATCAAAAGAAAGGCTCATATGCCCTTTACGACAGCTATGCTTCCACAATTAAAAGCGTGCTGAAAAAGGACAGCAGATGGTATCTCACCGACACGGGAATAACGGTAATATTTAATCCCGACGAAATAGTTTATTACACCTACGGCGTACAGACATTTGATTTGCCTTATTCCGCCGTTAATCAATTCCTTAAGGTTGATTACCAAAAATAAACATACAAAAAAACCGCAAGCTAAAGCTATGCTTTTCGGCCTGCGGTATTTTTTTGCCGTTGTTAAATTATTTAACCGGCTTTTATTTAACAATTGTGCGATTATCTTCAGTCGTAGAGCACACAATTGTTTGGTATATCTGTTTGTCGTCCTCCAGCTCCTCGCTAACCTTATCTATATGGCAGGAAGCATATTTTGTTGTAACGCCGCGGCGACGAATATTAACGGTAACATTGCCTATATCAAAAAAATCGATTACCTCGCGCCCCTCGGTCGGCGGCATACGACGCTTTACGGTAACAGTAAAGCGCATTGTTGCGGTATCGGGGTTCATATCCTTATAAACCTTGTAATATGTAACCGAGCCAAAAGAATTGCCGCTGATATCAATAGTAAATTTATCGCTGTGTTTTGAAAAATCCATTTTTTAACCCCTCACTTTAAGTGCTTGAAGCGATTGTGTTCAAAAGCTCTGCTTTAAGCCTTATTTCCGCACTCAGCACCAGCGCGCCCATAATTCTGTCGTAAACAATATTGCCGCACGAAAGGTCAACAACATCGACACCGTTTAGCGAAAGGCAAACGTTTGCAATGCTGTCGAAGGCTTGGTAACACTTAATGCCCGAGGACGACTTCGGAACGCATATTTTAAGTGCTACGCTGCAATCGGCAACTGCACCGTAATATTTTACCTCGGACGTGTTTGTGCCGAGATATGTGCACTCGGAAAACGGTATATCGGCTTTACTTATTCCAACCGACACAGTGGGCTTGCTTATAGGGAACTCGGTAAGCTTTTCGGGAAAGCTGTTAACAAACAAATACCCTGTGCATTTTGTTTTTAAGCCGTTTGTAACATAGTTCAAAACATCAACAACCGTGTTAAGCATATACCTTTAAGCACCTCCCGTTGCAGGTCGCGCAACCGCCCAGCAATATATTGAGATCCCGAAAAGAAAAACCTTTTCAAAACGCTCTACAACGAATCTTTCTCCGTCAAACTCCACAATATCGTCGGCAGCAAATATAACATTGCCGGGACCTATGTATCTAAAGCTGCCGTCATCTGTCTTGCCTACTTCTGACGGCTGCATTTCAACATACAGCTTGTTTTTGTAAAGCAGCGGGTGCAAAAATGCCTTAACCTTAAAGGTCTCCCCGTTTTTTCTTTTTACGGTCACCTCATTGCCCGCAGCATTCATAAGCTTTATTATGTCGGCAGAATAATCATACATTATTGCCACCGCCGATGCATTTTATTTTAACAGAGGTTTTAAGATACGGCATTGCGTCGCTTATAGCAACCGCCAAAAGCTTATCCAGCGTTTCGCGATAGTCCTCTTTGTTGCGGCGCAGTGTAACATCGCCGGCTCGCAAGTACGAAAAATCCGGAAAGCCGGCGGTAAGTGAATATCTGTAAAACGCGATTACTGCCGCCGCAAAGCAAAGCTCGGGAACGTCGTCAATGCAAAGCTTGGCATTTTTAAGCCGCACTTCAAGGCTTTTAACGGCAGGCATACAGTAGCGCATACCTGTTTCGGCGGAACCAACCTGCGACAGCTCTGAAAACCACCGCAAAGTATTTATATATTTCATTGCCTTCTCCTTTTATATTCGGTTGTGCCGCCGTCGGGTATTTGCTTAAGTGTAACGAGTTTATTACTCGTCAGCTTTAAACCGACGGCAGCACTCTGTTTCTTAATTATCTTTTGTTGCTTCACGCTCTCACGATATTAAATAAAATCATTGCTTTTGTTAAACGTCGCGAGATGATATACAACAGATTAAAGGGAACTCGGCAATTAGATTTTAAGAACCTTTGACGCATCTTTAAATATCTTTGCAAAGCCGGCTGTTGAGGTGATTGCGGCACGCTCCAGCTGACGGTCGATAAGTCTGTCGTAATCAACAGCAACATCACTTGCAACAACCATTTCAAGCGCGCAGTTTTTATCAAGACCGACAAGCTTTGCATCATCCATTGCGCCGGTTTTGATAAGCTTTGCACCAAGCGGAGTGCCGACAGTGCCTGTACCTTGGAAATTGAAGCCGCACAGAGGATTTTTAAACTCGTCAAGTGACATAAGCTTTTCCATCATTGTGGGAGAGCAAAGCAGAGTGTTGAGTCTGTAAGGGTCAAGTGCGTTAAAGAGCTTAAGCAGGTCGGCATATGTAAGCTTGCCGGTAGTCGCTGCCGCAATTTCCGTAGCGGCGTTTGAATTGCCGTCGCCTGAGATAATTGTGTTAACCGCGTCGTTAAGCTGCTGCCTTGCAATATAAGCGCCGATTTGACGAAGAGTTACGGTGAAAAGATCCAAACGCTGGTATTTAAGAGCCTCGTAAGAAGCAACCAACATTCTGCCGCGCTTGTTAAGCTTAACCAAATTTTCGTTTGTGCGAATATTGGTCTGCGGAATAACAGCGCCCTCGGCAACATCCTTAAGCTCCTTTTCCTCGTTTGTGGGAACTGAGGTTATGCTGCGGTAATCAAGACTGTCGATTTTTGTAACGGTGGCAACAAGGTCGCCGAGCAGGTTTGCCTCTTCCATACCCTGTCTTACAGCACGGGAAACATACTCCGGGAAAAGTGCTGCCGAGTTTGAGGTTTGGAAAAACTTCTGAACCTGATCTGAGCCTGTTCCGTTAACCTTAATGTCGAAACGCTTAAGCTGTCTGCCGAAAGCGTCGAGTGACTCCAAACCGCTGCCCTTATATTCTGCGTCGGGATCAAGCTCTGTAAGCACTTCGGAAAAGCTTTTGCCGGGCACTGCGTACATACCTTTTTCAAGTTTAATATTTTCAAAATTCATTTTATTTTCCTCCGTTTTAAAAGTAATATCTTTAATTAAAGAATAATCTCGGCGATGCTGTTGGTAGTGTCAAGCGAAATAACGGTAACCTGTCTGCCGGTTGTATCAGCCTTAATTCCGCCGTTTCCGTCTGCCGAAACACCTACCATACCAAGTGCGGGAGCTGTTGTTCCTGTATAAGGAACGCTCACAACGCCGCAAACCTGCACAGAGCCGATTCCGTTACGGCTGTTAACAAGCACGCCCAAAAACTTATCGCCTGCGTCGCACTTGCCGCAGGTGTTGTTATCGCTAACCTTAACCACTGTTCCGTTTGCAATTTTGCCTACGTTCATTGTAATAAACTGTTCGTTAAAACCTTTGTTGCTAACCATTGTTTTTTACTTCCTTTCTCAAATAACAAATTCAGTGTTATCGCTTTGCTTTTTGGATTTCTCGTTTGCCAGCTGAGCCTTTACAGCCTTTTTTTGAACTAACGCTTCCGAAAAGCTTTTTAATTGGTGCGGTGTAAGCGCATTTAAAATGCCTTCAAGCTCGTCGCCGCAAAGCTGAGGCAAAGCCTCTGCGCAGCAGCGCACAGCGTTCTTTTTAAGCTGAGCTTTGTATTCGTCAACAATAGCCTGCATACTGAAAAATTCCGCTTTAAGGCTTTTTGTCTGCGCCTCCGTAAGCGTTACATCTCCGCCGGAAAACGACTTGATGATCTCTTCCGCTTTCATCGGTTGTTCCTCCTTGCCAACATAATTAAAAGATTTTACAACGCCTGCTTTTCTTTGCGCAGGCACTGCCACAAATGACCATTCGTAAGCGTCGGTAGGCGATTTAAGCAGGGCGTGGCACTGCTTTCTGTTTGCGCCGTCACCGTAAAACTCGCCCTTGCGATGTGTGCACGCACCGCGGCGCATATCCGCACCGCATACAGAGCAAATCTCCTCGCCCACTGCGCAGCCCACGCTTACCTCTTTGTTGATACCTGCTTCAAGATTAAGGATAAAATCCTTGGTTTTAGAGGTGCGTGGAACATAAGCCTTTGCAATAAGCCTTACATAAGGCTCGCCGTCGCTTGTAAGCTCGCCTGTGCGCTCGGTTTTGCAAGAGTATGTGCGTGCCACTTGATCGCGACCCTTCATCGAATGGTCGAATATTCCCGGCTTTCCCACAAAGAGCTTTGCCAGCCCCTCAAGAGTGTCGGGCGTAAACCGCTCAAAATCCCTGTCGATCTCGTTGTCGCAAAGCACAACGGAAAAGGCATAGATCTCATCTGCGGTAAACGTGCGTTTGGTAAATTTGTGAATCTCCGCAAGCTCGGCTTCGTCCGGCTTGCTGAGCTCTAAAAATCCTTTTTGTTTCATATGCTCTGTCCTTTCGTAAATTGTTCTGCCTGTGCATAGTAAAGCTTGGCGCGCGCCTGCTCAACCTCATCCTGCATATTTATGTCGTTCCACTCGATCTGCGGCACTTCTGCAAAACCGAGTGCTCTGCACTGCCAGACACAAATTCGCTGTAAAACAGGGGTTAATACCGCGCGATAGCTTTCAAGCTCGCTGGTTAAAATATCTGCTTGCTGCTGCGACATACGCTCCGTGGACGACCATGAAAGTCCAAGCATAAACGGCGGTATGCCGAGCTTTGCAACTATCTGCTCAAGCATTTGGCGAACGGGAACGTTTGAATCAAGAATCTGATTGTCCGCACCGATAACCTTAACGCTTACATCACCGACAGCAACAAAATCCCGAACGCCGTCGGTGCTGTTCATAGCCTTAGCCCATTCGGACGATATCTCGCCCACCGTATCCGAACCGAGAGCCGCCTCAACCGCGTCGCCGCTCGGTTTATATGTAACTGCGTATCTCAGGTTGCCGACTCTTTCCCAATTCGTGCCGATCGTGTCGTATATTTTAAGCAATACCGAGCTTACAAACGGCAGTCCTCGCAGAATTGACGTTCCCTGCACACTGCCGGGCATTGGGTTAAGCGCCGAAAACAGCAATCGCTCCTGATTTTTCACCGGCTCGATTTTTCCGTTGAAATTTGTGCAAACGGTAACATTTAACGGGTCGTCGCCGCAAAGCAGCTCAAGGTCCTCGTTGTCGGCACAGTAGATCGCCGCAATGTCGCCGCTTGTATACGGCACGATTTCGGCAACCGCCGTGCCCCATGTTAAAAGTCTGTCCAAATACTGCGAAACAAAAGCGTCTATACCATGTCCGCTCGGACCAACCTTAACATTCAGCAAAAAATCGTCCATCGCACTTTGCGCAGCTGCGTTTTTGCATTTAACCGTAAAGCCAGAGCTAAGCCGCACAATTTTCCCTATTGCGGCATCGATAATCGGCACCGAGGCACGCAGTGCGTCGTACATTCGCTGCTCGCTTGTTGCAAGCGGAGTGCACAGCTGTGTTTTGTAAAAAATATCGCCCGCTCCCCTGCCCGTCTGCACCGCCTGAGCCGCAGCTTTTTTTGGTGACTGTTTTCTTTTAAAAAAATTCATAAAAGCTGTTCTTCCTTTCGTTTTTTTGCCGGACAAAATATCATCTTCCGACGCAGCTTAGTCCGGCAATCAGCCGCCGGCACGCTTTGAGGTTGCCGCGATGTGACGAGCGCTGCCCGAAAAAACAACGGTTGAAACAAAATATCTCATATCGTCCATTGCGTGGTCATTTTCCTTGCGAGGACTGTCGCGCGCTGCGCTGTCGTCCCAACGGTAAAGCGAAAATTCCCTTATGATATCGTTGCAGCCGCGACATATTTTGATTTTACCGTTTTTAAGCGCGTCCGCCGTGCGGCGAATGCCGTCGATAACATCGTTTTTGGCAGGAATAACACGAAACCTGCCCCGCCGTCTTATCAGCGTTATAAAAGAGGCTGCCGACGGGTCACAAATAACAGCGCTTATGTTAAGCCCTGCGGCAAGCTTTTCAAGCTCTCGGTAATACTCTTCATCGGTAAGCTGTGCGCCGCGTTTTTTGGAATCATAATAGTACTCTCTCAGCCTGTACCACACGCCGCCCGAAAAACCCCACAGCCCAAACGACGACGGATTAACAGTGCCGTAATCGCACGAAATATAATATTTTTTGCAGTCACTCGGCGGCGTTACGCAGTCCTTTTCACCGAAGTCCGGATACACAAGTCCGTAGTTTGCAACCCACAATCCCTTAACATACCTTTCGTAAAATGCACCGCTGTAAAGCTTTTCATATCGTGCAACCGTCTTTTTTGAAAGCGACGGATTATCCTGCATTGTAAAATGCAGATATAACGCATTCTTTTCCTTTGCTTTTAGTATCCACTCGCGATAAAACCAATGCGACGGATTATCGGGATTACAGTTAAACCAAAACCGAGATCCCTCAACCGAGCAGCGCGCCAAAGCCTGATCAACAAAGCTGCGCGGCATAAGTGCAACCTCGTCAAGCAGCACTCCGCAAAGAGTCATACCTTGAATCAGCGCTGCAGACGACTCATCTCTTCCGCCGAACATCCAAAGCGTTATTTTGGCATTTTTATATTTAATTGTAATTTGACCTCTGCTTGAAACCAGCTCACACTGAAAACCGAGCGAGCGCAGCACCGGCAGCATAGGACTTATTATGTTGCGACGCAGCGAGGTTACGGTTTTTCCGCACACTGCCAGGCTGCCGCCTGAGTGGCATGAAACACCCCAAAAGATGAACGAAAGAAACATACAAAGTGTTTTGCCGCTTCTTACCGCGCCGTCACAGATAACAGCGTCAAACTTGCTTGAGGAGCACGATGGACACCACCAAGTCAGCACTTTGAGCTGCTTTTTAGAAAAGCTCTTAAACGTCATTCCATCTTATCCTCCTCGAGCAGTTCCGCTGTTTTTGCAAGCGCACCGAAGAACGAGCTTTGGCTTTCCTCCGAGGTGCTTGCTGCAATTTGCTGCAGCTTTTCCAGCGCCTTTACCCTGTCTTGAAGCTTCACTTCAATTCCGCCGCCCCTTTGGAACTTAAGCTCAGATATCATTACCAGGTCAAGGCTTTCGGGGTCGAGGTCTTTAGTCTCTTCCGCCTTAAGCAAACGGATAACATCCGCAATGCCGCCGAAAGCAATGCGCCGCAGTCCGTCGGCAACCTCTTGCATTCCGGGAGGAAGCACAGGCAAGCCTTTGACATATTCCGAAATGCGCTGTTTTGAAATAAGCTGTCTGCCCGTCTTTTTCGGATTCTTATAGCCGGCAAGTGCCGCCGCCTCACGCGGAGTGCGGTGCTCCGAAATATATCTGCAAAACAGTTTCTCCTTTTCATTCAGCGTTTCCTTTTTCATATTACCTTTGCCTTCTTCCTTTCCCTTAAGACTTATAAAAGCTTTTGCCGACACTGACTATTTTGGCTTTTACAAAAACCGCTCGCAGCACGGCACAATGCATATTTACCCTGCCACAACAAGCTTTGCTGTTGTCGCATTAACCAAGACGGCGTTTAAAACGTCACTCAGCTTTTTGCAGTCGCTGCAAATCGCAGTGCAGCACCGGCACTGAACACTGCCGTTGCACAGCGGCATTCATCCGCTTCTTAAATCCTTTGTCAAAACGTGATTGCCGAACAATACTCCCCCTGTAAACGGCATTTTGTTGCACAGTTCAATGCAACTGTTACAAAACTGTAATTTTTAAACACCCATTTGACGCGTTACACGATTATTTTATCTGCGCTCCGCCTCTTTTTTCACATCGCTTGATTTGCAATAAAAATAATAAAACAAGCTTTATTGCGTGACTGTTATAAAGCAAAATGAAAAGCCGCAGCATTTTAATGCCGATATATCTAAAAGGCTTTTTGTAATGTTGATTTTGTAACAACAGCCACTGCTTCACCGCCGACCACAGCTCAGCCCGCGCCCCGTCGCAACCGTTTTAAAAAAGAAACTACAAAATAATCAAAGACATATAAAAAACGGTTTCGAAAGCCGATAAATCGGCTTTCGGCATCGCCTTCAGGGCGATGCGCGACGGGGCGCAGGCTGAGCTGTGGCCGGCGGTGTTCCGACAAGCCGTGCAAACAAATGTAATTTTAAAACATCTTCGCTTAAATGTTTTCTTCTGTCGGACATCAAGCGTGACAGCGCACTGCGCTCCGGCTAACAGTGCAATGTCCGTATTTTTGTTGCAACAAAAAAAGCACAGAGCAAATTTAAAATTTGCTCTGTGCTTTTTTACAGTATGTTAGTGAACTTTAATGTACTTTTACTTCAGTCGCTTATCACACTTAGCGGCAAAATATGTGCCGAGGCTTTGAAACACCTGCACAAGCACAATGAGAAAGATAACCGCAAAGGCCATTATAAGGTACTGATATCTGTAATAACCATAATTGATTGCAATCTTACCAAGACCGCCGCCGCCTATAATGCCGCTCATTGCGGAATAACCAAGCACGGTGGTAATAGCAATCGTCTCGTTTGAAATAAGCGACGGTACGCTTTCGGGAATCATAACCTTTGTAATAATTTTAAAAGGCGACGCGCCCATGCTCTGTGCCGCTTCTATTATGTTGGGATTGATTTCCCTCAGGCTGCTTTCAACAAGCCTTGCAATAAAAGGAAACGCAGCCATAACCAGCGGAACAATGGACGCGGGAGTGCCGACAACCGTTCCCACAACCGCTCTTGTAAGCGGAAAAACCATAATCATAAGAATAAGGAACGGAACGGAACGCAACAGGTTTATGATGACGTTAAGAACGTGCAAAACGCCTTTCGGCACACGCAGTATTTTTTTATCCTCACCTGCAACAAGCAGCACGCCGAGCGGAAGACCTATAAGCGTTGCAATAAATGTTGCAAGCACGGTTACATAAACCGTTTCCCAAATGGCAAGCGGAAATTGACCGCGCAAAACCTCAAGCGCCTTCTGCACCGTTTCCGAGTGAAAATATTCACTTATCATCGCCCGTCACCTCCTCAATATATATATCCGGTATCGTTTTAAGATAGTTCATTGCCTTTTCAAGCTGAGCCTTGCCGCCGGGGATACCGAGCAGCATATTGCCGTATGCCTTCTCCCCGATAGCCCTTGTGGACGCGCCCAAAATGCTTGCGGCAATTCCCTCTTTCATTGCCATTTCCGCAATTATCGGAGTTTTGGTGGCTTTTGAGCCGTTAAAGACAATGCGAATAACGCTTTCGTCACTCTCAAGCGGAGCGCCCTGCTCGTAGCCCTCGGGGAAAACAAGAGCTTTTGCCGCCTTGGATTTAGGCGATGCGAAAACATCGCTGACATTACCCTCTTCCACAACGCTGCCGCCGTCGAGAATCGCAACCTTGGTGCAGATCTGCTCAACCACGCTCATTTGGTGGGTTATAACGATTACGGTTATGCCGAGCCGCTTGTGAATATCACGGATAAGCGACAAAATGGATTGTGTTGTTTGTGGGTCAAGGGCGCTTGTTGCCTCGTCGCATAAAAGAATTTTCGGATGGGTTGCCAACGCTCTTGCAATTGCAACGCGCTGCTGCTGACCGCCGGAAAGCTGCGACGGATAGCTTTTCAGTTTATCGCCGAGCCCCACAAGCTCAAGCAGCTCCTTGGCGCGCTTTTGTGCTTGCGATTTTTTAACACCGGCAAGCTCTAACGGAAAGCAGACATTCCTTAAGCAGTTGCGCTGCATAAGCAGGTTAAAGCCCTGGAAGATCATAGTGATATTGCGGCGCTCTGCTCTCAGCTGCGCCTCACTGAGAGTTCCCATATCACGTCCGTCTATTATTATCCTTCCGGAAGTGGGTTTCTCCAGCATATTTATGCTTCTTACAAGCGTGCTCTTTCCTGCGCCGCTCATTCCTATAATGCCGTAAATATCGCCGTCGTTGATAGTCAGCGAAACATCATTAAGCGCATTGACCTCACCGCCGGAGGTTGAAAAGGTCTTTGTCAGATGTTGTATTTTAATCATTTTTAAAATCTCCGTAAACAAAAAAATAATAACGCACCGATAAAGTGTTGCAATTGATAGTGACGAACTGCCCGATAAACGGTAATTTATCCATATTGATTGTAACACAAGGTCGGCAAAACGGCAGTCTTCGTTCTGCCGTTCAGCCGACCGCCGCAAGACAACAGCCCTGCGAATTACGTTATTATTATCTATCGATTTATATTATTTGTCAAGTGCGGAAAGGTCTTTCTGCTTGCCGCCGTAGAGACCCATCGGCTCAACGTGGATTGCTGAAACGGAAACGATATGTGTGCCGTTCTGATCGTTGAAGTCATCGAGGTAGGGTTTGTGCTGGAAGTAGTTAGCGTCGATTTCGCCGCTTTCTACAACGTTGTTAGGCTGAACATAGTCGGTAAACTCTTTGATATCGAGTGTTACGTTTTTCTCTGCAAGAATCTCTTTTGCAACAGCAAGAATCTCGGCATGAGGTGTGGGAGAAGCAGCAACAGTTATTTTCTTTCCCTTAAGTGAATCGTAGTTAACAGAAGAATCAAAGCCGTCGCCGGGGTTCTCAACAGTACTTACAACAGCGCCGCTGTATTTTTCGGAAATAAAATCTGCAACCTTTTTGCTTTCAAGAGCAGCTTTTAGAGCCTTAATCTTATCGCTGTTCTCTTCACCCTCTTTAACAGCAAGAATGTTGCTGTATGCGGAAGATGAACCCTCAATTGCAAGTGAATCCTTAACGGGATTAAGCTTTGCTTCAATCGCGTAGTTTGAGTTAATAACAGCATAATCAACATCCTTTAAAACATTGGGAAGCTGTGCTGCCTCAACCTCTTTAAACACAATATTCTTTTTGTTTTCTTCAATATCATTAATAGTGGCTGTGATGC
>OLWW01001211.1_pt1 | contig 11656 bp, 8 predicted proteins | sample 1673991 | NCBI WGS metagenome assembly OLWW01 (sample SAMEA103958136, study PRJEB25191) | human gut metagenome
TGACCGATTGTAAGCTCATCCTGTGGCTTTTCAATGCGGCGGTTGGCAATTTGGGAAATGTGGATAAGACCGTCTATACCGGGAATAATACGAGCAAATGCGCCGTAGCTTGTCATACTTACAACGGTAACCTTAACGGTGTCGCCCACATTGTATTCACGCTTAAGAATCTCCCAAGGATTATCCTCTGCTTTCTTATAGCCCAAGGAAATCTTGTGATTTTCAGCGTCGATTCCCTTAATGTATACCTCAACGGTATCGCCGACATTAACAACCTCTGACGGGTGCTTGATTCTCAACCACGAAAGCTCTGAAATGTGGACCATTCCGTCAACGCCGCCGAGATCGACAAATGCGCCGTAGCTTGTAAGTGATTTGACAACGCCGGTGTATGTTTTGTTAAGCTCAACTGTCTCCCAGAATTTTTCTGCGAGCTCTTTTTTCTGCTCCAAAAGAACCGCCTTAATAGAGCCTACCGCACGGCGACCGCGGCCTGTTTCAATAATCTTGAAAGACGCGGTTGTGCCCTTGAGCTGCTCAAGTGATTCCGAGCGATTGAGTGTTGCCAAAGAAGCAGGGATAAATACGCGCACGCCTTCGTATGAAGCAACAACGCCGCCTTTAACAACGTCGTTGATCTTACCTTCAACAACGGTGTCGTTTTCCTTAGCTTCAACAACCTTTTCCCATCCTGCTATAGAATCAAAACGACGTTTCGAAAGGGAAATTGTGCCCTCTTGGTCGTTTGTCCGCATAATAATCAAATCAAGTACGTCGCCAACCTTAACCTCTTTTTCCATATCGGCGTTAGGGTCATACGAATACTCATCGGCTTTTACAATGCCTGTGTACTTTATTCCGATGTCAACCTTAATCTCTTGCGAGTTAACGGAAAGCACTGTACCCTTGACCTTTTGGTCGTTATTGAGGGTGCTGAGTGATGCCTCGAGTGCTTCCTCGAAAGACATATCATCGGAAATTACGTTGTTGTCTGCGACAGAGTTTGTGTTCTCAGTCATGGTTTGTTGGACCTCCTTTATTATACCTGCAGGCGTTGATGCGCCTGCAACAATCCCCACATGAAGAGCGTCGGAATACATTTGGGGTGAAAGCTCCTTTGCGGTTTCAACAAAGAAGGTTCTTTCGCAGTACTCCTTGCACACTTCAAACAGCTTGTGCGAGTTAGAACTGTGCCTGCCGCCGACGACGATCATAACGTCGTTTAGCTTTGCAAGTTTTGCCGCCTCAAGCTGCCTGCAGGAAGTTGCATTACATATTGTATCAAATATTATGCCGTTTGTACATACCTTTTTGAAAGTTTTTTGACATTTTTCCCACATTTCGGCGTTAAAAGTTGTCTGAGCCACCAAAACAGGCGGTTTTTTAGGGACAAAAACTCTATCTAATAAAAGATTTTCAAGCTCATCAGGGGTTTTAAAAACAAAGCTCTCGCCGTGACAGTGCCCGCGAATACCGATTACTTCCGAATGCTCAGCATCACCTGCGATAAAAACCGACGACCCGTCAAGCGACGCTTTTTTAACAATTGTATGTATTTTGGAAACAAACGGGCAGGTTGCGTCGCACACCCTTTTGCACCGGCTTGCCGCCGCTCTTTCCGTTTCCTCTGTTACTCCGTGCGAGCGAATAACCAAGATTTCATCCGACTTTGCTTCACTTGGGTCGTTAATAATTCTAACTCCCTTTTTTGCAAGTGATTCCACCATCTGGTTGTTATGTATTATCGGCCCCAAGGTGCACACCTTTTCGCCGCCGGCCGCCAGCTCCGAAACCATCTCCACGGCACGGTTTACACCAAAGCAAAAGCCCGCAGTCTTTGCAACGGTTATTTGCAATGTCCTTCCTCCCACTGTGCGGTTATTTTGTCCATAATCATTGTTGAAACGCGCCTCAGTTCCCGGCGGTCGTTGTCTGTAAGCTTTAAGCTTTCCGCCGGAATTTCCTTGCCGATGCGCACCGTTACACGCTTAAAAAGTCTAAGCTTTCCCTCGTAATAAATCGAAACGGGAAGCGCCGGCGCATTCGTTTCGGAAGCAATTACCGCAACTCCGCTTTTGGCTTTCTGCGGTCTGCCGTCCTTTGAGCGTGTGCCCTCGGGAAAAATTCCCAAGATCTCTCCGTCACGCAAAATATCCTCCGCTTTTTTAATTGCTGCGGCTCCGCCGCTTCCCCTTACCACGGGGAAACCGCCCATATGCGTTACAAACCATCTGCCGAACGGCTTTTCAAAAAGCTCCTGCTTTGCCATAAAGCGGATTTTCTTAGGGAATGCCGGCACTAAAAACGCAACGTCCATAAAGTGTGTATGATTGCAGCAAAGTATGTAACCGCCGCCTTGCGGTATGTTTTCCTTTCCCACAACGCGTATGCGGTAAAAAACTCTCATAAGAGCTCCGCCGAAATATTTTATAAATGTGTAAAGCGCTCCCAAAGTCACTCGCTCCTTCTTGTTTTTTTCAACTTCTAATCGGCAGCTTCAACATTTAGCTTTTGCTTTATAACCTCAAGCATCTGCTCAATCGACTGCTCCAAATTGTTGCCGGTGTTATCCACAAGCACTGCGTCATCAGCTTGCTTAAGCGGTGCAACATCGCGATGCATATCGTTGTAATCTCGCTGCTTTATATCCGCTAACACCTCATTGTAATCGGCTTTAACACCCTTTTCAACAAGCTCCTTATATCTTCTTTCCGCGCGATTTTCCGCCTTTGCGGTAAGGTATATTTTAAGGCTTGCGTCGGGCAGCACAACCGTACCGATATCCCTTCCGTCCATAATAACATTGTGCTTTTTTGCAAGACCGCGCTGCAATCCCAAAAGAAAGGCGCGCACTGCCGGAAGTGCGGAATAGCTTGATGCGAGCATTGAGACCTCGGGTGTGCGTATCTTATCGGAAACGTCCTCGCCGTTAACATAAACGTGCTGCTCGTTGTCGATGAATTTTATATCCACTTCCACGTTTTTCAAAGCGCATTCAAGTGCATTGTCATTCTTAGGTTTTGTGCCGTTTTTGTTAAGTGTGTAAGCTGTAGCACGGTAAAGCGCACCTGTGTCAACATAAATATAACCGAGCCTTTTGCTAAGCCCTTTTGAAATGCTGCTTTTGCCGGCTCCCGCAGGGCCGTCTATTGCAATTGATATCATTTAAAAATCTCCTTTATTCTTCGTCAGTCGCGGCGCTTATGCCTGCAAGATAGCCTGTTGAAAAGGCAATTTGTAAATTAAAACCGCCCGTATATGCGTCAACGTCAATAACCTCGCCTGCGAAATAAAGCCCCTTTACGATTTTCGACTGCATATCTTTAGGGTCGATTTCCTTGACGTTAATGCCGCCCGAGGTCACAATCGCCTCTTCCACGGGGCGCTTGCCATCAATACTAAGCGGCAGGCATTTAAGCAGCTGCACCGTTTTTCTTCGCTCCTCACGGGTTATCTCGTTAACCTTTTTGTGCGGCTCTATTCCCGAAAGCTTAACAATAACGCCGATAAGCCTTTTCGGCAAAAGGTCGTCGAGCGAATTTAAAAAATCGCGGCTGCTGTATTTTTTAAAGTCACGCAGCAGTCTTGCGTCAAGCTCTTCGTTACTGAGCGCCGGTTTTAAATCTATTGTCGCTATGTATTGTTCTCCTAAATGCATAGGCATATGCGCCGACGCACTTAAAACAATGGGTCCCGATATTCCGAAATGAGTGAATATCATTTCGCCGAATTCGGAAAAGACAGGCTTTTTCGCTCCGCTTTTAAAAACAGTAAATCGCACATTTTTAAGCGACAGCCCCTGCAAAACACTGCAAAAGCCCTCCTTTGCAACAAGCGGCACAAGCGAGCCCTCAATATTCGTTACCGTGTGTCCGAGTTTTTTTGCCAAGATGTAACCGTCACCCGTTGAGCCTGTTAACGGGTAAGAGCAGCCGCCTGTGGCAACTATCACACAGTCGGCATTTACAGTCGTTCCGTTATCGCACAAAACACTGCTTACTCTGCCGTTTTCCTTTAATATCTCCTTAGCGTTCGCCTGCAGTATTTTTGCTCCCTTTGCGTATTTTTTAAGCGCATCCACAATGTCTGCTGCCTTATCGCTTTTCGGGAAAACGCGGTTTCCACGCTCAATTTTCAGCGGCACGCCCAAGGCTTCAAAAAGCTCGGCAGTGTCCGACGAATCAAAAGCGGAAAAAGCGGAATATAAAAATCTGCCGTTTTTTGTAACCGCTGCCAACAGCTCCTCTTTTGTGCAGCTGTTTGTAACGTTGCAGCGACCCTTGCCGGTTATCATAACCTTTCTTGCAACACGCGGCATATGCTCAATAACCGTTACCGTTGCGCCGTGCCTTATTGCAGTGCCTGCCGCCAAAAGCCCTGCCGCGCCGCCGCCGATAACAACAACATTTTGCACCTAATTCCCTCTTTCAAACAACCTTGCCACACGGCTGTGAAGCCTTGCGATATACGCCGAAATAACCCTTGTAAGTCCTATATCGTAAATAATAAAAACCGCATTCCCGACAGCCAAAAGACAGGCAGTAAACCAAATGCCGCCCTTGCCGCTCTCCTCAAGCGGAATTGAAAAAGCAAACACAATAACGGCATATGCCGCAACGACTGCCGCATTAAAACAAAGCAGCTTTAAAAGCCACTCTGAAAAACCACGAAAACGCTGCTCGATAATGCCCTTTAAAATCGGGTAATATCCGAAAAAGAAAACAAACAGCGTTGCCGACTCCTTTTCGCAAATGAGCATTGAGATAAACGCCGCCGCAAAATATGCACCAAACGCCCATTTTCTGCCCGTTTCAATTGTTAAAACCGCAAAAAGCACGCCTGCCGCAGCAGGCACAGCATATGTTGCAAAGGGAAAATACGCCGCAAGCATAATTGTTACAGCCAGAGCCGCAACAATTCCGCAAAATGCGGTCTTGGCACTCTTTTTCATACCGCTCAACGGTCAACACTCCAAAACTGTACTTTGCCGCCTTCAGCAGCAACGAATAAGGTCTCCGCCCATACATTCGCAGCAGGTGTCGGCAATGCAGAGCGATGTGCAGACGTCACACCCGGTGCAGCCGCCGTTGCCGTAGCTGCTGCCGCGATATCCGCCGTATCCGGTGCCGTTAAAGCCGCCGCGCTGACGCTGGGCGTGCTCAAATGCCGCACGGTATTCGGGATTATTCGGCGCCATTCTGCAAGCTGTTGCAAAGCTTGTGTAGGCATTATCAAACCAGCCGCGTTTATAAAGCACCGAGCCGTTTAAGAAATACCACTCAGCATCGCGAGAGTTAATCTGCACGCCGTCAAGCAGCTCCTGTGCCTCGTCGTATCTGCCGGAGCTTATAAGGTTTCGAATATCCACATACCGCGCGTTACTGCCCGTCTGCGAGCCGCCGGCAGCGTTATAATAACCACCTGCCGCACCGCGGGATTTGCGCTCGTTCATAATTTCATCGTAAGCTGCATTTATCTGCTGCATTTTTTCAGCAGCCAAATCGGAAAGCGGATTATCGGCATATGTGTCGGGATGATACTTCCTTGCAAGCTCTCTGTACGCTTTTTTAACCTCGTCGTCGGATGCGGTGCGGGGTATTCCCAAAATTTCATAAGGGTCGTTCATCGGTCGGTTTCTCCTTTTTTATCAAAACAGCATTTTGCTCGGACTTAAGTCCCAGGTAGATAACATTGTCCAAGATACCTTTATACTTCTTAATGTCAAGCAATTCAAGTGCAAGCGCGGCATTCTCGGCACAGGTGTTAAGCAAGGGCTCTGTCTTTTGTTTTGCAAAATCAAGCGGTAAGACGCCGTTTTCGGCTTTAATATTTTGTGCTTCAAACTCCTGCTTTAAAGGATTAAAGCTCCCGTGCTTTATGTCGTCGTCAAGGTCGTTTGCACAGTCCAAAACATATATCCACTTGCCCATACAATATCCAAGCCGCATTAGCACTCTTTTTTGTTTTTCATCTTCCGAACACAGCGCGAAAATCTGCCCGAGCGCATCGGACGTCGGCTCTGCAATTTCATCAAGATTGCAGCAATTTGCTTTTTCAAGCTCCGATTGCCTTTTAATGTAATTGCCGATGATCTCGCCGTAGTACGGATATACTTCAATTGCTTTTTTGTGTTTTTTGCGAAAGAACGGCAGCATTAGCTTATACAAAAACCTTTTAGCTCCTCTGCTGTCGTCTATGTTATCAAGCAGCTTATAATAAAGCATAACCATTGCCGCAGCGGCGGCGTTTTCAAATTCGTCGTCAACTTCGCAGCAATAATTGCATTTTTTAAGCGGATTGAAAGCACAGCGTTTTCTTGTTACCTTAACCGCACCGTCTTTAAGCGACAGCGAAAGCACGGCAAGAAAGGTGAAATCGTAGCTGAGAGTTAATCTCGCCAACGGTCCGTAGCTTTTGCCCAGCCTTTTGCAAAGCGAGCAATAAACCGCGCGGTAGGTTTCATATTCCCACACACGAAGCTCACTTTTTTGTATTTTAACATAGCCGAACAAACGCTTCCCTCCCCGCCGTTGTTACTGTTAATACAATGCGGCACAATTTTGAATTCAGCTTTATTTTTTAAATTTTATAATATTTCTGCGCGATATGAGTGAATATTCTGTAAATTTACAAAAGTTTTTTCAAAAACATACCTGTGTATGACTTTTCGCATGCCGCAACCTGCTCGGGAGTGCCGCTTACAACTACCGTGCCGCCTCGGTCTCCGCCCTCGGGGCCGAGATCTATAATGTGGTCTGCGGTTTTAATAACGTCAAGATTATGCTCTATGACCAGCACCGAGTTGCCTGCGTCAGCAATGCGATTGAGCACATCAAGCAGCCGCTGCACATCGGCAGTGTGCAGACCTGTTGTGGGTTCGTCCAAAATATAAACCGTCTTGCCTGTCGGTCTTTTTGAAAGCTCCGTGGCAAGCTTAACACGCTGCGCCTCACCGCCGGAAAGCGTGGTCGCAGACTGCCCGAGCTTTACATAGCCGAGTCCCACGTCAAAAAGCGTTTGAAGCTTTCTCTTGATTTTCGGATGCTCGGCAAAAAACGCAAGTCCCTCTTCAATTGTCATTTCCAAAACGTCGTAAATGCTCTTGCCTTTGTATTTAACCTCAAGCGTTTCACGATTGTATCTTGTGCCGCCGCACACCTCGCAGGGAACATAAACATCCGGCAAAAAGTGCATCTCGATTTTAATTATTCCGTCGCCCTGGCACGCCTCGCATCTGCCGCCCTTAACATTAAAGGAAAATCTGCCTGCGCCGTATCCCCTTAGCCTTGCCTCCGCCGTTGCGGAATACAGCTCGCGAATATCAGTAAAAACTCCCGTGTAGGTTGCGGGGTTTGAGCGCGGAGTTCTGCCTATCGGCGATTGGTCTATATTTATAACCTTGTCAAGGTGCTCTATTCCTTTCATTGCGCCGTGAGCTCCCCACAACGCACGCGCACCGTTAAGCTGGTTTGCAAGCCTTTTATAAATAATCTCGTTAACAAGCGTGGATTTACCGCTTCCCGAAACACCTGTTATGCAAACGAATTTTCCGAGAGGTATTTTAACGCTTTTGATTTTAAGGTTGTTTTCAGATGCGTCAACAACCTCAAGAAACTTGCCGTTGCCTTTTCTGCGAGTTTTAGGAACAGGTATTTTGCGCCTGCCCGAAAGATAATCGCCGGTTATTGATTCACGGCAGTCCATAACCTCTTGCGGCGTACCTGCGCACACTACATTGCCGCCGTGAATACCGGCACCGGGTCCTATATCAACAATATAGTCGGCAGCACGCATAGTGTCCTCGTCGTGCTCAACAACAATCAGTGTGTTGCCTATGTCTCTCAGCTTTTTAAGCGTTTCCAAAAGGCGGTCGTTATCTCGCTGGTGTAAGCCTATGCTAGGCTCGTCAAGAATATACAAAACGCCCATAAGAGAAGAGCCTATCTGTGTTGCAAGCCTTATGCGCTGGCTCTCGCCGCCCGAAAGAGTGCCTGCCGAGCGCGCGAGTGTGAGGTATTCAAGACCAACGCTTTTAAGAAAGTCGAGCCTTGCGCAAATTTCTTTAACCACGGGCTTGGCAATGGTTTCATCGCGCCCCGTAAATTTCAGTGTATCAAGATATTCAAGCTCCTCTTCAACCGAAAGATTACAAAATTCATCAATATTCTTTGTGCCGACAGTAACGCTGAGCGACGCTTTGTTAAGCCGTGCTCCGTGGCACTCGGGGCAGTTGCTTGCCGTCATATAATTCTCTATTTCGGCACGTGCGGCGTCGCTTGAGGTTTCGTGGTATCTTCTTTCGAGATTCGGAATAACGCCCTCAAAAACCGACTTGTATGTGCCGCCGCCCCAATCGCTTTTTCTTGTAAATTCAATTTCCTCATCGCCGCTGCCGTAAAGCAAGACCTCTTTTGCGCTCTCGGGCAGCTGTTCAAACGGCGCATCAAGACTGAAGCCGTATCTGTTTGAAAGCCCCTCATAATACATAGAGGCAAACGACGCTAAGTGCGGATTATTCCAAGAGCCTCTGCCGTTCCAGCCGCTTGCCTTTATTGCTCCATCGTTAATTGAAAGCGATGCGTCGGGCACAACGAGTCTTGGGTCAACCTTCATAAACATACCTATGCCGCTGCACTTTTCGCAAGCGCCGAAGGGGTTATTGAAAGAAAACATATTAGGCTCTAATTTAGGTATGCTCGTTCCGTGCTCGGGACAGGCGTAATTTACCGAAAACTGCAGTTCCTTTTCACCGATAACGTCAACCACGGTCAAGCCGCCGCTTAATTTCGACGCGGTTTCAATGCTGTCGGTAAGTCGCGATTTTATATCGTCTCGCATAACAAGACGGTCAACAACGATTTCCACATTGTGCTTTTTGTTTTTATCAAGCTCTATTTCTTCAGAAAGATCATAAATATTGCCGTCTACCCTTACCCTTGCAAAGCCGCTCTTTCTTGCCGCTTCAAATTCCTTTTGATGTGTGCCCTTTCTGCCGCGCACAACAGGCGCCAAGATCTGAAAACGCGTCCCCTCTTTAAGCTCGCATATTTTATCCACTATCTGGTCTACCGATTGCCTCAATATCTCTCTGCCGCATTTCGGACAATGAGGCACACCCACTCTTGCAAAGAGCAAGCGCAAATAATCATATATTTCCGTAACGGTTCCCACGGTTGAGCGAGGGTTTTTAGAGGTGGTCTTTTGGTCGATTGAAATTGCGGGAGACAGTCCGTCAATGCTTTCAACCCTCGGTTTTTCCATCTGTCCCAAAAACATTCTGGCATACGACGAAAGCGACTCTACATATCTGCGCTGACCCTCGGCGTAAATCGTATCGAAAGCGAGCGACGATTTACCACTGCCCGAAAGCCCCGTGAAAACCACCAGCTTATCCCTCGGCACTTTAACGTCGATATTTTTAAGGTTATGCTCTGAAGCACCGCGCACCTCGATAAATTCCTTTGCCAATTAAAACACCTCTTAAAGCTACTTCTGCTTCCTTATTTTTTCAATTCTGTCTCTCAGCATTGCCGCGTGTTCAAATTCAAGCAGCTTTGCCGCCTGCTTCATCTCTGCTGTAAGCCGCTTTATAAGCAGCTCTCTTTGCATTTTTGTCATCTGCTTTGTCGGCAGATCCTTAGCCTTCGGCTCTTTTGCGGATATTTCTATTATATCCCTTACGTCCTTCTTTATGGTTTTCGGCACAATGCCGTGTGCATCGTTATATGCTTTTTGTAACTCACGGCGGCGCAGCGTTTCGGTAATTGCCATTTCCATTGAGCCTGTAACGCTGTCGGCATACATAACAACCTTGCCGTCGGCGTTTCTTGCCGCTCTGCCTATCGTTTGTATAAGCGATGTTTCGCTGCGCAAAAAGCCCTCTTTATCGGCATCTAAAATAAGCACCCTGGAGACCTCCGGAATATCAAGACCCTCCCGCAAAAGGTTAATACCCACAAGCACGTCGTATTCGCCGAGACGTAAATCGCGGATAAGCTCCATTCTCTCCATTGTGTCAACATCGTAATGCATATAGCGCACCTTTATGCCGAGGTTGTCGAGATAGTCTGTAAGATCCTCTGCCATTTTCTTTGTAAGCGTGGTTATAAGCACACGCTCTTGCTTGGCTGCGGTTTCGTAAATAATTGAAACAATATCGTCGATCTGCCCTTCAACCGGCTTTACAATAACCTCAGGGTCAAGCAGACCTGTCGGGCGAATGACCTGCTCGACGATCTGCGCCGAATGTTCTCGCTCAAACTCCTGCGGTGTTGCGGAAACAAACACGGCTTGGTTTACTCTTTTATAGAATTCGTCGAAATTCAGCGGACGGTTATCAAATGCCGACGGCAAACGAAAGCCGTATTCCACCAAGTTTTCTTTTCTTGCACGGTCGCCGCCGTACATTCCGCGCACCTGCGGCAGTGTTACGTGCGATTCGTCAACAAACAACAGATAGTCGTCGGGAAAGTAATCGAGCAAAGTGAAAGGGACGCTGCCCTTCGGTCTGCCGGAAAGCACACGCGAGTAGTTTTCAACACCCTTGCAAACGCCGATCTCCCTCAGCATTTCAACGTCATACTCTGTGCGCTGACGTATGCGCTGCGCCTCGATAAGCTTGCCGTTATCGGTAAAATACTTAACTCTCTCTTCCATTTCGGCAAGAATATTTTGCAGCGCCTGCTCCTTTTTATCGTCCGGCACAATGTAGTGTGATGCGGGATAAATTGCGGCGTGGCTGAGCCTGTTTTTAAGCTCTCCCGTTAAAGTGTTGATCTCGCTTATTCGGTCTATCTCATCACCGAAAAACTCAACACGAATCGCAGTATCGCCGGAATATGCAGGGAAAATTTCCACAACGTCACCGCGCACGCGGAATTTGTTTCTTATAAAATTCAGATCGTTGCGCTCATATTGCAGCTTAACAAGCTTTCTCAAAAGCTCATCGCGCGGCATCTCGTTACCGACGCGCAGCGAGATTATCATATTGCGATAGTCTATCGGATTGCCGAGGCTGTATATGCACGAAACCGAGGCGACTATTATAACATCGCGCCGCTCCGACAGCGCACAGGTTGCCGAGTGGCGGAGCTTGTCTATTTCATCGTTGATTGCGGAATCCTTTTCAATATAGGTATCGGTGCCGGGTATATAAGCCTCCGGCTGATAATAGTCGTAATACGAAACAAAATACTCAACCGCATTTTCGGGAAAAAACTCGCGAAACTCCGAGCAAAGCTGTGCAGCCAAAGTTTTGTTGTGAGCCAAAACAAGGGTCGGGCGGTTGACATTTGCGATAATATTCGCCATTGTAAAGGTTTTTCCGGAGCCTGTAACACCGAGCAGTGTTTGCTCTTTGAAACCCTTTTTAACGCCGTTTGTAAGCGCCTCTATCGCCTCGGGTTGATCGCCCGTAGGTTTATATTCCGAATGTAAGATAAACTTGTCCACCGTTTCACCCCGTTTTTTAAAAAAGAAAATTTGTTTTTTGTCTTGCCTTACTATTGTATCATATCCGTTTTTTAATTGCAATTGCAAGGGCGCGCTTTTTTGCGTATTTTTTGAAATTTTGTCGCTTGATGATTGAGCCTGTGAGATTCTCAAAAACGCGGGTTTAGGAAAATAAGCCGCAGTGCGAGAACGCCAAGGAGATCAG
>OLWW01001214.1_pt1 | contig 11625 bp, 10 predicted proteins | sample 1673991 | NCBI WGS metagenome assembly OLWW01 (sample SAMEA103958136, study PRJEB25191) | human gut metagenome
GCAATCTATGGTTTCACCGGACATTCTGTGATCCTGTAACATTGGCAGGGAGGAGAATCGACAATGGCAAAGTATAAACGTCAGAAGGTCAAGCGCTACCGCCGCAGCTTTTACAGCCGCGGCATGCGCATCCGCAAGATCGTGGGCATCGTCGTGCTGGTGGCCGTGGTGCTGGCCGCGGCAGCACTCCTGTTCGTGCTGTACCGTGCCAACGCCCCCAAAGCGGAGCCGCTGGTGGCCGTGGTCGATTTCGGCGACGGCATTACCGAGACGATCCCGCTGGACGAGGACCACGATTATCTGTATGATGTGGACGATTACATCGTGCATCTGCAGGTAAAGGATGGTGCCATCGCGTTTTTGGACAGTCAGTGCCCGGACCATGTCTGTGAGCAATTCGGCTGGCTGGACAAGGACGGCGCATGGGCCGCCTGTGTGCCCGCAGGGGTGTATGTGGTGGTAGAGCCCATCACAGACGCAGGGTAAAAAAGAATAAATCAGCCGGGCCTTCGGGTCCGGCTGATTTTCTTTTTGAGGGAAAACGATTCCAAATGGCCGCCGCGTGCGCTTTGGCCATATTTTAAGGAATTTGATTTTTTGTCTGAGATTCTGAAAAGCCTGCGGGCTTTTCAGAATCCTTTTTCACAGGAAGGAGAGCAGAGAAGAGGCGGATTGAATCGTATTATAAAGGATATGCAGCTGCTCAGCGGCGCACAAAGAAAGCCATTCTTTGTTAAAAAAGTCTGAAACTTTGTGGAAATGCCGTGAAACGAAAATTGGACGCTTGTTTATCGGGGCAAAATGCGATACACTACAAATAAGAGTTTCTGACGGGTGCTTTTGCAAAAAGCACCTTGTCATAAAAGAACCTAGGAGGAACGGCAAGAATGATCTGGAACAAGTCTAAACAGCCCGCCGACCCGCAGCAGGACGCAGCGGCTGCACCCAAAAAAGGCGGTGCAGCAGCCTTTGCCCAAAAGAACTGGAAGTGGCTGGTGCCGGTGGCCATCGTGGTGCTGGCAGGCGGCTGGTGGCTGCTGAAGCCCAAGGGTGCAAAGCCCGCCAACGTGGATACTTCCTATACAGAAGCAGTGCCGGAGACCCGGGATGTCTCCAACACGCTCAGCGGCACTGGTACGCTGAAGCCTGCCAATACTTACAGCGTCAAATCGCTGGTGCCCGGCAAGGTGCTGACCGGCGGCTTTGAGGAGGGCGATATCGTGGAGGAGGGCACTGTGCTCTACACGGTGGATTCCTCCGATGCAACCACCAAGGTGGAGCAGGCAGCCATCACCCTGCAGCAGGCGCAGCGCAGCTACGACAAGACCGCCGACCATCAGTATGTGCGTGCCGAGGTGGCGGGCGTCGTCAGCAGCCTGAAGGTGAACAAGGGCGATGAGGTAAAGAGCGGTCAGGAGGTGGCCGTGGTGCGGGACAGCTCCAAGATGAATCTGGTGCTGGAGTTCCCGGCTGCGGATGCTGCTAACTTCTCGGTAGGGCAGACCGCCCAGGTGACGCTGGACGGTACTTTTGAGGTGCTGCCCGGCACTATTACCGCTGTGACCGGCACCGATACCCTGAGCACGGGCAACCTGCTCACCCGCACTGTGACCCTCTCGGTGTCCAATGCGGGTGGTCTGACCACGGCACAGGCTGCAACGGCTACTATCAACGGGGTGAGCTCCATTGCAGCAGCCAACTTCCAGTATCAGGCCGAGCGTACCCTGACTGCGCTGGCTTCCGGTACCGTCACCGCCATCAATGTGCGGGAGGGCGGCAGCGTGAACAAGGACGATATCATCCTGACCCTCAGCGGTGAGGACCTGACCGAGTCCATCCAGTCTGCCTCCGAGACCCTGCGCGGTGCGGAGCTGTCCATGCAGAATATGCAGGACGCTATGGATAACTACACCATCACCTCACCCATCAGCGGCACCATCATCGAAAAGAATGCCAAGGTGGGCGATGCCCTGAGCACCGGCAGCGACCTGTGCACCATTTACGACCTGAGTTATCTGGAAATGACCATCAACGTGGACGAGCTGCAGGTCAGCAGCCTGAAAGTGGGGCAGTCCGTACAGGTGACCGCAGACGCCGTGAAGGATAAGACCTACGAGGGCGTGGTCACCCGTGTGTCCATGAAGGGCGACACCAGCGGCGGCACCACCACCTACCCGGTGACCGTGCGCATCGACGAGACCGATGGTCTGCGCCCGGGCATGAATGCCAACGCCGAGATCGTGGTGGCACAGGCCAAAAATGCGCTCACCGTGCCCAACGCAGCTATCGTGCGCGGCGGTTATGTGCTGGTGCGGCAGGACTCGCCCAGCGCCGTGAACGCCGATGCCTCCATGAGCGCACCGGAGGGCTATGTGTACGTCAAGGTCAAGACCGGTGTCAGCGATGACAACTATACACAGGTGACCAGCGGCCTGTCTGAGAGCGATACCATCGCCTACGACCCCAGCTCTGTGAGCAGCGACAGCTACTACGACTACGGCTCTGGCGGCTATGACGATATGGACGGCGAAGTGATCGGCGGCGCCGGAAACGCCGCAGACCTCACTGAGGGCGGCGAGGAGACGCTGCCGGAGGAGACCGAAAACGGTGAAGCCCCCGCAGCGGACGCTGAAGAGCCTGCAGAGGGCATCGACCCCGCCGAGGCCGGCGCGGTCGTGGTGGATTGACGCAGGAGGGATGAATGAGCGCTCTGATCGAGTTTGATGCGGTGTGCAAATATTACCAGATGGGCGATACCACGGTAAAGGCTGCCGACCACATCACTATGAAAATCGAAAAAGGCGAGTTCGTGGCCATCGTGGGCCAGTCCGGCTCGGGCAAATCCACCTGTATGAACATCATCGGCTGTCTGGATGTGCCCACCCACGGTACCTACCGGCTCAACGGCCGGGACGTGGGCAAGATGAACCGCAACGAGCTGGCCGCCATCCGTAACGAAATGCTGGGCTTTATCTTCCAGCAATACAATCTGCTGCCCAAGCTGAACCTGATGGAAAACGTGGAGGTGCCGCTGGTGTATGCGGGCATCTCCCGCGCCGACCGCCACATCCGCGCCCGGGAGGTGCTGGAGCAGGTGGGGCTTGGCGACAAGCTGAAAAACCGCCCCAACCAGCTTTCCGGCGGCCAGCAGCAGCGTGTGTCCATTGCGCGGGCACTGGTGCGCAACCCGCCGGTCATTCTGGCGGACGAGCCCACCGGCGCGCTGGACTCCCATACCGGCCGTGAGGTGCTGGGGCTTTTGCAGCAGCTGCACAAGCAGGGACACACCGTAGTGCTGATCACCCACGACAACTCCATTGCCGTGCAGGCCGACCGCATCATCCGGCTGGAGGACGGTCAGGTGGTGTATGACGGCGACTCCCACGCACCGGAGGCCATGGTGCAGCCTACTTTGCTGCCCGAAACGCCGGAAAATGAGGAACAGGCATGATCTTTGAAACCTTCCGGCAGGCCATCCAGAACGTGTGGAGCAACAAGCTGCGCACCTTTCTGACCATGCTGGGCATCATCATCGGCGTGATGGCGGTCATCGTCATTGTGGGTCTGGGCAACGGCATGACCAAGAGCATGCGGGACAGCTTTTCCGCACTGGGCACCAACACCCTCAGCATTCAGGTGTGGGGCTACGGCTCCCGTACCGTGCCGGTGGAGGAGATGTACGATATATGCCAGCGGCATTCCGACCTGATCAAGGCGGTGTCGCCCCAGATCGAGTTCAGCGGCAATGCCAGAGGTACGCTGAAGATTGGTACCACCAGCTACCGCTGGTCCAACATGAGCGGTGTGGACGAAAACTTTACCGAAATGAAGAATTACCAGATCGTTCAGGGGCGCGGCCTGCAGTACATGGATATGCAGGACAACAAGCAGGTCTGCGTCATCGGCGATTACCTCAACCGCGTAGCCTTTGGCGGCAACGGTGTGGGGCAGACGCTCAAGATCGGTGCCAACAAGTTCCGCGTCGTAGGTGTGCTGTCTGCCAAAGTCAGCGACCCCACTATGCAGCAGGGCAGCGATGACGACTGCGTTTACCTGCCCTACACCACCGTGATGCGGCTTTCCAGCCAAAGCATGGTGGACTGCTACACCGCCATGATGGCCGACGAAAGCCTTGCCAACGAGGCCAAGAGCACGATGGAAGAGGAATTGATGTCGATCCTCAAGACCGAAAACGGCTACTATGTGTACAGCGCCAGCGAGTGGCTGGAGGAAATGAACAAGATGATCAACATGGTCATCGTGATACTTACCGGCATTGCCAGTATCTCGCTGCTGGTGGGCGGCATCGGCATTATGAACATCATGCTGGTGTCTGTGACCGAGCGCACCCGTGAGATCGGCATCCGCAAGGCGCTGGGAGCAAAGGAGCGCACCATTCTGGCGCAGTTTGTGGTGGAAGCAGCCACCACCTCCGCGCTGGGCGGCGTTTTAGGCATTGCGCTGGGCTATGCGGTGTCCATGGCGGCAAACAAGGTGCTGCCCATGTTCATGACCGATACCACCGTTACGGTAAGCCCCTCCTTCAACTCCATTGTGGTGGCCTTTGGCATCTCGGTAGGCATCGGCGTGCTGTTCGGCTACCTGCCGGCACGGCGCGCAGCCCGGCTGAACCCCATTGAAGCATTGCGCTACGATTGATCGCGGCGGCGTGATAAACAAAGAACAAGAGGTACGACCAATGAAAAAACGGATTCTCGCATTTCTGCTGGCGGTCAGCATTGCGGTGTCGGCGCTGGTGCTGCCGGTCTCGGCGGCCAGCATCAACAACACGGCCCTGCAGACGGCTATTACTCTGGGCGCTGTGCCCACCGGTCAGGAACTGAGCGCCAACATTACCCGCGGCGCTTTTGCCAAAATGCTGGTGTCCTTTTCCACCTACCGGGAGAGCGTAGGCGCGCAGGGCACGGTGGGCACCCTGTACCGGGATGTGCCCGGCAGCTCCCAGTGGGCACCCTACATCCGCATTGCAGTGCAGCAGGGCTGGATGAACGGTTACACCGACGGCTCCTTCCGCCCGGACAACACCGTTACGCTGGAGGAAGCCTGCGCAGCGGTGCTGAAGCTGCTGAGCTATAAGACTACCGACCTGACCGGCTCCTTCCCGCAGGCACAGCTGAACAAGGCACAGCAGATCGGTCTGCGGGATCAGCTGACCTGCACGCAGGGACAGGCCATGACCTACGAGCAGAGCACCCTGCTGCTGTACAACGCCCTGCGCGCCAACACCGCCAGCGGCAGCGCCTACGGCAGTTCGCTGGGCTTTACGGTGTCCAACGGTCAGGTGGATACCTCTTCGGTGCTGCTCAAGAGCCGCAAGGGTCCCTTTGTAGCAGAGGAGGGCACCCAGCTGCCCTTTACGCCGGTGAGCGTCTACCGCAACGATAAGGCCTCTGCTTCGGCAGAGCTGAACAAGTACGACGTGTACTATTACAGCGAAAGCCTGCAGACGGTGTGGATCTACACCCGCCGCGCCGCAGGCCGCATTACGGCGGTATCGCCCAGCGCCAGCGCGCCTACCGCGCTGACCGTGGCGGGCAGCAATTACACGCTGGGCAGCTCTGCCGTGGCGTCCAAGATCTCCTCCCTGAACGGCGGCGGCGTGGGCGAAGTGGTCACCCTGCTGCTGGGCATGGACAACGAGGTAGCCGATGTGATCACCGGCGAGGAAGCCGACAGCGTGTTCTACGGCGTGGTGCAGACCGCTACCCGCAGCCTTGTAGAGGATAACGGCGCAGACGTGCTGCAAAAGATCTCGGTGATGTGCACCGACGGCATTACCCGCACTGTGAATATCGACAAAAGCCTGAACTACCCCACCGGCTGGCTGGTGGAGATCAACGTGACCCCCGAAGGGGAGCAGGTGACTGCCATCGAGTCCAAATCGGTCAGCGGCACCATCAACGACACCGCCACCGCGCTGGGGGACTATGCTCTGGCCGATGACGTACAAATCTTGGAAACGACATCGGAGGGGTTGGCTGGGACGGTTCGTCCCAGCCGAATAGCGGGGACAAAGCTGAACGCACTGGCCGTGCGCTACTATACGCTGAATGAGCAGGGACAAATCGACCGCCTGATCCTGAACGATGTCACCGGCGATCTGTGGAAATACGGAGTGCTGGACGATGTGAAGAATCTGGCCTTCAACGCCAGTTCCATTCTGGGCACCCTGACCGGCAGCGGCTCCTCCGGCTCGGGGGATAGCTCTTCCGGGGACAGTTCTTCCGGCTCCGGCAGCGGTTCTACCGGGGACGGCTCTTCCGGTTCCGGCTCTACCGGCGGCACCACCAACACCACCACCGTGGTGGACGATCTGCGCAGTGTGCTGGTGCCCACCACCAGCGAGATCCTGTGGGGCGTCATTGACGGCTCGCTGCTGAGCACGGTCTGGAACCGCATCACCAGCAGTTCCGGCTCACTGCTGAGTATCGGCCTCAAGCAGCTGGCCAACATTACCGGCCAGCCTATGAGCACCATCCTCAATTTTGTGGGCGGCGGCGCTACCTACATCTGCTACGTCAACGGCAGTCAGGCCAGCTTTTCCACCTCCATCAAGTATCCGGTGCTGGCGGGCGGTCTGGCAGTGCGGCAAAACGTGAACGGCACGGTAAAGGCCATGATCCAGCTGATGCCTATGAAGATCGATCAGGTGGGTGCAGCCTCGGTGATGAGCAACGGCACCCGCTACGAGACGGCTGACGATATGCAGGTGTACCTGTGGTACAAGGGGCAGTATTACGCCACCAAGCTCTCTGAGGTGAACTCTGAGGGCTACTACCTGACCGGCTGGTACGATAACTTTGGCTGCGCAGCAGGCAAGCGCGTGCGGGTGATCGTGGCGGTCAAAAAGGACTGATGGACTACTATGACCCCCGGCGCAGGGCGCTGCGGGCGGTACGGCAGCTGCTCTACCCGCGCGAGTGCCCCTTCTGCGGCCGGGTGCTGGGGGATGTACGGGATTGCCCGGACTGTGCAGAGCAGCTGGAAACGCTGCGTCGCAAGCCGGGCATCCGGCTGGACCCGGCGCAGCACTATATCAGCAATCTGGCCGGTGCTGCCGCACCCTACCGTTACAGCGGCTGTGTGCGGCGCGGCATCCTGAACGCGAAGTATCAGGGCAAGCCGTGGCGGGCTGTGGAGATGGGCAACCGTCTGGTACAGCTGGCCTTTGGCGGTGAACTGACCGTGCAGTACGGCGAGCTGCTCCCGCAGCCGGTGCCGTGGGCGGCCATCGGGTACGACCTGATCGTACCGGTGCCGGCCTCCGGTAAAAGGCGCGGCTACAATGTGCCGGAATTGATGGCGCTGCCGCTGGCCAAGGCTATGGAGGTGCCGTTGGCACCGCAGGCACTGGAGCGCACCCGCGCCAAACGGCATCAGGCCGGTCTGCCGCTGGAACAGCGCATAGCCAACGTGGCAGGTGCTTTCCGGGCGGCACAGCCGCAGCAGCTGGAGGGCAAGCGCATCCTGTTGGTGGATGACGTCATCACCACCGGCACAACAGCTGCCGCCTGCGCGCAGGCACTGCTTCACGCTGGGGCAGACAGTGTATTCGCGCTGGCCTTTGCCACGGTGGAGTTTGGCGTACCGCCGGACGACACCACCCCTATCCATGAGGACGATGAGGAAGATGTGTATCGCGATTTTTGAAAATAACGCTCTTTCGCGCATCCTTTTGGCGTGCAAAAGCCGGGACAGTAAAATGTAAAAACTACACCAGAAATTTGGAAAAAGCGCTTGACAAAACGGACAAAGTCGGGTATACTAATCAAGCTGTGAGCGGCAAACGCAAACAGATATCCGGGTGTAGCGCAGTTTTGGTAGCGCGCTTGAATGGGGTTCAAGAGGCCGTGAGTTCGATTCTCGCCACTCGGACCAAACAAAAATAATCCGAACTTGTTTCCGATAGGAGACGGGTTCGGATTATTTGTTTTCTTCGGAAAGTTCAATGCAGGTGTCCGTGGAAGATGAAAATTAAGGATAATGAACTATTAATCGCAAATAATCTGTGCTATAATACTAAAGGGAGGTGTCATAATGCAGATTAACGTGAAGTTGTCTCCAGATGTGCTAGACTGGGTTATGGCACATATTCAACAAGAAAATGTTCCGCGGGATGTTGTAAAGTATTTAACAATATGGAAAAGTGGTGAAAAATTGCCCACTTTTAATCAGATCGAAAAAGTTAGTAAAGCATCTGGAATCCCATTTGGGTATTTTTTCCTCCAAGAACCTCCCAAAGAAGAATTTCCGTTATTAGAGTACAGAACCATAGATAGCACATCGGCAATGAATCCGAGCAGAAATATTATTGATGTTATGCATGATATGGAACAAGTTCAGGATTGGGCTAGAAATCATGCTATAGAGGAAGAACAGCAGGCTCCAGAATTTATTGGAAGCCAAAAAAACAATGTGGATACTGAAGACTTTGCCGAATATGTCCGAACAGTTTTAGAGTTAGAAATTAAATGGTATGAAAACAGCAAATCGGCTGTAGAGTCTTTTAAAACACTGAGAGATAAAATTAGTCAAGCAGGCGTTATTGTTATGATGAGTGGTATTGTTGGAAATAATACGCATCGACCGCTCGACATAAATGAATTTCGTGCTTTTGCGATGGTAGATGATCTTGTACCATTAATTTTTATCAATTCAAACGATTCGGTTAGCGGGAAACTATTTTCTTTGCTACACGAATTTGCTCATATATGTATAGGAAATAATAGTTTATACAATGACAGATACAGTTCTGGAACAAGGGTTAGTAAGGCGGAAAGTGTATCTAATGCAGTGGCTGCGGAAATTTTAGTTCCACAGGTCATGTTTGAGAAAAAGTGGAAAGAAATCGATAAATTTGATGATCCAATTAAAACGATTGATGCGCTTACAAAGTATTTTAGCTGTGGGACGACAGTTATAGCAAGGAAAGCATTAGATAACGGATATATTGATTATTCTGTATATAGGAAGCTGTCACAAATTGCGGTTAATCGTTACAATGAAAAACGAAAAAAGGAAAAAGAGCAAGGCGGTGGCGGAGACTATTATAGAACTGCGGCAAGCCGAATTGATACACGGTTTTTCAAGAGCTTGGTCTCAAGCGTTCACGAAGGAAAAACTTTATACACGGACGCTTTTAGACTTACTAATACCAATAGATCTACCTTTGAAAATTTGGTTAACAAAATGGGGGGTGGGTCGAAGTGAATCAAGAAGTTTTTCTAATAGATACAAATGCTTTGCTGACACCGCATCTTATGTATTATCCGTTTGACCTCGCACCTAGCTTTTGGGAACAGCTAGAAGAAAAACTTAAAGATGGTTCAGTTGTTCTCTTAGATATGGTGAAAAATGAAATAACAGAGGGTCATGATGAACTTTCAAATTGGATGAAGTCATTACAGGGGATAAACATCATTGACCATAGAACTCCCGAAATCATAGAAAAATATAGTAGAGTTTTAGGTGCAGTTCAAAGCAATACATGCTATAAGCAAAGTGCGCTTGCAGAGTGGTCAAGAGAAAGTGTTGCAGATCCATGGCTAATTGCAACTGCGGCAGTAAGAAAATTAACAATAGTAACATTTGAAAAAAAGAATGGTGGTCTGTCACCCAAAAATCCGAGTAAAAATGCTAAAATACCAGATGTGGCGATTGAGTTTGGAGTAAGCGTTTGTGATCTATATTATATGATGAGAAGTTTATCATTTCGTCTTTAATAGAATCTAAATTGCATTATGTGATATAACAAAAACAGGGTGCGCCCGCCCGGACGCACCCTGCCAAAAGCCACAGACAATAACGATATGTACAGCAGGAAGTTTCCCAACGGGAACTTCCTGTTTTTCTTTTCCTGCAAGATGAGCCTGTTCTGTCTGCCATGCGGCAAACTCCCTCTGGCCTTCCTCGCTGTTCCAGCAGGCAAGGATGGCCGGGTAGAATGCCCGCGCCAGACGGTCAATGACTTCATCGGGATAAGGGGAAGTGTTTGTGGACTTTTTCTTTTTGTTCAAACGCACACTCCTTTGACTGTCCCACCGTGGCAAAGCCGGGCAAGAAAATCAAAGTTCCAATTTCATGTCAGGCGCAAGGGCGCGGATGCTTTCCGCCCTGTACTTGCGGCTGGTGGCTCATTGATGGCTTACAAGTGCCTGCCGTTATGCCGTTTTAGAGGATTCACTGCTGGATTCTGCAAGAACTTCGTCCAGCGTTTTCAAAAATTCAAGATGAGGTTTCAAGGCAAAGCGAAGAACTTTGACCTGTTCCGGATGCGTAAGAAGTTTCGGGTTCAAGTCGAACGTAACTTCCCAACTCTTTCGCATGAGAGATTCAGCATTGTGGAGCCGGTAGTACAGTTCGAGAAACTTTTGGGGAACATCATAGTTTTCATCAATGGTGTTGCTGGCGGCTTTCTCTGCCTGCTTCACCGTTACCTTGTTAGGCTTGACCTTCTTCGGCTTCGGCACATAATTCTTGATTTCCTCAAAAATTTCAGCCTGTTCTTCGGGCTTGGCCTTGCCGAGATTTTCGAGAAGATAATCGGGAATGTGCAGTTCCTCGCGGAAGAACCGATCACGGAAACCGGGAGACAATTCATCCGCAACGTCAACACCGTGCGCATAGTATTCTGCACGGCGGACAGAACTTGCACTGCTGTGATTTTCCTGTGCGATGCGCTCACAGGTTTTCATAGGCTTCTGGTTGTGTTCAGACTGAACACTGCCAGATTTCTTTACAGTATGCTGATTGCCGCGAAATGTTTCGGTACGCTTTTCAGAGGAATACTGCTTGCCCATCAGAAACTTCTTTTGCTCCGGGGTTAAATTGCGCCGCCCCAACTGGTTTTTGCAAATCCAAGCGAGAACTTCTTCCCGGCTTTCAAAGGGGAGCGGCATGGTGGAGAAATAAATCTCAGGATGCTTCTGGAGAATGGCATAACGGTTGTGTCCATCAACAAGGGTATTGTTCCAGACAATCAAAGGAGAGAGCAGCTTGCCCTCTTTGAGGATGTTTTCTTCAAGCTGCTTAAATTCATCATCGGTCAGAGGAGGAATCTGGGACTGGAACTCCGGGTCGATTTTCAGATTGATCATACGCACACTCCTTTATCTCTCCTGCTGCGTCTGTTCTTCCTCCCGGAAAAAGGACGCAACATTCTGCTTTGCGTTTTTCAGTTTGAGCAGTTCTTCCTTAGCTTCCTTGTACTGCTCGTAGAACTTTGCCTTTTCGGATGCCAGCTGCGCATACTCGGCTTCCAGCTTTTTCGGGCTGGGCAGCTTGGTGAGGTTGTTTGCCTTGAAATAGGCTGCTGCCGCCCGGTACGCTGTCAGCTCTGCACGATGCTGTTCCTCAAAGACTGCGGGGCGCTTGGCGGTCTTTAACTGCTGGGCAACATTCTTGGTGCTGGTGTAGGCTGCGATGTGATAGCGCAGCTCATTGTTGGTCTTCATGCGACCTTCGAGGTCTTTCACCACCGCCAGCGAGTCGTGATACTTGGTTTCCAGTTCGGCAATGCGCTGGTTCAAGGCGTCCTCGTCGGTCAAGCCCTTTTCCTGCAGAAGCTTCACGGTCTGTGCCATAACTTTGAGATTGTGTTTCGTG
>OLWW01001228.1_pt1 | contig 11494 bp, 10 predicted proteins | sample 1673991 | NCBI WGS metagenome assembly OLWW01 (sample SAMEA103958136, study PRJEB25191) | human gut metagenome
GGCGGGGGAGCGGCGGATGCGCCTGGTCAGCCTTGCCCTAGTGCTGCTACCTTTCTTTGTGTCCATGGTGGTGACCAACGATGTGGCGCTCTTGACCTTTGTGCCTTTTTCCCTGATGGCCCTGCCGAAAGTGGCCAGTGAGAAGCAAATGGCACTTGTCATCGTCCTCCAGACGCTGGCGGCCAATCTGGGTAGTATGTGTACGCCCGTAGGCAATCCGCAGAACTTGTATCTTTATTTTTACTACGCCATGGATCTGTCCTCGTTTCTGCTGTTGCTTTTGCCTTATAGTCTGGTGTCCTTCCTGCTACTGGCGCTGTCCCTGTTCCAATTGCCTGGGACGCCGATTCCTATTTCCGTGCGGCTGGCGGCCCGGCGGACACGGAATCTGCCTGTATTGGCTCCGTCGCGGCAGCTCTGGATTTTGGGCGGGATGTTTTTCCTTTCCCTGCTCGCCGTGGCGCATGTGCTCGACTATCGTCTGGCCCTGGCCTTTGTCGTGGTCGTCACGGCCCTGACGCGGCCACGGTATTTCCGTTATGCTGATTACCGGCTTTTGGGTACCTTTGTGGCCTTTTTCATCCTCATAGGCAATCTGAGCCAGCTGTCTGGCTTCAGGGACATGTTGACGGGATATCTGGACGGTCATGAGTTCCTCATGGCCCTTTTGGCAAGCCAGGTTATCAGCAATGTGCCGGCCGCCGTCCTCCTGTCGGGGTTTACTGATGATGCGGCGGCTTTGCTGCTGGGAACCGATATCGGAGGCCTGGGGACGCTGGTCGCCTCCATGGCCAGTCTCATTTCCTATGGCATGTACGTCCGGGCCTGTCCCCGACAGCAGGCAGGGTATCTGAAACTATTCACCCAGCTCAACCTGGCCTACCTGCTGGTACTGGTCCTGATTGCCTGGCTCTGTCATCAGCTGGGGGTATGACGGGTGCTGGCGAATCGTATTGACGGAAAGGGCAGAATATGTTAGAATGATGCTAATTTCATAGGAACACCGCTTCTGTCACCGGACAGGAGAAATGAGGTGTCTGGGAGTTGTCGTAGGTACGGCATGATTACATGCTATAAGACAATTCCTGGACACCTCTGTTTTTTTAGGAGGGATTATCATGATTCAAATGCATATGCAGCAGGGGCTTTCACCGGATGCCCGGATTATCCGGCAGGAGGTATTTGTAGAAGAACAAGGATTTCACCATGAGTTTGATGAAATCGACTCAAGGGCCTGGCATCTGGTATTATACGAAAATGGGCAGGCCGCTGGCTGTTGCCGTCTCTTTTCATCCGATCAGCCGGAAGTGTATATATTGGGCCGGCTGGCCGTGCGGATGTCCTGCCGGGGCAGGCAGTACGGGGAGTGGCTGGTACGGGAAGCGGAAGCCTGGCTGCGCGGCCGCCAGGTGAAACGGCTGGCTCTGTCAGCTCAGGTCCGGGTACGTCCCTTTTATGAAAAATTGGGATTTACCGCGTCGGGTGATGAATATCTGGATGAGTATTGTCCTCACATCCATATGGAAAAGGAGCTGAGAGAATGAGTCTGACCTACTGGATTCCTTTTTTCATCGTTGTCCTTGGCAACATAGGCTATCATGTGGTAGCCAAGGCGACGCCGACAGCAGCCCCGCCTTTCCTGGCCCTCAGCGTGACTTATCTGGTCAGCTTTCTCCTGTGTGCCGCAGCTTACGTGGTGACAGGCACTTCGCTTCGGCAGGATTTGACGGCCTTGAACTGGGCGAGTGCTGCCTGGGGACTGACGCTGGTCGCCGTCGAATTTGGCTATATCCTATTATACCGGGCTGGCTGGAAAATCAGTATGGCCTCCCTCCTGGCTAATGTCAGCGTAGCGCTCCTTTTAGCAGGCATCGGCGTCCTGCTGTATAAAGACGTCCTGCTGCCCCGGCAGATCATCGGCATCATCCTGTGCCTGGCCGGCGTCTTTTTCCTGCGACCCTAAAAAGATAGGGCCTTGGGGGATGAACGAAATTATGGAACTAGCTTATGCAAGGGTGCTCACGTGCCTTTTCGGGCCTGGTGGGAATGGGTCATTAATGGAAAATGAGATGAGGGAGACTTGGCAGGCGCTTCGATGCTTCCCAGTCAACTGCAGCCGCCGTAGTCCGGCCCAGTGACTGCTCAATAGCGGCCCGAAGAATATACCAGCTTGGGGGAATAGGGTACTTGTGCATTTTCAGGAGATCGATGCCCTTGGTGGCACAAGACAACGCCTGGACCGCGTTCCCTAATTTCCATTGAATCCATGCTTCTTGTTGATACGTACTGCCCACGAACGGGTAGTACGTATTTTTTTCTTCTTCAGACAGCTTATTACGGGAAATCCGGCACTCCTTCAGGGCTTCTTCGTATTTACCGGCTCGAGTCAGAAGGCGGGCATAGTCCAGATGGCCGCGGGCGGGGTTTTTATCCTGCTTGAGATAGTTACGGTAAAAAGCAAGACCCAGGTCTTTTTGATTCATTGTGATATAGTTGCGGCTGATCGTATAACTGAGTGTCCTGTTCTTATTCCATTCCGGATGGGCTTCAACCAGTGTCTGCATACGGTGAGCTGCTTTGTCTTTCTGTCCCATCATATATTCATAGACGATGGCAAGACTATTCAAGAGAATATCATTGGGATTTTTGCGGAGTCCCTGTACGGTGGTTGCATAGCCGGCCCCAGGGTTTCCATCCATCATATCATAGAGACTGCGGATCCCATAAGGAAGCGGACTGTTCGGCGCATGAACGGTCATCTGATCCAGATGGCTCTCTGTTCCAGCGTCATCGCCGTAGTACCAGGACAGGCCGGCAAGCGATAGATCCTGCCAGGCTGATTCAGGGAAGGATTGATTATATTCTTTTTGATAGAGAATGGACAGGAACAGTAACTGTGACGACAGGGGAGAAAAGGCGTCATTTAGACGGAGCTCTTGGTCGCGGGCACGACGTTCTTTGACAACCGTATCCAGTCGCTTTTGCCTTTGAGCTGCATCGGGGGGAACGGGGGCTGTTATCGTATCCTGAAAGGCATCACGCACGTCTTTATCAGGCAGATCTTTATTCAGTCGGTACCGCAGGACGCCATTCTTGTCGATTAATATCAACCGGGGCAGGGAATGGGTATATAGGTGGTAGTCTCCTGTAAGAACGGGAAAGGGGAAGGCTTCTTCTTTCAGCCAGTTTTCTATTTTGCTCGTCCTGCCAGTCTGTATGACAAAGAAGTTCATCTGTTCGTGATATGAAACATAGGCTTTTTTCGTGAAATCCGCATAAGCCGTATTGGCAGAACCGGGTATAGAAGATGCGATGAAAAGCGCTGCAGGTCTGTTTCCTGTCGTTACTGTTACGGGGTGTCCCGAATCTTTGCTGATAAATCCGGTAACAGGAACGGCTGTACCGGCCGACGCTTCCGAAACAGGAATCTGGATGGGGCGGGACTTTTTAGCCGGCGTTGTTTTTTCCCGTTTCGTTAGAGAAGGAACGGTTTCTGTCTGCACGATTTCGTTTTTGTGCTGTATCGCCGCAGGTGCAACTGCAGCTGGTGTATCGGCAGCCATGACCGTATACCCTGTTAGAAAAAGACCTGTCACGGCCAGTGCAATTTGACGTCGTAATAGTTTCATACTATAAAACCTCCTGCCTGAGATATATCATAATCTCATTTTCACATACTCTAGTACGGGATGTCAATCCTTTTCCGGGAGACAAGAGGCGGAATGACAGGAATCCGAAAAAGATGGTATAATGAAATGACTTGACCGCGGACCGACCAAGATAGCGACTAAGTTATAGAGACACGTGCATCGCCATCCCTGAATACGCCGAACAAGTCTGAATATAAGAAAAAACACCTGCTTCAAGGGTTTGATGCTACCCTTTGAAACAGGTGATTTTTATATAGAAATTTTTTTATTTGCAATTAGTCCTAGCAGTCTGCGAGAGGGACCAGAAGGTTTATTTTTTCCGGATTCCCAAGCTTCTATTGTCTTTTTTGAAACACCAAAGTATTGTGCAAATAATTTTTGTGTCAACCCTAACTGATTTCGTATGTCTCTTATTTCGTCACTTGAATATGTAGTTATTGGCTCAATGTCAATTTTTCTTTTATGTCTAGGAAGATGCTTGGTCTGGGTATCTAAAATAGCGTCATTCAGCGATTCAGATAACAAATCAAATGCTTTGCTCATGGAGAACACCTCACTTATAAATTTGATTCCAAGATATCAATTTGCTTTTTCAAATGATTTCGTTCTTCTTTCGTTAAATTTTCTAACTCATTTCGCCGTAAATCTTCATCATTGAAAACTAACGCTGTCCAAGAACGTGTAAAAGGGCGTGTCTGAATAAATGTTCTTTTAATTTCCAATTTAGTACCTCCATCTATATTTTACCCTATTCAATAGGATGAATACAAGTGCTTTTTATGATAAAATAAGAAGGAAAGTGTAAAATAGTTTGTGTAAACAGGTTATTGGACAGGAAGCCTATATCCTGCTGTAATGGAGGGAGCCTGGTCTAAAAATATGAAAGGGAAGGGTACGGCTATGATTGATGGAGAGCGCTTGAAAGATGTTTTAGTGCAGTATAAAAAAGATTTTGTACCGAAACATTGGCAGGATGAAAAGTATAAATGGGAAGCACTCAAATGGTTTCAAGACAACTGGAATATTAAGGCAGCGGATTTTGCGGATATGCTCAACCGTTCGTTTTCCCAAACCTATAATCTGCTGACATCGATGAATAATTTCCCGGCCAAGATGATTACTAGTTTTGCTGAGACCGCTCCAGAGGACGTACGCTCGATGTACAGCGATTTGATTGATGAGAGCAAGGATATATATGAGCGAATCAATACCTTTAAACTGCAATCGGATTTTCTTCTCAAAAAATATGGAAAGGGAGCAGGACAGCATTATCAGTCTGAGAATGCCATCACGACCTATCTGTGGCTGCGTTATCCGGATAAATATTATATATACAAATCACAACAGCCGAGTGGATTGATCTGCTTGAAGACAAAAGTGTTTTTACACAGAGCAGCCTTGAAATCATGAAAAGAATACAGGACTATGGCGGAGCTGCTACGTGTACGCAGCTTGCTGCAAAGTATGGAGAAAGTAAGAACTTTTATAATGCTGGTTCTGTGGGGCTGGCAAAACGAGTCGTTGAAAAGACGGGATGCCCTGTCATGCCGAAGAATGTTGACAATTCTCGATGGTGGCCCATTCTCTATATCGGCAGATATACAGCCAAAGATGAGAAGGGAAGTTACGTATGGAAGTTGCGCCGTGAATTAGCCGCTGCATTGAACCGGGTGGATTTGAGCGGCGTAGCTCTTTATGCCAAATCAAAAGGTGAGGGAGAAACCAAGTATTGGTGGCTGAACGCAAAACCAAAGATATGGAGTTTTTCTGACCTGCAAGTCGGTGAAGTACAAGACTATACACTTTATAATGCAAACGGCAATAAGCGGCGCATTTTCCAGAACTTCATAGATGCTAAGACGGGTGATCTTGTCATTGGCTATGAATCCAATCCGGTCAAGCAGGTTGTAGCGCTTGTAAAAGTCAGCGCGGCGAATGACGGTCAGAAAATATGTTTTGAAAAAACGGAGTCCCTGGAAAACCCGATTGATTATCAGACATTAAAGAAATGTCCGGAGTTGGCGAAAATGGAGTTCTTCAAAAATCCGAACGGCAGTTTTTTCAAATTGACCAAGAAAGAATATGAGTTCATCATGGACATCATTCGCGATGAAAATCCGCGGAACTCTCATGAGGAGAAGATTCCATCGTATACGAAGTATACGAAGCAAGACTTCTTGTCGGAAGTCTATATGACTGACGAAATGTACGACCGACTGGTGGGCGTGCTCAGCAACAAGATGAATATCATTCTGCAAGGCGCACCGGGTGTAGGCAAGACCTTTGCTGCCAAGAGGCTGGCTTATTCTATGATGGGAGAGAAAGACGACAACCGGATTGAATTCGTGCAGTTTCATCAGAATTATTCTTATGAAGACTTCATGATGGGATACAAACCGTCTGGAAATGGTTTTGAATTGAGGCATGGTGTGTTCTACCGTTTCTGCCAGAAAGCGGCCAATGAGCCGGATAAAAAATTCTTCTTCATCATTGATGAAATCAATCGGGGAAACCTGAGCAAAATCTTCGGTGAGCTCCTGATGTTGATTGAAAAAGACTACCGTGGGACAAAGCTGACGCTGGCCTATAATGGTATGCCGTTTACGGTTCCCAAAAATCTTTATATTATTGGCATGATGAATACGGCTGACCGTAGCCTGGCCATGATAGATTATGCCTTGCGCCGCCGGTTCAGTTTCTTCGAGATGGAACCGGGATTTGAATCAAAAGGATTCAAAGATTATCAACAGGCACTGGGAAACGATACGTTCAATGAACTTGTGAATCAGGTCGTTAAGCTGAATGCAGAAATCAGTCATGATAAATCATTGGGGAAAGGCTTCTGTATCGGGCACAGCTACTTTTGTGGAAGAACCAAGGAGAACTGCACCGATGAATGGATGAAGTCTGTCGTAGATTATGATATCCTGCCGATGCTTGCAGAATACTGGTTTGATGATGACAGCAACGTGCAGCGCTGGAAGAATTCCTTTAAGGAAGTATTTCAATGAGTAAGTATAAGCGCATCTTCATAAAGAACATCTACTATATGCTATCTTATGCCTTTACCACCTTGAAGCAATCTGTCTATGAGAATATCGAGAAGGAACTTTTCGATAACATTTATAATTTGTTTGCGGCAATTCTGGCAAAAGGAATCGGTCTTCATCTGAAACAGGGGTTGTATCGGGAATACATCAACTGTGTCGAGGATTTGACCGTCGTCCGCGGGAAAATCGACATGCCTGGTACTATCCGGAACAGGCTCCAGGCCCGGCTGGCCGTAACCTGTGATTATGATGAGCTGTCCGAGAATAACCTTTTGAACCAGATTCTGAAATCAACGGTTTTGCTGATCCTTAGGCAAAAGGATGTAGACGAAAAATACAAGGCAGAACTGAAAAAAGAAATGCTCTATTTTTCTGAAGTCGATGAAATAGAACTGTCCCAGATACGCTGGTCGGAGATTCGTTTGCAGAGAAATAACCGAACATACCAGTTGTTGCTCGCCATTTGTCAGCTCCTGGTTGAAGGTTCACTCATGACAACGGAAAACGGTGATTATCACTTAGCCAGTTTCATCGACGAGCAGCGAATGAGCCGGTTATATGAAAAATTTATCCTGGAGTATTACGCACAGGAATTCGGACAGCGGATCAAGGGATTTTCGTCAAAAGCCCGGCAGATTCCCTGGCAGCTGGATGACGGCAACGATGCCCTGTTGCCAATTATGCAGACAGACATTACCCTTACGTATGGAATACAGACGCTCATCATTGATGCTAAGTACTACCAGCGGACGTTGCAGACAAACTTCAATGTACGGACGATTCATTCGGGAAATTTGTATCAAATTTTTACCTATGTGAAAAACAAAGAGGCAGAACTCAAAGGAACCGAGCATCGTGTTTCTGGAATGCTTCTCTATGCGAAAACCGATGAAAATCTCGTGCCGGACAATGTGTACCAGATGAGCGGTAACCAGATATCGGTGAAGACACTGGATTTGAATCAGGATTTTTCAGAGATTTCGAGGCAGTTAAACCAGATTGTGGCAGATCATTTCGGAGTTAACATATAGGGGAGCTGATCAGTCTAATATTCAAAGAAAGAAGCAAAAATGTATTAATTGTAGGGAGGTATTTGCAATGAATAAAAGCAAGATTTTGTTTGTCGTATGGATTATTGGTGTCATCCTGCTTCTCTTGGGCATGAAGTATGACATGAGAAATATATTTTCCTTGATTACAGGTATGATTATCGGGGGAGGAGCCGTCACCTTCCTCTATTTCAAAGCATGTCACGAAAAGACAACTGTCTGGATAAAAGTGTAGCAGCAATATCGCTACTACACTTGGGTCTAACTTATTGGGGGCACTACATAAAAAAGCGCTGTCTTCGTGCGACAGCGCTTTTTGATTACGAATGTTATTAACCTAATGTTTCGATAAAAGCCTTGACGACTTCCGGATCAAAGAGCAGGCCCGACGCGCTGAAGAGTTCGCGGACGGCCTGTTTTTTTGTCTTGGCCCAGAATTCAGCCGACGGATTGATGATCATGTCGTAGTAATCGGCGACGGCGATGATGCGGGCTCCCAAGGGGATGTTGGCGCCGCGCAGATGTTTGGGGAAGCCCGATCCGTCCCAGTGTTCGTGGTGATAGCGGATGTAAGGCACGATGTCCTGGCAGCAGGGGATGTTTTCCAGCATGTTGCCGCCGCCTGCGGCGTGGCGCTTGTACTGAGCCTTTTCCGAGCGGTTGAGGTAGGGCATCTTGGCCAGCAGGGTATTGGACACGAAAAGCAGGCCGACGTCATGCAGGAGGGCTGCATATTTGACCTGTTCGATTTCACTCTTGGGCAGCGTCAATTTGGCAGCGACGCTGACGCTATAGTTGGCGACCTGTAAGGAATGCATATACAAGCGCTGGCTCTTCAACTGTATGAAATTGAGCAATTCCGCTGTAATGGCGTCGAGGGACGTCATTTCTTCCCGGGCAATGCCCGCAGCTTGTTTCAGGGATACCATATACATGACCAACAAACCCTTTCGTCTGCAAACGTGTTACTTGTTCGTCGTCCGATGCGACCGGCGTACCTTCTGGGGATGACGGAGGATGTTGAACATCTTCACACTCGTCTTCTTGATACGGGCGCCGGTATTCTTCATGCGCCGTGCTGTAGTGATCTTGGACTTGCGTTTCGGGCGCATGTCGCGGATGGAGCCGAAATCGCCGCGGCGGATACTCGTCGCCTTGATGCGGTCTGAGCGCAGGTTTACTTTCAAGGCACTCATGATCTGGCTCGTCTTGAGATCGATATTAAAACTGTAGATGTCCACTGCCACGTAGGACAGGGTCGGATAGGCGTGAATACAAATATGGGCGTTGCCGGAAACGGCAATGCATGTCAGTTCGTCGTCGATATGGAAGAATGTAATCCCTTCGACAGGCGTGTCGACGAGGTCGAAAGCACGCTCTACCAAGGGCTGCAAGTCTTCGGCTTCCGTAAAGGTCGCTTTGCAGTTATAAAAATCGATGAGTACATGTTTTCCTAATGTGTTGTTCATAATCTCCACCCGTTACTTAGTTACAGCTTATTATATACTGTTTTCGGGCCGATGTAAACAGAAAAAAAGACCCGTTCCTGATGTTTTTTTTACATCAGGAACGAGTCCTTTGTGCGCCAGTCACTAGCCACTAGCCACTAGCTCATGCGGCATGGACACGCATGGGCGTGAAGGTGAAGTTGTTGCCATCGTAGCCGATGGTGACGGTATCGCCTTCGCGGATGGTACCGGCGATGATGTCGCGGCTCAGGGCCGTTTCGACGGTATGTGTGATCAGGCGGCGCAGCGGACGGGCACCGAACTGCGGGTCGAACCCTTTGTCTGCCAATTCCTGTAAGGCTTCGTCGGTCCAGGTGAGGTGGATCTTGACCTGTTTTTCCAGACGCTTGCCGAGGCGTTCCAAGAGGATAGCGGCGATGTTGCGTACCTGGTCTTTCTGGAGCGCTTTGAAGACGACGATGTCGTCAACACGGTTGAGAAATTCCGGACGGAAGTACTGTTTGAGCAGTTCGCGGACTTTCGCATTGGCTTCGTCGTAGTCCTTCGATTCGAGGATTTCGTGAGAGCCGAGGTTACTGGTCATGATGATGATGGTGTTCTTGAAGTTGACCACACGGCCTTTGCCATCGGTCAGGCGGCCATCGTCGAGGATCTGCAACAGGACGTTGAAGATATCCGGATGGGCCTTTTCGATTTCATCGAGGAGGATGACGCTGTACGGACGACGGCGGACGGCTTCCGTGAGCTGGCCCCCTTCATCATAGCCGACATATCCCGGAGGAGCCCCGATCAGACGGGATACGGTATGCTTTTCCATGTATTCCGACATATCGATGCGGATGATGTTGCGTTCGTCATCGAAGAGGGCTTCCGCCAGGGTCTTGGCCAGTTCGGTCTTGCCGACACCGGTCGGGCCGAGGAAGATGAAGGAACCAATCGGACGGTTCGGGTCCTTGATGCCGGCACGGGCGCGGATGATGGCGTCGCTGACGACGCGGACGGCATCGTCCTGGCCGACGACCCGTTTATGCAGCGTTTCGTCGAGGTGCAGGAGTTTTTCCCGTTCGCCGGTCATCATCTTAGTGACCGGGATGCCGGTCCAGCGGCTGACGACCTGGGCGATATCTTCTTCGCCGACTTCTTCTTTGAGGAGCTGCGAATCCTGGTGTTCCGCCAGGTAGGCTTCCTGTTCTTTCAACTGTTTCTGCAGTTCCGGCAGTTTGCCGTACTTCAGTTCCGAAGCTTTGGCCAGATCGTAGTTGCGTTCGGCCTGGGCCATGTCGCTCTTGACGGCGTCGATTTCTTTCTTCAAGCCCTGCGTGCGCAGGATGGACTGTTTTTCTTTATCCCACTGGGCTTTGAGCTTGCTTTCTTTTTCTTTCAGTTCGTTCTTGTCCACTTCTCCCAAAATGATAACCTTGCTGCCGATAGCTGCCAGCAGTTCCTCTTCGTTTTTGGCATTATGCAATTTACGCAATTTTCAGCTGCATGATCTTATGGCGCAGTTCGTCGATCGGCGTCGGCATGGATTCGATTTCCGTACGCAGTTTGGCTGCGGCTTCGTCGACGAGGTCGATGGCCTTATCCGGCAGGAAGCGGTCGGAAATGTAGCGGTCCGACAGGACAGCGGCAGCGACCAAGGCTTTATCACGGATGCGGACGCCATGATGGACTTCGTAACGTTCTTTCAGGCCACGGAGAATGGTGATTGTGTCTTCGACAGACGGCTGGTCAACCATGACCGGCTGGAAACGACGTTCCAAAGCGGCATCTTTTTCAATATACTGTCTGTATTCATCCAGAGTGGTAGCACCGATACAGTGCAGTTCACCACGGGCCAGCATAGGTTTTAACATATTGCCTGCATCCAGAGCGCCATCTGTCTTACCGGCACCAACAATGGTATGCAGCTCATCAATGAACAGAATGATCTGTCCGTCGCTGTTCTTCACATCATCCAGTACAGCTTTCAGACGTTCCTCAAATTCACCTCTGTATTTTGCGCCGGCTACCAGTGCACCCATATCCAATGCGAAAATCTTCTTATCCTTCAGTCCCTGCGGTACATCACCTTTTACAATACGTTGTGCCAGCCCTTCCACCACGGCGGTCTTACCGACACCGGGTTCACCGATCAATACAGGGTTGTTCTTCGTTTTACGGGACAGGATACGTACCACGTTACGGATCTCACTGTCTCGTCCGATGACAGGATCCAGCTTCTGGTTTCTCGCTTTCTCCACCAGATCCTGACCGTATTTTTCCAAAGTATCATA